>JGI11944J13513_1000302_pt1 | contig 51109 bp, 52 predicted proteins | sample TerdegcoTASludge_FD_13513 | JGI IMG/M metagenome (IMG submission 13513) | reverse complement strand
GGGTATCATGGCTCTGTTTCCTCCGTTTTCCCAAAGACTGGTTAGGATACAGGGCCTTTAATCTTTCTAATTATCAAATTACAGAAAATCCGTTACACTGCCTTTGGATATAAGATAAGCTATCGCAGGGTTCTGGAGGTTCAGGCCCGAATTCTTTCCAGGGTTTTATCCGGAGAATTGAAGGATTATACACCTTTTATCGTCCGATGAGGCTAAAATGAGCGGCTTGAATTGTTATGTTGTGAGCTATGATATTCGCGAGCAAAAGAGGCTATACAGGGTTCACAGAGCAATGATGGGCTTCGGAGAGCCAGTCCATTACTCTGTTTTCCGCTGCGATCTCACTTTAAAGGGCAAGGTGGAGATGGTGGCAGCTCTCGAAAATTTGATAGTTGCCGATGAAGATCGGATAATGATAATAGATCTCGGTCCAAATGATGGCAAAGTGGAGGAGAGGATCGAGTTCATTGGGATTCATGCCCAGCATATGGAGCGGAAATTTATTATAGAATGATAGCTCACCAAACTAAAGTGGTTCCGGGAGTCATAAGGCCTTAGAGCCGGTGTTACGAATACTCCCGAGATGACATACGCACACCAATAAAAAATATAGAGAGTATCGTAGGTCCGCGCTGAATATACGCGTACTGGTTTTGGTTATATTATTTGGTTTGAATTTAAAATTTGTTCGGCAGTTCGGTCGATCCGCGCAAATCCGGTTTTTTTCGATGGCGGCAACGGCCAAAAAACGTCTGCCCTATCCATTTCTGAAAAGAAGTGGCCCCATTGAAACAGCTTCGCCATCACCTGCTTGGCGACAGGATTCGCAATCTATCCATTTCTGAAAAGAAGTGGCCCCATTGAAACCATGCCCCCTGAATGAGAGGGGTCCCATTGCGCTGCTATCCATTTCTGAAAAGAAGTGGCCCCATTGAAACACAGCAGCACCGAAGGGAATCCTAGCCCCGGCGTAGTCTATCCATTTCTGAAAAGAAGTGGCCCCATTGAAACGCCTGTCTCGCGGTCCACGATGGGCTCCTCCACGAGGCCTATCCATTTCTGAAAAGAAGTGGCCCCATTGAAACAATGATTAGGATGAGAGCATTAATAGCCCTCATCGTCTATCCATTTCTGAAAAGAAGTGGCCCCATTGAAACCCAACTCATCATAGATCGATGGGAGAAAGACACTGGCTATTCATTTCTGAAAAGAAGTGGCCCCATTGAAACGCTCTCTTCACCGAGAAGGGAGGCTCACGCCTGCATGGCGGCGGCGTCTGGATCGTGGTAGCGAAAGCCGCCGAGAGGGTGGGACTCACAGATCCTGAGTCGGAGAAGATGGACGAGCGGTTCTCAGCGCATGCCTGTCGTCATTGGTTCTGTACTCACCTATTCCGGGCTGGGATGAGCCGGGAGCACATCATGTGGCTGCGGGGCGATGCGCCGTTGAGCGCGTTTGACGGATACCTACATCTCAATCCAGAAGACGTTCGCAGGATCTATCTGGCGTGCATACCGCAGCTTGGAATCTAGTCAGTTGGTCAAGAGAATGATATTCGCGCAAAACTACCATTGCTACGTGGGATTAGTTCATATACCGCATAGCTAAACGTCTGAGTGTGCTATCTCGTTGGTGATTATGACTAGATATTATTACATGTTCTCGTTGAAGCGGAAAACGGTTAGACATAGCTCTTTATATAACTCATGTTATCTATTAAAATAGAGCGTAATGTTATATATGAGTTTAATAAACGACGTATAAGAAGCTGTATTCTATGCTCGTGTTGATGTTGTTGCATGGCATCCAGCTGGCAAGGAGGTGGGCCCATGACAAAGAAGAAGGATGTTTGGGATATAGATCTTCCTCAGATAAAATTTAATAGGGAATCCACAAAACAGCAGGCACAGAAGTATCGCATGGGGAATGTGAAACTCGCGCTTGGACGCGGGCGAACGCGAGAGGAATTCGAAAAGGATAGGAAAAGAATTCTGGAACTTCGGCTTCCCTAAAACATTTTAGTTCCCCCATCTTCCGGTGATTCGATGGATCATTTTGATGCAGAGGAGGCCGAGACGCTGGAGAAGATTGCGAAGCTCTATAATTATGAAAAGGGCTTAATGATTTACGCCGAAGAATTGGCTGATGAATCTTTCATTCCGGCGATAAATGAGATCAAAGATGCTTTTGATCATCTGATGAGGGTATTTTCTGTTAAGTTTGGATTGAGAGAGCGAGATTCAAATTATGTCAATGATAACCTTGATGCGACTTTTCGGCATTTATATCGAGCAACTTTTGATCTATTGGATTTCATACGATTTCTGCAAAAAGAACGTATTTATGAATCAGTCAAGGATTTCTCCAGAGAGACCTTGGTAAAGGTCTTTCCCGAATATTATAACACGATCGTGCCTGAAATAGAAAGCGCGATGCAAAAAATTCCCAGATACAAGAGTGAGAAAGATATCGGCAATCCGAATTTGGAAAGTGTCAAAGGTTATGTTGAGATAATCGAGGGTACCAAGACACATTTTGCAAAAATTAACGAAAGGATGCCCTCTTTGGTAGATTACGAAAATCGTATGAAAAGGGAGGAACAGCAAAAAGAAATGAAACAATATGCAATATATGGAATAATCGCAATAGTGGCGGCAGCAATTGGCGCAATTATATCCTATTTAATAATGACTCCTTCTTAATCTTTGGATTAGTTAGCTTTTCGGCCTTCTTACGTAACGGATTCACAAGAGGAGATCGATCCGATTACATAAGAACGCGTCTGATGCTATTCATTCGAAACCCGTGATCCCTGGCGGCTGTGCTTCTCTGCGGATCTTTAGGAAGCCAAAAGAAGTGTTGTGTTGAATAAAATTTAAATCCCATAGATACTATTATTAAGTGGGGATATTAGCGATGAAGGGACGCGGCGAGCCTAAAGCACGTAATTGGCAAGAGCATAATGAGTATCTCGTCAAGCGTGGCGAGATGTATTTGACATTCAGGTTTCTGGATAGCTGGGAAAAGGATCTAGAGGAGCTTAATCGTGGCAAGCTAGGACGAATGTTTGCATATACCTGGGCCTTTATCGAGCTAATGATGCTGATTCACGCCATCTTTCATCTGCCATACCGGCGGCTAGAGGGCTTCTTGAGATAGCTCTCGGAGCTGATGCCTGATATCAAGCCTACGGATTACACCAATATTTGGAGACGCGGTACTCAACTGAAGCTCAGCCTTTCAGAAACGACATCAAGAAGCGATGAGCCTGTCGTGATAGCTGTAGACTCTACGGGTATCGAGGTAACCAACTGTGGCGAATGGATGCTAGAGTAATGGAAGGTCCATCGAAGCTGGATAAAGGTCCATCTAGCGGTGGATGTCAAAAACAAAGAGATAGTTGCAATCGAAGTCATGGATGAGCATGTATCAGATGGAAGCATATTGACCGGGCAGAAGTAGTTCTGAAGTTTGCCTTTTATAACCTGTGGATACATTAAGGTGGAAAAAAGGTGGCCGCCAAGACGATCGCTTGGGAGACTCAAGGTTTTATTCAACACAGCATCTGAAGCGCAATCGATATAAACCTCGAGCAATAATTGCACAAGCGTTGGATCTGGCGAGCAGGCCCCCTCCCTTATGGGGGCCATCCGACCAGACGGATGGGCTAAGTGACGGAGAACGCCCCATTTTTCACGCACCTAATTTTTGCCCAAAAACCCGGGAGGTGCGTGAAATGCCAACGATTATCGAAAGTGCCCTCAAAGGAGGGCTGACATCCTAAACTTCTATACAGAAGTCGAAGAGGTGCGTGAAAATCGCCATTTTTTCGACATCTGTGAAGGCTTAAAAATTGCCGCTCTATCCATGTCTGAAAGGACGTGGCCTTTGTATCAGCAGCGTTATCTTTTTCTCTTTATGCATGCTAACAATCAATGACATGTTTGCAGAATACATTCAGGCCGCCCTGGAAAAAGCCGAGTACGAGGTAATAGATAACCTTGAGCCGTATTATGCCCATGTGCCCGGCTTGGTTGGTGTTTGGGCAACTGGCAAGACCATCGAAGAATGCCGCAAGGAGCTTGTAGAGGTCATTGAAGAATGGATTGTAGCAAAGCTTCAATGGGGACAGCCCATACCGCCCATAGGAGGCCACACTATAGCTACCTCTTCCAAGGAGCCGATACCTGTTGCATAAGCTCTCGCCGGTATCAAGAAGAGAACTAATCAGGAAGCTGAGAGGCTTAGGCGCTGTAGGGCCCTTTCAAGGCAAGAGACATCAGTACATGGTCAGAGGGATCGATACAATCATAATCCCCAATCCTCATCACGGCGACGAGATTGGCGTAGATCTTTTGTCTAAGATTCTAAGAGATGGCGGGATTAGTCGAGAAGAGTGGTTTTCTGCAGATTAAACTATCTTGTATAAGCCATATCAGCCCAATCTCTGGTCACAGGTCTTCCTTCCAGGACAAGGTCAGACGGATAGACAGGATCAGAGTCGGATGATCCAGGCAATGCTCTGGTCCAGGACTGTTGAAATTTCCATGTCTGAAAGGACGTGGCCCCATTGAAGCTCAGTTCAATCAGCTAGCGTTGCCAGCACCACAGCCTCTGCCTTCACTGGCACGGGATAGAGCAGCTGCGATCCAATCCTCTCCATGATCTCTTGCAGCTGGCAGGCATACTCAGAAGCTCTCTCCTCCGGGACCTCCAGGATGATCTCATCATGAATGCATCCGATTATCCTGGCATCCTCGCTTGATATCTTCTCATAGACCTCTGATAGCACCAGCTTGATCAGATCTGCGCCAGTCCCCTGACAGGGAGTATTGTACATCTGAAACTTCGATGCAGTGATCCCTGTCCCAAACCGCGGCCAGACCCGCCTCCTGCCAAGGATGGTCTTCGTGCAGGTGAGCGGCAGTTCAAAGAATCCCTGCACACAGTTGTGAAAGTGGTGCTGTACTGTACAGCTCATCATGGACAGCTGCTGCTTCTGCCATTCTCTCACTCCTTCATAGGTCTGGAAAAATCTCTCTTTTGCCTCCTCTGCCTCATCTGAAGAGATGAAGACTCCATAGTCTGAAAGGATTCGCCACTGCAATGATTTGGCAGATCCTCCATAGATGAGCAGGAAGTTCATGATCTTCGCCGCCTGCCTCTGTGAATCAGTCACATCTTCTGGAGGCCCTCCTCCGATCTTGGAGGCAGTCAGACGGTGCAGATCCACTCCGTCCCGAAATGCGTCCTCCATAGCCTTGTCCCCTGAAAGACGTGCCATGATGCGTAGCTCAATGGTTGAGAAATCAGCCTTGACAAACCTCCTTTTGGCCTGAGGCATAAAAAGCCTCCTTATGGCAGGCGCGTCTTCTCCTGTCCTTGGGATCTGCTGGGCATTGGGCCTTCGAGAGCTGATCCTGCCGGTAGATGTGGGATATCTGAAAGTATTGAGGATGAACCCGGCCATCCTTCGCATGGACTCGTTCCATCCAGTTCTTCAGAAATGAGAGAGTTTGGCAGACATGCCTGTAGCGCAAAACTGCCTCGGCAAAGCCGCAGCCTGCAGCCGCGAGCCCTCTCAGGACTTCTGCCTTGGTGCTGGTCACAGCAAATCCCCGCCTTCTCAAAAAAGCCATGACATCCTCCTGTTTGTCCGGATTCAGATAATAGCAGAGCCTCTTGCCATCATGAGAGACCCTCACAAAGCCCTTCCTTTGCGCTTCATCCTGCATCGTCCATACCAGATCGCATAGCTCATTCTCCCTTTGACCAAGGATTGTGCTGGCCCCCCGAGGGTCCAGATAAATCCCCGAGATCTCCATCTCAGCCAGCGAGGAGATCGCTTTGAACTCCAGATCCGCAATCTTTTGCAGGCAGTTTTTATCAATCAGCTGCTCAAGGATGCTATGGATGGGCAGCAGAACCGCAGTCTGCATGGCTGCAGATTTGATAGATTCTGATGATAGATCATCAATTCTCTCATCCGAGCACAGTTCCAAGAGGCTCTTGCCCAATACATCGTTCAAACGGATCCCCAGGTGCCTCTCGGCCAGGGCTGCAAGGCTGTGATCTGGAGCCCTTTTCTTCCAGGGATTCTTTGGAGAGCTGGAGGGCGACAGTTCGTAGTATCCTGACCAGCAGATCTGCGAGGCCAGTAGCAGGTCGAAGATATTTTCTGCATAAAGCTTGCGACTCTCCGAGGCCCTCACAAAGGAGATGCAGAATTTGGCATCATACAGGACCTTTCTGATCTTTTTATTCTCCAGGAGCCATGCAAGATCTCTCAGGATGTCATGTCCCAGCTCAAAGCAATTGGCGACGTATTCTGTGTCTGGTAGAGCCAGCAAAACAAGCCCGACCTCATGGCTCAATGGGTCCGGCCCGGTTGCCAACAGGTTCAGACCGCAAATCCCAAATCGCTCTATCTCTTGAAGTGCGGACCTCCATTCCGGCTGCGACTCTATGAATTCTGGACGGAATTCGGGAGGGACTGTCATCCTAAATCAAAAACGATGATCGTCTATCTAATATTTCGCATTAGCGGTCTGGACTTTACAGTCCGGTCTCCAAAGGAGATAAAATAAAAGAAATGCATATGAAAAAGTTCCTAAATCTCCGAATCCTGGTTGCGTGACGCTCGATGATAAGAGCCAAATTCGCAATTTAGGCGTCCAAAATATACAGGTAAAAAATATGCCCAAACCCGGACTCGAACCGGGGACATTCAGATCTTCAGTCTGACGCTCTCCCAACTGAGCTACTTGGGCCAAAGTGGGCCCGACGCGATTCGAACGCATGACCTCCGCCATGTCAAGGCGACGTCATAACCAGCTAGACCACGGGCCCGAAAGCAGATTTCCTCTCGCCTTCTCGCAGATAAAGGCTTCGGTCTGTCCCTTGCCCATTTGCCCCCCCTCCTGCGAGGCCTCCTCTTGGATTTTTTTTTGGAGCCGTCACTTGTAGAATACCTCTTTGTGATACTCATCCAACGCCTTGATGGTTACCTGATCCTTCTTGGCCTTGCAAATGGCATCCGCAGATGCCTGCGCTGCCTGAATGGTGGTGATGTAGGGAACGTGGTAGTCCACTGCGCTACGCCTGATCTGGTAGCCGTCTTTCACGGACTGCTTCGTAGTAGGCGTATTGATGATGAGCCGTACCTCTCCGCGTTTCATATAATCCAAGACATTTGGGCTGCCATTGAAGATCTTGTTCACCCGCTCAACGCTAATGCCAGATCTCTTCAGATACTCAGCAGTGTTGTCAGTGGCGATGATCTTCAAACCAGCCTCCGAGAGTTTCTTGGCAGCCACTGCCGCAGCCGCTTTATCGTCATCCTTGACAGATATGAAGACCAAACCATCCAGTGGCAGCGAGTTGTCCGCAGAGAGCTCTGCCTTGAAGAACGCCAGGCCCAGGTTGTAGTCTATTCCCATGACCTCTCCTGTAGACCTCATCTCCGGTCCCAGCAGAACATCTGCGCCCGGCAGTTTGTCAAACGGCAAGAGAACTTCCTTGACAGAAACGTATGGCGTTTTCGGCTCCTTGGTATAGCCCTGCTCGCGCAAAGATTTTCCTATCATCACATTGGCTGCGATCTTGGCCAATGGCAGGCCAACCGCTTTGGAGACAAACGGTATGGTCCGGCTGGAACGGGGATTTGCCTCTAGCACATAGACTGTTCCGTCCTTGTAGGCCATCTGCAGGTTTACAATTCCTTTGACCTTCAGGGCAAGGGCGATCCTCTTCACGTAGTCCCGCACAACCTCCAAGACCACGCCTGGCAGCGTCTGGGGCGGAATCATGCAGGCACTGTCGCCTGAGTGAATACCGGCCTCCTCGATGTGCTCCATGATGGCACCAATGAGGACATCCTTGCCGTCACAGACTGCATCTACGTCGATCTCCACGGCATCTTGCAGGAAATCGTCTATGAGCACAGGATGCTCATGCGATACCCTCACAGCCTCACGCATGTAGACATCCAGCCCCGCCTCATCGTAGACGATCTCCATGGCCCGGCCTCCAAGAACATAAGACGGCCTGACCAGAACAGGATAGCCGATCCTGGCGGCGACTGCCTTTGCCTCAGCCGGAGAGAATGCAATTCCTGCGTTGGGCTGAGGAATGTTCAGCTCTTTCATCAATGCGTTGAACCTCTCTCTGTCCTCGGCGAGGTCAATGCTATCAGGAGACGTCCCCAGTATCCGCGTATTCAGGCCGCGCCTGGCAATCTCTTTTTCCAAAGGTATGGCCAGGTTAATGGCAGTCTGGCCTCCGAACTGAACCATCACCCCATATGGGCGTTCCTTCTCGATGATGTTCATGACATCTTCCAGGGTCACGGGCTCGAAGAATAGCTTGTCCGATGTATCATAATCGGTCGATACAGTCTCTGGATTGTTGTTGACGATGTGAGCCTCGATGCCCTGCTCGCGCAGCGCCATCACCGCATGGACTGTACAGTAATCGAACTCGATGCCCTGGCCGATCCTTATCGGCCCAGATCCAAGTATCAGGACCTTCTTGCGGTCAGAGGGTTTGAGTTCGCATTCGGTATCGTATGAAGAGTAATAATAGGGTGTTGCAGCCGCGAATTCTGCAGCACATGTGTCCACCATCTTGTAAGTGGGAACTATGCCCAAAGAGATACGCAAGTCTGTTATCTCTTCCCGAGTCTTTTTGACCAGGCGGGCTATTTGCTCGTCAGTAAAGCCTGTGCGCTTGGCCTTCCTGAGGGTCTCGGGGTTCAGCTCCCTGCAGATCTCATCCTCCACGGCTATGATGTTCTCGATCCTGTGGAGGAAGTAGGGCTCGATGCCCGTTATCTTGGAGATCTCCTCGGGCGACATCTTTCTTTTCAAGGCCTGATAGATGGCGAAGAGCCGATCGTCCGTTGGTCTCTGCAAAATATCTCTGATATCGTCATCCGTCCATGTGGTGTACTTGCCGGCATACCCAAACTCTTTGTCGATGTCCAGCGAGCGCACAGCCTTCATCAAAGACTCCTCATAACTTCTGCCGATGGCCATGACCTCTCCTGTGGACTTCATGGCTGTGGTCAGGGTCTTGTCCGCCTTGACGAACTTGTCAAAGGGCCAGCGTGGAATCTTTGTCACCACATAATCGACGGTAGGCTCGAAGGATGCGGGGGTCTCCTTCGTCACATCATTTCTTATCTCGTCCAGGGTCATGCCGATGGCGATCTTGGCTGTGACGCGGGCAATTGGATAGCCCGTGGCCTTTGACGCCAGAGCAGATGACCTGGATACTCGCGGATTGACCTCGATGACGCGATACTCGCCACTCTTGACGGCGAACTGGATGTTGCAGCCTCCCTCAATTCCCAGGGCGCGAATTATATTGATGGCTGCGCTTCTGAGCATCTGAATCTCGTGATCTGCTAGCGTCTGGATTGGAGTTACCACTATGGACTCGCCTGTGTGGATGCCCATGGGGTCCATGTTCTCCATGTTACAGATGGTGATACAAGTGTCGTTCGAGTCCCTCATCACCTCATACTCCAGCTCGATCCATCCGCCAACGCTCTCCTCAAGAAGAACCTGATGAATGCGGGATCTCTTAAGCCCCATCTCACATATCCTCAGGAGATCTTCGCGCGTCTTGGCGATGCCGCCGCCTGAGCCGCCAAGGGTGTATGCAGGCCTGACCACCAGGGGCAGGCCAAGCTCATCCATGACCTGCAGGGCCTCTTCCAATGATCCCACTGCCTTGCTCTTCGGGACGGGCTCTCCAATCCGTTGCATGGCCTTCTTGAAGAGGTCGCGGTCCTCAGCCTCCTGGATGGACTTGACTGAGGTTCCCAGAACCTCGACACCATATTTCTCCAGAATGCCCATCTCAGCCAGCTCGCTGGTGATGTTCAGCCCCGTCTGGCCGCCGATCCCGGCTATTATGCCGTCTGGCCTCTCCTTCTCGATGATCTTGGCCACGATCTCCGGCACCAGGGGCTCGATGTAGACTTTGTCCGCCATATCTGGATCTGTCATGATGGTGGCTGGATTGGAGTTGACCAGGACGACCTCGACTCCCTCCTCTCGTAGCGATTTGCAGGCTTGAGAGCCAGAGAAATCAAACTCGGCTGCCTGACCAATCTGTATGGGCCCAGAGCCTATGAGAAGGACCTTGTGAATGTCATTTCGCTTGGGCATCCTCATCGCCCCCCGCCAGCCGCAGGAACTTTGCGCTTCATCATTCGCTTGACAGAGGCGAAGAAGGGGTCTTCGGTGCAGAGCGGTCCCGGGTGGGCCTCGGGGTGGTACTGGACCGCCAGTATATCTAATTCGTCGCTTTTTATTCCTTCCACGGTGCCGTCATTGGTGTTGACTTGGACGATCTCAAGGCCAGTGCCTTCCTCTGAGCCAGGGACTACGGCAAAGTTATGATTTTGGGAGGTGATGTAGACGATATTTTTCTCCAGGTCTTTTACGGGCTGGTTGCCTCCGTGGTGACCGAACTTGAGCTTGAAAGTATCTGCCCCCAGTGCGAGGGCGATGATCTGGTGTCCGAGGCATATTCCAAAGACTGGGATCTGGCCTGCGAAGTGCTTCACAGCAGCCATGGCTGCCACAGCCCTCTGTGGATCCCCCGGCCCATTGGAGACGAACAGGGCCTCTGGGCTTGTAGCCTCGATGTCGGAGATGCTGGCGTGCGCAGGAAGAACATGAATGTCGAACCCGCGAGCTGACAGGCTCCTCAGTATGTTCCTCTTTATGCCAAGATCGAGCATCGCAATCCGGGGGCCACTGCCCTTGATGTGATATGAGCTCTTGCAAGTTACATCTCCCAAGAGATCCTGTGCAGAGATATCCGGCTGAGATCTGGCCATCTTCACAACATCAAGGTCGCAGATCTCATCTCTCGCGCCCACAGCGATCGTCGCCCTCATCACGCCTTGCGTCCTCACTTTCAAAGTGAGCATTCGGGTGTCAACGCCGCAAAGTCCCGGCTTTCCTTCGTCGAGCAGAAATTTATTCAGAGTCCTCACTGAGCGGTGATGCGTGGGGCGATCCCAGTACTCCCTGCATACCATGGCCACTGGCCACATCCTGTCGGATTGAAAATCGTCACCGCTTACTCCATAGTTGCCCTGCAGAGGATATGTGAACATCAGCATCTGTCCGTGATAGGAGGGATCTGTCAGTGCCTCCTCGTAGCCGGACATGATTGTGGTGAAGACCAGCTCCCCGGAGACAATGCCGGGCGCGCCAAAACCGGAACCTTCCACCAGCGTTCCGTCTTCTAACCCTAAGACCCCAATCATAGTATCGGCAACACAACAAGCAATAGTCACCTAAATACATTTCGATGCTGGAAATTGCGCTCAGGCATCTGAGATAGCCAGATCTAACATCATCTTTTTTAAGCATGAGCCCTCTTCAACATCCATGGAAGTTTCAGTAGAGATCCGGCGCAATCCCGACTTCAAGCAGATCTATGCAATCGGTGCCATCGGTGGCCACAGCCCCTACGACTTCAGAATCGCATTCTACAACGACTCACCCAAGGCCTTGGTGGAAGGAGGAAAGAGCCTGACGGTCATGGAGAGAACGATAGAGACTGAGCTCATCCTGTCTCCCCTGGCAGCCAAGGAGCTTTACAACTGGCTGGGCGGTCACATCAAGGACTACGAGAAGCTCTTTGGCGAGATAAAGAGGCCGGGAGAGGCGCTCAAGGGGCAAGGCAGTCAGGTAAAAGCCAGCGAATCTGCATCGATCCAGGGCTACATGTGATGCTCGATGAACAGCAAAGAGAAGGTTCTGATTCACAAGGGCATGGATAAGGTCAAGCGCATGAAGTATGAGGAGGCATTGGAGATCTTCGAGCGCTTAATAGACATGAATCCGCATATTCCCGAGGCCTGGAATAACAAAGGTGTAGCACTCTATCGGCTGGGGCGCCCCGAAGAATCCATAGAGTGCTACGATCGATCACTGGCCCTAGACCCTGAAAATATGGATGCCTTTCGGAACAAGGGTTTAGCATTGCACAGCCTTGGCAGGATGGAGGAGGCTCTGCAGGCATACGACACTGTGCTCCAGAAGGGCGGGGATGCGATTGATCTAGAATCCATGGCTGTAGTGCTCATTGCTCTGGGGAGATTGGAGGAAGCAATGCATTGTCTGTTGCTTGCAAATGAAAAAATGCATCTGGATCGCTTTGAGAGGGAGATCGAGGTGCTGAAAGGGATGATCCAGGCGAAAGAATAATACTGTGCTAAACACACTATAGTTGCAATCATCAAAGCTTGATGTTCTGGCGGGGTCGAGATTTGAAAGGTTTCATCATGATCAACGTCGAGCCTGGGGCTGAGAAGGCAGTCCACGATGCTCTGGAACGAATCAGGGGAATTCGTGAGGTCGTTCCTGTCTATGGCGAGAGGGATTTCATCGCCATCGCCGATGTGGAGAGCATCTCCGATCTAAATCGAGCTGTGCTCAGCATTCGAAAGATCAATGGAGTGTCTTATACTGAGACTATCCTTGGCATGGAGCTGAAGTTTTAAAGCTGGGATGGATGATTTCCAAGCACGATTTCGGTCGCCAGGCACCATTATATCTCAGCGTTTTCGTAGCTGTCTTGGGATTTTCACTGGTCGCGCCCATATTTCCAAGCTACGCCATGGATCTTGGGGCTTCCTACACGGTGCTAGGCATCATAGTCTCGATTTATGGGGCAGTGCAACTGGTCAGCCAGGTTCCCATCGGCCGCAGATCAGACCGGCTGGGACGAAAGAATATCCTCCTGCTTGGGCTTCTCACATTTACATTTCTGCCGCTACTCTACATCAATGCCAGCAATGCCTACATGCTCCTTTTCATCAGGGCCTTAGGGGGCGTCGGAGCCTCAGCAGTCTGGCCGCTGGCCATGGCCTTGATAATTGATCAGGCCGAGGCCCAGGAGAGAGGGGCAGCCATGGGCTGGTATAATGCCTCGTTCTTCTCTGCCCTGGCCTTCGGCCCATTTCTGGGAGGATCTCTCTATGACCTATACGGCCTGAAAGCGCCTTTTTATTTCTGGGCATTGCTCGGCGTAGTGTCCGTCGTAATAGTTTATCTTAAAGTGCAAGAGCCGGACAAGAAGAATCTCGTGATCACTTGCCAGAGCGAAAAGGCAAAGGAGCAGCTGATCGGTCCAGGGTATCAGCTCACGTTTCTCGCATGTTGTTCTGTCGTCCTCTGGGCTGGAATCGTTGGAGGCTTCAACTATACCATGCTGCCAAGCTATGCTGCACAGCTAGGGCTCTCAGCAACAGATGTTGGATTGATTTACCTGTCTTACGGAGGCTGCACGGCATTGTCTAATATTTACTTTGGCCGGCAGGCAGACAGAGGAAGAAGAAAGCAACTCATGTTCGCTGGATGTCTCGCAGGAGCCATCTCCTTCGCAGCGCTCTTGGCTGCAAGCGACTTGCTTCAGATTGCAGCTCTTTATGCGGGCCTTGGCACAGGCCTTGGGATCGGCAGCCCGGCAGCTGCGGCGCTTATCTCCGATATCACGAGTCAGAGCCGCCGGGGCGAGATCTATGGGATCTTCAACACCTCCCGAATGTTGGGCGTTGTAGCAGGTCCGCTGATAGCAGGCCTCACGGCCGATGCATACGGCCTGAGTGGCTCACTGGCGGCATTCGTAGCAATAGCCGCTGCAGTGACGCTATTTACGCTGGCTGTGCATGAACAGCAGCAGATATCGGTCCCAGATATCAGATGAGCACTTTCTCCACTTTGGAAGTTTTTGAAATGAGACCTCAAAAAGGGAAAATATCAGGAAGACACAAGGATGATGGACCAGGATGTCAGCGACTAAGCTCTCCCCACTGATGGAGCAGTACTATAGAGAGAAGAGACAATATCCGGATGCAATACTGCTGTTCAGAGTGGGCGACTTCTACGAGACCTTTGCCGAGGATGCTGTCATCGTCTCTCGGGATCTGAACATCACCCTGACCTCGCGCCAGAAGGACGACGATGGCAACAAGATCCCGCTGGCTGGCGTGCCATACCATGCGCTTGAAGCTTATCTTGCCAAGCTCATCAAGGCAGGACATAAAGTTGCCATCTGCGATCAGGTGGAGGATCCGAAGGCTGCCAAGGGCTTGGTAAAGCGAAGGATAACTCGCGTGGTAACGCCAGGCACCGTCATCGAGCCCTCGATGCTGGACGAGTCATCCAACAATTTTCTGGCAGCTGTGGTAGAAGATGGAGGCAGGATCGGGCTGGCATTCGCGGACGTATCCACAGGAGAATTCCTGACCACTGAAATTCCATCTGAAAGGCTGACGTCAGAGCTGGCCAAGTTCCGGCCAAGCGAATGCATCTCGCCCGTCCGTCTCAACTGGGAAGAGACTCGCCAGCAGGTTCTGGAAGAGGCTCACTTCTCATGGGAAAATGCGGCTTTGGCCCTGGAGGGCCAGTTTGGTCCAGGATGGGAGGCGCGGCTACGACTGGAGGACAAGGTGCTTTCGGCTCGCGCCTGTGGAGCGATCCTCTCTTACCTGCACAAATCTCACTTCGATGCCCTGGGCCACCTGAAGGACATCGTCATCTACTCGGGCTCTGAGTTCATGAGGCTCGATGATGTCACTTTGCGCAATCTTGAGATCCTGAGGAACATCCGGGACAGGTCTCGCAGAGGAACGTTGCTCGAGTTTCTGAGCAGGACGTCGACGCCAATGGGCTCTCGGGCCATGGCCCGTTGGATTCAGATGCCTCTTCTCTCTCAAGAGTTGATCATGCGAAGGCTGGATGCTGTGGAGGAGCTCTGCCACAGTGCCATGCTGCAGACCAGGCTGGCCGAGGAGCTGAAATGTGCATCAGATCTGGAGAGGTTGATGAGCAGGGTCTCATGCGCCATCGTCAATCCCAAGGAACTTGTGGTGCTGAAGAGCACATTGCAAAGGCTTCCGGCGTTATACCAGGTCCTTCAAGACGTTGCTGCGCGCTATCTCAAGGATCTGCAATGTCAGCTTGGCCCGCTCGACGAGGTTGTGGCTTTGATTGAAAGATCAATAGCTGACGATCCGCCAGCCAATATACGTGATGGCGGCGTGATCAGGGATGGCTACAACCAAGAGCTCGATGACCTTCGCTCTCTGCTGCGGGATGGCAAGGGCTGGATATCGCGCCTGGAAGGAACAGAGAGAGCACGAACAGGCATCAAGTCCCTGAAGATCGCCTACAATAACGTCTTTGGCTACTACATTGAGGTCTCTCGAGCAAATCTGCACCTGGTCCCGGAAAATTACATTCGCAAACAAACAACCGCCAACGCTGAACGCTTCATCACTCCGGAACTCAAAGAGATGGAGGCCAAGGTCCTCTCAGCCCAGGAGCGGGCCATTGCGCTTGAGCAAGAGATCTTCGGAAAAGTTCGACAGGGCGTTGCTGCATATGCAAAAGAGATCTTGCAGAGGGCTGCAGGCCTGGGCGAGCTGGATGTGCTCGTAGCACTGGCAGTCGTGGCCACAGAGAACTCATATGTCAAGCCTGAGTTCAACCAGGAAGGCAGGATCTCTCTGCGGGGCTGCAAGCATCCCGTTCTGGACAGGGACATGCGCGGAGGCTTTGTGCCCAACGACGTGCATCTCGACAACGATCGCAATCGTCTTATCATACTCACCGGCCCAAACATGGCAGGCAAGTCCACATTCATGAGGCAGATTGCCATCTGCCAGATCATGGCCCAAGCTGGGTCTTTTGTGCCAGCCTCATTCGCATCCCTCTGCCTCGTGGACCGCATATTCACTCGCGTGGGGGCTTATGACGACCTGTCAGCAGGCCAGAGCACCTTCATGGTTGAGATGATGGAGATTGCCAGCATACTTTCCTCTGCTACGCGCGACAGTCTGGTGCTTCTTGATGAGGTGGGTCGTGGAACGTCCACATTTGACGGCCTGTCTCTCGCATGGGCAATATCCGAATACCTTCATAGCAGCATTAAATGCAAGGCAGTCTTTGCCACCCACTACCACCAGTTGACGCAGCTTGAGGGAGTGCTGCCTGGTGTTCGGAATTTCAGCATCGCTGTGCTGGAGGAGGGGGGCAGCATCACATTCTTGCGCACAGTGGTGCCAGGAGCCACAGACAAGAGCTATGGAGTGCATGTGGCAAGGCTTGCAGGCGTGCCAGATACCGTGACGAGAAGGGCTGATGAGATCCTCAAGGAGATCGAAAGAGAGGCTATAATCGAGCCCCTCTCCAAGAAGGCGAAGACGAAAAGATCGTCTCGATACACTCAGCTCATATTCTTCGATGCTCCTGAAAGCAGCGAAAAAATATTGCAGCCCCAGACACTTGATCCTGTTTTGGAGGAGATACTGGGCCTCGACTTGGATCACATGACGCCCCTCGAGGCCCTGAATAGTTTGGCCAAATACCAAAGGAAGCTGAGAGAAAGAGATGGCAAGAATTAAGCACCTGGACGAGGACACCATAAACAAGATCGCAGCTGGCGAGGTCATCGAGCGGCCAGCCTCAGCCGTCAAGGAGCTTGTAGAGAATTCCATCGATGCAAGAGCAAGACGGATCATCGTTGAGGTCAATGATGGAGGCTCGAGCCTCATTCGTGTGACGGACGACGGATGCGGCATAGAGCCAGACGATCTGCCCCTGGCCTTCATGAAGCATGCTACCTCCAAGATCAGCAATGCCAGGGATTTGGAGAGCATCAAGACCCTAGGCTTTCGGGGCGAGGCGCTGGCCAGCATTGCCAGCGTCTCACGATGCGTAGAAGTTCGCACCAGGATCCCAGGGTCGCTTTCTGGCACGTACATGCGAATGGAGGCTGGAAAGGTAGCAGAGATAAAAGGCGTGGGCTGTGCAGTGGGCACCACGATCACAGTCTGGGATCTCTTCTACAATGTGCCTGCCAGGCGAAAGCATCTCAAGGGCAGGGGGGCAGAGCTTGTGCACGTCACCAATACGATTACAGAGATGGCCATCATCAACTACACAATCGCATTTGAGCTATTATCAGGACGTCGCACGATCTTCAAGTCTGCAAGAGCCTCCTGCTGGGACGACGTCCTCCTGCGCATCTTCGGCCTGAAGACCTTCAACTCGATGGCACCGCTGCAGGCAGAAGGCCGAGGGTGGCGTCTGACTGGCACTGCTGGAGACCCCTTCAGCGCCAGGAGCAGTTCTGATAGGATATTCATCTTCGTTAACGGCCGGGCAGTCTCATCCAGGGCACTGGCAGGAGCACTGAGGGACGCCTACAGAAATATCATCCCGCAAGCAAAGAGCCCTGTGGCAGTTTTGTCGCTGGTGGTTGAGCCCGAGCTGGTTGATGTGAACGTCCATCCTGCCAAACGGGAGATCCGACTGCTGCGAGAGGAGGAGATCTGTAGTGCACTCTCGCAAGCAGTGGCAGGGGCTCTTGCGGCACGGGCCCAGGGTTCGCAGGCAGCGCCCGAGCGGAGTCCTCATGTGAGCCTTCATCCGTCCAGAGCGATGATTGCCCAAGGATCAGAGCAGGTAACTCTTCCATTGCAGTTAGGTCTGGATGAAAAATCCGGCTTAGAGGAAAGGGCGGCTGAAATGAGAAGGCCCCGGGTTAAGATACTGGGTCAGATCTTGGACTTGTACATCGTGGCCGAGGGCGAGCAGTGTTTGATGCTCATCGATCAGCATGCAGCTGCTGAGAGGATCAGATTTGAGCGGCTGCAAGAGCGATACATCAACCGAAAGATCAGACAGGAGCTTGCAGTGCCTATCACCATAGACCTCTCTCCTAGCGAGAGAATCCTGATGGAGTCCTGGAATGAGAAGCTCAGCGAAATTGGCTTTGAGATTGCGCCGTTTGGAGGAGACACAATCAGCGTCAGGTCTGTTCCGGCTCTTGGCAAATGGCTTGAGAGCGCTGAGGCGATTCACGACATCCTCTCAGACCTCTTCGCAGTCGGCAAGGTCGGCCAGGGCTCCATAAACCGCGATGAGATCCTCAGGCTCCTGGCCTGCAAAGGCTCCATAAAATCTGGAAAGGAGCTGGGCATGGCTGAGATGCAAAGGCTGCTGGAGGAGCTCTACGAATGCCAAAACCCCCTCACATGCCCTCACGGAAGGCCGGTGGCAGTGACAATTGACCAGAATCAGTTGGAGCGACTCTTCGCCAGGAGATGAACTTTTCTACAGGCAGGATAATTGCCTGCCATGGATCTGGAAGGTTTTGCCAAGAGAGGCCTGAAGAGGAACGATCCCGAGGTCGAATCTAAGCTCGCCATGCTCATCAGAGAGGTAAAAGGCCTCCCTCGCGAGCGGGCAGAGCCATTGGCTCGGGCAGTCATGCAAGAGGCAGTGGCGACGCTTCATCCCAGGGGAGATGTCTTCCAGCTGGATCCAGTTGGGGTCAGCATGGGCGACTTTGGGATTGGCTCGCGTGGCTCGGGCGACTTTTACACTCACAAAAAGATTGCAGAGGTCATCGGCCAGACGAGTGCAGTCGTCGACTCTCGCCAGTTGGACGACTCTGGGGTGGTGAAGGCAGGCGACAAATTCATAGTTGTGACAGTGGACGGCATGCACTCCAGGCTCAGCGACTATCCCTTTCTGGCTGGATTTCACGTGACCCGCGCAGCTCTTCGCGACATCTACGTCATGGGCGCAAAGCCGGTGGCATTGCTGTCGGATATCCACCTGGCGGACGACGGTGACGTGGCCAAGCTCTTCGATCACCTCGCGGGCATCGCCACAGTCTCGGAGCTCATCCAGGTTCCGCTCATCACAGGCAGCACACTGCGCATCGGCGGAGATATGGTCATCGGCGATCGGCTCACAGGTTGCGTTGGTGCAGTGGGCGTCTCCCAGAGGTTGGCAGCTCGGAAAGAAGCCAGGCCGGGGGATGTCATCATGATGACCGAGGGCGCGGGCGGCGGGACGGTCTGCGCTGCAGCTCTTTACTATGGAATGCATGAACTCGTTGATGAGACGCTCAACATCAAATTCCTGGAGGCATGCGAAGCCCTGTTAAAAGAGGATCTGGCAATCCATGCCATGACCGATGTGACAAATGGTGGCATTCGCGGCGACGCCAAGGAGATCTCCTACACAGCCAAAGTAAAGCTCGTCTTCGAGGAGGAGCGCATGCGGCGTCTGGTAAATTCGCGAGTCCTTGAGATGCTCGAAGGCCTGCAAATAGATTATCTGGGCGTCTCCATCGATGCTCTGCTCATCATCGCCCCGCCAGACGAGGCGCAAAAGATCTCCAAGACAATTAGTGGTGCCGGGGTGGCAGTTGACGAGATAGGTTACGTCGAGGAGGGCACAGGAGCGCAGCTGCATATGGATGGGCGTTTCGTCGACTTTGAGCCGAGGTTCAGGGAAGCTGCTTACACGCCCATAAAAAAGGCCATTGGCCAGGATGCGCAACGCAACGTCGCTGAGATGACCCGTTTGGTTGACCTGGCAGCCAGGAATGCTGTAGAAAAGAAGAGACGATTTATAAAGAGAATAAAGGGAAATTGACTCAAATTTTTACAAAGATATTTATTTTTGCGACTTTGCGCATTGTAGTAATAATAGTAAAAATTTAATTAACATAAATAAACTATTTATATCATAACGTACCTCATTTAACCCAAGGGGACAAAAAAGGGAGAAGATAACAATGAAGGAATCTTTCGTAATGAGATTTGATGAGAAGGATATCGAAGTCGTTGAGACTCTGAAGAGCCTGGGAGTTCCAAGAAAGGTCTCCAACATGATCGCCTATCTCGCCAGCGGCACAGAGGCCACCTCCCGCGAGATCGAGAGGGGTTCCGACCTCCGTCAGCCAGAGGTGAGCATCGCCCTGCGAACGCTGCGAAAGAACAATTGGATCGAGGAGAAGATAGGCAGAAGCGATGGCACCGGCAGGCCTATGAAGATCTATCGTCTCAAGGCGCCCATCGAGGAGATCCTCCATTACTATGAGCAGGAGAAGCTGAACGAGGCGAACCGGGCCATGGCGTCCATTCAAAAATTGAAGAGCCTCCTTGCGGAGACAGGGTCTAGCTGAGTACGTAATTGTCATTCAATTTTTTACATTTATTTTAAGTTTTATTGCTTTTCAAGTGTCAAAAGTCGCTTGTATCATCAGCGATTTTAATATAGATCCATTCATCCGTATCAACTACCCAAAAAACGTTTTCACGATGGGGATATATAGAAGGAAGGCGTAAGATTAATTTGAGATGAAATATGGACAAGGCCAAATCAAATCACAGAAGCGACCTCAAGCTTTGCTGAAAAAAGACAACTCATCAGATCGGTCTTCAATAATGAAGAATGTAAGTGTCGATTTGTTCCCGTTGTATGATTTAATCGAATATTGCATTGGGTAGTGATTCATTGACGGTTATCGATGAAGTAATTCATAGGGCATATCTCAACAAGCTCGTGGGAGAAGAGGGTTTGCGAATAGTAGAATGCATACCAGGCGAAGAGATCACTGATGAGCGGCTGGCTGAACTGACGGGCATCAGCTTGAACACAGTGAGGCGTACACTGTATCTTCTTTACGAGCACAGGCTGGCCATATATCGGCGCAAACGAGATCCGGACTCTGGATGGCTTACATACCTATGGCAGCTTTGTCCCGAGAATTTCGACAAGGCTCTGGAGTCCGAGGCTAAGAGGTTGCTGCGAAAACTGGATGAGCGGCTGGCCTATGAGAAGGAGAATATATTTTATGCCTGCACCGAGGGTTGTGCCAGATTCGTCTTCGATGAGGCAAGCGAGGCAAATTTTGTCTGTCCCTTCTGCCAGGGCAGCCTGGAATACATGGAGAATGCAAAGGTCGTTGAGGCCATAGAAAAACAGATAGAAGATCTCAAAGCCTGCCTGTGAGCAAATCAGGGCTTTACAGGTTCTCTAGGTTGTTGTTCAGGATCGCAGTCCACCACCAGCGAGCCATATCCACCAGGTCGCGACTGAACATTCCTGAGAGCCTGTATTCTCCTCCTTTGTTGGAGATCAGGCCTGCGCCAAGCAGTTTGTTTCTCATAGCGTAAAAGGCTGAACGGCTGATCTCCAGCTCATCTAACAGCTGTCTCCATTCCCGTGTCTTCAGAGGATCTCCTCTCCTCTGCCGCTCCTCCACCATGGACAGAAATTTGCGGCCTCGCAGAGCAGTTGTCTCCTCTTGAAAAAGTCGAAGCATGAGCTCGTGGTATGGATCGCGAGAGCGGCTGATAGCAAACTCAGATTTGGAACGAACCTTGAGAGTTGTGGCAGTCCTTGGAGCTTTTTTAACATTTGTCATAAGGCAGTCAGCACCGCTCTGGCTATATCTGCATACTCATCTCTTAAGACATAGGTCGTGGGTGCACGATACGACTTCTTGTTTACATGCAATATCCCCAGGCGTGAACAGATATAGCCTATCATTGAGGCCACCACCCTCCTGGAGACATTAAACCTCCCTTTAACGCTCTCATGAAGGGAGGCTACTGTGAACTCTCGAGCCTCTACCATCGACTCTAAAACAGATCGCCTCAGACCATCAGTGTCCAGATTAAGGAACCTGACCATCCGGCTCAGTATCTCGGACCGTTGTGGTTTCATCACACCCCTCCGGGACTACCCCATTTATATTTGCTAATAGTTTCTCTATAATATAAACCTTACTATATGATTCGTTGCCAACAAGTCGATCTGCTTTCACTGCATCCTCATCTCAGTGCCTCCTCCTTCCGATGAATTGGCGGGGATTAGCCCTGAGTTCGTCCTAAAGTGGTAGTAGTCTGATGGGCTACTGCTCGAATGCACAGACACGCCGCACCATTCGTGCCGCTTAGATCAACTATATCTATATTCATGTTGATACCCATTCAACCGTTGACCATCAGGCTCGCCTGTGATAAAGGTACATTTATGTCTTTGGATTTGAATGAGCTGGCAGAACGCCTATATGTACAAGGGGACTTCGAGGGAGCGCTGTCAGCCTGGCTTGCGGCCGAAAAGACAATGTCTCTGGATGCTGTGCAGTGGCACAAACGAGGCATTGCCCTTCGAAAGCTTGAGCGATACGAAGAGGCTGTGCAGGCCTTTGATAGGTCCCTTGAGCTTGAATCGAAGAATGCAGATGCATGGAGGAACCGTGCCGTGGCCCTGAACCAACTGAACAGGAATGCGGAAGCAGTTTCGTCCTGCGAAAAGGCAATAGCCATCGATCCATCCAGCTCCAGGACATGGATTGTGAGAGGCTTTGCTCTGCACTGTTTGGGCCAGTATGAGGCAGCTGTAGAGAGCTATGCCAGGGCCATTGAACTAAATCCGTTAGGCGCCGATGGACGAAGGGCATGGAATAATCGAGGTGCAGCACTGGATAACTTGCACAGGCACGAGGAAGCCATCGAGAGCTATGATGAAGCGATCATGATCGATCCTTTCGATATCTATGCCTGGAATAACAGAGGCGTGGCACTGGCGACCTTGGGGAGGTATGAAGATGCCGCCCGAAGCTTCCAGAAGGCAATACAGATCGAGCCGTCTTATGCCACTGCCTGGAAGAACCTTGGGCTTGCTCTGAGGTCTCAACGCCGAGAGGCTGAGGCTGATGAGGCCACCCAGAGGGCGAAAGATCTAGGATTGGATTGAAATTCTCAATAAATTATGAAGCAAGAAGCCCTCAGGTGGTAACATGATGGATGCGGGCTTCCTGCCCAAGTAGTGCCCCCACAGCAAGGGCAGATCAACCTTATGCTCCATCGACATATCAATTTTATTGAGAGCAATTGTGAGAATGTCATATGGAATGCGATTTTGGACGTCCATCAGGTCCTACTTCATCCACATGCAATTCTAATTGCCGTATTGTGCCCTCATCCTCTCCGCGTATTGGCTTAAGCTCTGGACGTCTTTTATCTCCTTTCTGACAAGCTTCGCTATCCTGCTGCGAATCTCAATGTCGGGCTTGAGGCCTGCTGAGCGCAGATGCATCTCGATCTTCTTGGCCATCTCATCACCCTTCTCGTCCCAGTCGGTGAGCAGCACGATCCTTGGAAAGTTTCTGGCAGCATCCTCTGCCAGGTCCAGAGCTGATCGGCGTGAAGCCATGATCACAGGTCCTGGCAAGCCCAGAGAGCGCAGTGCCATCTCATCGCGCCTTCCCTCAACGATGATCGCTGCGCCTTCGCAAGATGCTTCATGGAGAGAGGCGATCAGCTCCTCGAGCGCCTCCAGGTCGTATGTTCCCCTCTGCCGGACATCCTGCTGCGCTTTTTGGCACTTCATCGAATGCAGAGCTCGCTTTTTATTCTCTGACAGAGAATTGTGATAGCGTTCATTGCGCCTACACCTCTGACGAGCAGAACCTTTCGTGAACTCTTATGTCCGCTCAACACATCCACATCTGAGCTCGAAACTCCCAGGGCGAAAGCCAGCTCCTCGGCCAGCTGCTGGTTGGCCCTTCCCCTCTGTGGCTCCTCAGTCAGCCTGGCCTCCAGGGCTCTCCTCCATGGATTGAATCCCGATGGCACGACCAGCCTGGATGAACATGGAGCGACCTCAAATCGGATTGTGCATCCCTGGGGATGTGGCTTTACTGCCTCATGAAGGTCCATGATCTATCTTAAGAGTTGCCTGGGAGTTTAAACCTTATCTACAAAAGGTTAAAATAGCGCAAGCGACGAAAGGAACGAGGTTCGATGAGGATAAAGCAAGTCGTCGTCCTGGCCGATCCAGCAAAAGGGCCGAGTTTTATTCCATCTGGCTTGGAGCAGCTTGGCCTGCAAATATGCGACAGATTTCCCTCCGACGGCAGCGGATTGGACCTCCTTTTGATATGCGGTGAGGGCTTTGAGGAAACGCCATCAGGCTCAGCGCTCATACATCAGGCCTTAAGCTGTGGATGTCCGATAGTTCTCGATCCACAGAGGTGCTCGTCTGTAGTTGAAGAGATAAAGCGGACGGGCTGCTTGTGCAAGGAGACAAGAGATGAGCTGGCAGCTTGGGCCCTCTACAAATGCTTGCAGAGCGATGCGCAGCTGCTTGCTGCTCTTCAGGGCAATAAATCCGAGATGCCTCGCTACGTGGTGACGGCTTTTGAAAAGGTGCAGGATCTGCGTTATGGCGAAAACTGGCATCAAAAAGCAGCGCTTTACCGGAAAAAGGATGGTTTGGGGCTGCACAGGGCAAAGAAGCTCAATGGCAGAGAGATGTCCTACAACAACATGGTGGATGCTGAGACTGTGCTGGAGATGCTCATGGACCTGTCGCATTACGACGGCGTCAGGGTCGAGAAGCCCCTCTCTGTGATTGTGAAGCACGCCAATCCGTGTGGTGTGGCCTACGGGAACACTCTGCAAGAGGCTTACCGCCTCTCGTTTGCCACTGATCCCAAGTCTGCATTTGGTGGCGTCATCGGCTTCAACCGTCCGGTGGACGAAAATACCGCTCGCGCCATCGGTGACAGCTTCGTGGAGGTGCTGCTGGCACCAGGTTTCGATCCAAAGGCTTTGAAGCTGCTCACGGAGAAGAAGCCCAATCGCAGGATCCTGGATATTGGAGATCTGCTGCAGAGAAGAGAGGAGCTATACCGTGGCCACTATCTGCGAAGCATCTTTGGTGGCATGATGTTGCAGGACTACGACACTGGCGACATCTCTGAGTGGAAGGTCGTCACAAAACGTTCGCCGACGGATTATGAGACCAGGGCTTTGAGATTTGCATGGAAGGTCGCAAAGTATGTGAAATCCAATGCATTGGTCTATACCAGCGAATGCCAGACAGTGGGCATCGGATCCGGCCAGGTGAGCCGCGTGGACTCTGCTCGTTTTGGTGCAGAGAAGGCGGAAGAGCACGGCCTATGCACTTTAGGCACAGTGGCCGCCACAGATTCGTTCTTCCCCTTCCGCGATGGACTGGATGAAGCATTTAAGGCTGGGGCTACCGCCGTAATTCATCCTGGCGGATCCATCCGGGATGCTGAGGTGATTGATGCAGCAGATGAGCACGGCATGGCCATGGTCTTCACCGGCATGCGCCACTTCCGTCATTGAATTGCGTCGAATGATATTTGCAGCACTAATAGCCTTGGCCCTTCTCACATGCGCCCAGGCCAGTACCATACAATCGGGCCAGGACATTCAGGCTGCCATCAACTCAGCAAGGGCTGGTGACATCATTCTGGTAGGGCCTGGAGAGCACAACGCCTTCGAGGTGGATAGGGCTCTGACCATCGCGGGGCAGGAAGGATCTGTACTTCACGCAGCAATTCAGAAGCCAGCCATACAGGTCTCATCTGATGGCGTCAAGATCTCGGGCTTCAAGATCATTGGAGTGGGCAAGGACTCAACTGCCAAGTTCAATTACTTCATGAATAATCCTGCGGCAGCAGCGGGCAAACGACTTGACATGCCCAATGCAGCCGTAGTCATCAGTTCAAGCGATGTAATTCTTGAAAATATAAGCATCTTTGGGGCCCAGGTGGGCGTTAAGGCCGAAAACGTTGGAAATCTGACCATCCAGAATACCACCCTGGAAAGTTGCGAGTCGGGCGTAGCTCTTCTGCAGTGCCGCTCCAGCAAAGTGGCGGGCTGTAGCTTCTCCAACTGCAAAAAATATGGCCTGGACGCAGAAGAGTGCCAAGGCATCGAATTTAATTCCAACCGCATTGTAAATACTTCGGGCAGTGGCGCTCTCTTCAAGGAATCTGAGGTATGCGAGATTCAAGATAATGTCTTCTCCGGGAATGCCTTCGGGCTCTCCCTCTGGAGATCCACCCTCAGCCAGGTTGCAAGGAACAGAGCAGATCACAATTACTATGGGATTCTGATAACAGACAGCTCGAACAACAATACGATAACAGACAACCTGGCCGAAGATAACAGCAGAGGCGAGATCATAGCCGGCTTTGGCATCGGCATCAGCCTTGAGGAGAACAGCAGTTATAATATCGTGACCAGAAATACGGCAAAGGGCAACTTCAATGGCCTGGAGGTGTCCAGAGGCTGCAAGTTCAATGTGGTTTATGGAAACGATGTATCGGACAACAGCCATGGAATAAGGCTCAATGAGAACAGGAACAACCTCATCTTCGGCAACAACTTTTATGACAACAACATCAATGCCTATGAAAACGCCAGCCAGAATATCTGGAACACCACCCGAGGAAACTATTACGATGATTATCATGGCAAAGACGAGGATGGAGACGGCATCGGCGACCAGCCGTATGCTCTGCGCGGCCAGGACTCAAAGTCCTACGACCATCGTCCAATGATCGCATTTTGTCGCAATGCCAGCATTGATTATGCTACGCTAAAGGACGATGTCAAAAAATATGCCACATACGAGCTGGCGGACGATGAGGTGCCAGCTTATCAATTAAAAGGCGGCACAATCGTAATAGCCTCAAAGATCCCAACATCGCCGCCCAAGTGGTCGGATTCCAAGCCGCTTGATGTGACCACACCACCATTTTATAAGTAAACTGCCAATCGGTCAGGTGTTTTGCAAGGGGGGGAGTGCGAGGAATGGCATTTTATATTGTAAGGTCCGTTACGTCTAGCTCGTATGAAGGCCATGCCAGAGATGTTAGTGGTGGTGATTGCAGGGATGTTCCTCCTGGCTGCGGGAGTTGCGAGTGCATCCATTGCAGTCAAGCAGGGAGATCGAATTCAGGCGGCGATTGATGCTGCCCGGCCAGGCGAGATCATTGAAGTTTACAGTGGCACCTACAATGAAGGCCTGGTAGTCGACAAGCAGCTCATCATAAGAGGCATCGATTCAGGAAGTGGCCTTGCCATTGTGCAAACAGAGAGAGGCCCTGCCATAACATTGAAGGCGAACGGCATCGTCTTAGAGGGCATCTGGGCCAAGAGCACAAGCGGCTGGACGGGTGATGCGGGGATCCTGGTACTCTCGAACGACAACGTTCTTCGCAATAACATGGCAAGCGGCAATGGAAATGCAGGGATGATCTTACAGGAGTGCACCAACAACACTCTCTATGGAAATGTGGCCCAAGGGAATGGCAACGAAGGCATATTCCTGAAGAACTGCAGCCGGAACCTCTTGGAGGGAAACCAGGTTAAAAACAACAAATATGGCATTCGAATGCAGTCATCTTACAGCAATGAGATCGTGGGAAATACCATAAGTGGAAATAAATTCGATGCAATTTACCTGCAGGACTGCCAGAGAAATATGATCGAAGGAAACTATGCTAGCGAGAACGAAGGCGGGCTGGTCATGGATACCTGTCGAGACAATATCGTCCGGAAGAACGATTTTGTTGAGAACGAATTTGGCATCTCGATCTCATATCTTGATACGAGCAATGAGGTCCAATCAAAGGGAAAGGGTGTTGTCATCTCCTACAACAGCATGCCCTCTGAGGGATCAGCCTCCACTAATAATACAATTTATCAAAACAACCTCTCCAACAAGGATAATGCCTATGATGATGCCCTTGACCACTGGGATTTCGGCCAAATTGGCAACAACTACAGCGATTTCAATGAGGTCTCAGAGGGCTGCACAGGAAAGAAGATCTGCAGCTCCGAATACAGAATTCCCGGAGGCCCAAGCGTCGATGAGTATCCACAGGCAGCTCCGCTAAAGGTCCCAGGACTTTATACTGGCCCGTACGGAGCCATCCTCCGGATCTTCCAGACCAGCTTCGTTCCTGGGGGCAAGATGAGGTTGAATTACACATCGCCTGCAAATATCGAGGTGTGGGCAGGCATAAATACAGGCAATGCAAGTCAGAACGACCTTTACCTGGGCAGGAATACCACAGGCAATGCAGTTCTCACAGCACCCGATAAAGAGGGCTCCTATAGGTTACGCATGTACGACCAAAATGGCACTGAGGTCATCTCGTTGCCGTTTAATGTAACAGTGCCAAGCATCTCTGCATCTCCATCCTCTGTGAACACATGCGAAAAGATCTTCGTGGCCTACTCAGGGGCCTTCGGCCAGAACAACGACTGGATTGGCATGTCTCGCGTAGGTTCATCGGATTTCATCTCGCGGCAATACTTGAAGGGCCACGAAGATGGCAATATCACATTCTCCAGTTCAGAGGCAGGGAGCTTTGAGTTCAAGTTGTTCGCGGCCGGGGCCTCTGCGCCGGTGGTTACTAGCAATGCGGTTGAGGTCAAGTCCAGATCAGGCTACAAGGTAATTGCAGAGCCAACGCGCGTTTCCCCTGGCGGCACTGTCACAGTAACATACTGGGGTGCGCCCTCGTCAGGGACTGGCATGATCGGCATGTATGGTATGAACAGGCCCGACAAGTTCCCAGTGGAGAAGAGATCGATTGGTAGCAAGAGCTGTGGCAGCATGACCTGGCGGCTCCCCTCTGCTGCCGGGCAATATGACTTCAGGATGTTCTACTCTGACATCACCGATATCAATCAAGGGGCTTATCAGCTCTTGGCCCAGAGCAATGTAGTGACTGTGAGCTAGGGAGATCCTGATCTCAATTGGGCCCTCTGATTCAAGCGAGTTGTACAGGTCGGGCAAAGCCTGGAAGGCTTCTCCCAGGCATTTTTTTCTGTTCTGGATAGCTGCATGACGCAGTCCTGAAGACAGTGATCCAAGCCCATGAGGTGGCCGACCTCGTGCAAAGCCTCTTTGATGAGCACCTCAGGCTCAATGCCAGCATAAAGAAGAGCAGCTTTATCTGAGGTGCAGCCCACAACAGGGCCGATCTTTGGATAAAGCAGCTCACGATCAACTAACCAGAGCACTCTTTTTGTACTGAACTCTCGTCCAAGATACTTCAAAAGCAAGGCTGCGTTCAGCTTTTGCCCTTCCAGAGGAACGTAGAGGTAGCCGCTCTCCTGAACCATCAGTCCATAGTGCCCATAGCATTCTTCGATAGCTCCTTTAATGCTGGCGACATTTGCAAGAGAGCGCCGGTCATGAAGGATGAGCAGGATCATTGCATCTAGGTTATTTAGCAGAAGGGGTTAATGAGGCCTTCCTGGCATCAACACTTGGGCATAATCTCTTTAAACCCGAGGAGGCCTAATACCATCAGATATGGACCTCGAGACCAAAGCGCTCCTCCTCTCATTTGGAACTGTGCAGTCTCCCCTTCACGTGGAATGCAACCAGGTCTCCACAGCGGGACCTGGCGCTGGCGGGCAGTCGATTTTCTTTCGTTCTGGTGAGCGAATGGTGCGGCTGAGTGTGGTTGAAAGCTCGCGCCTGCGGTTGGAGGAGAGGACTGAAGGCTGTGCCATCCTTTTGGACAACAGGGAGGTTGCCAGTGGACAGCTTGTCGAGCCGCTCTTGCACTGTCCAGAGCAGGCGTACATCACAGTCTCAGAGCGTTGCATCTATGACTGCAAGTTCTGCGCAGTGCCAAAGTTAAAGGGGAGCGTGAAGTCCATGCAAGTGGTTCGGATGATGGTGGATAGGGCGAAAAAGACAGGCCATCTCCGGGCAATATCCCTGACAAGCGGCGTGGAGGTCTCGCCACAAAGTGAGGCTGAGAGGATTGCTGAGATCGCCAGGCACTTGAGGCGTTTCCATGTTCCTGTGGGCGTATCGGTGAGCCCTTATCCTGGCGTCAATCGGCTGCTCAAAGAGGCTGGAGTCGATGAGGTGAAGTACAACCTTGAGACAGTGGATCGCGACCTATTCGAGGTGGTCTGTCCTGGGATCAGCTTCCAGGCGATCATGGATGCCTTGCAGGAGGCAGTGGGCATCTTCGGCAAAAATAGGGTCTTCACCAATATCCTCGTGGGGCTGGGCGAGTCCAATAAAACGCTTTGCAGGGGCATTGACGAGCTAGCTGAGAGTGGCATTCTGCCTGTTTTGCGGGCCGTATATCCCCATCCCCTCAGGTTGGGAGATGCAAAGATGGCACGGCCTTCGGCTGAGCGCCTCCTGGGATTGGCTCGTTATCTGAAATCGGCGCTCGATAGAAATGATCTCAGGGGCGATCTTGCCCTGACTGGGTGCTATCGTTGCACTGGCTGCGATCTTGCACCTGGCAAGGATCTTTGAGGCGCTCAGAACTCAATATCTTCATCACAGATCAGTCAGGCCAGATCATCATCGCGCCGGGCATACGAAAGAGCTTAATGCTTAAATTCCAATCTCCTCGCAATAAGATGAAATTAGCGCTCTTACAGCTCAATCCCACAGTTGGGGATCTCGAAGGCAATGCAGATCGAATTGCCAGAGCTGTCCGCCAGGCAAAAGCTGATTTGGCTGTCACCTCGGAGCTGGCGCTCTTGGGTTATCCTCCTCGCGACCTTCTCCTCAATGCGGATTTTGTGCAGCGTAGCTGGGAGATTTTGCACAAGCTCGCCAAGGATCTCGCAGACTCGCCTCCTCTTCTTGTGGGCGTGGCAGAGGTCAATTCCAGTGAGGTAGGCCGTCCTCTGTTCAATTCAGCAGCGCTGCTCAGGGCAGGGGCGGTCGAGAAGACCTTTCACAAGACGCTGCTGCCCACGTATGATGTCTTCGACGAGGACCGCTACTTTGAACCAGAGAAAAAGCCTCAAATTCTGGAGCTGAAGGGCATGAAGCTCGGCGTCTCCATCTGCGAGGACATCTGGAATGATCGCGACCTGTGGAGGCGCAGGCGTTACCATACAGATCCCATCGAGGAGATGGTCGAGGCGGGAGCCAGGGCTGTCATCAACTTATCTGCGTCGCCATTCACTGTTGGAAAGCAGATGCATCGCGAGGCCATGCTGAGCGCCATGGCCCGCAAGTACGATGTTCCCTTCCTGTACGTCAATCAGGTTGGCGGCAACGACGACCTAGTCTTCGATGGCAGAAGCAGCTTCTTCGATGGAAGAGGACGTCTCGTGGCCCGTGGGCGTGGATTTGAAGAGGACCTGGTTATCGCAGATCTGGCCTCCCTCACAGGAACAATAGCAAAAGACGATTTTGGGCCTGAGTCGGAGATTTGGCGCGCTCTGGTACTCGGTACCAGGGATTACGTCCACAAGTGCGGTTTCTCTAGTGTGCTTCTGGGGCTCTCCGGGGGCATCGACTCATCCATTGTGGCAGCAGTGGCAGCCGATGCCCTGGGCCCGGAGAACGTCCTGGGGGTGCTCATGCCCTCGCCCTACTCAAGCCCGGGGAGCATTGAGGATGCAAAGGCCGTGGCGCAAAACCTCGGCATAAAGACGATCTTGATCTCCATCACAGAGATCATGAAGTCTTTTGATCTCGGCCTCAAGGAAGCCTTTAGGGGCAGGGAGAAGGATGTAACTGAGGAGAACATCCAGGCGCGCATTCGTGGCAACCTGCTTATGGCTCTGTCCAATAAGTACGGCTCCATCCTTCTGACCACTGGAAACAAATCCGAGCTGGCTGTGGGGTACTGCACAATTTACGGCGACATGTCAGGCGGACTTGCTGTGATCTCCGATGTTCCCAAGACCATTGTGTACCGCTTGGCAAAATGGTTGAATGCCTCGCGCGGGCGGGATGTCATCCCCACAGCGGTCATGGTCAAGGCCCCTTCGGCGGAACTTCGCCCATGCCAGACAGACCAGGACAGCTTGCCTCCCTATGATGTGCTGGATGCGATTCTTGAGAATTATATCGAGCATCATCGATCCATGAAGGAGATCGTGCAGCTGGGATTCGACCAACAGACTGTGAGCCGCGTGCTGAGCCTTGTCAGAAATTCAGAGTTCAAGAGAAAACAAGCAGCTCCGGGATTAAAGGTAACAGATCGTGCCTTTGGGAGTGGCTGGAGGATGCCCATCGCCAGTCGGGCCTGGTAGCAATGGTAATTTTGAGTGTTGTTTAAATAGATTAAGTCATTAAGACGTGCTATTAAGTATGGGGTGGACTCACACGAGAAGGATGCTGCATTGGCAAATCTTGGTCTCATTGGTTTTTGCACTTGCAGTCGCATCTGCCTCTGCCCAGGAGCAGGACACAGCATTTGGGCAAAGGCTAATATTGAATGTCTACCTGGACAATGCTGGCAAGGCCCTGATAACTGGCTATGCTGAGAACATCAGCAGCCTGTCTTTTCTAAACTCCTCCCAATATCGTTACGAAAATGAGACAAACCAGCTCTACGCCCTCACCGATAGTTTAACCACTAAGGAGGGAGACCTCTGGACATTGAGGTTCGATGCCCGTGGTTTTTTTGGAGACTTTCGCACCACCTTCATCCTCCCGAGCGACATGCGGCTTGGAAAGATAAATGCATCGAATGGCTTGAGCTATCTGCTCTCTGCGTCCAACGAATCTCTGCTGGCTGATGTGCAGGGGTATGAGGTACACGACCCGAACATCACCGTAGAATATCAGCACCCCCTCACAAATCAAGGCTCAATGCCGCTTCCACCACCACCTGGGTTCGTAGGTAACTATCTCAATTTAGCTTTAATTTTAGCAGCCGCATCGCTCCTATTTGCGGGTGCAGCTCTCATCGTCTTCATGGCCCATCGCGAGAGTGCGTCTCGTAAAAGTGCTATTGAAGTAGCAGACGCCATAACAGCAGCGTCATCGCCTCCAGAGGAAGGAAACGGGGTTGTTGAAACAGATCAGGTCGATGACGGAGTCTACTTTGCACAGGAGCAGGAACCATATCTCCCCTCGGATCAGCCCCCTGAGGATATGCAATTGAAACCAGAGCCCTCAGCCCATGAGGCAGCAGGGACTCATGGAGAGGCTGTGAAGAGGGAGATTGTGGTCAGCAGCGAGATGGAAGCAGTTATGCAGACTCTAACTGCAAGGGAGCGCGCAGTGCTGAAGACTCTGATCGATCATGGTGGCAGAATGACCCAAGCGGAGATCAGATATGAGACTGGCACACCAAAATCGTCCCTCACTGGCATTTTGATCTCTCTTGAGAGGAGAAAGCTCGTAACCAAGAAGGAATATGGCAGGACCAATATAATTGAACTTTCTGATTGGTTTTTGTCTGGAAAAGAACGTTCTTGAACCTTTTTTTAAATTGACCAAGCTAGCATACCAGATCGTTCGTTCTGCTCTAGCCTTTTGTATCGTTCGCACCACAGGCATGTTCACAGGGCGGCAAAATATGTAGGGCCGTCCGTAAGCGGGTAGGGAGTGAGCTGAAATTCAAGTCAAGTGTGAGGTACGATCTTAGATGAAACAGAAGAACGCTGCAATTGCATTGGTCATGGTCTGCCTTCTCGCGGCACCAGCATTATCGAGGCCTGTCGATGGAGGCGCGCACAGGGCAATGCATAATGGTATGGTGCTCTCGATGAATAATCTGACCCAGGAAGAGATGGAGAACATGACCCTGGGAGAGCTACGAAATATGAGGCATGAAGGCTGCATGATGGGATGCGAGCCTCCGATGCTCCTGCTGATGATGGATGGTCTGGCTGCGGAAGATCTTAACAATATGACTTTGGCTCAGATCAAGGAGCTGAAGAGAGAGAAGATGGACGAACTGAACAATATGACACAGGCTCAGATCGATGACATGATGCAAAAGAGGATACAAGCGAGAGAGAATATGACCTTGGGCGAGCTGAAAAAAGAGAGGCTGCAACTGCGTGAAATGGCCAGGTTTATTGGATGTGAACGCGATGGTGGGCCCAACCTCCTGAGACCCGATCGTTGGTGATGATTTATCCCCTCCTAACCAGAAGATGGGTGAGTAGGTCAAGTCTGCTTCGAGATATAGCAGGACCTAACTCATCCTCTTGGTATGAAAATGGTTCTCGCAAAGGTCCATTTTCATCCACATGGGTGACCTTGGGTCATGGGTGTTTTTTTTGGGATTCATCATCAAATAGAGCACTTATCTTATTGGGCGATTAATCTTTTAAGTTTGGGAATTCATTTGATGACGGGGCTCAAAATGATGGATGTTTGTAGAAGGCTCTCATGCATGTGGCTGGCGGGTTTATTTGTCGTATGCCTTTTTGGCATGTGCCTTGCACAGCCCGATCAAATGATGGGCCAGCAAATGGTCGGCCATCCCATGGGTGTGCCAATTGAGGTACTCGAGAGTGGTCACGGATTTGCTCTATTGGGCAATGAGTCTCATATCATGAGGCTTAATGTGGAGGCCCTATGTCCTCTCGAACCTATGCAGGTCAGAAACCTAATGGCCTCAAACAAGAGCCTGGACGAGATAAGAGATGACATCAGAACAAAAAGATGTAATACTACCTATAATACTACCTATCGAGGGAGTTTGATGCTGGACAGGAGCATCTATCCGCTCGTCAACATATCAATATCACCCTCAGGCAACAACTCAACTACTCTCTGGGCTGATGTGCTTGCCTCGAGCCCGGAACTTGTAAGCGAGGAGCCTGTCAACGCAGGCCGCATCACACTTGTCATCTCATCCTCAGATGGCGGCATAGTTGGCAGGGGCCAGCTAGAGCTGAATCGCACAGAGAGGGCGGAGAGATACGCTGTTTTGCTGGATATGCACCCCCCAATGCACAGATACGAGAAGAATAATGCTGGAGATCGGAGCCACTAGGCTTACGCCACGACTCCAACCTCAATCGAGGCGCAAATGCCGATCACCGTCAGGCCTGCAGGCTTGCTCATTGCACTGCTGCTCATGATCTCCTCCGCTGGCGTTAGCGAGGGCAAGCAGCTATTTTTAAACGTATACGTAGATGATACAAGCAACAAAAAGACGCTAATAGTTGGCAATGTCGATGACGTGTCCGGACTGCCATTTATGAACACCTCCTCTGAGCGCATCTACGAAGAGAACGGGCAGCTTTATGCTGTTTGCGAGTCTCTCCTAAAAGACGATGCTCAAGGTTGGGTGCTGAACTTTCCTGCAAACGGCCATTATGATGAGTATCATGCAGTCTTCTACATTCCTGGCAATTATGAGTTCAGCCAGATCAATTGCACCCCAGGTCTAGAGTTCCTCTCCTCCACATACAACGGAACTTTGGTGCTGGATGTTCAGGGGTTCGACCTGACCGACCCGACGGTCAGTCTAAGCTATCATTCAGTTTGAAATTCAGCTCGAGGCCCACGTCACCGCCACGTCGTCCGTCCTGTAACCGGGGCGAACCTTGGACTCCTCCAGTGGGGTCGTGGAGCCGCTTTTAAGCATGATCAATCCAGTGTACGCGATCATAGAGCCGTTGTCGCCCATGAACTTCTTTGGCGGAAGGAAGAACCTAGCTCCCCTCTCCAGGCACATGGTGTTCAGCATCTCGCCCAATCTCTTGTTTGCTCCCACGCCCCCGACAAGCATCGCCTCCTTCTTCTCTGCATGGGCCATGGCGCGCTCCGTCACCTCCACAAGCATTGCAAAGGCAGTCTCCTGCAGGCTATAGCAGACATCGGCCAGGTCGTGTCTTTTGGCAGCCTCGGTCGCAGCCGTGGACAGTCCTGAGAAGGAGAGGTCCATGCCCTTTACCGTATAGGGCAGCGGGATGTAATGCTTGGCATCTCTCGCCAGCGCCTCGACCTTTGGACCGCCAGGGTGTGGCAGCCCCACAGAGCGCGCGAATTTGTCGATAGCATTTCCGATGCTGATATCCAGGGTCTCTCCAAATATCCTATACCGGCCACGGCGCAGAGCAAGGACCTGAGAGTTGGCTCCGCTGACATAAATGATGGCAGGGTCCTTTGCACCCGACTGCCACTTTCCAACCTCGATGTGGGCAACGCAGTGGTTGACTCCGACCAGTGGGACTCCAAAGCGCAGCGATAGCACGCGTGCAGCCGTGGCAACAGTGCGAAGGCACGGGCCCAGGCCAGGACCTTGAGAGAAGGCGATGGCGTCTATCTTCAGGCTCTGCTCGCGGGCTTTAGCCAGTACACCGCCCACAACTTCTGCCATGTGGTCCGCATGATGCTGCGAGGCCTCGCGTGGATGGATTCCGCCCCTGGCAGGAACATAAGTTGCACTCTTCTCGCAAATCACGCCATTTTCGTCCACTAGAGCGGCGCTCAGGTTCCAGGCGGTTCCTTCCAAACCAAATATTATCATCGGAATTTTAGCCCCTATTTATGCTGATGCGGGATGGATCTTAAACATACCCAAGGCCGATGTCCTTTCTGTAGCGCATTCCATTGAAATGTATCCTCTTGATGTTCTCATATGCCTTGCTCCTTGCCTCTCCAAGGGTACCTCCCCGGGCCACCAGAGTCAGCACTCGGCCACCGGTTGTGAAAAGCCTGTGCTTGCCAGTTGCGTCTGCTCCAAAGGCGGTGCCATTGTGGTAGACCAGTACATCTGGGTCGATCTTATCCAGGCCGCTGATTGGCATATTGGTGTAGTGCTCACCTGGATAGCCTGGCCGCTCCTCGCCTCCTGACGAGAGTGGCTTGATGGCCCTTCCCGAGATGGCGCAAATTCCCAGACAGAATTCCTGCGACCACTCAAGCTCGACGGCCTCAAGTTCCCTGTCCCAAATGGCCTGGGAAAGCTGGTAAAAGTCTGTCTTCAGGCGTGGCAATATCACCTCAGCCTCAGGATCGCCAAGACGAACATTTATCTCCAAAACAGTCGGCTCCTTCTCCTCTGAGATCATGAGCCCGAAATAGATCACTCCAGCATACTCATGACCTGTGGCCTCTTTGAAGCCGCGAACTGTAGGCACAGCGATCCTTCTCATTATCTTCTCTGTCAGCTCCTCGTCCAGCCAGGGGTGCGGCGAAAACCCGCCCATCCCACCAGTGTTTGGGTTGTTGTCGAGGATGGGATTGCCAGAGAGCTTGTTGAATAGCCGGATAGCCACAACCTCATTTGAGGCGAAGGCCTGTTTATAGTCCAGCGCCGACTCAAGAGGCAGAACAGTCCTGCCGTCGCTCAGGGCGAAGAACATGAGCTCGCGACCGTTCAGCCTCTCCTCGATCTCAATTTTCGAACCCGCTGGCCCGAAGAGCCTGGGGTTCACCATGATTCTGTCGATGGCCGACAGGGCCTCAACAGACGAGCCGCATACCACAGATCCCTTTCCAGCTGCCAGCCCGTCCGCCTTGATCACAAGTCCCTTCTTTGGATTTTCGGCGCAGTACTGGCGCGCGTACTCTTTAGCCTCTGCGGCATCGGAGAAGTTCTGGCATGGAGGCACAGGGACCATCAGGCTCTTGAGCAGGTCTTTGGTGAAACACTTGCTGCCTTCCAGTATTGCCGCCTCTCTCTTCGGGCCAATGATTCGCTGCCCAGCCTCCTGGAAGACGTTGACCATCCCCTCCGAGAGGTAGCCCTCAGGGCCCACGAAGGTCAGGTCGATGCTCTCCTTTTTCACAAAATCAAGTAGCTCGGATATCGACTTTGGACCCCTGCCATGCCTCGATGCAAGGCGACATTTCTCCAGCATCTCGCTGCCTGCATTTCCAGGAGCGACATAAACTGTACTGACCACAGGGCTCCTGGCAAAGGCATGAGCTATGGCGTTTCCTCTGCCACCCGCGTCCACCACCAGAACTCTCTTGCCAGACATCAAATCTCCATGAAGAGCATAGCACCAAATATTTAAAACTCCAGGTCGAGCCTTGATCATAAAAATTCATAATTCGACTGGCAGGTGATGATGTTCAATGCACTCCCAAGAGCAGGTTCTAAAGACCATTCAGGAGAAGAACGTAGAGTTCCTCCGGCTGCAGTTCACTGATATTCAGGGGATTGTAAAAAATGTGGCCATTCCAGCAACTCAGATGGGAAAGGCCTTGAAAAACGGCATATCCTTCGATGGATCATCCATCGAGGGCTTTGCCAGGATTCAGGAATCGGACATGGTCCTCCGACCAGATCTCTCCACATTCAGCCTCCTTCCATGGAGGACAAAGGACGGCTCCAATGAGGCTCGATTGATCTGCGATGTTCACCTCCCAAACGGAAAGCCCTTCGAGGGCGACCCGCGTAACGTACTGAAGCGGCAGCTGGAGATTGCGCGGGAGATGGGCTACAAGATGAATGTCGGTCCTGAGCTGGAGTTCTTCCTCTTCGAGAAGCAGAATGGAGGCTCCGCCACGACGCCCCATGACTTCGGCGGTTATTTCGACCTCGGACCTGTGGATCTTGCAGAGGACGTGCGGCGCGAGATCGTTCGCGCGCTGACCCAGATGGGCTTCACAATCGAAGCCTCGCACCACGAGGTTGCCCGCGGTCAGCACGAGATAGACTTCGTTTATGATGATGCGCTGAAGAACGCCGACAAAGTTGTCACCTTCAAGTACGTCACCAAGACCATAGCCATGCGAGAGGGCCTGCGCGCCACATTCATGCCAAAACCGATCTTCGGGGCAGCCGGCACAGGAATGCATGTCAACATATCTCTATTTCGAGGCGATGAGAATGCATTCTACGATCCACAAATGCCAAATAACATCAGCGATCTGGCCAGGTTCTTCGTGGGCGGACTGATAGAGCATGCCCGCGCAATTACTGCCATAGCCAATCCGCTCATCAATTCATACAAACGTCTGGTCTCGGGCTTCGAAGCGCCTGTCTACATAACATGGTCTGGGCCGAACCGCTCCTCGCTCATTCGCATACCAGCTGGCCGCGGACTTTCCACGCGCTTGGAGTTCCGCTCGCCAGATCCAACCTGCAACCCCTATCTGACCTTCGCGGTCATCCTGGCAGCGGGCCTGGATGGCATCAAGAGGAGCATCGATCCTGGAGATGCAGTGGATCTCAACGTGTACCATCTCACAGAGGCTGAGCGCAGATCCATGGGCATCAAGACATTGCCCGCCAACCTGAAGGAGGCGCTGGACTATTTGGAGGGGGACAGTGTGATTCGCTCTGCGCTTGGCGAGCACGTCTTCGGGAACATCATGCGCCTTGGGCTGTTGGAGTGGGATGCGTACAACACCTATGTGCATCCCTGGGAGATCGAGAGGTACATCAATTTATTTTGAAGGCTGTCAGAGGCCGTCATGGCCCCTTCTTTTTTATAGGATCCTGCATCACATCTAGGCGCTCAAACCGAAGCATTTATATAGAAGTTCAAACACCCGATATCTCACTTTGATCCTATAACATTGGAGGTAATTGAATGGCAGGACAATTTGGAGGAACACCAGTACTCATTCTAAAGGAAGGCAGCCAGAGAACTGCTGGCCGCGAGGCACAGAAATCCAACATCATGGCAGCAAAGGCAGTTGCCGGAGCTGTCAGAACGACTCTGGGTCCCAAGGGAATGGACAAGATGCTGGTAGACACCCTCGGAGACGTGGTGATAACCAACGATGGTGTCACAATTCTCAAGGAGATGGACATCGAGCACCCTGCGGCCAAGATGATGGTGGAGATCGCCAAGACCCAGGATGCTGAGGTCGGGGATGGCACAACAACTGCAGTGGTCTTGGCAGGCGAGCTGCTGAAGCAGGCTGAAGGGTTGCTTGACCAGGAGATTCACCCCACAGTCATTGCCGCAGGCTACAGAGCAGCAGCCGACAAATCGCTTGAGATCCTGAAGACCATTGGCGTAGACATCTCCGTAAAAGACGATGCATTTCTAAAGAAGATCGCCATCACAGCAATGACCGGAAAGGGATCGGGGACCGCAAGGGAGAGCCTGGCAGATCTGGCTGTGAAGGCTGTTACAGCCGTTGTGGACGAGGACGGCAGCGTCGACACCGACAACATCACCGTGGAGAAGAAGGTGGGCGGCGGGATTACCGATTCAGAGCTCGTTCACGGAATGGTGATCGACAAGGACAGGCTGCACCCCAACATGCCAAAGAAGGTTACTGGAGCCAAGATCGCACTGCTGAATGCAGCCATCGAGATCGAGAAGACAGAGGTGGACGCCAAGATAGAGATCACCTCCCCAGATCAGTTGCAGGCCTTCTTAGATCAGGAAGAGACCATGCTGAAGGGCATGGTGGATGCCATCAAAGCCACAGGAGCCAATGTCGTCTTCTGCCAGAAGGGCATCGATGATCTCGCCCAGCACTTCCTTGCCAATGCTGGAATATACACCGTCAGGCGCGTCAAGAAGAGCGATATGGAGAAGCTTGCCCGCGCAACTGGTGGAAGGATCGTCACCAGCATTCACGACCTGAATGCCAAAGACCTTGGCAAGGCAGGCCTCGTCGAGGAGAGGAAGATCGGCGATGAGAAGATGACATTCGTCGAAGAGTGCGACAATCCAAAGTCGGTTTCCATAATCCTGCGCGGCGGCACTGAGCACGTGGTCGATGAGCTGAACAGGGCCATGGAAGATGCACTTCGCGTCGTCGGCGTCGTAGTCGAGGACAAGATGCTGGTCCCAGGCGGCGGGGCCCCGGAGGTAGAGCTGGCGCTGCGACTGCGCGAGTACGCAGCCACTGTCGGAGGCCGTGAGCAGCTAGCCATCGAGGCCTTCGCAGACTCCATGGAGGTCATACCCAAGACGCTGGCAGAGAACGCGGGTCTCGACCAGATCGACTCACTGGTGGCGCTGCGCAGCCAGCATGAGAAAGGCGTCAAGAGCGCTGGCCTGGACATGGACACCGGCGAGCCAGTGGATATGCTAAATCTGGGCGTAGTCGAGCCCCTGCGGGTCAAGACTCAGGCCATCAACTCGGCAGCCGAGGCTGCAGTCATGATCCTGCGCATCGATGATGTCATAGCCTCAAAGTCAAGCGGACCGGCGGGCGGACCTGGCGGCGCAGGCGGCATGCCCGGCGGCATGGGCGGAGAGGACTTCGAGTAAGTCCCTCCAATTTTTTTGTTAATCCCTCATTTAAAAGCAAAAATTTATCATCTTGCCTAATGAAAGTTGGCGCCTAATGGAACGCAAGCTTTTGATAAAGGGCAAGGTGAAGGAGGCCTACGACTTGGGCGATCGTCTTGAGTTCAAGTTCACTGACAACATCTCAGTCTTTGACAAGGTCATCCCCAGCCTCATTCCCTTTAAGGGCGAGACCCTCTGCCGTGAGGGAGTTTACTGGTTTGAAAGAGCTGCCAAGATGGGCATCAAGACCCATTTTCTGGAGTTCATCCCGCCCGGCAGCATGCTCTGCAAGAAGGTGGACATCCTCCAGCCGCATCAAATCACCAGCAGGTCCAAGAATTTCCTCATACCCCTGGAGTTCATCTGTCGATGGTATGTTGCAGGCTCACTCTTCGATCGGGTGAGGGAAGGAAAGATCCCAGCAGGGGCGCTGGGCTTTGCCTCTGGACATAAGATCACCTATGGTGAGCCCCTTCCTGAGCCTTTTCTGGAGGTCTCAACAAAGCTTGAGAAGACTGACCGGCTGCTGAATAAAGCAGATGCTTTGAAGATCTCGGGCCTTGCGCCCCAGGAATACGAGGAGGCCAGGGAGATTGTGCTGCAAATCGACGAAGATATCAACAGAAGTGTTGCACCTAGAGGGCTTATTCATGTCGATGGTAAGAAGGAGCTGGCATTCGACGAGGACCGGAGGATCATGGTGGTGGATGTCTATGGAACGGCAGACGAGGATCGCTTCTGGGACAAGGCCAGATATGACGCAGGGGAGTTCGTGGACCTCTCCAAGGAGTATGTGCGCCAGTACTATCGGCAAACCGGTTACAAGGACCTGCTCTATGCCGCCAGGGATGCGGGCAGCGCCGAGCCTCCTATACCGGCACTTCCTCCCGAGGTCGTGAATGAGACCTGCAGGATATACATCAAGCTCTTTGAGATGATCACTGGCGAGAAGTTCGTGCCGGCCAGATCCAAATGAATGGCCTTGCCCTCCTCAGGAGTAAAAATCGGAAAGGATTTAAATTGAGTCCCCACATCTTGGGAACTCAGGCGCAAGTTATGCAAATTGGTTGCAGTGTAATTATTCGGAGATGATGACATGAATAAGATATTACTGGTTCTCGTGCTCATAGCCGTGGCCGTATCGGGCTGCATGGAGAGGAGCCCAAGTGAGACCGGCGCGGAGAAGAGCGCAGAGGAGCTCAAGGCACTGGAGATCAGATCGGCAGAGAACTTGAGCTCATACAGCCTCAAAAGCTCCATGGTTCAGACGATGAAGCTCAATGCCGTCGGAATCAACGCCACCCCAGAGAACGCTACCACCATCATGGAGAGCGCTGAGACCATAGCATCTGTGAACCTATCTAGCTTTAAGGCAACTGCCACCGGCTCAACCAAGACCACTGTGCAGATGCCTGGCCAGGCTGAGAACACCAGCACAACGCACGCAGCTGTGTACCAGATAGGGAACTCAACCTATGTAAAAAATGATGCTGGAAATTGGACACATCTCGTCGATCCGAGGTCTGCTGAGGCTATCTGGGGCCAATACAATAACAATCAGATAAAAGCCCTGGCTGAGGAGATCAATAAGTCTCAGCTCGAGAAGGTCGGCTCGGAGAGCGTCGAGGGGACAGATGCCTATAAGCTGAAGATCATAACGAGCAGCGCTGATTTGGAGGGCCTCTACAACACAGCATTCGGCATAGCCGCTCAATTGACCCAGTATCCTATGCTCATGCCTAGCATCAACCGCACGGAGTTTAATAAGACGAGTGCGATCGAAAAATATGTCTGGATCTCAAAGGAGACATATTTGCCAGTGAAATATCAGAGCAGCAGTAGTTTCAACATGACGCCCGAACTCATCGCAGGCATGGATCCAACCACGGGCCAGATGAAGATGTTCAACCAATCAGTGCGGCTCGGGGAGATATCCGTCAGCATTGAGACATCAGACCTGTATTACGACTTCAACAAGCAGTTAGACATAGCTTTGCCAAGTGAAGCTTCGCAGGCAGTGCCCATCCGTCCAACACAGGTACAGGCCAATTCGACATCTGTTGTAGCCTGAGGTTCGTAAATAAACCATGTCTGAATCACTGAAACGGCTTTTCCTTCGGGAAAAGCCCGTTTTAGCCCTTTTGGCGGTCGGAGAACTGAAGCCTGCCTATGCCGCCATGATCGCCAAGCGCATCGACTCAACCTTTCCTCATACATCCAGCATTCTCTCGGAGCTTGAGGCACATGGATTGATTCGTTCCCGACCGGAGGGCAGGATCAGATATCTGGAACTGACCGATCGTGGCAAGAGGATCGAAAGAGCCCTTGCAGAGCTTTTCAGCCTTCTGCAAATGCCAAATGCGCGCTGCAAGAGGCTGGAGAGGATCCGCCAGCTCGCTGCATCCAGCGAAGGCGCAGCTTTACGGCTCGGTCCTCTCCGCAGGGACTTGGCAAAACTCAAGAGTTCGGCGGATGACGAGGAGCTGCAAAGGGCTGTGCAGGATCTGGATGCCGCTATCATCGCGGCCATGAAGAGATGAGTCCAAAGAATTTTAATTTCTTCCAGAACATTTTCGATTTATTTTAACTTTAACGGCCTAACTCTTATGGAAACAGATCAGCATGCAGCTTCAAAAATTACGAAAGTTTTATGATCTCTCATGAAAACATTGTCTGTAGTTAGGCATTCTCGACGAGGCCTGATGAATGGCACGGCGAAATAAGCTGGAGATACTGGAGAGCATTCTCGATATGTGTAGGTCGGATGGATCGACCAAGACCAAAATAGTCTACCAGATCAACCTGAACTTCAAGAATGCTGGATCATATCTGGAATGGCTGACGGAGCATGGATATCTCATAAAAGAGAATAGGGTATACAAAACGACGGCATCTGGCCTTGGTCTATTGCAGGATCTAAACGAGATCAATTCGATAATAAGAGACGAAGAAATAGCAGAGATTGCAAAATTCAGCCAAAAATGACCTCGGACCACACCCATCAATTCTGCCCTGCGTCCTGGAACTTGATGGCCTTCTCTGTCTGGAAGGAGCCCGTGTACTGCTGATCTGCCTTTATCTTCTTGAAGAATTTAGCATACCTGGTCTGAATATTCCAGGTCCCGTCGAAGGCCTGATCGGTTTTGAAGGTCAGGGTATTGTTGGTTGGGCTGGCACTGCTGACGCTAGCGGTCTCGCTCTTGTCCACATGGCTGAGGTTGAACCTCTGCGTTACTGAGGCGCCCAGACCCCCTTGAAACCTGGGAGATTCCACTGTCTGATGGCCCTTGAGATTGCCGCCCGTGAAGACCAGATCCTTCTTCTCTGTAAAGTTGTCCACATTCTTCCGGTCGATGCAACGCAGCGTCTCAAGGCTGATGGATCCATTGCCTATCATCTTCTCATTGTAGTTCATAGCCGACCCCTGGAAGCTATCTTTGATGGAGACCTCTCCTTTGCCTTTAACGGAAGATGATTCGATGAATAGCATACCGTTCTTTGCAGCAGAAGGAGCAATAGTTCCGACATTGCCGCCTTGCTCTGCAGATGTTGCAGCGTTAATTGTGCTCCAGTGGAGCATGTAAGGCCCTCCCTCGGCTGTGTTCTCTCCATCTGTCATCCAGACAGAGAGCACCATGTAGACGCCTGAGTCTTTTCCAGGAATGGAACAGCTCCAGTATCCATCCATGGAATTGCCCGACTCCAGAACCATCGGAGAATCATAAACTCTATCCACTTCAAGCATATCTTGTTTGGTGAGAGGAGAGTCTGCCATGCCAAACTTCACAGATGCAGATTTTATCCCAGCGGGGCTAGTTATATGTGCAGATATCTTAACTGGCTCTCCTGCTGCGGGCTGAGACGGCGTTGCGCTCACATCCAGGATTCTTATCGCCCCGTGCTCCGAGCCTTTGACTCCTGCAATGCTCAGCTCATAGTTCCCTGCAGCCGAAAGGTCTTCCACTCTTCCAGGAGAGAGCTCCCTGGCCGCAGAGGATTGGGACTTGTCCTCGACCCTCCCAAGGATCTTTTCAACATAGCGCAGAAGGCTCGAAATTCCATCCATGACCAGATTGTTGGACAGCACTGTAGAGCGATCTACATCGCTTGCGACCTTCCTGGAGAACTCCAAAGTGGTCTCCTCCTCTGATGGCAGGCCAAAAGCCATGCTCACGTTGCCGCAACTGATATTAGCGCCCAGTATCTTGGTGCCCAAATCCTGCGATGTTGTGCGATCTGGCGCCAAGCTCCAAGTCTCCTTCCGGGGCGAAGCCAGAAGGTCGATGTGCAGATCACACGATCCCCGCACGGACTTCCTGTCCTGGGTGAATCCCTCTGCAAATATCACGTCGCTTACAGCCTTTTCGACAGACTTCAGCGAAAAGACCGTAGTCTGATGCTTTGGCGCTAGATATTCGATGTTTCCCAGGGGCCCGAACTGCTTGCTGATGACGAATATGTTGTAAAGTGGAACGCTTCCTGTATTGGCTACTGTGCAGGTGATATTGGCGCTGCCACCCGAAGTCACGGCAGGAGGCGAGGCGCTGACGAACACCTTGATGGCTGAGACTACGACGGTTGCCTTTACGCTGCCAGCATCTGACCAGGTCTGGCCACGCGAGTCTTTTCCAGACACTTCTAACTGGATGGTGGAGTTTGCGGATATCACAGTTCTGGAATTTACAACCCTGAACTCGCCTGGATCTATGCGGTCAATGGTCGCCAGGGTCGACCCGTCCTGGGTAAGTATGACGTCTTCAAGGGCATCGTCTCCTGAATTGGTGACCAGGGCGGATATGTCTGCAGTCTCTCCTGGACATACTTCAAGTTCCGGAGGCATGATCTTCAGGCTGATGGCAGGCCTGAGAGCTGTGAGGTGGACGCTGCCTTCTGCAAAGGCCTCATATCCGCTCACATCTTCGCCCCGCGCTGTGACGTTTATCCATGTAGTGCTGTTTTTGCAGTATATCGCAGCCATGCGAATTGATTTTCCGGGGGTCAGCTCCCTGAGCATGCATTTTTTGCCGTCACCGTCCAGGGTTACGTTCTTGAGGATCTCTTCACCGGTGTTTCTCAGGATCCAGGTAACCTCGGCAGGCTCGCCAGGATATGCTCTGACCTGTGCGTTCTCCGATTGGATCTGCAGCGAGGAATTCAATACTTTTATGTCAAGGCCATGGCTTGCGTAAACCTCGCTGCCCGCTGAATCGTGTGCGATGACCTTGACCTCGCCATGAATGCTCTCTTTTATCACCCTGTCCTTCTGCAGCAGTTGGACAGCGCCAGATCCCAGAAACTGTATTTGGCCGATCTCGCCAAGGCAGTCGGAGACGTTTATGTCGGTGAGATTGCAGCTGCCGCAATTTTCAACCTTGACATGGATGGTGACGCTCTCATTGCGATGAACGCTCTTTGGAGCTTCGACCTCCAGTTTGATCTGCGGGGAGATCTTCCAGATGGCCATCGAGGTATTGTTCGTGTAGAGATTGCCCTTGGCGTCTTGGCCAACGGCGCCTGCAAAGAGCTGCACGTTATCCTCTATTCGCAGGGCCCCATCCAAGAGCAGCTCTTCGCCAGGAGGGAGGAATTTGGTGGATGCCATCTTGCCAGCACAAAATATCTTGACGTCGGAGAGCTCAACTGGCCCCACATTCTGAGCTGTGCATCTAAAACCCACTATTTCGCCCTCTCGTCCCTCGGTTTTATTGGAAGAAATAGTCAGGCTGAAGTGGGGAACTTTGGAATTTGCGGTCTCTTCTGGTGCCGGGCTTTTGGCTGCAGACTCCTGGGCAAACGAGCCTGAGGGTGTACTGGAAGCCATTGGAGCTGATAGGGTACGAAGAGGGGTATCTTGCTCAGTTGAGCTCGAGGGTGCCGCGGACGTGTTCGACTGGATATACTTAACAGTGCCCACGATCTCCTGACCGGCTTCGTCTTGGGCCAATACCAATATTTTCTCTACATTGCCCTTCGTGGCCAGCACTTTCTTTTCTCCGGGAATTAGACGGGATAGGATCCCCAGCTCTCTTTCCCCAATCAAGACCTGCACATGCTGCAGCTCCGAGGAGCCTGTATTTTCGAGAAGAATCCTAGATACGCTCGAGGAGGAATTGACAGTTGCAAGCAAAGAAGCCTCAGATGAAGCTACCCGCAAGACCGGTTCAGGAGCAGTGGCGTAATTTTTTTCCACTGCAGGAGATGACATATCATCCGCAAGACGGCTCGCCGAAGAAATCTCAGGATGGGAGGATGGAGCATGTGGAAAGAGATAGATGAGGGCTGGAACCAGGAGAACCAGAAAGACGGCTGTAACAAGCAGAGCTGGGCTTGCCAATAAATTGCGTCTACCACGAGGTAGTCTGCGCCTGAAGCTACCTCTCCTCATCTACTCCCTTCCATCCCCTCAATCCCTATCAATGACCTTAGCTAATTAAATAGATTTAATCCCTTCAGTGCATTTTTATTATTTCTAGCTATAAATGCGTTTCGGACGTGGGTAATCTCTCCCTCATGTGTTGCCTTATTCTGGCACCACTTCGGTCAATACAATCTCTTCAATTATCCAGATATGATACGTAAGGCCTGCCGCCATTAGCAGGAGTTCTGGATTGCCACCTTCTCTGATCGGCATTCACCTGGATTCGCAATTTCTTGACCTGCCTGATCAACTATCGCCGTCATTGACGGCAATCTTTGTGCAACCTTTAACCTTCAAATTCGCTGGGTCGCGAATACAAGTCATTTGCCCGCTACCATGCACCCCGTAAAGTCGAACTTGTGCTACTCGCAATTTAGTACATGGTGGACTTGAATCGCAAAATGTCTCTATGTTATTCGCGACTGTGTGCTGAAACGCGATCTTCCAACCCAAGCGCAGAGACGCAGAGGCACAGGGGAGATGGTTTATGTCAGATCTCATGCAGCTCGATTCAAAATATTCTTGAATTACACAGCCTTTAAGAGAAAAGTTAATGTACGAAAGTCAAGTCAGTACAAATTAATTATGTCTGAATTGAGGAACGAAAATGAAGAAAATTAAAAGCAGTCTTTGCATCTTCTTGGTTGTGCTATTTTTGTGGCCTTTCCCAGGAAATGCCACTGAGCGGGACAGCATCCAGCTTTTTACCAATGGATCAATTTATGTTGATGAAGAGAAAAAAGCAGATAACCTTCTTGTGGTAAACGGCGTCGTCAGAGCAATAAATGTCAGCGTTCAACAGCATAAAGATGCTTCGATCATCGATCTGAACGGTTCTGCTGCATATCCTGGTTTTATCGACAGCCATGCACATCTCATGGAATCTGGGTACTTCTTCTACGTGGGAGCGAACCTGATCGGCTGCACAGATGCGAATTCCATGGCCAAAGCCCTGGAGGATAAAGTCAAATCCGCCCCTGAAAAAAGAACCATCCTTGGAGCGGGCTTCTCTCTTCGGGATTACGATAATTGGTCTCTTGAAGATCTTGCTAAAATAGATGAGGTGACAGGCAACAGGCCTGCATTTTTAGGCGATAAACTTGGCCATAATGCGGTTGTTAATACTGCAGCTATGGAACTGGCAGGGCTAACTCCATCTACCAGCGTGCCAATTGGAGGGAAGATGGGTATGGAAGATGGCAGGCTCACGGGCATGCTCAGAGAATCTGCGATGACACTGCCCTGGAATAAAATGTTCGCCAAGTTCGATGATGAAGATATAAAGGCAGGTACGCTCATTATGCTAAAGAAGTGGGCATCGCTGGGATATACAGGTGCAGTAGACCTGATGGGTGCGACGGGCTTGCGTTTTATGAGGCCAGAGCTTTTCTATGAGATGGAGAAGGATGGAACTTTGCCCTTGCGGATCAACTACTGCTATACGATATTTAACCTGAGCGATGTAGATGATGCTGCGAAATATCGTGGCAATGATACTGATATGGTGCGATTTCTGGGCTGCAAGATCTTTGTGGATGGAGCTTTTGCAGGAGGGCAGGCCTGGACAAGCTGGCAAAATCTTCAGGGTGGTCATGGTATTGCGGAAATATATACCGATGATGCAGGCGGACGGGAGAAAAACCTCACACGCATAGTTGAGAGAGTTGAAGATTATGGGATGAACATGCACTACCATGTGCAGGGAGATCTGGCCATCGAGGCTGTGCTTGATGCGCTCGATAAGGTAGTAGCCAAAAAAGGAAAGCTCACAGGAGTTCACACACTGATACATATGGCATTCCCAAGCGACGAGCAAATAGAAAGGATCAAAAAGTTCGATGGCCATGTCGTTGCGACTGTTCAACCGGCCTTTTGGTCCGTGGAAGATGATACAGCTTATTATTACGGGGAACATAATTCGCAGGCGTATCCCATCAAAAAGCTCATTGACAGCAAGATTTCAGTTGGGATCAGCACCGATTTCAGCGTCTCTCCGCCGGAGTATTCTCCTGCCACCATGGTGATCAGAGTTGCAACTACGGGTGGTGGAGATCAACAGATTCACTTGCCCTTAAGTGTCAGAGAGGTCATTCGTGGCTTGACCACTGGCAGCACGGCCACCACATCGAGAAATGATACGGGAGTTCTATATCCGGGATACAAAGCAGATATAGTTGTGTACGACCAGGATCTTTATTATGTGCCATTGGATAATTTTTCCAAAGACAACCCGAAGGTCTTAGCGACATATGTAGGTGGGAGGCAGGTATACAGCGCTGCATAAGTTCCTCAACGCTGATCGGTTGGGCAAAGGATTTGCGGCATCCCTGGGAAGCTGGGGCACTGCAAGATCTAATTGCACAAAGACGGTGAACGTGGATCAATCGTCAACTGGCAGATAACTGCGGCAACATGGTGAGTATGTAGGGTATTGCTTGTACCCTACAACGGCGTCAAGCTCTCGCCTTGAGAACAGCTGACCAGAGAAATCCAGGGATTTGCCATCCAATGTCAACCAGTCAACCTAAGCCACGGACTTCGGGCCGTGGCGGTTGACAGCTGGGCTTTGGTGCAGGTCGTATTCGCCTACATATCCGATCCATGCTCGTGATGGGCCTGACCGACCGCCTCAAGCATCCCTGGCAAATCATCAGAATAGTGCAGATGGCTTATGCAACAGCAGTCTGTGCAGCCGAAGCCACGAATCGGCTCGAGCCGCTCTCCAATGGAGGCGGCGATCTGGCACTCCAGATTCAGTGTTGTTCTGGTGACGAATGCCTGCAGAAGGCTCGTGTGGGGTAAAAGATAATCGATATGCCATCTCCTTGTTTTCTTCTGGCCCAAAAGAACCTGGATATGCCTGTCCACACGCTTCAGACCGCCTGGACCTCTTGCCGAGCCAGTGTAGGAGTAGTAACCGGGTTCAAATCCAAGTACGCCCAGTGAGCCAATCTGCATCTCCTGCGCTCTGCTCATGTAAAGGACGAGGGTGTAAATCCCAGGACAGTTGCTTTGTGGCTCCATTTAGGGCTGCAGGGACCAATTGTCTATTTGAGCTTGATGCTCACTTGATGCTCACAAGGGAATAATACGAGATCTATATCAGAGGAAGACTTTTCTAGTATGAAAGCGCTGAGGTTGGATGGGGTGAAAATTAAGTGAAATTGTTATTGCTTTCAGCCTTTTTGCTGATGATATCATCACTGGCAATGGCAACTCCAGATAGCAGCCAGCTTGGACCCTATGTGGTCTCCTTCGACCTGAACACGAATATACAGTATCAGATTCAAACGGCTCAACCTACACAAAATGCTTATGCTACTGCATATCAGATGCGCATATTCACCGATAACTCGACCTATGCAATAATTGGTGTAACACACTACAACGACCTGACCGATGCAACACTCTCAATGCACAAGAGCCTGATGCAACTGCAGATGTACCTCAGCGGCCTCAATGCCACCGCTATCGATGATACGGTCATCGATGGAAAGGCAGGCTTTGCAGCCACATTCGTCCCCCTCTCTGGGGTTCAGGGAATACCCGCAGATGCCAAGCTGTACAGTGCTTTGTACTGGCTGGACGCAAAAGATTGCAGCGAGTGCGGACCAGTATCAGTTGGCCAAACCTATGTTGCCATGACTTCAACATATCCGCAGGACGTCACCCAAAGCCTGCTGGCCAGCTTGCATGTGGAAGAAGGCCAGGCTGCAGCTACAGGCACCAGCGCTGATATGCCACCTGCCCAAAATTAGTGACCCTCCATAAGGCCTGATAGTGGCCTGCAAAACTTTTTTCCCTGTCTTGCATGGGAAACTGATTTATCCATCATGCTCCATTGCGCATGAAGCCAAGAATGGCGCGGGGTTTGCCAAGCTGGCCAAAGGCGCAGGACTTAAGATCCTGTCTCGCAGGAGTTCGCGGGTTCGAATCCCGTACCCCGCATCCAAGATCCATCCTCTTCCGGGCCAGGATAGTCCCTGTCCACACGTATGCGCGCCGGTCCCCCATGCCCTGAAGCTCTTTGGCCCCCTGGATGCCACGCCTCTCCCTGCACGAGGGGCTGGCGGGGCCGTGTGGCTGCCCCCTAGCAGATGCCTACTGTGGGA
>JGI11944J13513_1000299_pt1 | contig 51796 bp, 51 predicted proteins | sample TerdegcoTASludge_FD_13513 | JGI IMG/M metagenome (IMG submission 13513) | reverse complement strand
AACATGAAAAGTGTTCGACTAAGACTGGAATGGGTGTTCGGATATCACCGGAATTGGTGTTCGACCTTTTCCGGAATTGGTGTTCGAGGTTGACCGGAATTTACACCTAATACAGTGGACACGACGGGAGGGCTCGGCACGCTGTGCCGGCCGAGCGAGAATCGCATTTACAACGGGATATATCTCACACCCGAGAATATGTCCCGGGCAGAATAGGTGCGAAAATCGCCACGGGGAAAAAGTGATTATCGATTTACGGGGTAACGGATTCAATTGTTCAATCCTTGACGTAGTAAGGTGACTAAGAAGACGGATCGCGTGTAAGGCTGGAAAAGTGATTTGCATTCGAGTGCGTTTGTGAATTCTCGACAACCATACTTCATTAAACGACAAAATTGGATACCACTGCGTTATCAATTTATAAGATCTGATATTTTTAGAAAACCGATAGCTTCTACGTCTTAACAATTTCATTGCCTATAGAGGACAGGCAATAATTATTATTGATGTCGTCTACATGGGTAAATTATTGCAAAATAATATCAAAAAAAGAATCTTTCAGTACTATACGTGGTGAAATTAACGAGGTACAGGAGGTTTTCTCAAGAAAACAAGAAAAACCGTGCTTTGTACGTAGTTGAAAAACAGCTAACTTCGGGAAGAGCAGCATTATGACTATGTGAAAACATACATACGGCATATGTAGGATCGAACGATTAATAAAAATATAATAGCAAGACGATAATTGTTATCATCCAACGGTTAGCTATTTATAAAATCTGAGAGGAGTGGTATAGTGGTTCAGGGAAGAGAGGAGAAGATATGAAAAATGATATCGATATTCGACATAATTTGGCTACGAAAGAAGATTCTGTTCTTGTTATCATAGACGTACAAGATCGGCTTATACCCTCCATTAGCGGAAGGGATGTATTGTTACAAAACGTGATCCGTCTTGTAAAATTTTCGCAACTATTTAATATTCCCATTATTATTACCGAACAAGAAAAGCTTGGCTCTACGCTTCAAGAGATTATGTCTGAGCTTAGCGGAATACACCCAATTGGGAAAGTCCATTTTAACTGCTTTATGTCAGAAGGATTTGATCATCATATTAAACAACTTGAACGGAGAACATTGATCCTCGTTGGTGTAGAAGCCCATATCTGTATATTTCAAACAGCCATTCATGCACTTCAATCATTCAGCGTCCATGTCGTTGAAGATGCGATTGGTTCTCGAACAATTAAAAACAGAGACATTGCAGTTGAGCGGATGCGTCAGGCAGGAGCCATCATAACAAGTACTGAAATGTTTATATATGAGGTGTTGCAGCGAGCCGGAACTGACAATTTTAAAGCCGTACTCCAGCTTGTTAAATAGTTTGTCTCTCGAAGGCTCCAATGACGTCTTCCATTATTGTATTTATCCCACAATTATTGTTAAAAAAAGCGCAGGCTTCAATCATTCTCGCCAAAATCGATGGAATGCAAATAGCTTTTCCAGCCCTGCACGCGATCTGTCTTCTGAGTCACCTTGCTCCATCCAGGATTGAATAATTGGATCCGTTGTCCCGTAAATCGATAATCACTTTTTCCCCGTGGCGATTTTCGCAGCTCTGCCCGTAGAAAAAAGCCATGCCCCTAGCCTCGTGATGGTTTCGTTTTGAAAAGCTGACACTTTCACAAATTATTAGTGTTTAAGGGCTTATGATGCAGAGCATGTTTCACGTGAAACATGCTCTGTTCTATAACATCTTTTACCAGCTCTACCTTCTGAGAAAAAATATAATCTATTTTTTAGGGGAAGGGCTCTTTTTTAGTTCTTCTTGTTTTAAACCAGAAGGGCTCTGAAGTGTCCCAACTTCTTGGGACTTGAGATACACCAGGTCAGTAACAGAAAAAATTTGACCTTTCTTAATTCTCGCCCAGCTTGCATCAACACCGAACAAATCAACAACCTCAAGGTCTCCCTTATAGTTGCCCTTTGTTCTGCCGAGAGGTGTATTTGTCTGAGGATCTATGACTTCTACACCGGGTGAGTAGACTTCGATAATGCCACCTTTTTCGAGGCCAGATAGACGACCAGCGTTTATATAAATCTTGTCTTTTTCAATTGAAGCTATGCGCGCATGCCAATCAAGAGAAAGAATGCCTTTGAGGAGGTCTTCAGCAATAATTTCAATTGATAAATCTACGGCCTTTATTTTTGCCTTTTCTGAACTCAAATCACCCTTTTCCCTTGAGAGGAAAACTGGGTTCCGGCCGGATAGTTGTTTCATTATGGTTCCGGTATCAGTGTTGTAAAGATCAATGGCTATCTTTGATACTGCAAAAGAGGTTTCCTTGTCATCCTTACCTTCGATCTTTGATGTGCTCGTAAAAACATCAGCAAGAGATCCTTTGAGGACTGCTTGGATACCGTATGTTTCATTCAATGCCTTTAAATTCTGCCTGTCTGTGAGATTTCCTTTCAAGTTCACCGAATTAGGATCAATACAAATTATTGTACCACTATTTTCAAGCCTTGAGACGAGTCGTTTTGTTGCAAGCTCTCCCAGTTGTTCGTCTTTATAATTTGTATGATCTGTCACAGGGAGGACAATAACCCTCCGTTTCATTTTGGGCGACGGAAAATTAAAAGCTATCAAGGGCATTGAAGGTAAATAGCCCATACCAGAAGGCAAATAAGCCATTTGAGATGGATATGCCATTTGAGGGGGGAGGCCCTTCTTCTTCATCTCTTCTTCAAGCTTTGCAAGCCTTGTCTCAAGCTCCTTCTGTTCTTTTGATTTACCTCTTGTTAATAGATTCTCGCCCCATCCTGGAGAGTATTGGTCTTTCCGTATCCACATATATTCAGGCTCGTAAGGAGTGAATTGCCACCTTTTGTTTCTCGCATAAATGTATTCAACCCCATCAAGGACCTTAATGTCGCCAGGCTTGGGCGCTTCCTCTCCTATTTGTGTTGGTTTTTGTGCCTGTCCTTTTTTTGTTTCGGAGCTCGGCGCTCCAGAAACGTCATCTTTTTTCTTGGAAAAGGGATTTGTAATGCTGCATGCCATTAGAGATAAAGCGATGAGTAGTACGATAAATTTTTTCATGCCTGATTATAATGTAATTGATCGTGAAAAGTCAAACTGTGCCCATACTATCAAAATTGTTCAGGGAAAATGGTGGAGGTGGCGGGAATCGAACCCGCGACCCCCTCGTTGCGAACGAGATGCTCTCCCGCTGAGCTACACCCCCAACGTCATAATATTATGGTAAGATGCTCCCAATAGCAAGTAGTTTGTTTATACTCCATTGGAAACCAGAAGACGTGAACCGATGCCATGTATAGCAAAGTCTAAACGTTGTTGAATATAGCATGGGTATACCGACAAGAGATGGAATGATCAAAATACCTAAGTTACCCGAAGAAGACTTTGAATCGTTTGCTTAAGCTCTTTAGTGTCAGCAGATTTTACCACATACCCGTCCGAAGCCCAGCTCGAAAAATCCTGCTTGAACTCCCCATAGGCTGAGCAAAGAATAACCGGTAAATTTTTATTCATATTCTTAATCTCATTGAGGGCTTCTATTCCGTTCATCCCCGGCATTTTAATATCAAGAATCACAAGATCAAAAACAGATTGCCTAATTTTGTCAAGTGCTTCGCGCCCATTCGAGGCTACATCTACTGAATAACCTTCTTCTTCGAGTTCTTCTTTAAACAGGAATCGAATGTTTTCCTCGTCGTCCACCACCAATAACCGTGCCTTCTTCATATATTCTCCTCTCGCATTATATTATTTTTAATCGGAAGATTCACTATAAATGTTGCTCCTTTCCCGATGAGGTTATTGATCTGGATGTGGCCTCCATGATTGAGAACTATTTTATTTGATATGGCAAGCCCTAAACCAGTCCCTCCCTCTTTAGTGGTAAAGAATGGGTTGAAAATATTATCTATTACAGCAGGATCAATTCCTCCCCCCGTGTCACTTATGCTAATTGAGGCAAAAGGACGGTTATTGATTGTTTTGCGCCCAGTTTGGATGGTTATTTTCCCGTTGCCCTTCATTGCATGATGAGCGTTCATGAGGATGTTGATAAGGACTTGTTTTATTTGCTGGTCATCACACGGAACCAAAGTGACGCTTTCGTCATATTCCTTAATTATTTCAATATTTTCCCATGCACTATCTGAGGAAAAAAGATAGATAAGCTCATCGATAAAATCAGTGATTTTGCTTTCTTTTATGACCATGGGGCTTTCTTTTACATAATTAAGGACTTCGTTTAGAATGGCTTCAAGCCTGGTCACCTCTTTTATTATAATTTCAATATATCTATTTTCTGTGTGGCCAAGGCGAGCTTTTTTTGCAAGTCGTTTTGTAAACCCACCAATGATTACAAGGGGATTCTTAATTTCATGGGCAATATTTGCCGTCATTTCCCCAAGATTTCGAAATGTCTCTTGTTCAAGAAGCCTCCTTTGAGCATTATTCAGTTCCTTCAACACGTCTTTTAGCTTTATTGTAAGGAGAGTGTTTTCTAGGCCGTTTGAGATATAGTTTGCTATTGTCTCGATAAGATACCGTCCGTTCTCTTCAATGGCAGGGCCTGGCTGAGTACGCGGCCCCCCAATGGTTACCGTCCCAAGAAAACGACCTGTTGAGGTAAGCGGAGCAGTTAAAAGGGAGATTATTGCCTCGTTGTTATGCATTTCAGGAGTCAAGTCCTTCAGGGATAACGTTTCCCTCCGTTTCTTGACCTCTTCTTCGAGTCTTTTAATCTCTTCGCCTGATTCGTCGTCTATTTCGCCATACGTGAATCGCTGCGAATCGAGTTTTAGAAATGAATGTGATAACCGTATGGTAACAAAAGAAGCATTCAAGGCTTTAGCGATGATAAACGCGATATTGTTGAGGATATCTTGAGGAATTGAATTGGAAGACATAATTTTTCCCAACTCAGACAACGTTGCGAGTTCGCTTATCCGTTTTTTCGATGAGATCACTAATTGGTTGGAGCGAAGAATTCCGCCGATCTCCCGTGCAATCATGGTCAGAAAAGCTTTGTCCGAATTGTTGAGGCGCGCTTTGATCGATGAACAAATAAACATGACACCGTAAAGATAACTATCATCGCTTAAAGGGTAAAAGAAAAACCCTTTGTATTTTTTTATGGATTCATCAAGATCAGGATAAAAGAGGCATCCCAGTCGTGGAGGTACATCTTTAAAGGTAAAGCCCTCAGGCATTCTCCTTTGGGCTACGCTTCCAACAATTCCTTCTCCAATATGAGAGCGATATTCAGTCAAAAGGGGGAAAAGAATGCTTTTGTCGTTCTTGTATCGACACGTTAACCTTTTATCGGTGTCAAGGGTGTAGACTATCGCTTCATCAAAGGGCATTTCTTGGGAAACTATATTGAGGATTGACTTAATTCTTGAGGTCATTTCAAGGTTGGAGTGTGATACAGTAATAATTTGGCCCAGAATATCAAACGGATCCATGCTTCTTAATCGCTTTTTTATAAAGATCAATATATTCTCTGGCCGATCTTTCCCAAGAAAAATCGGCCGCCATACACTGCCGCGTAAGTCTTGCCCAATCTTGTTTTTTTCGATATACGTGCAAAGCCCTTCGAACAGCATCGAGTAGGCTTGCTTTGGAATAATCATAAAACTTAAAGCCAGTTCCTTCTGCCGGATTATTGGTAAAGTCTGTTATGGTATCTTCAAGGCCTCCTACACCCCGAACAATGGGAACAGTTCCATATCGCAGGCTATAGAGCTGGTTGAGTCCGCATGGTTCATAGCGTGAAGGCATAAGAAACATGTCAGCTCCGGCCTCAATTAGATGAGCAAGGCCATTGTCATACGCTATTTTGATAGCAAATGATTTAGAGAATTTTTTCGCAAGGCCAGAAAAGAGGTCATGATACTTTCTGTCCCCTGTTCCGAGAACTATATATTGTAAACCCCCATTTATGGCAAGCATCTCTTCTATGGACATGGACAGCAAGTCGAAGCCTTTTTGGTCTGCCAATCGTGAAATTGTGGCAAGGAGAGGAATATCCTGATTTACTGGTAAAGAAAAAGCTTTCTGTAATTCTTTCTTGCAGAGAGACTTATTCCTCATATCGTCAGCGCTGTATTGGGCAGGCAGGTAACGGTCTTGTTCGGGATTCCATTCTTCATAGTCTATACCATTTACAATGCCATAGAGGTCGGTCCTCCTTGTTCTAAGTATTCCATCGAGACCGTGACCAAACTCTTGGGTTTGAATCTCTTCACTATACTGCTTGCTGACCGTATTCAAGACATCTGAGAAGACGATTCCTGCCTTCAGGAAATTGATTTTGCCAAAGAACTCTATGTAGTCAGGCGTGAAGTATTCCCACCCCACATTAAGGAGGTGCATGTCATGATGCCAGAACAGGCCCTGATATCCAAGGTTGTGTATCGTAAGAAGTGTAGCAATATTTTTAAAAAAAGGATCATTTTTGTACAATGTTTTAAGAAAGAAAGGAACTAAAGCTGTTTCCCAATCGTTACAATGGAGAACATCAGGAACAAAACCGGTTACCCTTATTGCTTCCAAGATGCTTTTCGAAAAGAAGATAAAGCGCTCAGCATTATCGAGATAATCGCCATCAGGAGTGCTATACAGATAGTCTCTGTAATAGTACTCATCTTTTTCTACAAGGTAAGCAGTCACGCCATCGTACTCGCTTTCTACTATTTCCGCATCAACGTAAGCCTGCGATATCTGACACGATATCTTGTAATTCTTATAACGCATGGGGAAATTCAGTTCATCAATGCTTTTGTGTTTCGGGAGAATAACCCTCACCTCTACACCGAGCTTCCGTAATATTTTTGGTAGAGCTCCGGTAACGTCGGCTAACCCTCCGGTTTTAACAAAAGGGTAAAGCTCAGGAGACGCGATCAGTACCTTCATGGTGCACCTATATGTCGGCTTCCTTTAAATACATAGTTGCTTCTTCGGGTGGGGTAGGATTAATGTAAAAACCGGTTCCCCACTCGAACCCAGCCATTTTGGTGAGCCTCGGAATAATTTCAATGTGCCAGTGATAGTGTGGTATATCGCCATTGCCAAGAGGCGTAGTGTGAATCATAAAATTATAGGGTGGCGAGTTCAATACCTTGTCCTGCTTCTTTAAAATCGCGGAAAGAGCATCTGCAGCATCATGGTAGTTGTCGTCATCTTTTTGTAAGACAAAGTATGGCTCATGATTTTTTGGTAAAACCCATGTTTCGAAAGGGAATCTTGATGCAAACGGTGAAAGCGCAATAAATTTTGAATTTTCGTAAATTACCCGAACATTGTCCTCTTTCTCCTGGGCGATGATGTCACAGAAGATACACCTGTCTTTAAATCGATAGTAATTCAAACTGCCACTGATTTCTTCAGAAATTCTTTTGGGAACAATAGGCAGTGAAATAAGCTGGGAGTGGGAATGATCAAGCGAAGCCCCAGCGATAGTGCCGTGATTCTTAAATACAATAGTGAATCTGAATCGCCTATCCTTCGCAAGATCGAGCACCCTTTCTTTGAAAGCAATAAATAAATTCTGAATACCACGAATATCCATGTTGGCAAGTGTTTCGCCATGAAACGGAGTATCAACAACAACTTCATGAGCACCGATGCCATTCATTCTGTCATAAAGTCCAACACCTTCCTTATCAAGAGATCCTTCAATGCGTAAGGCAGGAAACTTATTTGGAATGACTCTCAAAAGCCAGTCAGGGCTGTTCGGTGGCGAATTATTGGGCCTTATTGCGAACACTTCGGCCGGGGTCATGTGTTCATTGCCCGAACAAAGCGGGCACATTGCTGCTTTTGGAGGGGGCGGCTCTTCGATAAGAAATACAGGGCGCTTCCCTCTCTCAGTTGATATAATTACCCATCTGTCAATAATGGGATCCTTTCTCAATTCAGGCATATTTCACTCCAGACCATTTGTTTTTTGACATGCCGAGAAGCACGTGATAAGAAATACCGCAAATGATTCCGATACGGGATAATATCGCGACACGCACGTTTCCAATTATAACAACGAGCATCATCTTTGTAAACATATTAATATTCCTTTGGATGCGATTTAATCTCACAGGCATGGAAAATCAAATTGTATACAAATTTTACGGGTTAGTACCACGAGAATTTATAACGTCATTATCCTCGCGGCTGGATCTTGTACCATATAATGTGATGAAGGTCTTTTCTTCCATGTTCCTTCATGGCGGCTTTCTCCATCTTGGAGGAAACATGCTTTATCTATGGATTTTTGGTAATAATATTGAAGATGCTATGGGGCATGGACGATTCATTTTTTTTTATCTGTTGGCTGGTATTGTTGCTGCCTTTGCGCAACTTTTGTATGATCCGGCTTCCACCATTCCCATGATCGGTGCGAGCGGAGCTGTCTCCGGGGTTTTGGGGGCATATCTGGTACTCTATCCCTTTGCCCGTATCAAAACATTGCTCTTTATCATCATCTTCATCAAAATTGTGGAGCTGCCAGCAATTGTACTTCTAACAATCTGGTTTTTCATGCAGGTGTTATATTCGAGCCTCGAAGGTGTTGCTTGGTATGCACATATAGGCGGATTTATCTTCGGCCTTGTTATGATAAAGCTTTTCAGCAGAAAATCTCTTTCAAAGGGTCTGAAAACGAGAGGTTAGAAAGGATATCACGGTGGGTGAAAAACGATTACGGGTATTACTTATAAATCCGTGGATCTATGATTTTGCTGCCTATAGTTTTTGGTCAAGCCCCCTTGGGCTTCTTTACATAGGAGGTATACTGCGAGAGAATGGCATGGAGGTTAACCTTATTGACTGTATGCAGGTAGTGGAGGAAAAACGAAAATCAGACGGAAGAGCCCCTTTTATAAAAGAAAAAGTGGAGAATCCTCCAGCGCTTAAACAGGTTCACAAGCGCTTCAAAAGATACGGCATATCCAGCGCCCCATTTATCCATGAGATTTCTGAAATTGAAAAACCAGACCTTATCCTTATTACCTCCATCATGACGTACTGGTATCTTGGTGTGAAAGAAGTTTTGGGTGTGGTGAGAGGCGTTTTTCCATCATCAAAAATAGCAGTTGGCGGAATCTATCCATCCCTTTGTTTTGAGCACGCAGAACGCGCTTTGCATGAAGCAGACCTTGTTGTTAAGAACAACCAGATCGAGAGATTTTATTGTTTTATTGAACAGACATGGAATAAAACACTGACTTACAAGCCATCTCTCTATGACCTTGATCATATCCCATACCCGTGTTACGATTTGTATGACACCATCCCATTTATACCTTTGCTTACATCATTTGGATGTATGTATCGGTGTACTTACTGCGCCACACCCTATATGCATCCTACCATCGTCAGAAGAAGACCGGAGAGCGTAATTGAGGAAATAAAGCATTGGCATGAGTTTGGGGTAAGTAAATATGTGTTGTATGATGATAACTTTCTATATCGAAGCGATGTTTACGCAAGACCGCTCCTCAAAAAAATTTCAGACCTTCCCTTTCCGATTGACATCTATAATCCGAATGCCCTGAATGGCGCACTCATTGACGATGAGTTGGCCCTGCTCCTGCGAAGTGCCAACTTTAGAGAGATAAGGATGGGATTTGAAACCGCCGATCCCTCAGTACTGAAATCAACGGGGGGCAAGGTGACGTTGCGGCGTTTCGAAAAATCTGTTGCTGCTCTTCTTAAGGCAGGTTTCAAAAAAAATGAAATCACTGCATATATCCTTGCGGGATTACCGAATCAGAAATGGGAAGATGTAAAGCGCTCTATTGATTATGTTCGTCATATCGGTATCCAACCTTACATAGCCGAATACACACCCATTCCTCATACCCGTCTTTTTGAGGAATACGGACATCACGCGCGATTTCCTATTTCAGAGGACCCTGTCTATCAGAATAACGCACTTTTTCCATTTGCATGGGAAGGGTTTACTGAAAAAAATCTCGAAGATTTAAAATTGTATGCCAGAGGAAAAAAAGAACTTCCAGAACACAAAAGTGAATAACCATCCCGGGTACTTTGCTCTTTTTTGTCTATAAAGAATTGAAAATTTCGTCCTGAAAAATGATCATCGAGGATCGTCCAGAATGAACAAATCGTTTACTTAGTATACTTTTATATTCATTACCCCGAAAAAATCAATCTACGGGCAAATTTAGTAATGTGCTCTCTTGGGGTTAATGCTATATACAAAAAAGGATATCCTCATTAAAGGGGGTTTGACAAGTGAACAAAAAATCCCTTACTATTAAGCACGCGAGAGTGGCGGAACTGGCAGACGCACTGGACTTAGGATCCAGCGGGCAACCATAGGGGTTCAAGTCCCCTCTCTCGCATTTTCGTTTTAACCCAAATTTGTTATTCTCACAGGTGTCGCGGATATTCTCCACGCAAACCAACATGAGGGAAGGCTTTTTGTGTACGCAGAGATTCGAAACAAGCACACACGGGGTGAGATGGAAAGATTCTGGAAGCTCTGCGTGTCGAGGAAGCGGCCCCGTTTTTACAGAACAGGCCTATATTATCTGTTCCGAAACCAAACGTGAGTAAAGATTGCCCCAGGAGCGATCGAGCGTGGGTGCATTGAATGATGATGATCGACACAGATACTTCTTAGAATGACAAATCTGGGTTAACGAAACCGAGAAAAAAGAGTAATTTCTTTATTCACTCCCCAAACAATTATTATTGAGTGGAAGAATTAAGGGCCCAGTAAAAATATCAGCTCTTTCCAAAATATTATCACATACAGCAAAAAAGTATACATTCACTGCATGTGAATTGTTCAATGTGAGAAACGATAGGCCCTTTATTCCAGATTAACGACGACAGTCAAAGAATTACTTCTTTCCAGCAGCTCTCTTGGAAGCCTTCAAGGGGTTAATTTTTTGTTCCACTACCTGTGGCGTTTTCTTCACATGAGAAGACATGGGGCACGAACCCTTTTGCCATTTCTGCGCAGGATAGGGAAAACTTGAACAGTATTTGCCAGTTTCAAATTCCACAATCCTTGAACAACCTTCGCAGTTCTCAACGATGGTATAGCATTTTCCACCATTGTAAGAACATCCGGTTTTTTTCATAAAAATACACTCAACCCCAGCTTTTAATGTTTCGCATACCATAACGGCATCACCTCCTTATAAAATAACGGCTGAATTATACTATAAAATTAGAGGTTTGTCTATATTTATATACTTTCTAAGTAGCGATTGATTACCTTTTGGATCGCCCCTTCCTTGTCGTTGAAAATACTTCTATTGCAGACTTTCCATCTAAGGGGCATTTATTTTCGCAGATACCACAACCATTGCACAACTCATCAATTATATAGGGCCTCTTCAGGGATACCTTTTTTCCAGTATAGTCGAAATCATTCACGTTATCAAAACGAATTGCCTTGCCCGGAATTGGGCAATGTTCCTCACATACGATACAATTGATTTTTTTTGCATAGGGTAAGCAGTGGTTTTTGTCGATTGCTGCTACGCCAATTATACTTTTCTTTTTTTGTTCCAAAGGGAGGTTTGGTATTGCACCAGTGGGGCATACCTGACCGCACAGATTACAATTATATTCGCAATAGCCCAAGCGAGGAACAAGCATGGGCATAAAAATCCCATAGATCCCACCTCGAGATAAATCCGGATAGAGTGCGCTCCGAAGGCAAACTTTCATGCACTCACCGCATCGCACGCATTTTTTCAGGAAAGTTTCTTCATTGTTTACGCCCGGGGGTCTTAAAAGCCTTTCTTGTCTATCAGGAAAATGGAAAGAAAAAGCTTTAGAGAGGAAGAAACCAGACACTAATCCCCCGATAAGCACCCTCCTTTCCATGACAGGAGTGCCACGTGTTTTTTCTGAGAGCCATTTGAACGGCACGAACTTTACCCTTTTCGATACGCATTTGAGCTTGCACTCCATGCAGAGGATACAGTCATCTTTCTGCAAGATATCTTCGTCAAACCCAGTGGGACACATATCTCTGCAGCCCGAGCAATCTGCGCAAAGCCTTGAAGGAAGCCGCTTGAAAATCGAAAACCTCCCTAAAAGACCAAGGAGAGAGCCTAAAGGGCAGAGATTTTTGCACCAGTTTCTTTTTTCATACCGCTCTAAAAAAATAATAGCGGCAAAAAGAAGCAAAGACAGAAAAGCGAGGGGATAAAAGGTTTCCCGAAAAGGAAGGAGGGAATTGTGTATGAAAGAGTAAATAAAGGCAATGTAATCCCTGTTTTCACCAATAAGTCCATAGAGGCCGGCCCACGTAGACCGGATGGAATAACCAAAAAGCGGATAGAAAAAGAATGTCATCGCCCTGACAAGAATGGCGAGAGGGTCAAGGATGCCGGTAAGGTTTATATTAAAAAGAGCTGCGAATAGAAGGCTGAACAAGAGGTAGTATTTAAAACGTGACTTCAGGAAACCAATCGGTTTTTTCTTTGGAATGTACCTTGTAATAAGATCAAGGATGGTGCCAAGGGGGCATAGCCATCCACAGAAGAATCTACCGAGAATTATGGTAAACAACGCCAAGAGGGCTCCGGGAAAGAGCAGCATAGTGAAGGCTTTCTGGGAGAGCAGATAACTTAAGGCAACAAGGGGATCTGCCCGAAAAAAGCTGTTAATAGCGGCGGAGATCTCATCTTTTCCACGATACTCCGTCATTACAAAAAGCACAAGAAAGACGATGAGGAAAATGAGTTGGGAGATTCTCGACGAGGTTATTTTCATTTATGCTTTAATTACTTTTACTCTGGAGAGGTTTATCTCTCCCATACCTCTTTTCGCTGCAGTAACTGTTGTTGAAATTTCCAATGGATTAAGACCAAAGAAAGTGGTCGCATAGGCATCAGCCGCGACGATATCCTTAGAGGCGACAACCTTATTCAATACCTTAACATCCTTCAAGTTCCCTCCCTGAGGACCGTGGTTAAGAAGTACGCGGGTTGCATCAATAATGGTGAGGTGACTTTTGACTACCCTATTCACATCGACGAGGGCATCTTCAATGCTCCGGTGGATGTAGCCCCTGTTGCCACCCATGATACCCATAATGTTTTTCAGACCAAGAGAAACCTTTGTGAGGCCATGATGTTTAGCTACCGGAACGTTAATAAAAACATCTGCCGAGAGGGCTTCATCATAAAGCTCCCATTCTTTGAGAAAGGTTCCGTTAAGCCTTACTTTCCTATAACGCTCATCTTCCATGTATTTAACTTCAACATTCTTCATCCCTTTCAGGGCACCTGCTACGCCACTGTTCTCGTAACACCTGCGGGGGTCATTGCACGGATTATCAAAAACTTTAACCTTTTTAGCTCCCGCTTTCAGACATTCTTCTGCAATAGCTTTCACAACCAGAGGATGAGTATTCGCGGCGTACTCAGGCTTTCTATCCCACCCTAAGTTGGGTTTCACCACGACAACATTTCCCGGTTTAACAAACTTCTGTATTCCACCCAGAGCATCGATAGCATTTCGTGTGATGGCACTATAGTCATTTCCTTCTGAAAGCGAAAGAACAGGGGGTTCGTCTGCGAAGAGACGATCGAAGCCTCCTCTTGATCCTATCATCAAGGAAGATATTATGAAAGCCTTAAGAAAATCTCTTCTCTTCATAGAAAACCTCTTTTTCGATCACCTAAATCACTGCTTTTGTGAATTGCAAACAGCAGTTTACAAAACTTATGGGAATTGTAAGTATTTTATTTTGTTTGTCAATAGACTATTCACGAAAGGCAATTGCAAGCCTCATTGAGAAATAAAATTGCATTTGATCACCTGTTTTTTATATAATACAACGCAAGGAGGGACAGAGTATGGCAAAAAAAAGTATTGTATGGTGCCTAGTGACAGCAATGTTTATTTTAGGTATAGTGCCACGCGTGGAAGCAGCATTTGTGCCGTCTCAGGCCATAGATGCCCCGTCCCTTGACAGGGTGTCCGACCTTAAAGCCATTCAGTCAACCCTTGAGAACAGGCTTGTCCAACAAAGATTGCAGGACCTTGGTTATTCGAGCGATGAGATTACCAAGAAGCTTTCCCTACTCAGCGACCAGCAGCTTCATGGTATTGCGCAAAAGCTTGATGACTTGAGGGTTGGTCAGGATAGTGGCCTTGGTATTGTTATTGCAATTCTTGTTATCATCATTCTTGTTATCATCATCATCAACCTTACAACAGGACATAAAGTTATCATAACAAAATAAGGATAAAAGGTATCTGGTCCGGACAGTCATTTTGATAGTCCGGACCTTTTTTATGAAAAACATCGGCATCCTTTTCACGCTCGCCGCTTTAATCTGCCTCATGGGGTGTGCTACCACAAAGGGGTCAGTGCAGAAAGATGCAAAGATTATCGAAAAGGTACCCTTTGTTGAACAGGATGCCTTCCACTGTGGTCCAGCAGCTCTTGCTACGGTCATAAATTATTGGCATAGAAAGAACAACAGAAAAGAAGACATAAACGTTGATTCCATCGTGAGAGCTGTTTTTAACGAACGGGCCAAAGGCGTTCTTACATTAGACCTTGAATTATATGCAAAAGAACTCGGATTTAGCTCATTACAATATTCCGGGAGCATAGAAGAACTCAAAAGAAGCATCGATGAGAATATACCGGTTATAATCCTTGTTGATTATGGAAAAGCCTTTTTCCAGCAGAACCACTTTATGGTTGTCAAAGGATACACCCAGAATGGCATCATTATCAACACCGGAAAAAAAGAAAACCATCTGATTGTGAACGAGTCATTAACAAAAATATGGAGCAAAACCGGCTATTGGTCCCTTATCGTAAAGCCTTAGTGATATGTTTTATTGGTGTTTTACTCACATCATGCTCGATACCAAGAATCATTGTTCTCAGAGACCCTCTTTCTCCTGAAGAACATATCAATCTTGGGTTGAGTTATGAAAAGGGTGGGGAATTTGATGCTGCGCTAAAAGAATACAGAAGAGCCTCAAAAAAACTTCCAATGGCGCATCTTTATATCGGTAACATATTGTTTCTGAAGAATAACTATGATGGTGCAGAAAAGGCATACAAGCGAGCTATCCGTAAAACGGATGACCCGAGAGCACACAATAATCTCGCGTGGCTTTATTATATATCGGGGATAAAGCTTGGAGAGGCAGAGATACATGCACGAAGAGCTGTTGGGCTATCTCCTGATAACAAAGATTTCTCCGATACGCTGTTAAAAATCATTGCAAAAAGACAGAGTCAGGAAGGCTCATAAAGCTCTTCAAGTTGATTTCTTGCGTAACCCAGCGCTTCTTCTGAAAGGGTCATTTCTCCATTAATCTGTTTCTCGCGAATGTCGTTAAGAATTTTACCTATGATTGGACCTTCCTCAAAACCGAGTTTTATCAAGTCGTTGCCGGTTATCAACCGAGGGAGTGGTTTCTTTCTCCACGCTTTATACTCCCGCAAAACATCGTCACACCTTTTTCGAACCATCACGGTAGAATCATTCTCGTTTCCACCAGAACTTCCATACATGTCGCAGAGCGTGAGAACAATAAGGGAAGGAGTGAGATCGCCTAACTTGTAAACAATCCTCCGCACAGCCTTTTCTGTAGACTCATTGTTGCTAATGAGAAAGATACGCATGTGATTTTCTATGAGTCTAATAATAGATTTACTCTCTGAGGAACTAAACCGGAGTTTTTCCAGGATACTGTTCGTTAAGGTGCAGGAAAATTTCTCATGATAAAAGAAGTGGACAGTATTTTTTGTATTGTCACGTGAATAGGTGTGCGCCTTCCCGATATCGTGAAAAAGGAGAGCATACCCTGTATTCCGAAGATTCCTCTCATCGAGCTCAAATGTCCTACTGAATGTCTTTAAATATTTGAATCCGTCTATGGTATGCCCTAACGTTTCGAGAACAAATTCTTTGTCCTCGTCAAGTTTTCGTAAGGCATAAAGATCAGGAAAGATCTCAAAGAGGAGACCCGTTGTCCAAAGCATTTTAAATCCAAGGAATGCTTTTGATGAAATTACTATCTGGTCCATTTCATATTTGATTCTTTCCGGAGCTGTTTGATGAATGCGATGCTTCAAACCACGTATTGCATCTATAAGCAGGTCATCCATAATGAATCCCTCAAGCGCTGTGAAATGCCGGACAGCTTTAAGCATCCTGAGAGGGTCGTCTTCAAGGTTCTGTCTGTGAGGATATCGGATGATCCTTGCATGAATGTCATCGATTCCCCTCAAAGGATCGATAATGCAGTGATCTGTAAAATCATAGGCTATGGCGTTCATCGTAAAGTCCCTTCGCATTAGGTCTTCTTCGATGGAGCCTTTATGGAACGTGATGTCAAGAGAACTATTCTTTTGGACAAGTCGGTATGTCTGAATCGGCTTTTTCCCGAGGAGGAAGGCAGAAACACCGAAAATACCTTCGAGTATTTTGAGATCATCGTGCTCTGTCAGAACGAGATCATAATCGGCAGGGTTTTTGTGAAGCAGCAACTCCCTAATTGCGCCGCCTACTAGGAAGACTTTGCCCGCAAAAGTACATTGCGATATTACCTTCAGTACGTGTTGGTTGTGTATGGCCTCAGTAAGGTTGTCGAACGACACCCCAAGGCTATGCCTTTTCAGCGAAAGCACCGAGCTCTTTCGCCATCCTTTTCAACGAGTCAGTCATATCAATGTACAAGTATGAAGCCTTAGGCATACAAACGCCGGTAATTAATCTGTTCTGATGAACTACTTCAAAATCCTCTATCATTTTTCGTACTTTTTCCATGTCCACGCGTATTTGTTCTTTCAGAACAGGATTCTTGGTCATACAATAATCCTTTACATCGTTAAATTCTGCCCCCACAGCCACCATCAGTTGCTTTATCTCATCTAGGGCTTTTTGAGAAAATAAAGTATGCGTTTCCACCTTTATTTCCATCTTATCTATAAGGCTATCTACTGCTAAAGCAACACGCTGAAGATGGGGAAGCAAAGAGACAAATTTTTTCTCCGCCTCATTCTTGTCCTTGTCTTCAATAAGCTGCTCAACTGCGGGGAGTCTGTTTTTCCAAACATCTCTGAATTTTGATCTACTCTCCTTAAGGAGATTAATTTTTTGGCTTGCAAAACCTTTATAAATGGTTGTCAGTATTGGCTGTGTTTCATCAAAAAGCTTGCAAATCCTTTCGGTGATTTCTCGTTCTTCCATTTTTCCTCCTAACGATTACAATTTTATTTGTTCGCCTACTGTTTATATAGCACACGAAGGGCCGCTTGTCAGCATCTTAAATAATTGAAAGCCTAAAAGTAATTCGACATCCTACAATCAACATAAAGACGCATATTGCTTGAACGATATATAAAGACCTTAGATGAGCAGGCTATTTTCTGACAATATACACGGTATCATGTTCCCTCGCAACCCCTACAAGCTTAATACCAACATCGGTGCCAGCTTCCACTTGTTCAACGCTTTTGTGTTCTACCTGCAGAGACTCAACGGTCTGCTCAAAGTCAGTCATATTCCCTTTGATTTTTATTGTGTCACCAATTTTTAGCACCCCCTTTGTTATTCGTATTGCAGCAACGCTTATTTTGGAAAAAAATTTTATAACTTTACCGATCTCTATCTCTTCCATACAATCACCCGCCTAACGTATTTTGATCAAAAAAACCAATAATATTTTACCACTTAGAAAAGATATTTTGAACATAAATTCGCTGAACATCTGGTTTTTTACTTCATTGCAGTAACCCATGTGTTCATATAAAATTCAAAATAACCAAGAGCAATGTTTTTTGGTGTAAATCCGCCGCATCGCAAAACTGTAATAATACTATCTGGTGTATGAAGGGCTTTGTGATCGCTGATTTCCTCGTGGCTGACAAGCCTGAGCCGTGCCATTCCTTTCAGGATAAAACCTGCCCACTTTGCAGGGGTGGTGATAATGAGAAGGCCGTTACGTTTCAGGACTCGATGCAGCTCTTTAATAACGGTCGGAAGATTTTTATGTGAAATGTGTTCGAATACTGCAAGCATGGTAACCGTATCGAAGAACTCATCACGAAAGGGCAAAGAAGCTTCAGACTCGATGTCGTAGTGCATCAAGCTTAAGGAATGTCTTTTGATTTCCTTTTGCCATAACGAAGAAATGGTTTTGTCAATACCATATTTCTCAGCGAAAGCTGTCAGGCAAAGAAAAGAAGGGTATGCCCCGCACCCGATGTCCAAGATTCTCCCGCTTCGATACGACTGCGGTATGAGGCTGTCTGCGCGTTGAGCCCTTTTTTTGGCAAGAAATTCTTCAAGGAGCCCAAAACCTCGCGTTGCCCTATAATTGGCCATGGCCTGCATCTCTATTACGGCTTATAAAAAGGAGAAAAAAAACCGCCAAAAGACCGATCATGGAGAGGCAGAAACCGACATAAAACGAAAGGGGTCGGTAAACAAACAAAACAGAATGATGTCCTTTGGGTACATATACAGCCCTAAAAGCAAGGTTAGCGCGATAAATAGGGACGTTTTTTCCATCAATATATGCCTTCCAGCCAGGGTAATAAGCATCACTCACGTAAAGGAATGCATCACGTTCGGTTGTACAGGCAAGAGAGACCGTATTCGTATCATGCGTAAGGAGCGTGATATTTCCCGTAACGGCGCCCTCGTCAAGATTAAAAACATCTTTTGATTCAATAATCAATTCGCGCTTCAGATCAATAGATTGATCAAGCAGCTTCTCGATGATTTCTTTATCATCTTTTGCCGTACGTATCGAGCCATAAAAAAGGAATCTTCCCGGGTAGGATGTGTACTCGTAAAGGTGCACTGATTTTGTGCCAACCTCAATGCTCCGTAAATGAGCAAAATCGCTGTCTGTCAATTCATAGGCGGTGATCACGTACCGTATTCCTGAGATATCAAAGAACCTTTTTCCTAACTCTATCCCGGGTGAATCCTTGATTAGATTTGAAAAGGCCTCATAATGACCAATCCTTAAAACTTCAGCGCCGCTGAAGGAATAGAGGCCGAATAGGGAGGAATAGGGTGGAGCAAGTATTGTTCTGTCATACGGGAAATAGGTGAATTCGCCTAAGGTTTTGAAAGTCACGAAATACCTGTCCAATCCCTTATTTTCTGACATTTCGCGAATAAATGTATGGGAAGGCAATTTGCTTGAATCAATATATGATTTCCAAGACACTGACGTGTAGTATCCGGTATTTGCAAGAAACATATCAAGAGCCGCTATAAGAATAATAAAAAAAGCGGCCAATCTCTTAAAACTGGCCCTTAAATAGATGAGAAGCAAAATGCAGAAGAGAAATGAAAACAAGAGAAATCTTTTTATATTATGAATGTTTATACGTGCTTCATTATATTTCTCTGGTATAAAACCCACACACTCAAAAAAACGTGAAACAGGACCTTCAAAAATGCTCATAAACCCCCAGATTACCACAAAAATAAAACCAGAATAAAAAAAGATTATTATTGTATGTATGACCCGGGAGTTCCTCTCAAGCACGCCTTTTTTCATATGATCAAACCCAAGACCGGTTGTAAGGGCTACTAAAAAAATAAAAAGAAAAATAAACTTTACTGGATATCGAATACCATTGAACGGCGGTATCTGAAAAAGCAATTTATATACTGGAGTATTCCCGCCAAGGCACAGTATAAGAGAAATAACCATGAGAGAAATCAGCGCCACCCGTTTCTTGTCCGTCGAAATAAAATAGAAAAGTGATAAAAAAAATGGTGTTATGCCCCAATAAAGGGTGAGAAGCCACGACTGGTTTGACCAATATTTTTTGGTGCTTGAGAAGTATCCGAAGGCATCAGGAATAAAGAATTGGATAAAATCCTTCCATGCAAAAGACCACGTGACTGCCTCTGTATAACGTAAACCGGTGTTTCGAATACTAAGGCTCCGGAGTTCAAGAAAAGGAAGGAGTTGAACGGATGAAAGCAGAACGAGGAGGCTTAGCACCAAACCCAAGGCCCTTACCCTTTTTGCTAAAGATGGCAAGGGCGTATGAACAAGGCCTGTGACGAGGAAACGGTGCGCAAAGACAGCTATTACACAGAGCACCAGAATGGTTATAATTGAAATTTCTGGTGCCCCAGCAAAGAACTGGGCCGTTAGAAGAACAGATGTAAAAACGAGGAATTTCATTTTGCTTTTCTCAAAGTACGTAAGAAAACAAACCACGACGAGAGGAAACCAAGCCACAGCCAGCAAATGGGTGAGCAGGTTGTGTACGGAAATCAAATACCCTGAGAGCATAAAGGTAATTGCGCCAAGTACTGCCCCTTCATATGACGAACGTAGATATCTTAATAAAGAGTACGTCGCCACTCCTGCAAGGAAAAAATGAAGAATGATAATCCAGTTCCACGCTATGTTAAAGGGGAGAAGAAAATAGAGCAGGTGGAAAGGATAAAACACGCCCGGTTGTAAGGTGGCAAGAAGGGGAATGCCACAATAATTAAAGGGATTCCAAAGGGGGAACTGGAAAGATTTAACTAGAGTTACCCAGAGATATCTCGGGGGTATAAAAAAAGCCGCAAGGTCACGTTCTACAAAAATATCCGTCGACGAGAGCATTGGAAAAAAATAACACACAGTAATGCCAAAAAAGAGGGCGGGCACAGATATAAAACGCTTGAGCATTGTGCTGGACAAACTGTCTCTCATGGTACAGCAGAATACAAGATATTTATTGCACAAAAAACAGAGCCGTTCGTTTTCTGAATTCCAATAGATGAGAAAAAGACATGTCTAATAAAAGGAGATGATAGCGTAATGCACACTATCGCTGTGTTCTGTTTTTTTCAGCTACCAGGTGCTGAGTTCAGGTCTTCCTGAAGCGGTTACTGTCGGTGGCGTTGTCGGTAACTGATCTGTTGGGCCTAGATTAAAGGTGTATGGATTTCCGGAAATTGTCACCACCAGCGTTGTTGGTCCAAAGGCAGAGGAATCGTATCCCGATAACTGGACCTGGTTTATAACACTTGTCATATCTATAGGGGTGGTATAACCATTAATTGTTCTGTTTGCGTACACAACTGTAACAGCGCCTCTAAGGCCTCCAAGAATCCCTCGTGCTGATGCATCTGCGGCCTGTTGGCGCATGTCAATATATTTCGGAATGGCTACAGCTGCAAGAATGCCAAGAATGACAATAATGATGATTAGTTCAATAAGGGTAAAACCTTTTGAGCTACCGATTGTACGCATAGATGCACCCCTTTATGGCTTTTATGACAATACTTAAATTGCAAGAAATATACCTAAAATGGTTTATTTTAAATAGTATGAATTTTTTATGCCATTACCAAGATGGTTGTTCTTGAATAACGACATTCGGTTGTCCAGTTGTTCCACCGCCGGTCCAGACAAGACGAAAGGCATATTGTTGCCCCGATATCTGGAGAGTTAGCGCATCTGCTGATATAAAAGAGGTGTCATACCCGGAAATCTGGGCTTGGTTTAAAACGGCAGTCATATCGATAGGTGTAGTTGATGAATTCAGAATTCTATTGACATATACTAATGTTGCCGCATCACGTAAACCTCCTAAAATTGTCTTTGCCGTCGAGTTTGATGCCTCCGCCCTCATGTCAATATATTTCGGAATGGCTACGGCTGCAAGAATGCCAAGAATGACAATAATGATGATCAACTCAACAAGGGTAAAACCCTTCTGTCGACAATATCTTGTGGAAATATCATTATCTGTAACACACACGTCCATACCATAAATGCAATCCCTATACCAGATAAGATGGAAGATGAGAGAAATGTGAAAAACCCTTATTGTGTCTGATTATGGCTGAATATATTTTATTTTGCTAAAATAATAAAAATCATTCAAAACAATGCTAATACTATAAAAGCCGGGAAGATACAACCCATTCTATCTACAAATATTGTGGTATTTCTACAATATTTGTAGTGGGATCAGACATTCACATCGATATTGTACTTTTTGATTCTGTACCATATGCTTCGTTCGCTTATTCCGAGCAATTTTGCAGCCTTAGCCTGTAGACCCCTTGTCTTTTTCAGGGCATCAATAATCATTCTCTTCTCGAGTTCAGAGATTGCTTCATCAAGGGATTTGTCTGAGTAAGAAATGCTTGCAAGAGGCTGCTCCCCACGAAGGTGTAGGGGTAAATCATCAAGAGTAATACGGTTATTGTCGCACATAATAGCAGCTCTTTTTATAACATTAATCAGCTCCCGTACGTTTCCAGGCCAGGGATAATTAAGGAGCAACCGTTTGGCGTCATCTGCTATTCTCACCAGTTGCCCGGATTCTTTCGACATATCGAGAAGAAGTTTCTCAATAAGGACAAGAATATCTTCTCTCCTTTCCCTTAGAGGAGGAATTACTAAGTGTATCTGTGCAAGTCGGTAGTAGAGATCCTCTCGAAATCTCCCTTCTTTCATTTCGACCTCTAATGCCCTGTTTGTGGTTGCCAATATACGAACGTCAATCTTGCGTTTTTTTACATCCCCTAAACGTTCGATTTCTTTTGCTTCTATAACACGCAAGAGCTTCGCTTGGAGGTATGGGCTCATCTCTCCAATTTCATCAAGCACAATGGTGCCGCCATTCGCCAACTCAAACTTGCCCTGTTTCGATTGAACAGCACCGGTAAAGGCACCTTTTTCATATCCAAAAAGCTCGCTTTCAAGAAGGTTGTCAGGGATTGAAGCGCAATTGACAACCACAAAATCTTTGCTCCGTTTTGATAAATCATGAATAAGGCGTCCCACAGCTTCTTTTCCCGCACCGGTTTCTCCTGTGATAAGAACAGTAATATCTTTGTCTGCAAACTTCTCGATATTTCTGAAGATTTCCTTCATTCCCTCTGATTTGCCCACAACTCCGTGGAATATCGACTGCACCAGTTCTTCTTCTTTTGAAATCTCCAGTTCTTTTTTGAGCATCCGCGTTCCCAGTACTCTTTTCACCATAACCTTGAGCTCATCGAGGGCAATGGGTTTTATAAAAAAATCCGTTGCACCTCGTTGAATCGCATCCATAGCATTTTTCTTGGTGCCATAGGCGGTAATAATAAGAATCGGGGCATCAGACTTCTTTTTGACGTCTTCAATTGCTGTAAGGCCATCCACGCCAGGGAGTTTGATATCCATGATAACAAGATCTGTTTCCTTGTTTATTGAGGATGAAGCATCCTCATAGGACTCGAAGGCCTTTATTCTATAGCCTTCATCTTTCAGGGCCTCTTCGAGAAAGAACCTCACGCCCGCATCGTCTTCAACAATTATAATTTTTTCGCTCATAGTAGTTCCTCTTTGCCCATCCGGTTTTGAATTGGGAGGGTGATTGTGAAGGTTGTTCCATTATCACCGCTCATAACTTTAATGTCTCCGCCATGGATCTTTACGTTCCTCATGCTTATGAAAAGCCCGATACCCTTTCCTCCCTTCTTTTTTGAAAAGAATGGCTTAAAGATTGTATCAGCAATTTCAGGCTCAATCCGAGAATTTTTGTTATAGACAGTAATAATGAATGATTGGTCAAAGGCAGTTGTTACTTTGACATATCCTGCATCTCGTTCGTAGTCAAAGGCGTTTTTGATAATATTATGAATAGCCTGGTATATTTTATTGCGGTCACCAACAAAGAGAGGCAACTCCCCTTTTTCAAAGTCACAGATTACCTCTTTAAACTCAAACCGAAGGGCATTGAATGATTCGTCGATGACCCCATTTATATCAAAATTTTCAGCATGAACTACGTTATCTGTGAAATCCAGAAGATCTTTTGTAAAAACATCGATTTTTTTTGCAGCTTCGAGAGAAACATGGACATATTTTTGCAGGTGTGGGTCTTCAAGTTTATTTTTTAACAGCTCATTCATTCCTGTTATTGTGTTGAGGGGATTTCTTACTTCATGGGCCACCATGAGTGACATGTAGCCAAGGGGGAGGAGATAGTCCAGGCGTTCGATGTCTTCTATGAATTGAGCTTGTTCCTTTTTGCCCCCCCTTTCTTTTGACTTTGCCAATTCTATAAGTTTTTCAATCAGCTGATAGACCTCTATCATAAGGCCTCGATCTGATTTTACTTTTTCAAAATGAACTATATCTTCAGCCTTTATGAGAAGTTCCTTGAGAGGAGAAGTCATAGCATATATGAGTGCCAGGGAACAAAGAGCCGAGAAAACGGCTAAAGCTATAAGCCAAATGAAGTATTGGTTGTATGCCATCTTCAGGTTTGTCATGGTGGTGGCAGTTAAAATGCTTGTAAGAAAAGCAACACCGGGTATGACGGTGCTTAGTCTGTATCTCAAATTTTTTGGATCTTTAAAAAATGTTTTCATCCACCACCTCTCAGGGCACCCATCATGTTCCACCATGGTAAGAAAATAGCAAGGGCAAGAAATAACACCATCAAAGAAAGACCGGCCGTTAACAGTGGTTCAATCCATGTTGAAAGCCTGTTTATCGAATACGTGATTTCCCTGTCGTAATGGGTGGACACCTCTTTCAGCATATCCTCAAGAGACCCAGTTTGTTCCCCAGTTGAAATAAGGTGTATTACAAGGGGCGGGAATATTTCAGCCTCTTGTAAAGGCCGAGAGATACCCAACCCTTTTTCTATCTTTCCACTTATTTCAAGGATTTTCCGAGCGATGTATTCATTTCCCACGGTTCGCGAAACGACCTCGAGGGTTCTCACAACAGGTATACCCACTGTGATTAGGTTTTCAAACATGTTAGCGAATCTGCTCATACATATTTTAAGCATAATCGGTCCTATGAGGGGTACTCTTAACTTCAATCTGTCGAGTGCAAGGGTTCCAGCACCTGTTCTTTTGTAAAAAAAGAATGCACCAATGATAAGAAATATGAAGAAAGCGAGATAGATGGCATTGTTCTGGAAGACATCATTTATGGAAAGGAGCATTCGTGTTGGAAGCGGTAGGTCCATCTTTGCGCCTCGGAAAAGTACAGCAAATCGTGGCACAACAAAATTAATGAGAACAAGGAATGCAATCAACAATGTTGTTACTACAAAAACGGGATAGCGTATAGCTGATTTAAGCATCTCCTTGGTTTTCAATTGAAACTCAAGAAGTGTTGCGAGACGACCCAAAACGTCCTCTAAAGAGCCCCCTATTTCACCTGCTTTTACCATGCTCGTGTAAAGATCTGGAAATAGCTTTTTCTGTTTCAAGAGGGCATCCGACAGACTGGCACCCTTGTCAATATCTTGTACCATCACCTTTATTGCTTCCTTGAGCTTTGTATTTGATGTCTGCTCCTCAAGGGCTCGTAATCCTGACAACATGGGGATGCCTGCCCGTATTATTGTTTGTAGCTGGCGAGTAAAAAAAATGATGTCATCATACCGAACTGGCCTGAGGTTAGCCAAGAAACCTTCAAAAGAAAAAGCGCGTTCTTTTGTCTCAGAAACTGCAACGGGAAATAGACCCAAGGCGTCAATCTGCAAGTATGCAGCACGTTTATTATCGCCTTCTACCATTCCGGTAACAAGAGAGCCTTTTTCATCACGAGCTCTATATATAAACTTTCCCATGTATTTTTTTCTTCATCCCCACCTTGGTTTGTGTCGTCCCTTTTGCTTCGTACTATTCAATACGAGTAACGTCCAAAGCTTCTTCTAAGGTGGTTATTCCAAGAAGCACCTTTTTAATCGCATCTTCATGCATTACTGTCATACCGCTCTCCACAGCAGCCTTCTTAATCATATCGCTTGAAGTCTTACTAATTACAAGTTCTTTAATTGTGTCATCAACTACAAGGACCTCAAAAACGCCTGTTCGCCCCTTGTATCCGGTATATTTGCAGGAAGGGCATCCCTTGCCCTTATAGAGAACTGCATCATCAGGGATATTGAGGTTTTTAATCATTGCTGGCGAAGGATGGTATGCTTCTTTGCATTCTCCACATATTTTCCGGAGAAGTCTCTGGCCAATAACACACGAAACAGCGGAGGCTGCCAGAAAAGGTTCTATTCCCATTTCGATAAGCCTTGTTACTGCACCAGCGGCATCATTGGTGTGTAAGGTCGAAAGAACAACATGTCCTGTAAGGGCAGAATGAATAGCAATTGTTGCCGTCTCTTTGTCTCTGATTTCACCAACCATAATAATGTCAGGGTCCTGCCTTAGAATTGCTCTTAATCCGGAGTCGAAGGTTAACCCTGCCTTTGGATTTACTTGGGTTTGAGCAAGTCCGTCTATTGTGTACTCAACAGGGTCTTCAATGGTAATAATGTTTTTCTCGGGAGAATTAATAAAGTTGAGTATTGCATAAAGCGTTGTAGATTTTCCGCTGCCTGTTGGTCCTGTTGAGAGAATAAACCCGTAGGGCCTTTTTATGACATTTTTGAGACTCTTTTCATCATCCGAAAGCAAGCCCAATTTGTCAATGCCATAAAGGGCTGCGCTTTTATCAAGGAGGCGAAGCACAGCTTTTTCACCATGGATAGTGGGAAATGTGGAGACCCGGACCCCTACCTCTTTTGCTCCCTCTCGGATGTCAAAACGGCCATCCTGAGGTATTCGCGTCTTTGCTATATCCATGCCCGCGAGAATCTTGATGCGTGAGATAATGGGGAGAAACATCTTTTTTTCAGGGGCTGGTATTTCCCTGAGTCTTCCGTCAATCCGCATCCGTACGCGCATTTTCCGTTTCAGTGGTTCAATATGAATGTCGCTTGCACCATCAGTCAATGACTGGGTAAGAACGCTGTTGACGAATCTTACAACAGGCTCTTGTTCAGTCATGTCAATGGATATTTTGTCCCCTTCTTCAAAACTTGCATCCTTAATCAGTGTGAGATCAGCATCCTCACCCATATCTTCGAGAGTCTGCTCAACAATTGTTTTTGCACCATAATACTTTGCAAGCGCCCTTTTCATCTCTCCTTCAGTAACGATACATGGTTCAACCTCCATCTTTACAATCCGTGCAACTTCATCTATGGCATTAATATCGAGGGGATCTACCATTGCTATTCTCAAAACATTGAAATGCTTCTCAAGGGGTATAACCATGTAATTTTTCCAGACCTCTTCGGGAATAAGCCGGATAAGATCCAACGGAATTTCACGATTATCGAGGGATATAATGGGTATTCCAAGCTGTTGGCTCAGCGTATCGATTATCTCTTTTTCGGTAAGAAGCTCCATCTTGGTGAGAACCTTTCCGAGCTTTTCGCCATATTTTTTCTGTTCCTCCAAGGCCTGAGCAAGGTCTTCATTGCTGAGCTTTTTTGCGTTGAGAAGTATTTCCCCTAACCTTTTTCGTATTATTTTTGCCATTCGTCGTTATACTCCCTGTGTTTACTGTTTTCTGACATACCTCGCTAATCCCTTAATCTTCCTATGACCCTCTCGAGTCCTCTTTGTATTCTTGTTATTCATATCTTGCTCTTATTGAAAAACCATTAGCGGTGTTGTAAAGATTTTGCATTTTCAAGGACTTTAATTCTCTCGGTTACTTCTCTTCGTTCGCCTGAACCCCCAGGTTCTCTGAGATATAATCTGTAATATTTTACCGCTTCCTCATAGTGGCCGACGTCGTCTTTTATTAATGCATACGAAAGATAGAGAGATTTGTTTTTTACGTTGGTGGCAATAAAGCCTTCAAGCAGCCTTGCCGCTTCTTCGTACCTCTTTTCTTCGCGCAGGAGGGCAGCAAGATTGAGAGAAGGATCGATGCCATCTTTTCCGAGCTCGATAGACTTCCTGAAATATTCCTCGGCAAGCCTTTTTTGACCATCCTTCAACATAAGAAGACCGATATTGTTGTATGTTTTCCCATAATTTGTATTGTATTGGAGAACCGTATTGAAGTAAAAGAGGGCTTCCTTGGTGTTCCCTTCCTTCATGGCAAGAACACCCAGGTTGTTCAGCACTTCGATATTGCTCGGTTGTTCAGCAAGAATTGATTGATAGAGCAGTTTCGCGCCAGAAATATTGCCTTTCTCTGTTTCTTTGATGGCTTCATTGAATTTCAGGGCAACCTTTTCACGATCTATCGATGTTATGCGAACATTAGGCCCATCCTGTTGAGGGATATCCTGTTGATGTACTGTCGCTGGAGGTTGCGTTATATCAAGGCCGCGCTTTGTTTGGGGTAAAGCGATCTTCCTCTGTCCCTTCGGGTGGTTCACAAAATCTGTTTCAGCCCCCTTTTTATTTGATTGTGTTACAGCAAAAGTGTTGACGGAATCTCCTTGTTGCACAACGGGCGGAGTCTTTTCTGGGGTAACAGGCGGGGAACCGGGTGGTTGGACATAAACACCTTTGTTTTCCATCCCAAGAGGTTTTGCAGTTTTTCTGGGTTCAGGGACCAATAAGAATACGACAAGAATGCAGAAAACAAACGACGCAACAGAATAAATAAGCCACCGCGATTTCTGTGATTTTTTCCGTGGATTATAGGGAAGGCTTTTTGCCGTTCTCTCTCTTTCGTCTTGGGCTTTTTTCAGTGCGTCGAGGATGACGCTCATGGGGTTTCTCCGATCGAAATTATCCTGGGCGTTAGAAATACAACGAGTTCATTTTTCTGAGCCTCAGATTCTTTGAGCCTGAAAAGCCATCCAATAAGAGGCAGGTCCATAAGACCCTTTGTGCCGGTATCAGAAACCCTTTTTCGATCTTTTATAAGTCCACCGATAATAACTGTTTCTCCTTCTTTAACTCGTACAAGCGTATCTGCCTCACGAACATCAAGAATTGGAACCGATGCGCCAGAAGGCGAGAGCGCCACACCTACCTTTTCCGTTAACATCGGATGAATGTTAAGAAGGATATTTCCGTTGTTGTCTATCTGTGGTGTTACGTCTAACATGAGGCCGACAGTGATAAACCTTGGTGTGTATGTAGCGAGGGAGGTTGTGCTGATGGCGCCGATGGATTGCTGTTCATCAAAGTAAACATCTTGTCGTGCAACCTTGATAACTGCTCGTTGGTTATTGAGTGTTGCTATTCTGGGGCTTGAGACGACGTTGATATCCCCTTGGGTTTTGAGGAGATCAATAAAGGTGTTGTCTATGTTCAAATGCTTGTTGCCTACAAAGAGCCGAAAGTAAGGTGTAGTGGCTGTTGCTTGGGTTGTGCTTGGCGCGGTAAGAATATTTGGGTTAAGGAAGACTTGCTTTGCATTGACGAGGAACTCTCCAATCCTCCCCTCGATGAATTGCCAGTTTACCCCTTCCCTTGAAGTATCATTCAACTGAACTTCTACGATCTTTGCCTCAATCATTACCTGTTTGTGAAGGGAACCTTCGACTGCTTCAAGAAATGCATTAATTTGTTTCAGGTTTTTCGGGTAATCGGTAACGAGGACCATCAAGGCCTGCCTATTTACCACAACCTTGCCATCCTTTGAAAGCATGACCTTGAGGTTCTCTTCAATGTTTTTCCATATGTCAGCTTCGGTCTCAGTCTTGACTTCGACAGAGCGGTATTCACCTCCACTGACAGGTGTTCCTGGTGAAGCGCTTCCACCAACCGAACCAACAACACTGCTTGTTCCGATCTTTTTTAACGCCACATAGTTTAGTGAGAAGATTTTTGTTTCGAGCTTTGGTTTTGAAACATATATCGTTTTTTCTTCAATTTTAAAGGCAAGATCGAGCGGCTCGAGGATATATTCAAGCGCCTTGATGAGGGGAACATCTTTCAAATCGACGGTGCACAAACCTTTTACATCGGGCTCAACAACAACATTGTAGCTGGTCTGCTTTGAAAGGCTCCGCAGGACGTCTTTAACATCTGCCTCTTTGAGAGTAAAGGAGAAGCGCTCAACAGAAGAATCTGCTCTCAATGTGCCTTCCTTTTCCATCTGAGGAACAACAGGGCTCTTAATGTCAACAGGTTGGATTGTCGAGGGGGGTGGAGGTGTCGTTGTCGTCTTCACATGGGTGCACGCCGTGCAGAAAAAAAGAAAACAAACAAAAATGAATAGTCTTTTCACATTTTCCCCCAGTATCTTATTAATGCAATGATTCTATTGTCCCACATCATCAATGGATAATATTCTTCGTGCATTATTACGAATGAGTACCACCTTATCACTATAGATTTCAGCAATTTTCTCATCACCGATTCTGTCACCTTTTTTTACTATTTCTCCGCTAATAATTGCATACCGTCCTGAGGTGCTTTCCATTATTGCCACCAGTTTTGAAGCTATTTTTTGTTTTTCAGGTTTCTTGTCGGTAACTGACTTTGGAAGGAGAAAAGGATCATTCTGCCAGGCAAGCCCCATGGAGGCTATATTAGGTTTTTGTTTTTCGGTAACCGTTACGGGCTGGGAGGTCTGGGGAGGTGTTTCAATTACGTTTGAGGAAGGAGCAGAAAAAATTGATGGCCGATTCTTGCCTGTCAAGATGAGCGTATAGAGTGCAACAAGTATTGCAAATATAAGGGCGATTAAAATGGGTTTACTAACTTTCAATGATTCAATACCTCTTCCATGCCCTGAATTCAACGAGAAATTTACCTGCTAATACAGGGTACTCTTTGTCAGTGTATGACACTTTTCCGTCTACTATACGATTAAATCCTTTTTGTTTTTCGACTTTTTCAAGGAATTTGGCAATATCAAAAAACCTTCCCTTCAACCCCATGTCAAGAGCTGGAGTAATCAGTGAAGGAATCTTTTGGGAATCATGTGGGAAAACAATACAACTCAGCGAATCAAGGACAATCCCCTCCCTTTTTCCTATTTCGGTTACTGATTTCATAAAAGAGGGGAATTGATCGTACATAAGCATGTTTTTTGAGATATCATCAAGTGATACGCGTGCCTGGGCATCTCTTTTCCTGACTTCAAGAATATCCCGGACCGCGTTCCCCATTGTTTCCCTTGTTCGCTTCGCCGATTCAAGTTCTGCACGTTGTTTCACAATAAAAGACGATAGGGGGACGTAAAAAGCAAGAAACCAAAGTATTCCGATAATAAAAGGCAAGCCAAACCAAAGGTATATGATTTTAAATCTCATAACGCGTACACTGTCCTATAATAACGAAATCGAGCGCCTTTTTCCCTCTGATCTCTTTTATTTCTTTTTTCGTTATGCCAACATTCGTTATAATAATAGATCGTTCAAGACTGATGATAAGGTTTAAAAGTGCTGGTTCAAGGACATCGATGTCGCCAAAAATATAACCCCGTATTGTAACGGCATAATCAGGTTCATTTGAAGCATGAACAGCGACATTTTGGCTCGGTTTGTGAATTGCACCGGCCGATGGTTGAATGCCAATGCCATCGTGAGAAGATCCTTTAATCGGTTCCTTGATATTCGATCCCTCTTTGGATAAACTCTCTTTTGTTAAATCCTTTGAGGATATATCTAACTTTTTGTTTCTATCGGTAAACTCAATTTCTTTAATATATACGTCCTTTGGAAGTCGTGATGAAAGATATTTCAAAAGGGCAACAAACGTAACATCCTTCTTGCCGATTTCTTTTTTGAGCGCCATTAGCTCGCTATGGCTGGCTGTGGTTGTAATGCTCCCGAGAAGGCGCAATTGCTCTTTTTTTGATGCTATATCGGTGTGCTCGCTTTTGATGTAAAGCTGAACTTTCCTGAGATTTGCAAACATTATTATTGATGGTATGAGCAGTATGGCAATAACACATATTGTTGCGATTCGCAGCCAGCCTCGTACCGTCATCTCCCTTTTTCTTGCCTTAAGCCTTTCTGGGAGAAGATTAACGAGTGGTTCAGTCCCCACGCATAAGGAATATGAAGGAATAAAATGTTCTTCTATGTCAAGGGGGCTTATGAGGGGTTCAACCTCCTCTATGAAAGCATCCTGAATCCTTGAAATCAAATTTGGTATCCTGGAAGCTCTTCCGGTGATATATATTTTTGTAATTGGTTTTTCAGGATATTTTCGCGCATAAACATTGAATGTTCTTTGAATTTCACTGGTTAATCGGTCGAGGGGAAAAGAGAGGATGTTCTTAGATTCTTCATTAAATCCCTTCACGATGGCATACTGCTCTGCCTCATCATAGGACAAATCAAATTCACTCATGAGGGCATCTATGAAGCTTTCAGATGCTGTCAGTATCTCCCTCATGAACCGGAGTTGTTTGTCGTCGAAAATATATATGCCGGTTTGCCTTCCCCCAATGTCAACTACTGCCACTGTCCCTTCTTTTTTTTCTGCGATTACAGGAAGATACAGGATTCCGGAATCTGTTATAGCGACAATCCTCCGAAATCCGACGGTTTCAAAAACCGAGAGAAGTATGTTTATATACTCTTTATTGGCACCGACAAAAAGCACCTCTTCTTTCTTCATGCCCCGTTCGTTGATCTCTCCGAGTATTATATTTTGGTAGATCATGTCTTCAAGCGGAGTTGTAACAACCTTCGACGCAGACCATTCAATTGTCTCTTTGGTCTCATCTTTAGGCATTATAGGAATGGAAAAGGTTCTCTTCAGGATATCTTGAGAGCTCACAGCAATGGCAATTTCAACATCAATTCCTTCCTTATCTTTAATATCAGTAAGTACAAAGTTTAGGTCTTCCCATCCACCCTTGTGTGGGTATTCGCCCCGCGAAACAATGGTTCCCTTCCCTCTTACCCGGAGGTACTTGACGCTGACTGTTCCTATATCAATGCCGAGGATATCCATTCTCTGGCCTCAGGCCACACCCTCCTGTTTGTGTTGCATGGTCACTTACCCCTCGTACCACATGTACTTAATTTATCTTGTCAACTTAATCAATATTAGCATAACTTCTGAAGTTTGTTAACTCAATAGTCCTTTTGGCGGTCTGATATATCCCCTCTGACCGCACTGCATATGAATTGGTAGCTGTGTCGTAATAATAGGTTATCGTAAAGCTGCCTCCGCCAAACGATATGGTCTTTGGAAAATGAGCATGTGGAAAATCATTGTCATCTTTGTTGTCATATGCATATCGTATTGCAAACTCTATGCCGGCGTGGGCAATTGCATAGGCCTGAAAGGCCTGGACCTGTGGGACAAGGGTTTTCTGCTTGGCGCCCATAAACGATGCGATTCCAACACCAAGAAGACCTGTCAATGTTATGGCAACAATTAAAACTATGAAAGAAAAGCCCTTATCAGTTAACCACATCCCGGTAGTCTCCGTTAAAGCTTCTGTTTGTAAAATCCTGGGAAGGGCATGACGTTGCTGAAGCGCCGTTAGAGCAATAATTTCTGGGGGTGATTGTAGCCCCTCCGATAAATGTTTGGCCCTCCTTAATCATTTCAAGAGTGATAGAAAAGGAGTCATCCTGGCAATTGGGCATGCTTGACGACCCGCACGGTTCGCCATTCATATTGCGTTGAACGGTAAACGTCGATACATTGCTTGTAATAGGCCTGTTGGTCGGTGAAGAGCTAGGACTGACAAGACATATCAGGCCAGATACTGAATCAGAACATCGGAAGAGAGAATTACCGGACTGATAAAAGCGAACAAAGGTATTGGTATCGGCAGGTGTTCGATGCGCCTTTGTGAAAGAAATGCCTCCAGTAGTGCTTAGGTTGTATGTTGCATCCCGCAGTTCCCTTGAAATTCGTTCAAGTACGTAGGATGCTTCCTGATAGAGTTGCCTTTGAGTTCTCATAAGGCGATACGTTTGTATACTATTATAAATAAAAGAAAAGGTAAAGACACTCACCATGCTACTGATGACAATCACAATAATCAATTCTATGAGCGTAAAACCTTTTCTCATATTAAGGATATGCTCCAGGCCTTGCCGTGACAAGGGAATTGACAACATATTCGAAACCTTTGGGTTCTTTTACATACACGGTAATGAGTTTATAAGGCGTGCTTTCTTGCCAGCGAAGACTACCGTCATTTACGGGTGCTGAATTCGTAGTCGGCCAAGACGGCTCTGATAAAGAAGAGTGCATTTGCTCCCTGATCCAGGTAACACTCCCATCATCCACAGAGGTGGCCGATGCGCTTTGGGTTGGCCATACCGGTTCCTGCGGGCCTGTTGTGAGTGTATTCGTGTTTTCATGCCATGTGACAGTTCCATCAGAGACAACACCCGTTATAGGCCAAGGATCCGGCTCGACTGATCCAGAGATGCCGGCTCCTGTGCATCGGTACGAGTGACCATTTGGGCTCGTGGGAATAACATACTCTCCTAAAACATATTGGCGATTCGCTTGCCAAGAAGGAAAACTCGAACGGGCCGTGGCGCGATAAGAAAGGTTATTTGGGACTATTGGTGAAACATAGCTGTTTACCGCATATGAAGTGTTTGCCTGCCACCTGTCGCGCGGCACACACCGGTAGAAATGCGTTGTCGAAGCTGAAGCTGTAGGTTTAACGTAATCTCCAATTCTATAAACTGTGGCGGCACTCCACGTCTCGGGTAAGCCAAGAGTGGGCGACCCATGGGCTGTACGGCCTCGGTAAGCTATGCTTTGGATTTCCCAGCGCCATTGGTAACCATTGTATCCTGGAACAGCAGTATAATTTGCCTGCCCACTTTGGATGTTGAGATACGTGTCTTTGGTGATGTCTTCAAGCTTGCTCTCAGCAAGAAACCTTGCAATTACGACTCCTTCCGGATACATTGAGGCTCTCGTTACGGCCATGAAGGCGATATAGGCCATAGGAATGAATATACCTGCCACAACAATGAAAACGATCAGTTCAAGAAGCGTAAAACCGCTGATTGTACCATTCTTTGCCATTTACTCTACTTTTCCGGTAATGGCATATATTGTCAATGCTCGACCCCCAGTAAGCACAATTGTCCTATCGGTATTGCCAAACATTGGTTCTCCAAGGGTATTGAATATAAGAGTATTGCCTGGCAAGCTGGTACTGATTACAAAAACGCCATCAGGGAGTTTCTTCTGTTCGCCCGGCAATGCGTAACTGCCTGAGCCATTAGTGAAAGCAATGCTTTGCTGTATGCCTGAGGCCATTGCTTTTGCCTGGGTATATTGGATGTCAGCAACAAGCATATCTGTTGCCACAGTGGCCTCCGTCTCTTGTGAGATATTATAGCGATACATAAGTATGGAAGCAAGGATGCCTATAATAAGAATGACGATGATTGCCTCAATCACAGTAAAACCACAATTATTGTGCCATTTTTTTGACAGGAACATCTTCATCGACAGAACAGGTTGTATTTTAGGACAGTAAAAATTGCTTTGATGCCATCCTTCCACGTAATCTTTTTTCCTTCCTGATATCCCCTGCCCGAGTATGAAATAGGAACCTCATAAATTCGAAAACCCTTTCTTGCCACTTTGGCTGTGATCTCCGGTTCAAATCCAAACCTATTTGACTCTATACGAATATGTTTGAATACTTCGCTTCGAAAAGCTTTATAGCCTGTCTCCATGTCTGTGAGGTTAAGATCAGTCAACATGTTTGAAATGAGAGTAATAAGGAAATTTCCAACAGAATGCCAGAAAAAAAGAACCCTATGAGGTCCACCTAAAAATCGAGATCCATAGACCACATCTGCCTTCCCATCTATGATAGGTCCCAAAAGTGCCGGATAATCCTTGGGATCGTACTCGAGGTCAGCGTCCTGCACAATGATCACATCCCCGGTTGAAGCTCTAAGGCCACTCCGAAAAGCCGCACCTTTGCCCATGTTCTTTTCGTGACGAATGATTTTAATTCTCTCGTCGCGAAGATCCTTTAAAAACTCACGGGTGCCGTCAGTAGAACCATCATCGACGATAATTATTTCCTTATCATAGGGTGTTTCTCTAACCCTCCTGATAACCTCAGGGAGAAACGCCACCTCGTTGAATGCAGGGATAATTATTGAGAGGAGCATTGCTTGCATTTTATAAGAATACCGTAGCTATATCAATAATTTATTGTAAAAAAAAGCCAGTAATGTCATATTAACGTAATGGAAATACCCTATATTAAATACTTTGGACTCAGCGAACGGCCTTTTGGTCTAACACCAGATCCTCATTTTTATTTTGAAACAGAGACGCATAGAGAGGCTTTGGCACATCTTGACTTCCTCCTCGGACAAAAGGAGGGTTTTGCCCTCATATATGGTGATGTAGGGTTGGGGAAAACGACACTTTCCAGGATATTTCTGTCATCTCTTGCTGGCAATATTTACAATACAGCTCTTATCTTAAACCCTATAATGGATGAAGACGACCTCCTGAGGATGATAGCAAAAGAGCTTGGATTAGAAATCAATGGTTTTACCAGAAAGGAACTGTATGATAATCTCGCGCTTTTCCTCTTAGAAGAACACAAGAAAGGGAAGGAGACGGTAGTTGTTATTGATGAAGCACAGCTTCTCTCCGATGAAGTCCTTGAATTTGTTCGTGTTCTTTCCAATATGGAGACAGAAAAAGAAAAAATACTTCGTATCATCCTTTTTGCACAGCCGGAGTTGGTTGAGAAACTGAAGAACCCTTCAATGCGACATCTCGCCCAGCGTATCACGGTCACGTACAAGATCAAACCGTTCACCGAAAAGGATGTGAGGCACTATATTGCATATCGGCTCATCAAGGCGGGCTCCAAAGGTGTCCCCAAATTCAGTAAGGGGGCGGCACGGCTCATTTATAAGGCATCAAATGGTTACCCACGCCTCATAAACATCCTGTGCGATCGGTGTATGCTATTATTGTATGCCCAGTCAAAGAATAGTGTGGACAAACAGAGTGTAGCGGATGTCTTGAAAGAAGAAAATATTTCGCTGTCCTCGGCACGAATGGGTTCTCCATCGATGCAGCATTACCGGATTATTGTTCTCTCTCTTGTGGGAATTATCCTTATCATGCTTGCTATCTTCGCTGTCCGGGCTCTAGGGCTAAAGTAATTTCACAAGGCATGGAGCAGAGTGCACAGGGTTCAAAACAAGATAAGAATACCCGTGTGATTCATTTACGCGAAGAAGAATGTCCACAACAAGATAAGGGTAAAGAGAAGTCCTATCCATAGACTTGCGTGGCCGAACATCGATGAGATGATTTTCAAGGTTATAGAAGGGTGCTTTACCTTAAGACTTTCGAGTTTTCCCTCTTTCACAAGCCGTTCATATTCAGGAGTCCTGAATCTCCACAGTTCCTCAAGCTTATAGCTACCCGTGAAGATAATCGTATCCATAGGAAACTTTGACGGTATCAAATGGGTATTGAAAAAATGGACAGTGAATATAAAAAGAGCGGCAAGGAGGGCTTCTTCAGAATGGACAATGCTTGCAATGTTGAGAACCCAGCCCGGGTATACATACGATGCAAGTTCCGGTGCCCACAAGGTAACGCCAGAGCCTCCAATGGCAATCATACCCCAGAACACAGCAAGAAAATCGAACTTTTCCCAGTATGTCCATCGACCAAACGTAGGTGGCTTTCCTTTCCCAAAAAACCATTTAACCATAGCCTTGAATTGACGCCAATCCTGTGCATTGGGCAACAATGAATCAGGTCCAAAAATCCTCGCGAAAAATCCTTTCCACCCCTCCTTGCGGAAGCCCTTGGGAAATGCAAAGCGGAAACTCCTCCACAAGGTATAGAGAAATAATCCGATGAGGATTAGCGCAGCGATTCTGTGGTAAAGACCTGCATTGTGAGCCCCACCTAAGACTCTTATTATAGTCCTAGCCCATGGTGTGCTGTGATACTTCAAAGGAAATCCGGTTATTACAAGACCAAAAAATGAAATAATGAGAAGAACATGCATTATCCGGTCGGTTACAGAAAAGCGCTTGATTCTTTGGATGCCTTCTTTATGGGTAAAAGGGCTTTCCAGCTTTACCCCCAGCTCTTCCATGTGGTGTTTTTCCCAATACACCTTTCGCCACCAGAGAAGCGTGTGCGTCCAGAAGAAAACAAAGGTGACAAGGAGGAGTCCTGCCATCAAGAGAAAACTCACATACAACTGGGGATATCTCTCTTTATCTCGGTAGTTGGGATGCGCTTTGTATTCAGCAAACCTCGGATGAATGCCGGAATGGCACTTCCCGCAGTTCTGCGTGAGATTTTTGGGATGAATGGTTGATGCAGGGTTCGACTTGGGAAGTATATTATGGTTCGTATGGCAATCCGCGCACCCGGCAACGCTTGTGGCGTATCCTAAATCGAATACCTTTCCATGATATGTTTCTTCGTATTGCTTTACCGCATCCGGGTTTATGTTATTCCGCTCCATCATCTCCCTGTTGGAGTGACAGGCCTTGCAGGTTTTATTATAAAATTCCCTTGCCTCTAACAGATATACTTCTCCCGATGTATGGTATGCTTTTGTATCATGCAAACCATGGCAGTCACTGCAGGTAGCCGAATCCTTGTTTCCCTTCATGACGGCTGCGCCGTGACCTGACAAGGCATACTCGTCATTCGTATGGCATTTAGTGCAGTTTTTTGTAACAGCAACCTTAAAGCTCTCCTTTTCCGGTTTAAGCGTGTGAATATCATAATGACAGTCATAGCATTTGAAGTCTTCATATAAGGAGTGAAAGCTATTCCTGTACTGTTTTTCAATTTCACTGTGACACGTCCCGCAGGAAATCAGCTTAGGTTTTTCTCTTAAAATTATATGTTTATCCAAACTATCAAAACTCGTGTGACAACTTGTGCACCCGGTATTCCCGTGTACCGAATGCTTGAATCCTGCCTTGAATTTTTCGCTGTTGTGGCAGTCTGAACACTGTATGTTCAAACGTGCGGCATAAGCATCGAATGAAAAAAATACGAACACCAGGAAAAGAATAAGGGTCATTGCCAGGTGTTTCTTTATCATACTATCACTTATTCCTTTTCTGATGGACCATGGTTTCCATTCCTCCAAAGAGCCTCGTCACATCTTTGATCCCGCTGTTGATAAGGTAGCAGCAGGCCAGAAATGATCTTTTCCCGTTCTCATCAATGACAATAACAGGAACATTTTTTGGAATTTCAGCCAGTCTTTTGTGAAGCATGTAAAAAGGAATATTTTTGGCACCATCGAGGTGATTCGCTTCAAATGCATCTTCTGATCGAATATCCAGGATGAAAAGGTCTTTCTTCTCTTTTAGCAAAACCTCTATCTTCGACGACTTAATGGAAATTACAGGAGATCTCCTTACTCTCTGTATTGTTTCCACTTCATAGCCGGCTCTCTTCCATGCAACCAAACCATCTTCAAGGACGTATATGTTTTCATAGCCGAGCTGTTTTGCTTTTTCAAAGGCACGACCCGCACGCGGACACCTGTCTGATTCACAATAAAAGATTAACAACGTGTTTTTGTTCGGAAAGGCTGAGGGCAGCTTCTTGTCGATCTCTTCGAGGGCAATACAGTGAGACCCAGGTATTCTGTGATCCATACACTCAAGGTAGCTCATGGTATCTATGACTGCAGTGCTCATTTCCTTCATCAAAAAAACGACCGTTTGTGGGTTGATATTTTTTTGACCTTTTTCTTGTAAAGGCGCTGCTTTGCATGAACAGAGAAAAGGGAGAATACACAGCATGACAACAGCCATTGCCTTTGAACCTTTTGTTCTTTGAAATGCGTGGACCACAAAACCCATACCGAATCCAACCTGTGCTTATTCAGTTAACGTTCAAAGGGAGCAATTTGAAAATCAACCCCTCATTTGCCTTTGAACCATTCTTCATAAGCGATTCCTTTGAGAGGAAACCTTTTCTCTTTACATGACACGTATCGCACGATTGTGTTCTCTCGGTAATCTTGTGTATATTGTGAACCGAAGCGGCCCGATAGTCTGGTACCTCATCGAAGTTCTCCATCTTTATTCCTGCACTGAAAAAGGTATCTCGGACAACAGGTATGGCTCGAAGAGTTGTGAGAGTTCTTTTATCGCCCGGGTTAACACCCAGCAAGAAACCAAGCTTTGATGTTGCACCCTTCCCTATGTGGCAGTCAAAACAATTGGTATATACGCCTTGAACATGACACCCATAACAGCTCACACTTCCCTGGTGTCGTGAATGGGCGAGCCTTGCTGTGACTTTTGCCTCTCTGCCTAATGTATGGCAATCAATGCACCTTGGCTTACTCGGCACTGTTTTTTCGTTTTTTTGGACACCATCAGGAACGCCGTGGATATGATTTTTCTTGTGGCAATCGATACATGTCATGCCCCGTTGAAAATGTACATCGGACTTCGAATTTTGTTTACCCGTATATTCAGGATATACCCATCCCCCGTGACAAGCGCCACAGGTTTTTTCTTCATTCTTTTTCACAAAACTATGCCCTTTTATGAAACCATTACTGACCCCGCCTTTTGAGGGAGAGCTGACATGACAATCTCCACACGATGCGTGGCAGCTTTTGCATGACTGTTCAAATACCTTTTTGGTAAAGATCCGCTCCTCTTTTTTTGAGAATCTTTTTGATACCTTGTTCAACATGCCTTGTACCGTGTAATGAGGAGCGTTCTGATAAGTCTCCGTAATGTCGCTATGGCATTTGCTGCAGACCTTTAGGTCAGCAGATGGTTTTTTAGTGATGCCGATGTGTGCTTTTTCTTGATCAAGAGACTTCTCGTCGCCTTTGTGGCAGGAGCTACACCCGTTGATAAAGTGCGGATCTTTATCAAGTATGGTTTTGTCTATAAGGAACCGTTTGTGATATGTTTTCGGTGTCATAGCGGCAGGCACGCCTGCAGGCCCAACTCCCGTTTGAGGCTTTATCGTAGGTGTCGCAACAAGAGATTGAAGGATAGATTCGTCTGTATGGCACTGAATGCAACCCTCACTACTTGCCGGAGCAGCACACGTGAGGAAAAGAAAAAAAATCGCAAAAAAAGTTGCGAATTTCATTATTCTCCTTGATTGAATAACAGATACAGAGATACATGTCAAGGCGGATTTGTAGATTGATTAAATAGCTATAGACATATGATTCACGGAGTAGATTATTTATTTCTCGAGGCCGAGCTGTATGAGAAGTTGTCTCGCGAATTCCATACCATTTGCTTTATAAGGCTCTGGAACCCAAGGCATCTCTCCCAATGTCTCCAATATGGAGGGCAAGCGGTCATATGGGATCGATATAAACTCGTGACCTTCCGGAAAGAGCTTTCTTCTCCTCATGCCAAAACCGAGACCGGTAGAAATAAAATTTATTTCTCCACTCAAGTAAGGATAGACGAGGAGCCAAGCGCAACCTATAGCGGCTGAATAACGGCTTGACCACATCTGGCCATTCTTATAACTCATAGCTCGCAGGATAACCTCAGCCTGGCTGATGTTTGCAAGGATAAGAAGAATGTCCGGGTCAAAGGGGAGTTTATCTAACGGCGAAAATGCGGCATAATTTACAACGTGTCGTTCTATGTGCGGAATATAATGATAGAGCCTGCTCGCCGCTCGATTGTCGCGAAAAACTCCAAGCCCCGCACCGAACTCGCCACTGATAAAGGGACCTTCTATATCAGACTGTCCTAGAACATATCGCCCGGCCCCGCAGGTATGGTCGTTGGCTTCACTGTAAAAAACATCTCCTTTTTGGGATCTTACGAGCATTTCACACAGCGTCATCTTCTGGTCGATATGTTTGATATGCTCTGGCAATCTGACAAAATATTTGACTGCGACCGGTTGAAAGTCGAAATGAAAATCGTTCATGATTGCAAAGTCTTCTTTTTTGAGTGTCATGAAAATCTCCTTTGCTGCTTAATAGGTCACAAACCCAGGCAGAAAAGTGGCTATTTTTGGAAAAACAATGAGAATGATCGCCACAATGATAAGCGCCCATAAGAAGGGGAATATACCTTTGAATATCTTCTCAAGAGGAACATCCGGAGCTATCCCCTTGATGACATATACGTTTATTCCCACAGGGGGAGTTATGGCGCCCATCTCCACAATCAGCGTGATGATAACACCAAACCAGATTGGATCATATCCAAGGGCAATAACCGTGGGAAACAGAATTGGCACCGTGAGCATGATCATGGCCAATCCGTCCATAAAGCATCCGCCTATGACATGTATTATTACGATTAAAATCATAATCAGAGCGGGGGGCAGTGGAAGGTGCCCAATCCAGCTCGACAGTATAAAAGGGATTTGTGTAACTGCCATAAAACGGCCAAATAGGGTAGCGCCAAAGATGACAAACATGACCATGCACGTGATGAGGAGTGTATCTTCCGCTGCCTCTATGAGGCTCCTCCACGATAGGTTTTTCCTGACAAGGCCCAGGAGGGCAACGGCCCCTGCACCGGCTCCTCCTGCCTGAGTGGCGCTGAACCATCCCGTCATAAGTCCGCCGAGCACTATGACAAAAATAAGAAGCACTTCAATAAGTGCTGGAAATGTTTTTATTTTTTCTCGAAATGTCGTGGCCGGCCCAGGAGGGCCAAGCAGGGGGTTATGGAAGCATATTATAAATATGGTGACTATGAACGCTAATGCAAGGATCAAACCGGGAAGTATCCCGGCAACAAAAAGCTTTCCTATAGATTGTTCAGTGATAATCCCGTATATAATGAGCAAGGCGCTTGGAGGAATTAGGATACCGAGGGTTCCTGCTGAGGCAACGCATCCTGTTGCAAGAGAATCGTCGTAGTTGTAACGTTTCATCTGGGGCAATGCAACGGTCCCCATGGCTGCCGCCGTGGCATTCGTTGATCCACATATTGCCGAGAACGCTGCACTTCCCAGGATGGACGCGATTGTTAACCCACCCCGCATATTGCCGAGTACCACATAGCTTGCGTCAAATATCCTTTTACTCATGCCTATCCTGAAGGCCATGCAACCCATGAGGACAAACATGGGAACAACGGTAAGGTTAAACGAAGAAAAAATCTGGAACATATCTATAGCAATCATGTCCATGCCTGCGCTCAACGATGTCAGATAGCTGAATCCCACAAAACCTATGAACCCCATGGCAAAGGCCACGGGCACTCTCGATAGAAAAAGAAGGATGAGGACAACTATCCCGAATATCCCTACCGTCGAAGGGCTCATACGTTACCTCACATCCTTTGAATCACGGTATGTTTGGTATGCATAGATCAACACTGCAGGCATACAGGCCACCGCAATAGCATATGCAAAGGGTGCCATGGGAATATGCTGCGTTAATGAACTTTCACCTGTCTTTTGAAGACCATAGGCATAAAGAAAAGTTCGCCATACGATGAGAAGAAAAAAGGAGAGGGACAAGAAGCTGCTCAGTGTGTTGAAAACCTTCCTTGCCCCTCGCGGCAACCTTGTGACTATAAATTCTACTTCAATATGGCGTCTGGCGAGTATAGTGCGTGAAACACTAAAGGAAGCAGCCAGAAGGGCGAGGAGAGAAGCAACATCCACTGTGGCGGTAATTGGTCTATTAAGGATTTTTGATGCCAGGATATCCAGCACCATAATAGCGAACATTGCAAGAAGCGCCATTACAGCGACCCAATTGAACCATATGGCTATTCTCTCAAGTCTTTTTTTGGTGGGCAAAGGCATACCGGACTGAATAGTGTCGCTGATCTGTTCCATCGCAGTCACGAATCTGGCTCCCTATTATTTCTTGAGAAGATTTGTTTCTACCCATTTCACGGCCTGCTCCTCAGTCGGCTGCTTCGGGATATAGTATGCAACCCTTTCATGGAAATATTTCACGAATTCCTTCATGGGAAGACCCATCGCAGTCTTGTCAGCGATATATTTATCCATTACTTCGGTGGCTGCTTTATGCCACTGGGGTTTCTGATCAGCAGGTATTACAATGATTTCTCTGCCCTTGCCGAGACTCTTGAAGTAGTCCATGCCCGTTTTGTCATAATACATCCAGACAAAAGCATGTTTTTCCGGCCATTCTCTGCTCACTTCATTGAAAACTTTTTTGACATCCTCTGGAAGGGCATCCCACTTCTTTTTGTTCATGACCACGCACTGGTTGCTCGAAGTTGAGACAGGTGGTATGGTGAGATATTTTACAGGTTCGGCAAGCTTAAAGCCGCTCAAGGTTTCCGGAACAGCGAATGCACCGTCGATAACGCCCTTGGCGAGGGATTCATAGGCTTCGGACATGGGCATTGCCCTCGGCACTGCGCCCCACGCTTTGAGGAGGTTAACATATCCTCCGCTGCTCCTCAATTTTTGGCCCTTGAGGTCCTCCAGTTTTCTTACCGGAATATTCTTCGTGGTAATCACATTGCGTCCTGGTCCATGAAGGTAGAGGACGTGAACATCATCATATTCTTTGAACGGGAACTTTTGAAAAAGGTCCGTAAAAACTTTCGTAGAAACCCAGGCACTCGGAATGTCGCTTGGCATCTCCATAATTTCACTGAGATGAAAACGCCCTGCCACCCACACAGGTGGCACATTTCCGATATCTGCAATCCCTTTTACAACTGAATCATAAATCTTATCCGGTGCAGTCAGGGTTCCTACAGGATAAACAGTAATCTCGACCTGCCCATTAGTCCTCTTTTTTATTTCATCGGCAAGCCTCTGGTGCAAAACGGTGTGAAGGTGGGTCTGAGGAAACATGGTGGTCAGGCGCAACTGAATCTTATCTGCTGCGTAGCATCTGGGCATAAAAAGACTCAACAATAAAAAAATTCCAGCAATGAAGCTTACACAATACTTCTGCGCTCCTTTTGGCTTCATGGAAGACCTCCTATAAATTAGATTTTTATTGTCGCTGTGGCTGTGGGCTATCATACGTTAAGCTTTAGAAATCCACCAACCCCATAAATAAATCTTTTATTGCAAAAAAGCATAATTATTTAGAAACTCATATTTAAAGTAAAAATCCTGGCAAACCGATTAATCTTCCTCGCGCTTCATCAAGATGCATGTGCATCATTTTTTTCATTCCTTCAATATCCTTATTTTCAATAAAATCAATTATTTTTTTGTGGTGCGAAAGAGAGCTACGGGCAGCTTCAGGCACACTGAGCGCGAGCGCCCTGAACCATTGGAATTTATCGACGAGGCCCGATATGGTGTCATAGAGAATCTCGGATTTTGCCGCTCTATAGAGCATCTCATGGAACTCAGACTCGCTTCGAATGATGGCCTGTATATCGCAGCCCTCCCTAAGAAGCGCTTCCCCTTCCGCAATATTTGCCTTTAGGTCTGCCATTTCCTCTTCAGTGATTTTTTCTACGACAAGAGGAGCGACAAACTCTTCTATGGCATGTCTCAAAGCGTAGTACTCATCAATATCCTTTGCATTGAATTTTCGAACGATAAAACCGAAGCTATCACTGCAAGTCACAAGTTTCTCATGTTCAAGCATAAGGAGCGCTTCCCTTACCGGCGTTCTGCTGACATTAAGCGATCTTGCCAGCACATTTTCGAAGATTTTTTCACCTGGCCTGAGTTCAAGATAAATGATTTTTTCTTTGATTGCCTTATAGGCTTTGAAGCGAAGCGCGCTTGATTCCTTCTTGCCTTTTTTAACCATAATAGTTTTTATATATATAACAAAATATACTTAATATTATATTTGTGTGTATAAGATGTCAAGCTCAATATATCTTACTTTTTTTTGCAAAGCCTATGGGTTCACAAGAATGTTTTCAGAATTTTTATAATCTTAAATGAATGTGCGTCTATTTAAGACGTAAACTACGAAGATGACTACGTTGTTAAATGGGGGGTGAATGCATGTGTCACTTACGCAAAATATTTTTTTCAGTGTCGCGGGTTTGACCGCGGGAACATATTGTGATGTACATAGCTTTCACGGTATTACTTAGTCAGGTGTGCCGGTAGAATGAAAATAAAACTTCTTTTTAGTATATTATGATAGTATTTAGTATGCAATGAATGAGAAACCGATTTTAGTGCTGGAAATACGGAGCAGGGAAATGCACGCTTAATATGATGGAAATCAAGCTTGAGCCAAACCTTTCTCATTGTATTGAAACTGTTGCAAAAAGAGAGTATGAACGAGTACTCAACTTGCTCCTGAAGGCAAAAGAAGAAGATGCACAGTTGGCAGAAGAATTAGAACTACTGAGGCTATTTCTGGAATCGGCTGATTTTGGCCAACTGAGGAGCCAATGTGATAAGTATCTGCTCGCCGGCAAGCGAGTGTGGGTCAGGATAACATCAATAAGTTTTCCGCCAAAATATGGGGCTGAGCTTGTTGAAGAATAAGTGAAATCCTGTAGCCGCCTGCAGGTCTTGGAAAAAAATGGAAAGGAGGCAGGAAGTAGAATTGAAAATCATTGGTGACATTATTATCACGAAAGCCTTGAATATTCTTCTTCCGCTCGTTGGGATAGGCCTTATGCTTGTGTATGAATACTGTGACACGTCATGTACATACTTAAAGGGAAGTTTTGCTGGTATTGACCTCAAATGGTTGGGGATCATGTATATGATCATCCTGTTTTTGACTGCTTTTTGTTTTAAGGATTCAGCAACCCCCGCTATGGGCCATGTGAGGACTATCCTGATTTCTGCAGCCGTTGGTGCTGAATTCTTTCTTATAGGTTTTCAAGTAGTGAAGAACACATATTGCCCTTTTTGTCTGGCCTTCAGTGGATGTATCTTCGTTCTTTTTGGGATCAATTTCACATCTATGAACAAAGGACTTATGATCGTCTCTATTTTGGCTGGGCTTATAGGTTTCACGATTTTCTTCGAAGGGCAGACAAGGCCGATGTTTGATCTTAAATAAGAGAAACGTTTTTAAGAAACCATAATAATTTCTCATCAACTACATGATAAGAACTATCAGGAAATGATAATAACAGTGACCTTACAGAGCGTTTTCTGTTGTTTCTATTCAGTTGAATCTCGTATCGTGATTTTAATATAAATATACCTGTTAAGGTCTCTTCCCAGAACGGCCTTAAGGTGAGACCCCTCGCTCACGCCCGCTGGAATTCGAATGCGATACCCGCGTTGTTTCTGTTCTATGGAAGCTACAACAAATCGTTCAGTTCCAACTTCTGCCTCCCGAGAAGTAAGAAAGATCTCATAGAGTTGTCCTAATTGCACGTTATTAAAGGTCCTCTCTTGGACAATGCCACATTGTTGGCGACCGCACCGATTCCATCCTCCTGTGAATCGGTATCGACTGCTAACGCCCCCGTTATAGGGTAAGGATTGCCTATTATTCCGGTTGTCGTATTCCTTTCGCCTTTGATCATTTCCTAATATAGAATAGGCTTCATTTATCAATTTGAATTTTTCTTCAGCCTCAGGGTCTTCAGGGTTATGATCAGGATGGCACTCAAGCGCCAATCTTCTGTACGCGCGCCGTATTTCAGATGCAGAAGCATCGCTCGTCACATTGAGGATAAAATAGTAATCTCTGACGCTGTTCCCATTATTCATCGTTCTCTTCACCGTATCCTGTAATCATAGCTTTTATATGAGAGACAATTCGATACCCTAAGGTAGACATGTAAAGGTGAACAATTAAATAGAGCAAAAAAGCATACCCTGTCGCAACGTGTATTGCATCAAGGATCCTAACCCCGCCGATATACTTGATAATATCCAAGAAGTAGACAATATCGCTGAAAAGGATACCGGTTATAATAATGATAGGCGTAAGAATGAGCATGACCGATAGGTAGGCTATTTTCTGGAGCGGATTAAACCTCTCGTGGGCTGATGGAGTAAAGGGGCTCTGCGAACCCCTGAACATAGAGAAAGTATAATACAGGGATTGGTGAATCATGCCTTTTGCATCTCTTTTATGAAATATATAGTGTTTTTTGAATCCACCCGTAAAAAGATAGTAAAAAAGCCAGTAAAGAAAAGACGCAATTAATATATAGCCGAATATCTTATGGAGGAACACAGCATGGTTGTATTGAAATATAGTTACCCTTGGAAAGCGAAGTTGAACACCGGTAATGATAAGAAAAAGAACGAGGCATGCATTTATCCAGTGCCAGATTCTGATGGAAATTGGGTGCAGGAATACGGTCTTCATCTCTTTACTAAAAGCCTCGCTAAAATATGGATAAAGACGAAAAACAGGATGATACAGCTGAGCCCTATTCCGATAAGATCAATCCACTTAAATCCAAGTTCTCCTGCATAGCGAGCAAAATCTCCTTGTTTTAAAAAAAAGAAACGCCTTACATCAGTCCATGTAGCCTTCTGCTCACCAAGCAAGCTCACATCAATGAAAACCGAGGCGGGTATTGCAGAGAGGATCGTGCCTTTCACAGGGATATATGCATGATGGCCGTTTTCTGGCAGTATAAAAAACATGGATTCGTAAAAAGGAGCTGTTTCCGAGTGACATGTTCCGCATACTCTCTCCTTCTGTCTTTTTACCGAATAATCATGATAAACACGGGTTACTAAAATAGAGCTGCCGATAAAGACATTCCCGCCATGCCTTTTTCTTATTTCGGTGAAGAAATCAGTTAACTCTCTTGAATCGATAACGTCATCGCGATTCTTGTCAATCAACGGAGTTGTCCTCACATTCTTCCCGAAGATATTTTCCAGGTTTTTGTAGCTCAATATCTCCTCCTGATTGCCATTCCTTGCGTTGAGATAGAAGACCATGCTTTTTGCAGATTCAGGGCTGTGGCACGTGGAGCATTCAAGATGGTTGAAATGGAGTGTTGTGTTGGGGAGCCATCTGTGAGCTTCTAAATAATCTTTATGACACCGGGAACAGACGGCCAACCTCTCTTTTGCGGTGAGCTCCTTATATGCTTGAATACGGTGGGGGTTATGACAGTCAGTACATTGCGTTGCTCCCTTTTGTGCATGAATAGTATGTTTATATATCTTATGTATGTCTTTGTGACATTTTATACACACACAATCGTCCATGCTTTTCTGTGATTCGTGACAATCGGAACAACGAACCCCTTTTCTTCCATGAACAGTTTTCCCATATGACTCAATAGAGGGAATTTCCGGGATGAAGATTGATGGGTCAATAGGAATTTCAAACTTGGCGATACCGTTGACATGCAGCTTTGCTTTATCGAAAAGTTGCCTGTCAATATGACATGCTTTGCATAGCAGGGGTTTCTTCATAATTCCGTGCACATCGCTGTCAGTGATGTACGTCTTATTGATGCTGTAAGCGCCCTTAGATTTCTTTTGAAGGAGCGCCTGAATATTGTCCCACTCGCCCATGTCTATTTTGTTATTCCTGTCAAGATCAATGGATTCTCGTGAAATGAGCCCTTTGTTCTTGACCAGAAGATTAACCTTGATGACGCTTGTTTTTGCAGGACTATGACAAACATGGCATGTAAGCTTTTCCAGATGTTTTTCTTTTGAAGGAAGAGACCGGTGGTCAACTTTTTTGTGACAGTCAGTACAGGACTTCTTGTCTTTATCAATTGCATGTGTAGTGTGACAGCTTTTGCACTCTACTTTCGATGCCTTGTGGATACTGACAGTATAATGCTTAGATGCCTTTACGTGACATGCATTACATGATGGTTTCTTAAGTTTCTCTCCGTGGGGCAAAGAAACGGCGTCGTTGTGACAATCTACACATGTAGTGCCGCCATGAACGAAACCCTTGAACCCATCATGACAACCAAGACACTCATCCGAACTAACGGCACCGAAGACGGACATGGGTAGAAAAAGAAGAATCAGAAAGAATAAAATGTCATATTTATAATTCAAAAAACGCATCATTTTGTTCATACAATCATGATACTTGCCACATTGATCTTCATTTGAGGCGATGCTTATAGCACCTGCGGCATATCCATGTGATTCTTGAAACTTAACGTATCAGTCTGCTCCCTAATTATCATCTGCTGGTCTGCTGTTTTATAATCATTTTGAAAGTTATATGTGGCCGACGTTGGAAATGATCCATCGCTTTATGATTCATTGACTAGAACATAAGAGGACATGGCTTTCTGAATCATTAAAAACTCCCTAGTTCAAATTCCTTAAAAGATATATTATGAATACTTATTTAAAGAAAAATCAAATGGTTTTTACACATGTCGCTTGCCTGAAAAAGGGGCTAGCCAATCAGTCATTAATAAGTTTTCGAACTTCGCTCAGAATCATTCTGTCTATTGAATCCTTTGGCGCCACTGCTAATTTTTTCTAAGTATTTTCAAATCAACTCATTTGCGTGTAGAATAGAAAAGAAAACATTTATGTATCTGCCTCATTTCGTTTCGAAAGGAGACTCGTAAGGGATGCCAAGACCAACATGTCCGCGGAAGGTGGGATTTACCCCGAGCACAACCTACTTTAAGCCAGCAGGAACGCCCATGGGAGTACTCGATGAGGTGCTTTTAGGAAACGACGAGTTAGAGGCAATTCGTCTAAAAAACCTCGTAGGGCTTTCCCAGGAAGAAGCTGCGTCACAGATGGGCGTCTCTCAGCCAACCTTTCATCGCCTTCTTGTTTCTGCCCATCAAAAATTAACAGATGCAGTAGTGAATGGAAAGGCCCTGAGGATTGAGGGTGGAAACGTGACGTCAGCTGACGTTCAAGCTGGTCCGTGCCGATGGAGGCGTGGATGGAGCTGCAGGATAAAGCCCTCCAGTAGCGTAGTTGAAGAGAATCAAGAACCACAAACCGTCCCACGCAAAGGCATGATTGTAGCCATTACAAGCGTAGATGGCACTCTGAAAGGAAAGGTTGACGAACGTTTTGGGAGGGCTAGAAAGATTGTTTTTTACGACATGGAAACAAAGGAATATTCTGTTGTTGACAATGCGCATAATTTGAATATTGCTCAGGGAGCCGGCATTCTGGCTGCCAAAAACGTTGTCAAGTTTGGTGCCAAAGCCATTATCAGTGGTCATTTCGGGCCAAAAGCGTTTCAGGTTGTACACGCGGCGGGAATTGAGGTTTACTCTGCAACTGATATGACTGTTACAGAGGCAATCAAAGGATATAAAAAAGGAAAATTAATTAAACTTGCCGGTGCAGACGTGGCACCACACTGGAAGGAATAATAGTGGTATAAAATATGTTTGGAGAAAAACAACAGGGCTACATAAAATTGAGGCCAATTCCGTTACATTACAGGCTTGGTTCTATTACTTGGGCTTGCGCCGCCCCCTCTACCGGCTAAGCCGTCAGAGACTCCCCTTCACACTCGCTGCGCTCGCGGAGAGCTTCCCACGAAAAACACAAGCCCCACAGAGGACCACGCTTTTAAGCGTGGGTGAATGCGTTTATCTTTCGCGCAGCGTGTGTATGTTTAGTGCCATGGGCTTGCCCGTGGGAATCTACTCTAAAAGTCGCTGTGTCCGGTTATAGAAGACTCGCAGAAATGGATTCGTTATAAAGAGAGCATCACACTCATTCCTGAAAAGCAAAAGAAATAAATGCAGTTGTTCCGGTTATGGAAACAAACTGCCTCTGATCTGAATGGTTGTGCATTTATAGTAAACAAGGCCATATTCTTCAATATCTTTGAACTAATATTCTTAACGTTAAAAGGGAAAGGAGTTTACATTCCTTCCCCTTTTGCAAGAAAACAATAAAAGGCCGTAATAGCTGAACCCTTCTACTTGTTTAGTCAAAGGCCATTTCAGGCTTCCACACTTTCCAGACGTTACCCACGAGATCTGGGCCAGGCGTGAGGGTAACTTTTCCTGGTTGCCATCCTGATGGTGTGGCTTCACCTGTAGCCCGAACATGCTGGAATGCCTTTACTTGTCTGATAAACTCCGCTATGTTGCGGCCGACGGGCGGCGACAGAACCTCCATGGCCTGAATGATTCCATCGGGATCGATAATAAAACGGCCTCTGATATCAACGCCTGCCTCCTCGTCATAGACACCATAGACACGCCCGATAAGACCACCGGCGTCTGTAAGC
>JGI11944J13513_1000298_pt1 | contig 51806 bp, 39 predicted proteins | sample TerdegcoTASludge_FD_13513 | JGI IMG/M metagenome (IMG submission 13513) | reverse complement strand
GACCGTTCGTCCCCTGCGGGCTTCGCTCCCCGAAAGCTCCGGCCAGGCTGACTGCCACACAAGAACCTGACCGTTACCGTTGCTACCTTCCGGTCCTGGCGGGGTTGGCGGCCGGTTCTTTGCGCAGGGCCCGAACCTTCATCGCCCCGAAAAGCGAACCTGGCCAGAAGACTGGCGGCCTCGGCCGGGAATTCAGCCCCACTGGAGCGGGTTGTGGGTACAGGGCACCGCTAGCTCCCCGCTTAGCACGGCTGCCAGCTTGATTATATCACATTATACCCGGTTAATCGGGCAGTGACCTAAATTTGATTGTCGTTTAATATCTATTTTTTCTTTACTTCCTGGATCATTGGAATCATCTTGGGAGAAATTCCATAGGTTTCCAGGAAAACTCGCCCCTTGGTCACATCAAACTGAATCTGGGCATCCTCATAGAACCGGCCCTCTCCCTTTCCCTTTTCATTCAGTTTGAGCTCCATTACCATAAAATAGTACCGGCCGGTGCCGAGCTGAGTCCCCTGCGACCAGGGCTCTCGCCGGAAAACCAGGACTATCTTTTTCTTTCCATCTTCTTCCTGCTGAAACTGGGCCATATGAATGGTGAGGTTATATCCCCGGGCATACAGGAAGCGGACCACGCCTTTTTTAGTGTTCTTGAATAAATTCAAAAAAGCGTCGACTCCCGACCCGGCCATAACCTCACTAAATTGCATTACCTCGTCAGGAGTTGTCCAGGAATCCACTTCGATCAATATCTCCACGGCCGGCGGTTCTATCGGCGCTCTCTCTGTTAACATCCGTCCACGAAAAACATCCTTGGCCAGGGCCGGGCCCACCAGCCAGCAGATGACGCCGATAAAAATAAAACAGGCTTTTATAATACCCTTTCGCTTCTCGATGATCATAATCAAACCTCCCACAACCTAACCTTGTTTCTCAAAAATTATTGAGACGATCTAATAGGCCTTGAAAAAAGAGCTGTGATGGCCTGGTCGCTGGAGTTAAGAACTCGACCACAGATCCGGTTAGCCTCCACCATGACCGCCTGATTTCTTTTCTCAGACATCCAGGCTGCAGCCATACTCATTATATAGCAGTCGGCAGGAGCGAACCTTTCTTGGCCCGCCCAGCTGGCTACAATAATTCTGTTTCTCAGCTTATAGGAGTCTATTCTTACATTCCTTCCGGGTAGAAAATGGCATTCAGCAGGAACTTATAGGTGCCATGGCTCTGGGCCCGGTGTTGAGCTCGAATCCCGATCAGGGCGATATGTCCTTTCTTTAGCCTGGTATCCACCACCGCCGCTTTCCGGGCCAGGTAATCTTCTCCAAGCAGCCAGCCGCTCATCAGGATGCCGTCTTCCGGGTAATAGGCCACAACTTTTCGGTCCCAGTCAACCGGCGGAGTCCAGGTCTCGAAGGCCAGGCTCTGGGAAAAGACGGCCCCGACTTCTTCATCCAGACCGTAACCGAGCGGTGAAGTGTTATCCACCTTTAGCTTTAGAATTGAGGTGGGACAGAAGAATTTGGTGCGGTCAACTCCGCTCAGGGCATTCCGGGCTGGAGCTCCCAGCTCCCGAATAGGCAGTTCTGTGGCCTGGTTCAGAGTGATTAACACCCCACCCTCTTCCACAAAGGCCTTGACCGCGTCCACCCCTTCCTTGTCAATTCCACCCTCGTATTCCGGTGGCGTGGTCCCGGCCCGGAAGAAGCGGGCGAATTCAGACTGCTGACCGGGGCGACCGGTCTTGATAACATCAACGTTTTCGCTGGCAAAAATGAGCACGTCAAAGTTCGATTTAAGGTTGACTTTCTTATCCTTGGTACCCTTGAAATCTTTATTGTGGAGAACGGTGTATTCCAGGCCCAGGTCATCCAGCAGGTACCTGGTCCAGCCTTCATCCATGTTGCCGCGCCAGGACTGGTAGATGGCTACCCGCGGGAACCTGACCGCGGCTTTATCCAGCCCGCTTATATCAGTAACTCCCTTCGGCTGAACCGGCCATTTGGCCAGCAGGTTGTCCAGGGTTTTCCTGACTTCGGCTGAATTCTTGACGATAAAAGTTCCCGGAGGCAGTGTTCCTTCAGAAGTTTTTACCTCTGTCTTTGACCTCCAGGCTTCTGCCTTGTTCTTGAGCAGACCGAAAGCCACTGCGTAGGAGGCATTCAGCCTCGGGTCGAGCAGAAGATAAGCAGAATCTGGTACCGTGGCCTTCGGGTATTCTACCTTGGCAACCATGGTCAGCGGCACTTCAAACGGTTTATCTATCTGTTCGCAGCGGACTCCCATCTGCAGCGGCAGGGTCCAGGCCGCATTATCATAAGGTGGAACCGGCGGGCCGCCCGGATACTGTCTCAGGTCTGGGTATTTCTGCTTTTCCAGCAGGGCCCAGGCATAGGCTTTATAGGGCTGGGCGGTCAGGACCACAAAGGAACCGGCCGGAAAGTATTTTCCGTCGGCTATGAAATCCCTGGTGGCCTGGTGCACTTCCACCCCGCCAAACTGGAGGATTTCAATCATCTTCAGGGCAGTCAGGTAATCCGCTTGATCCCTGGAAATGACAAAGGCATAGGGCTGATTCTTCTCGCGGACTTCTATGCTCTGCCTGGCCATCAAGTACGAATTGAACAGGAAATCCTCGCGGTGCAGCCAGGCGGTCTTGAGCAGGCTCTTGGACAGAACCAGCTCGTAATCCACGATGTCGCGCAGCCGCCACCAGCCACCCGGCCAGGGGTCGATAAAATCCATTCGCTTCTCATAATATTCGTCCGGAACTTCGGTGGGCTCAATATAAATGGGGCTGGCCACTCGCACCGAGGCCGCCTCGCTCAGCAGCCCGACCACGTTGTGCAGCCAGGAAGTGTCGTCGCAGGCTCCAATCCACCAGCCGGTATAGCTCCGGCCATGAACCACGCCCTTATAGCCATGTTTCTGCAGGTCATAGGCCATATTGATTCCGCACAGGTTGACGCTTCGCCACAGCAGTGGCTGCACGTTGGGCAGCGGCGGGTCCATGAAGGGTGGAACGAAAATACGGGCTCCGTTTGAGCCCATCTGGTGTTCGTCTATGTGTATCTGGGGAAACCAGTCATGGTAGAGCACCCTGGTCACCGCCCTGGTCTCGGCCAGGTTGAACATGAAGAAGTCGCGGTTGTTGTCATGCCCGGCGTAGGGATGATAAAGCCAGGGCATGTTGCTGCCTTCAAATTTGGTCCCGAGATATTTGCGATACCAATCAACTACCATCTGGTGGCCGTCGGGATTTATGGTGGGAACCAGCAACAGGATGACATCCTTCAGGGCCCGGTTGACATCGAAAAAGCCCTTTCCGGTCACCAGGTCATAGGCCAGCTCCATGGACATCTGGGAAGCGGCAATCTCGGTGGAGTGAAGAGAACAGGTTATGAGCAAGATGGTCTTTCCCTCCCGGGCCAGCTGCCTGGCCTGGTCCTCGCTCAGTCCGCGCGCTTCCTTGAGCCGGCGGGCAATGTCCCGATAGCGGTCCAGGTTTTTCATGTTTTCTTCGTCGGTGATGATGGCCATGACCATGTCTTTGCCCAGGGTGGTCTTTCCGATGTTGACCAGGGTCAGCCGGGACGATTCCTTGTCGAGCAGCTCAAAATAGGCCTTAATCTGGTTGTAATCAGCCAGCTGGCGGTCTGCACCCGGTTTGTATCCGAGGAATTTCTCAGGCGGGGTTTGGGCCAGGGCTGTCAGAGAACTTATGAGCAAAATCATAATGATGATGGCCGGCTTATTTATTTTAGGCATCATAAAAACCTCCTTCTCGTTTCATTTATTTTAACCTTTTATCACCCTGAAAAATTTCAGTCAACTTAATTTTTGGCGGCAAATTTTTCGATTGGTCCCGAATCGGGTATTTTGCTTAACCGCATGATGGAAGATACATATTTTAGACAATACAAGTGGGAGTCAGGCCAGACAGGGCGGGACAGAAAAAATAAATAAATTTCGGTGGACTTGGGACAGAATATTCTTGCTTTAGCTGATCAGGGTACAATTAAGACTACATTGCAGGATCACGGAACCGGTCCTGTATCAACAATTGAAGCAGGCTTTTGGAAGATTGGCCCGGGTCAATGTCCGGGTAAAAAATTTGTCTCGACTTGGAAAGTATAATCCTGGCCGTAGACCGCGTTTTTGCCGCCGGCTAATCGCGGGACTGGCGGATTAAAATCATTCTCAGCAGCTGGATGGCCGCCATGGCCGTGGAAGCCACGTAGGTCATGGCCGCAGCCCTGAGCACGGAGCGGGCCCCGTTCAGCTCGGCCGCATTGAGAAAGCCGCGTTCCCGGAGAATGGCCAGGGCCCTCCTGGATGCATCGAATTCCACCGGCAGGGTGATTACCGTGAACAGGACGGCCGCGCTGAACAGGAGAATGCCGATGTCCATCAAGACCTTGGTCCCGCCGCCGCTGAAAATCAGGCCGATGAAAAACAGGGGGAAGGCCAGGTTCGACCCGATGCTGGCAATCGGGTAGAAGGCATTGCGCATCATCAGGAAAGAATACTTCTGGGCATGCTGGATGGCATGACCGGCCTCATGGGCGGCCACCCCCAGGGCGGCGATGGAAGTGCTGTGATAGACACTGTCAGAAAGACGCAACACCTTTTTGCGCGGGTCATAATGGTCGGTCAGGTGCCCGGGCACCCGCTCGATCTGGACATCGCTGGCCGGGCTGTAGCGCAGGATTTCGGAAACGGCTTCGGCCGCGGTCAGCCTGGAAGCGGAGGAAACCTGGCTGAACCGGGTGAAGGTGCTTTTCACCTTGCTCTGGGCATACAGAGCAAAGATCAGGGCTGGAATCAACAGCCAGAAAGTATAATCAAAATAAAACATCTTAATTTCCTCCCGATTAATTCATTTTAGCCGAAAAATGCGATTTGTAAACGGGCCAGGAACAGGTCAGGGCTTCTGGGCCATGCTTTCCAGGATCTTCATTGCCCGGTCGATGTTGGAGACATCCATGACCACGGCCACCCTGTCGCCGGTCTGGCTCAGCGTCCCGTAGCAGTACTCTATGTTTATCCCTTCATCGCCGATCCTGGTGGCTACCTCTCCCAGGGCCCCGGGCCTGTTGTCCAGGTGGATGAGCAGGACATCACGCATGTCGGTGGTGTAGTTCAGCTTGTTAAGGACCTTGATGGCCTTGTTAAGGTTCTTGGTATATATCTTGGCTGAATCCTGGAAGACCCCGATGGCTTCCACGTTTATCTCGTTCTCCGCCAGCTGGCAAAGAAGCTCGCCCAGCACTGAAGGTTTATTCTCCAGAAGGACAAAAATTTCGGTTATTCTTTCAAACTCCATCATAACCTCCGAATGCTATTTATTCCCCTGTAAATAGCCTGCCTTTTTTATTTAACGCAAAACCATGATTATTTCAACAACTATTTTCTCCGGGCCTGAGGCCGTTTTTTCTATGTTCCTAGCTATATATAAATGGCCTGCTTATGAACAGGAGATAAAATTTCAGAAAAAACCATGCCCATGGCTTTGGGAGATCTTTTTCTTTAAGCCCGGCCCGCCCTTAAACGAGCTCAGGTCCTCAGACTACCGGGGCAGACCAAGGCCCGGCCAAAAATCAGGACGTAAACAACCTGTCCCCTTCGGTCTTCAATCAAATATTTTGCCCGGATTAAGAATGTGGAGGGGATCCAGAGCCTGCTTTATTCTCTTCATCAGTTCTATCTGGGCGGGCTCCAGCGACAGCGGCAGGTACTTCTTCTTGTAAAGTCCAATCCCATGCTCGCCAGAAATTACTCCGCCCCTCTGGCCCGCATCCTGAAAAAGCTCCTGCCTGGCCGCTTCCAGCTTGTCCTTTATTTCATCCAGGTTGAGCGGCACCATCTGCCCGTTCTCGTACCTGGCCTTCATCAGGTGGGAATGGACGTTGCCGTCCCCGGCATGACCGAAAACCGGAAGCCACAGGTCATACTTTCTGGCCACCTCCTGGATTTTCCTGACATGGCCCGGAATCTCGGAACGCGGCACGCAGATGTCCAGGATGTCCACGGTTTCCTTCTTGATGGCTTCATAAATCTCGGAACGAATCTTGAGCACCTCGGCCTGCTTGGCCGGGGTATCGGCCACGAAAACATCTATGGCCCCGTTTTCCAGGACCACGTCGGCTATCTGGTCGGTCAGCCGGCCGAGGTCATCTTCCGAAGGAGAATCCACAATGACCATCAGGTGAACCTCCCCCTGGTGGCTGGGCCAGCTGAGGTTCAGGTGATGCTCGCTGAGGCTGATGACATCCAGGCCGACAAACTCCACGGCCATCGGTACTATCCCCTTTTCAAATATCAGGGGCACGTTATCTATGGCCTGTTCAATGCTGTTGAAGGGAATGACCATGGTCCGGAGAAAAGTTGGCCGGCTCATCACCTGGACGATGGCCCTGGTAATGATACCCAGGGTGCCCTCCGAACCGATGAACAGGTTGACCAGGTTGTAACCGGTGGAATTCTTGATCAGCTTGCCGCCGGGATGGATTACCCCGCCATCAGCCAGGACCACTTCCAGCCCGCGGATGTAATTCCTGATGCTCCCATACTTGACTGCCCGGCTGCCCCCGGCGTTGGTGGCAATCATCCCGCCGAACATGGCCCCCTCATCGCCCGGGTGGGGCGGGAAATAAAAGCCTTCCCTTTCCACCGCCTGGATGAACTCGCCGAGGGTAATCCCGGCTTCAACCACGGCCAGCTGGTTCTTGCGGTCCAGCTCCAGGAACCGGTGCATCCTCTGCATGGACAGGACAATTCCCCCATGAACCGGTACGCAACCACCGGCCAGGCCAGTTCCCCCGCCGCGCGGAGTCACCGGAATCCTGTGTCCGGCAGCCAGCTTGAGAATGGCTGAAACTTCACCGGTGCTGCCCGGCCTGACCACCACTTCCGGAGAGCAACCGGCCAGCTGGGAGACATATTCATCGTAAGCATAGCCGCAGACTTCATCCCGACAGCTCAGGACGTTGTTTTCTCCGGAAATGGCCACCAGCTCTTTTATTATTTCCTGGTTGATCTTTCCGTACATGGTCAACCCTCTCTGCTAAATTTCCAGCCTTGAGAACTTTATCATACACGTTGCCGGGCAAATTTTCAGCCTGTCCTGGCCAGGGTTCGGGGACAGCCTATTAATTACCTGCCCTCTATACCCAGCCCTTATGAGTTTGAGCCGTAGAAAACTTTTCATATTTTACCGGGCCGAACTTCATTTTCCGGCCAGCAATTATCTTAATTCTCCCGGACTGACCTCTTCACCAGGCCAGGTGGATAGAGCTCACAACAGCGATTTGACCGCCTTGACGATGGCAGCGGCATCTATTTCGTACCTGGCCAGCAACTCTTCCGGCTTTCCAGAACGTGGTAGCTCCCGCACGCAGAGATGTTTCCAGGACTTCTTGTCCGGAAGAACCAGGGCCACGGCCGTTCCCAGGCCACCCTGCTCGAAATGGTCCTCGGCCACCACCACCCGGCCTCCAGTTTCGGCCACTGAATTTACGATAGTCTCCCGGTCGATCGGTTTCACCGAGTAGGCATCAATAACTCTTATATTGATCCCATCCTTCTTCAACTGGTCATAGGCCTTGAGCGCTTCGTGAACGGTAATCCCGGCCCCGATGACGGTCGCGGCATCATTATCGCTCCGGCGCAACACCTTGGCTCCACCGGCCGGGAATTCTTCCTCCGGCTTATAGAGAATTGGCGTGGCCGGCCTGGTGGTCCTGATGTAAACCAGGCCCCGGTACCTGGCCGCTTCCCTGACGCACTTCTCGGCACAGATTGCATCAGATGGATAAAGCACCAGGCAACCTGGGATGGGCAGGAACATGGCCAGGTCTTCCAGACCCATCTGCGACGGGCCATCCTCACCGATGCTGACCCCGACGTGCGAGCCGCAGAACTTGACGTTGGAAAATGAATAGGCAGCCATCCTAATCTGGTCATGAGCCCTGGTCAGAAAGGCGGCAAAGGTGGCCACAAAGGGCAGAAAGCCCCTGGCCGCCAGTCCCATGGCCATGCCCACCATGTTCTGCTCGGCTATAAAAGACTGGAAAGAACGCCCGGGAAAAGAGGCGAAAAAGCGGTCGGCGTAGGTGGAATTCTTGACGTCGCCATCGACCACCACCACCCGGTTGTTGACCCGGCCCAGCTTTTCCAGGGCAATGCCGTAAGCCAGCCGGGTGGCCGTTTTCTCCTTATAATCCGGCAGCGGAAAATCAAGAGCATCGGTCCACTTCGGAGCTCTGGCTCTTTCCCGGCCTTTGACGTATTTCCAGGCTTCAACCTCGGGCATTGGCCCCAGCTCGGCCAGGGCCTTTTCCAGCTCTTCCGGCTTGAGCGGCTTGCCGTGCCAGCCGTTCTTATCCTCGATGAAAGAAACTCCCTTGCCCTTGATCGTCCTGGCCAGGATGACCTTGGGATTCGAGCCTTTCCTGGCCGCGGCCAGGGCTTCCAGGATTTTCTGAATCTTATGGCCGTCAACCGTGAAAACATCCCAGCCAAAAGCCCGAAACTTCCTGGCATAGGCCTGGACATCGTGCTGGTGCATGGTCGGGTCAGATTGACCCAGCCGGTTGATGTCCACCATGGCCACCAGGTTACCAAGCTGCAGTTCCCGGCCGGCGTTGGCTGCCTCCCAGACCGCTCCCTCGGCGCATTCCCCGTCGCCCATCAGGACAAAGGTCCTGGCCTTAACTCCGGCCAGTTTCTGGGCCAGGGCCAGGCCCACTCCCACCGATAATCCCTGACCGAGGGAACCGGTGGCGGCTTTCACCCAGGGCATCCGCGGTGTCGGATGGCCTTCAAGGTCGCTGCTGATTTTTCTAAGGTCAAGAAGCGTGTCCGCGGGAATAATACCCGCTTCCGCATAGGCCGCCCAGAGGATGGGGGCCGCGTGCCCCTTGGACAGCACAAATTCGTCGTTTTCCGGCGCATAAGGATCTTTAAGGTTATAGCGCATCTCGTGGAAAAAGAGACAGGCCATGATTTCGGCCGATGACAGGCAGGTGGTCGGGTGCCCCGAGCCGGCCACCGTGGTCATCTTCAGAGAATGAATTCTCAGGCGCTTGGCGATTTTTTCCAGTACGGATATGGATGACATCATTTGACTCCCAAAAAAATTTAGCTTTCATTATATTTTGAAAAGCAGCCACTCTCAAGGAAAAAACTTAAAAATGATAATTTCTCCGGAATGCGACCAGAGGGCCTGTCAAGTTATCTGTTTAAACAGGTTGCTTCAAGGGGACAAATTGTCTGCCAGCCGAAGGATATTGGCCTGGCGATACGACCTGGCAATTGCTTGTTGTATTTTCCCCGACCAATATCCGGGCTATTCCCCCATCTTGGCCAGAAGGCCTTTGGCCCTGACCTGCCTGAACATTCTGAAGAAAAAGAACAGGGCCAGCAACAGGTAAACCAGGTCCAATCCAAAAGCCTTGACCAGGTGCCCGGCCGGAAAAGTCCGGCCAAAGATAATCGCTCTCATCCCTTCAAAGACATAGGAAGCCGGAATGGCCAGGGCTACCTTCTGCAGGAATTTCGGCAGCACGGAAACCGGGTAGAAGACGGCCGAGATGGGCTGGAAGAGAAAAGCCACGCCCCAGGCCAGGACCTCGGCCTGCTGCCCGAAGCGCAGGATCAGCCCGGTGGTCAGGATGCCTATGGCCCAGCCCAGTATCACCAGGCAGATCATGAAAGGCAGCAGGTACATACCAATGATGAACAGGTTGAAGGAATAAAGAAGCCAGGCCAGGAGCGAGCTGATCAGGAAAACCACCACCACCTTGAACACGGCCACCATCATCAGCGAAGCCAGGTACTCGCCTATGGTCAAAGGGCTGACGAACAGGTTGAGGAAATTCCGGGCCCAGACTTCTTCCAGGAAGGAAACGGAAATTCCCTGCTGCGAGCGGAAGAGAATGTCCCAGAGAATCAGAGCCCCCAGGAAAATGCCCAGAAAGTTGGGCGTTGATTTTCCTTCAGCCGACAGCTTGGTGATGTACAGGCTGACAAAACCCCAGACCAGAAGATCCAGCAGGGGCCAGTAGAAGATCTCGACCAGCCTGGTCAGGCTGTGCTTATATAGATAGATATGGCGCAGAAACATGGCCGAGATGCGGTACGGTTTCATGGTCGTACCTCCCTGGCCACCTTGAGAAAGACATCTTCCAGGTCCTCGCCCCTGAACCTGGCCACCAGGTCGTCGGGCGTTCCCCGGGCAATTATTTCGCCGTGATGCAGGAAGAGCAGGCGGTCGGATATCTCCTCCATTTCCTGCATGTTATGCGAGGTGTAGAGAATGGCCATCTTCTTGGTGCGCTTCATTTCCAGAAGATAGGTCCTGGTCCGGTCGGCAATGTCCGGGTCCAGGCTGGCCGTCGGCTCGTCCAGCAGGAGAATCTCCGGCTCATTAATAAAGGCCTTGGCCAGGTTCAACCTGGTCATCTGTCCCGAGGACAGGGTCCTCACCGGGCGGTCGACCACATCCTTCAACTCGAACTGCTCTACCAGGAGGTCTATCCTTGACCTGGCTTTCCTGACACCGTAAAGCCTGGCAAAAACCATCAATGATTCCCTGAGGGTAAGAGAATACGGCATGGCCACGTAGGTGGAAGAAAAATTCATGCGCCTGAGGATTTTTTCCCGCTGCCTGGGCCGGGAGGGGTCCAGGCCGAAAATTCTAATTTCCCCGGAAGTAGGTGAAGTCAGACCCAGCAGCATGTGGATTATGGTGGTCTTTCCGGCGCCGTTCGGACCAAGCATCCCCAGAATTTCCCCGGGGTAAAGGTCAAAGGATACTGATTTTACAGCCTGAAAAGAATTAAAGGATTTTGATAAATTTTTTACTTCAAGCAAAGGAGTGGCCGCCGCAACCATCGCTGCTCTCCAGGAGTCCTGCTCTTGAACCAGATTAATAAGCTAAAATATACCAGAACGAAATAAGGCTGTCTATCAGGCCGACAAGGTCCCCCATATATCTTAATCAGAGCAAAAAGCCGCTGACTTAATCCATCCTGCGTTCTTCATGAATCAAGTAAGTTAAATATGATTTAAGGCGGCAGTATTACTTATTGATTCCTGGTTCTGCTCGGGCCCGGGCTTAAAGTCCAGATAATGATAGATTCAAAATTGAAATCCGGGTGTTTTTCTCATAGCTCGGACGCGCAACTCTCCCCTTCTTCAGGCGCCCAGATAGGATCATTTAAAACCTGGTTCCAGGCAGAAAGATTTTCTCGTAGATGTCCAGGGCATAGCGGTCGGTCATTCCGGCGATGAAATCGGCCACGCGTCTTTCGAGCGGATCCCCTTTCGGATAATCTTTAATCCATTCTCCCGGGTTCTTCTGGAAATATTCAAAAAGCTCTCTTATTATCTTCCCGGTCTTGGTGAGGTCGGCCCTGGCCGCCGGGTTGAGATAAACTCGCTCATAGAGAAAATCCCTGAGGTCTATCAGGGCCTGGTATATCTTCTGGCTCATGGCAATCCTTGCCAGCCTGTTCTTAAGGCTGGTTTCCACCACGTCCATCACCAGGCGGTCTATCCTGGTGGCATGATGCTTGCCCAGAATATCGGTCAGCCTGGATGGAATGCTCTCCTCTTTGATCAGCCCTGCCCTCATGGCATCATCCAGGTCATGGTTGACGTAGGCAATCACGTCAGAAATCCTGACCACCTGGCCCTCCAGGGTGGCCGGCATGCTCTCCGGGTCATCGTCCAGGATCTCCCCGCGTCCCTTGGAGTGCTTGCAGATTCCGTCGCGGACTTCCAGGGTCAGGTTAAGTCCCTTGCCTTCATACTCCAGCTTATCAACCACCCGCAGGCTCTGTTCATAATGACAGAACCCGTCGGGGAGCAGGCTGTTCAGGGTTTCTTCCCCGGCGTGCCCGAAGGGAGTATGCCCCAGGTCATGACCGAGGGCAATGGCCTCGGTCAGGTCTTCATTCAGACGCAGGGCCCGGGCGATGGTTCTGGCTATCTGCGAAACTTCCAAAGTATGGGTCAGCCGGGTACGGTAATGATCGCCAAAAGGAGACAGGAAAACCTGCGTCTTGTGTTTGAGGCGGCGAAAGGACTTGCAGTGTATGATCCGGTCCCGGTCCCGCTGGAAAGCGGTGCGAATGGGATGGGGCTGTTCCGAACGGAGACGCCCCTTGCTTTTGGAGCTCAAGCAGGCCCGGGGCGACAGATTCTTCTTTTCCATTTCTTCAATCTGCTCTCTGATGTTCATGGCCTGTGCTCCTTCAGCCTTCCGGCAAGCCCGAGCTGACTTTCTTCAATAATCTTATTTTAATGCCCCGGGTTGTTCAAGTCCGCAATTACCCTATTCAGAAAACCAGCAGAGCCAACGGCTTTTCCGCCATCGGACCGAATCAAACACGCCTTTCTCTCTTGCCCTGTGCTCTCCTTCCACGGGAGATATTTTGATGGCCGACACAGAAAAAAAATATTATTTCAGCCAGGGTAGTCATTTTAATTTTTGCGCCGGTTAAAAGGCTCGTTTATTCCAGGCCTTAAATCGGGACGACTTTACTCCGCTGGCTCTGATAGCTGTCGCCTGCCAGATATTCACCTTGAGGCCCAAACACAGTTTCAGTATAATTCCACTCTGCCCGATTCAAGGTTAAACCATGAACGATCACAGCCTGGAGCACATAAAAGAAAACGTCAGGCAGCTCCTAAAGGAACTTCCGCCCGGAGTGGAACTGGTAGCCGCAGCCAAACAGCAACCGCCGGAAAAGATCGTGGCCGCCATCGAAGCGGGAATCAGGATAATCGGTGAAAATTATGTCCAGGAAGCGGCCGAAGCCTTCATGGTTATCGGAAAAAAGGTCCAGTGGTCCTTCATCGGCCACCTGCAAAAAAACAAGGTAAAAAAGGCGGTAGAAATCTTTGACATCATAGAAACGGTGGATTCCCTGGAACTGGCCGCAGAAATTAACAAGCGCTGTGCCGCCCTCGGAAAAATCATGCCGGTTCTGATCGAAGTCAACTCCGGCCGGGAGCCGCAGAAGTTCGGGGCCCTGCCGGAAGAGGTCGAGCCGCTGGCCCGGGCCATAACCGGTCTGCCAAACCTTAAATTACGCGGGCTGATGACCATGGGACCTTTTGAGGGCGACCCGGAAGAGGCCAGGCCTTACTTCCGGTTGACCCGACAGCTTTTCGAGCAGCTTAAAGCTCTAAATCTGCCGGGCGCCGAGCTAAATATTCTATCAATGGGCATGACCAACTCTTACCGGGTGGCCATAGAAGAAGGGGCGAACAGGGTGCGCCTGGGAACCAGGATCTTCGGTCCCCGTTTCTGAAAATTATTAACAGGAAGGTTACCATGAAGAACAGGTGGTTTGTAGTCCTCGGAGCTCTCATTATCCAGGTCAGCCTGGGAGCAGTCTACATCTGGAGCGTTTTCCAGACTCCCCTTCTAACTCATTTCCCGACCTGGAAGGAAACCCAGGTTACCCTCCCGGCCCAGATAATTCTGGCCTGCTTCGCCCTGGCCGTGATCCTGGCCGGAAGGATTCAGGATAAAATTGGGCCCAGGCCGGTGGCCATCGCCGGCGGGTTGATGCTCGGTTCCGGCCTGATCCTGGCCAGGTTCACGGCCGGCTTCGCCCCGGGCCCGGCCCTGGTCTGGTTGATTATCACCTACTCGGTGATCGGCGGTCTGGGCATCGGAGCCGCTTATGTCTGCCCCATAGCCACCTGCGTCAAGTGGTTTCCTGATAAAAGGGGCCTGATCACCGGGCTGGCCGTGGCCGGCTTCGGAGCCGGGGCCTTTTTCTTTGCGCCCCTGGCCAAGGCCCTGATTACCGGGGGCCCCTACCAGCTTTTTGGAAAGAGCCTCTTTTCTCTGCCCCAGGTCGGGCTCTTCAATACTTTTATGGTCCTGGGAATTATCTTCCTCATAACCATCACCCTGGGAGCGCTGCTGCTCAAGAACCCGGAGCCGGGATACTGTCCGGCCGGATGGAAACCGCCGGCTCAGACCGCCGCCGCCAGCAAGCTCAAGGTGGATTTCTCACCGGCCGATATGTTCCGCACCTGGCAGTTCTGGTTGCTCTGGGGAATCTATCTCACCGGTTGTGCCGCCGGGCTGATGATCATCATGAAAGCCTCGCCCATCTGGCAGTCCTTCGCCCTGTCCAACCTGACCTCGGGCCTGGATTCGGCTACCTTCAACCGGATTGCCTCGGCCGGAGCCCTGGCCGTTTCCATCCTGGCCATCTTCAATTCTCTGGGTCGGATTGTTTGGGGAAAGGTTTCCGACGCTGCCGGACGCAAGAACACCCTTATTGCCATGTTTCTGCTTTGCGGTCTGACCATGCTGGCCTTCAATACTCTTAAACCTTATTCACTGTTTCTTATCGGCATCTCCCTGGTCGGCCTGTGTTTTGGTGGTTTCCTGGCCGTCTTTCCGGCGGTTACCGCGGATTATTTTGGGACCAGGCATTACGGGGCCAACTACGGCTGGATGTTCAGCGCCTATGGCGTGGGCGGCCTGCTGGGACCCTACCTGGCCGCGGCCCTGATGAAAACCCAGGCCATAGTCAAGATTAGGGAAATAAGAGATGCCCAGGAAGAAACTGTCCGGTCGCTCCTGGTCGGTGATTACCGCCGGGCCTTCGTGGTGGCCGGCATTTTATGCCTTGTTTCCACTGCCGTCCTGCTACTCTTAAAAAAGCCCGAGGTCAGCAAAGAAAAATAAGACTGCGGGTCCGCTTGCTCCGGCCGGGTTCTTGCGGGCCCAATTTTAGGCTGTTGAAGTGAACCGGTCTCGCCGTTCCCGTCCATTATATTCTCGCCTTTCATGATTTCTTCCAATCTTCTTAGGGGAAAAATCAACTACCTCGGGCTAACCCCTGCCTCACATTCTCCTGCACCTACATTTTTCCTGGTGTCCCCCGGTCTGCTCCAGTTTTTCTTAAATCATAAATTCGGCAGACGAGATTAGGCAAGATTAGACGGTTTTATATGAAATTAAGATGATCATTTTTCTTTAGGGCCGGAGTTCTCCCCCGGTCCCGGTTGGCCCTCTTCTGTTTCCCCGCCTTCAATCAATTCTGCCTCGACCAGCATGGCCTCACCTTCCGGGAATCCAGGGCCGACCTGTTTCTTGAGATTTTCAATCTGGCGGAGGGGTTTTTCCAGCTGATTTTTCCTGACCGAGTTCAGGCTTTCATATTCCTGCTGGGCTTCATAAATCTTTTTCCCCATCTTTTCCAGGGACTTGACGAACATCTGCCACTGCTTGTAGAAAGATTCCAGCAGTTTCATTATCTGACCGGCGGTGTTCTGCAGGTTGAAATTTTCCATGGCCTGGCGGATGATGGCCAGCACCGCGTACAGGGTGATGGGCGAACACAGAATGACCTTCTTCTGCAGGGCTTCGTCCAGCAGCCCCCGGTCGTGCTCGTTGATGAAGGCATAGACCTGCTCGTTTGGAATGAAGACCAGGACGTAGTCCAGGGTGTTCTCGCCGGGGTCGATGTAATCGCGGCCGGTGACTTCCTTGATCCGCTCCCTGACATCTCTCAGGAACAACCGCTTGAAATTTTCCTTTTCGTTTTCTCCCTGGGCTTCAAGGTATTTTAAGTAGTTATCCAGGGGGAATTTCACGTCCATGTTAATCTTCCGCTCCTGCGGCAGGTAAAAGGTGAAATCGGGCCGGTTCTGGCCGCTGTCCAGGGCCTGCTGTTTTTCGTAGTTGATTCCCTCGACAAAACCCATCAGCCGCAGAATGTCCTCGGCCATTCTTTCTCCCCACTGGCCGCGCTGCTTGGAGCCGGCCAGCGCCCTCCGCAGCTGTTCGGTAGTTTCCTGGAGTCGCTTGGTCTGCTCCATGGCCTGGCTCAGATGGCTTTCCAGCTGCCCGAACTTGGCCGCCCGGTCTTTTTCAAACTCCGTGATCAGAGTCTGCACCCGGAGCAGGTCGGCCTTCATTCCCTCCAGGGTCTGGTCGATCAATTTTTTCTTGCCCTCGAGTTCCAGCTCGCCGGTCCTGGTCTGACGGCCCAGGACCTCGTTAGCCACCTTCAGGAATTCCTCGGTGTTCCTTTTCAGGGCATCCATGGAAAGAGAGCCAAAGGCATCCTTGACTCGCCCCAGGAGCATTTCCAGCTCCTGCATTTTTTGCTGCTGGGTCTGGTTGACCAGCTCCTGGGCCAGTTCCCTGGCCCGCTGTTTCTGAAGGTAATTTACCAGCAATACCAGCAACGCACCAAAAATTGCCCCCAGGACGAATGCGATTATGAATTCCATCTAAGCTCTCCTCGACTCGATTAATTACCGGACAATATTTCGGGCACGGGACCTGTCCCCGCCCTGTTCTCAGAGGTCGGAATCATCCAGGCCGGTTTCCCCCTCTTCGCCGGCCTTTCCTTTTTCGGCCTCTTCCACCGCCCGGTCCACCTCTTCTTCAAAGTCCGGGCCCACCTCTTCGCCCATTTCCCGGCCCAGTTTTTTCATCCAGCGGGCCAGGCTTTTCGGATCCTTCTCGTCCAGGTCTCCCAGCTTCGAGGGGTCGGCCAGGCTCTCCAGGCGGCTTTCCTCGGACTTCAGGACCCCCACCCGGGAAATCAGCCTGGTCAGTTTCAGGCTACCACAGTGCTGGCAGCGGGGTTCAAACCTGGAGTGCACCGAAAGGATAAGAAAGGAAGATTTTCGCCGGCAGTCCTGGCAGCGAAATTCATAGATCGGCATGGCCGCTCTCCTCCCTTTCTTCAGTCTTCCAGAATAATTTACAGAAAAAGTCTGTCTGAGGCAACCATGGTGACAGGTTATTATTGTTGACTTTAAAGGCCTTTACTTATAGCATCGAATAATGAAGCAAAGCAAAAGCGGGGATGATTACGAAAAGACCCTGACCGCAGAATTATGGCCAGCCGGGACCGAAATCAAGCGCTACCTAATCCAGGAAGTCCTGGGACTGGGAGCTTTTTCCACGGTCTACCTGGCCTATGACCGGGACCTTGACCGCAAGGTGGCCCTGAAATTTCTGGCCGGTGACCTGTGCCAGCATCCGGACTGGCGAAAAAGGTTTCGGGAAGAAGCCCAGACAGCGGCCCAGCTCAACCATCCCCATATTGTGACCATTTACGGTGTTGACGAATTCCAGGACCAGCCCTACATCATCATGGAATTCGTGGAAGGTGGAACCCTTGAAGCCTACCTCAAGAATCGCCGCCTCCCGGTGGAAGAGGCGCTGGAACTGGCCATCCAGATCAGCGACGGGCTGGCCGAGGCCCACACCCGGGGAATAATTCACCGGGACCTCAAGCCATCCAACATCATGGTCACCAGCCGGGGCCGGGCCAAGATCGTCGATTTCGGACTGGCTGCCATCCTGACCAGGGAGAACATCTCCCAGGAAGGCTTAATCGTGGGCACAGCGCCTTACATGTCGCCCGAGCAGGTTCAGGGGCTACCCACCGATAATCGCTCTGACCTCTTTTCCCTGGGTGTCGTCCTGTACAGAATGTTCACCGGTAAGGCGCCCTTTTCCGGCGAGGGGATAAGAGAAATTTTCAAGGCCATCCTGGAGAAGGAGCCCCTGCCCATGTCGGAATATTCGGCTAACATCCCGGTGGAGCTGGAGCGAATCGTGGCTCGCCTGCTCAATAAGAACCAGAACCTGCGATACCAGCGGGCCGAAGACCTGAGAATGGACCTGCGCTTCACCCTGGAAGCCATCATGTCCGGCCGGGTCCAGTACCGTAGCCGCAAAAAAGATTACCTTTGGTCGATAGCCGTTCTGCCGCTGGTCAACCTCAGCGGGGAACGCGAGCAGGAATACTTTTGCGACGGCATGTCCGAGGAAATCATAAATGCCCTGGCCAAGGTCAGGGGGCTGAGGGTAGCCGCCCGCACCTCCACCCTGTCCTTCAAAAACAGCAGCGAGGACGCCCGGGAGATAGGACGCAAGCTGCATGTCGATACCCTGCTCGAAGGCAGCGTTAAGAGGGCCGGAAACCGGCTGAGGATTTTTGTCCAGCTCATCGACGTAGCCTCGGGTTACCATCTCTGGTCGGAGAGATACGATCGGGACTTCCAGGATATCTTTGCCATTCAGGACGAGATCTCACAGAACGTGGTCAGATCCCTGCAGCTCATTCTCAGCGACAACGAGCTTCAGGCCCTGACCAGAACCTCCACCACCGATACCGATGCCTATGATTACTACCTCCGCGGCCGCCAGTTCTACCACCAGGGACGCCGCCAGAGTTTTCAGTTTGCCCGCCAGATGTTCTCCCGGGCCACTGAAATCGATCCCAACTACGCCCTGGCCTATGCCGGCATTGCCCAGTGTTCGGCCATGCTTTTTCATTTCTACGGGGAGTCCGGGGATATCCACCTGGAAGAAGCCGACCGGACCAGCCTCAGGTCCCTGGAACTCGACCCTGATCTGCCCCAGGCTCATGCCGCCCGCGGACTGACCTTGTGGCTCATGGACAGGTTCGAAGAGGCCAGGAAAGAGTTCGAAACGGCCATGCGCCTTGACCCCCAGCAGGATGAAACTCCATACCTCTATGGAAGGGCCTGTTTCCAGAGAGGCGAGCTGAAACTGGCCGCTGAGCTATTTGAAAGAGCCTGTCGAAGCCGCGAAAATCACGAGGCCTGTTATTTTGCAGCCCAGACCCAGACCGCTCTCGGGAATAATGAAGCCGCCCTGGCCGCTTACCACTTGGCCCTGAGGGCCGTGGAAAAAAGGGTCCAGCTTCATCCCGACGACGCCAGGGCCTATACCATGGGTGCTGTCAGTTTCTGCCGCCTGGGAGACCGCCGCAGCGGTCTGGAATGGGCCGAGCGGGCCATAGCCATCGACCCCAACGATGCCGGAATTCAGTACAACGTGGCCTGCCTGTTTGCCCTGGAAGGTGAAAAGGCCAGAGCCATCAAGAGCCTGGAAGCTGCCGTTCAGGCTGGCTTCGCTCACCGGGACTGGGTGGAAAAAGACCCGGACCTGGACTCTTTGCGGGACGACCCGAGGTTCAAGGCCCTGAAGTGGCGCGACCAGTAAAGTTGTTATTTTAGGGTTCTCATTTTTCTATGGCTGCCTTTTGCTGGTTGACCCCGAAGAAAAATCCCGGGTCGAATTTCGGTTTTCGGTCAAAGGTATAAAGTCCGTTGACTTCCTGTTCAATGTCATACAGCTGGGTGTAGCAGAAGCCGGCGATTTTCGGGTGGAACAGCAGGGCCTCGGTCAGGTCCTGATAGCGCTTTAAGAATTCCTCGGCCGTCCGCGGCCTCTCGCCATAACCCCAGGCCTTCTCGTCCGCCTGGCCGGGATTCCACCAGATTCCGCCGTATTCGCTGACAAAATAGGGCTGCCCGCGGTAGGGCACATTCCGGGCCGGCTCGCCGTTCATGAAAACCCGGGGCGGTTCGGACAGCAAGCCCTGGAAATCTTCCCGAAATTTATCAATCCTCTGTTCGTAATTATGTGAATCGAAGACATCGGGCACGACCACATGGTAGCCACCCGAGGCATCAATCACCAGGCGCGTCGGGTCAAAAGCCTTGGTCAGATGGAAGATATTCTCAATAACTCCCGGATAATTATCTCCCCACTGCTCGTTAAACGGACACCAGCCGATGAGCGCGGGATGGTTGAAATCGCGCTCCAGAGCCTCTCTCCATTCCCGCTGAAAAATTATCAGGGCCTCGGGCCGGCTGAGGTCCAGCCCCCAGTCGGCGAATTCTCCCCAGACGGCATAACCCAGCCGGTCCGCCCAGTACAGGAAACGCCGCTCGAATACCCGCTGGTGAAGCCTGGCCCCGTCAAACCCGGCCGCCAGGCTGATCTCAATATCCCGGCGCAGGGCTTCGTCCGAAGGAGCTGTATAGATCCCGTCAGGATAGAAACCCTGGTCCAGGACCAGTCTCATGAACCAGGGCCGGTTGTTGAAATATATCTTTTCGCCGCGGGCCTCGATTTTTCTCAGGCCGAAATAGCCCTGGACCCGGTCCGGAACCTGTCCGGCCGCGGCCGGTTTCAGCTCAAGGGTGAAATCATAGAGATGGGGCTTCCTTATTTCCCAGAGCTTCGGGTTTTTAATCTTAACCGCGAAAGCCGTCACCGGGCTGGCTTTTTTGGCCTCCCTGAAAATAACCTTCCCGGCTTCGGTTACCGACAGCGCCAGCTCCCCGCCGGCCTGGCTCTTATTCAGAAAAACCAGAAGCTGGGCCTGGCCATTATCAATATCAGGAATAACCCGATAATTCCGGATGTGGCTGGCCGGGACCGGTTCCAGCCAGACCGTCTGCCAGATGCCGGTTGTTCGCCGGTAGAGACAGCTGTAGGAATCATAGCGCTTGCTCTGTTTACCGGCCGGCTGCAGGTTGCTCCGAACGTTGTCCCGGCAGCGGACCACCAGGACCGTTTCCGCCTGGCCGCAGAATTCAGTAATATCCAGCTCAAAGGGCGTATAACCGCCGAAATGCTCACCGACTCTTTTCCCGTTTATCCAGACGGTAGTCTGGTAATCGGCAGCTTCAAAGTGCAGGATGATTCTCCGGCCGCACCAGCCGGCAGGAATGATCAGATTCTTCTTGTACCAGACGGCGGCCATGAAATCCTTGTAGCCTATCCCGGAAAGAGGGCTCTCCGGGGCAAACGGCACCAGGATCTTCCGGTCAAAGCCCTGGCCCCGGGGCAGCCCCCTTTCTTCGCCGGAATCTGACAGGTCCAGGGCAAAGTCCCACTCGCCGTTCAGGTTGAGCCAGTCTGTCCGGACCAGTTCCGGCCTCGGGTATTCAGGCCGGGGTACGGTCGGGCTTTCCGGTCCGATCCGGGAGGGAGCGGTCGCCGGAAAATCACCTTCAGCCGAATTTCTGATAACAGTGATTCCAGTTCCAGAATCTCCGCTCAGTACTGTAGCGGTAAACATGGCCATAGAAATAAAGAAACAGGCCGCTATCAGGCCAAAAGATTTTTTGATGACAGAACTGTTGTCCCGGGCCGGGCTGTCTTTTCTTTTCATGATCGCCTCCACGGATTTAACTCCAAAAAGATTTTACAAAATTGAGGCAGCCAGCGCACCAGATTTATTTCCTGGAAGCCACCAGCGTTATCTGAAATTTGGTACGGAACCTCGACACCGAAAATCCTTCCTGCTTTAAAAAACTCTCCACTTCATCCAGGCCCACGGGCGCCACCTGATGCTCGTCGCCTTCTTTCCGGTGCACCTCGGCCATCATGGCCAGGCCCTCCGGGCTGAAATCGCTGATGACCAGCTTTCCGCCTGGTTTTAAGACCCTGGTAAGCTCTCGCAGGACCTGAAATGGATTTTCCAGGTGGTGAACCATGTTGACCGAGAAAACCGCGTCAAAAGAAGCATCCGGAAAACTGAGGCTTTCCCCGTTTTCCTGCCTGAGCTCAACCCGGTCTCTCAACCCCTGAGAAGCCAGGTTGTCTGCGGCCACCTGCAGCTGCTCTTCAGATAAGTCAAAGCTTACCAGACGGTAGCCCAGGCGGGCCAGGGCAACCGCAAAATGACCCTTGCCCGTTCCAGCCTCCAGGATCCGTCCCGAAAGGGGCTGGGCCGCTTCAATGATGGCCAATCTTTCCTTCTCGACATCATAGCCATAGGAAGCATATATCTTTTTTCTTCTTTCCATATGGTTCAGGGCTGAAGTATTCAATGGACTGCCTCCTGAACCTTTCTCCCCAGATGCAGTCTGGTCTGATTGATGCTTTTTATTGCTTGTTTTATTCATCCTGAGCTCTTCCGGTAAATTTTTAACCTAACATATCCGGTAAACCGATGGCTGTCAACCCCGGCCATAAGGGAAGAATTTTGACTGAGATGTCGTCAATAATATAAAATTTTGCTTCTCTTTTTAATACCATTGGGCTACACAGATGAGGTTGCAGCCACGGGAGGAAAAGCGATGAAACGCGTCCCCAAAACACTTCCGGTCATAATCTTTATTTTTTTTCTAAATCCCCTTCTTTTTGCCAATAATACCCTGAAAGGCCGGGTCTTGAGCCCGGCCGGACTTCCGGTCAGCCAGGCGGAAGTCACCCTGGTTAACCTGGGTCAATCAGTATTGACCGATGACCAGGGCCAGTTCAGTCTGGAAGTCCCCTCAGCCGAAAAAAAACTGAAGTTCAGGATCAAGCACCCCGACTATTTCGAGCAGGAATTCCAGGTCAACAGGCCGCCGGCCGGCCAGGCTATAAGTTTCGTGCTGACCCCGTTCATTCCCCAGAGAGAAGAGGTGGTGGTCACAGCCACCAGGTTCCCAGAACCACTAATATCGGTGCCGGCGGCCAGCTCGGTGGTCAGCCCACTCACCATTGAAGAAAAGCTTCCCGTCCACATCACCGATATTGTCCAGGAAGCCACCGGGGTGGCCAGCCTGGGCTCGGGTGGTTTTTCCATAGTGCCCTCCATCCGTGGCCTGGCCCGGAGGAGGATTCTCCTGCTGGTGGACGGAGCCAGGCTGTCCAGCGACCGCCGCACCGGCCCCAATGCTTCTTTCCTCAATCCCGAAGACCTGGCCAGGATCGAAATCCTTCGCAGCCCTTCCTCGGTCTACTATGGCTCGGATGCCATCGGCGGGGTGATAAATTTCCTGACCTACACCCCACCGGCCGAAGACCATTTTCGGGTCAACGGCAACCTGAAGTACGGAACCGTTAACGACGAAAGGGAAGTTAATCTGGCCTTTTCCGGGGCCAGCAAAGGTTTAGGTTATTATTTTTCCCTGAGGAATGATCAGGCCGATAACTACCGGGCGCCATCAGGGGAGATTCCACTCTCCTATTTCACCCAGTCCAGCCTGTTCGGGAAGGTGGTCAAGTATTCGGACCGGAGAGAGATAAGTGCCAGTTTCCTGATGGGACGGGGCAGCAACATCGGCAAGCCGGCCAGCAACTCTGACTCTCGTCCCACCTGGTATCCCCGGGAAAATCAGAACCTTTTTCAGTTCAACTGGAAAGAAAAATCATTTGGCCCAAAGGCCCAGCTGAATTTTCATTTCTACATCAACCCTTATTTCCTGGAAACCCGGGCTGACCGGATCCAGAATTCGGTAAAAAGACAGGAAAGCTTCGCCCGGACCGAAAGCACCGATTTTGGCTGGCAGCTGGCCCTGGAATACCACCTGCGGCCTCAGCTTCGATTGAATACGGGCGTTGACCTTTATGCCCGGGCCAGGGCTAAAGCTTATAACCAGTACCTGAATTTTGATAGCTCCGGCAACCTCATGGAAACCATTGACGAATATCCCTACCGCGGTGGCAGGCGGACCGATGCCGGGCTGTTCGCCACCCTGGATTATTCTGGCCTGCCGAAGCTGGACCTGGTCGGTGGACTAAGGCTCGATTTTCTGAGATCCCGGGCTGAAACCGGCGGAGAAATTCTCTCAACCAGGAATGAAGCCCTGACCGGCTTCCTGTCCGCCTCCTACCAGTTGTTCGAACAGGTTTCCCTGTTTGCCAACTATTCACAGGCTTACCGGGCTCCCGACCTTAACGAGAAATACTACACCGGAATAACCGGGCGGGGTTTCATCATCGCCAACCCGGAACTCAAGAATGAATCCAGCCAGAACTTTGACGCCGGCATAAAAATAACAGGCCGCCGCCTCTTCGTTGGTTTATACGGGTTCAGCTACAGCATAGACAACCTGGTCGAAAGATACCTGATCGATACTGACCTCTATACCTATGGAAATGTGGACCGGGGCAGGATCAAGGGCCTGGAGCTGGAATGGGAATTCTTCCCGGTTTCCCGCCTGTCATTTTTTGGCAATGGCTACCTGTACGAGGGCCAGAGCCGGGTTTCAGGCAACCCGCTAAACGACATTCCCCCGGCTCGGTTGATAATCGGCAGCCGGGTCTGGTTCAACCGCTTCAGCCTTGAGGTCAACGGCTACCTGCAGGCCAGGCAGGATGAGCCCGGGCCGGCGGAAATTGCCATTCCAGGCTATGGCCTCTTAAACCTCAAGGCCACTTATAACCTTAACCGCTGGTTAAAGCTTAACTTCCGGGTCAATAACGTCCTGGACAGGGAATACCTGGCCCGCCCGGACCCGGATTCCAGGGTGGAGCCGGGCAGGAACTTCTTATTCGGATTAAGTTTCGCCTACTAACGACCGCAGGTGATATAATTTGGGAGAAAACTGGAGGGGAAGATGAAATTCAAGACTATCATTATCAGCAAGGCCCCGGACGCCGACCTTGAAAAGCATAGAGCCCTGGTGGAAACCGGGAAGATGAAGCTCTGGGTCCAGGTGGTGACAACCAGCGACCAGGCCTACGAACTGGTCCGGAAGCTGGTGGCCGAGGAAGGCCTTCATTCTGTTCTTCTCTGCCCCGGATTTTCCCACCTGGAAGTGGCCAGGATGCAGGAGGTGGCCGGTCCGGCAGTCTCGGTTAGCGTGGCCCGGGGAGACGGTCCGGGCAACCGGGTCATTGCCGAGGTTTTTCGCCAGGTAGGCTGGCACTGAACCCTGACCGGTCCCTGAATTTATCTCAGGCGCCAGGAGCCGACCCCACCGTAAAATCCCGGGCAAATTTTCCCGGCCAGCTTTGAAATAGCTACAGGCTGAATCTGACTCCACCGTGGAGGATTCCTTTATACCCACCACCCAATTCGCCAAACAGGGCAATCTTATCCCCTACCCTGAACCCGAGGAGGGTGACGTTAACGGCCGGCAGCGCATTGGATGAAGTCTCTGTATCTGAATAGCGATACTCACCCTTTCTTATCGTCAACCCGAGGCCGAGCCCGGAATAAAGGCAAAAATTCTTGCGGTTGATGAAACGGTAATCCAGTTCCACCGCCCCGGTATAGTAATTTTCGGAATAGGTTCCCACCGGCGTGCTGGCCATGGCCAGGTTGCCGGAGGCCCGGTCGATGGCCAGGGTAAAACCAAAAGCCAGCCTGGAACGACCGGAATACTTGTAGTTCAGGACAATGGCCCCGGGATACTTATTATCAACTTTGGAAGCCTGGCCGATGGTTATGGTGATCAGCAGGACGTTGGTGAAGATATCGACTATCTGGCTGGAAGTTATCATCCCGTAACCAACCGAGAACTCGTGCCGCTTGTCCTGGCCGTATGATGGGCCTAGAACAAAGATTACCATCAAGCCCAGCAAGGCCATGGCCGTAATAATCCTGATCCTGCCTGAAGTTGCCTTGACCATTGTTTCTCCTTTCCAAGATTTTTTTAATAAGGATACAAAAATGAAAATAATATTTTCAAGTTATTTGGTCGGCTGGCCCGGATGACAGTTGACAGATATACGGCAAATCCTTAAAGTTAAGGATGGGCCAAGGGAATGGAAAAAAAAGATCTTAATTCCACTGGAAGAAAGAAAAAAATCCTGCTGGTGGAAGACGATGCCCTGATTGCCCTGATGGAATCAGAGCTCCTGCAGAGCGGGGGCTATGAGGTGGTAACCGCCCTTAACGGGGAACAGGCTCTGGAGATATTTCGCTCCTCCCCAGACCTGGACCTGGTACTGATGGATATCGACCTGGGTCCGGGAATGGACGGTGGCGAAACGGCCCGGCGGATGCTGGCTGAAAAAGATATCCCGGTGGTCTTTATCTCCAGCCACACCGAGCCCGAAATCCTGGCCAAGACCGAAGCCATTACTTCCTACGGCTACATAGTCAAGGGCTACAGCGAAACCGCCCTGTTTGCCTCTCTCAATATGGCCTTCCGCCTTCATGCCGCCCACCAGGAATTGCTCAAGAAAAAATCCGAGCTGGAGACCCTGGCCGAAAACCTGAGCCAGGCGGTCAACAAGCTCCTGGAAACCCAGCGGGAACTGCTGGCCCACCAGCAAAAGCTGCAGGCCACCACCGAGCACCTGGAGGCCACCCTGAACTCCCTGCCCGACCTGCTGTTCGAACTTGATGAGCAGATGACCATCATCGATGTCAGGGCGCCACGGCCCGAGCTCCTCTACCGCCCCAAGGAAGAGATCATCGGCCGCCGGATCAACGAGATCCTTCCCGAGGATGTCTCCAATTCCTTGCAGTTTGCCCTGAAGGAAGCGGTCGAATCCGGCCAGGGCGAGCTCGATTACAGCCTGGACCTACCCTCGGGCACCCGCTATTTTGAAGCCACCATCAGCCGGAAGGGAGAAAACAGGCCCGGTCAGAACAGGTTCGTAGCCCTGGTCAGGGACATAACCGACCGAATCGAAGCTCAACTCGAACAGCAGAAAACAGAAATCAGGTTCTTCCGGCTGTTCCAATCCATGGCCGAGGGGGTGGCCATACACCGCCTGGTTCGAGATGAAAATGGAGACCCGGTCGATTACCAGCTGCTCGAGGTCAACGAGGCCTATACCAGGCACACTGGAATTTCCAGAGAACAGGCCATCGGCAGGAAGGCTTCGGAGCTTTACGGTTCTGGAACCCCACCCTTTTTCCGGGAGTACCTGGAATGCCTGGTTACCGGACGCCCGGTGTCTTTTGAATCACACTTCGAGCCGCTGAAAAGAGATTTCAAGGTAACCGCCTTTCCCATGGGCGAGGACCTGTTTTCGACGGTGTTCGAAGACATTACCGAAAAAAAGAGGGCCGAAATTGAACTCAGGGAAAGGGAAGGCCGCTACCGCCTGATCTTCCAGAACACTCCGCTGGGAATCCTGCAGTTTGACCGCAACGGAATCATTACCGACTGCAACGAGGCCTTCGTCAGAATCATTGGATCCAGCCGCGATGACCTCATCGGCTTTAACATCCTGGAAAGAGTCCGCGATGAAAAAGTCTTAAACGCGGTCAGGGAGGCCCTGGCCGGCCGGATAGGCTATTACGAAGGAGTGTACCAATCGGTCACCGCCGACAAGGTCACCCCGGCCCGGGGATTTTTTGCCGGGATTTTTGATGCCGACGGGAACTTCATCAGCGGCATAGGCACTTTCGAAGACTTTACGGAAAGATACAGAATGGAGAGCGCCCTGCGGCAGTCAGAGGCGGTGCTGGAGGCTTTCCTGGACAGTCCTTCCTTTTCGTTTATCTTTCTGGACCCAACGGGGGGAATACTGAAATTTAACAGAATAGCCAACCTGAGAATGAAGGAGATCCTGGGCCTTGAATTGCAGGCCGGCCAGAAATTGATTGACCTCCTGCCCGATAAGTTTAAATCGAGCTGTGCTGCCAGCCTGGAAAGAGCCAGATCCGGAGATCAGGTCAGGGTGGAAAGGGAAATACCCGTGACCGGAGGTGGTTCAGTCTGGTACGAATTTCATCTGGCCCCGGTTTATGGCGGTCCCGGTGAACTGCTTGGTGTATTTTTCTCAGCCGAAGACATAACCGAACGGAAAAAAGTCGAAGAATCCCTGCGCCAGAGCGAAGAACGATTCCGGACCATCTTTGAATATTCCGGCGCGGTCATGCTGGTCCTCGACCCCGAGACCGGGAACATTGTCGATGCCAATTACCGGGCCGAGGAGTTCTATGGTTATAGCCGCGAGCAACTTAAAAAACTTAGCATAAAAAACATCAACACCCTTCCCCCCGACCGAATCGATCAGCTGCTGGTCCAGGCTAAAGACAGGCAAACAAACTATTTCATCTTCCGGCATCGCCTTGCTTCCGGGGAAATCAGGGACGTCGAAGTCCATTCCCACCCTATCATCTTCGGCGACCGGAAATACCTGCTGTCAATCATCGTGGATATCACCGAGCGCCTGAAGATAGAGCAGCAATTGAAAAGAGGCATGGAAGAAAAGCAGGCCATACTGAGAGAACTCCAGCACCGCGTCAAGAACACCTTTGCCCTCATCACCTCCATCATCAGCCTGGAAATCAACCGGACCGGTAAAAAGGAAATCCGGGCTCCCCTGGAAAGTCTGAAAAACCGGATCATTTCCATCTCCCGGGTCTATGATATGTTAACACCCGGTGAGAGGTACCAGGAAATCGGCCTGGACCGTTTTCTCGGCGACGTCAGCCAATCGATTCTCAAAGGCTACGCTGCTGCCGGGATAAAGCTCGAGCTGGAGCTTCAGCCTGTAAACATCGAGGTGAAAAAGGCTATTCCCCTGGGACTCATCGCCACCGAGATCATCACCAATTCTCTAAAATATGCTTTTGGCGATAGAAAAAAAGGAGAAATCAGGCTCAAGCTGGAGAAACTGGACGACCGGCTGGCTCTGGAAATTTCAGATAACGGCGCCGGCCTGTCCGAAGATTTCTTCGCTTCACCCTCTTCCGGGCTGGGCCAGGAAATAATAAAAGCCCTGGCCGAACAGCTGGAAGCTGAGCTGGAAATTAAATCCCGGCCGGGGCAGGGCACCTTATTCCGTCTGACCATGCCAGCCTGATTTATTAAAGCTTGAACCCGGGCCGCCACTGAAAACAGTCCTTATTATTGATGCCGAGTTTTCCATTAAGGTCTTATGGCAACGGGCCTGAGGAGCACTACCGCCATTATGAAATCCCGTCCCCTGCCTTCATTTATTAAAAGAATAAACAACAATTCACAGTCTTTTCATTCCGGAGCTGACCAGCTTTCTCATGAACCTAACCGCCCGGTCGCAGCGCCGGAAAACCGGAAGACCATTACTTTCCAGGTGCTGGCATAGCGGGTCATAGAGCCGGCCGGCATCAATGTTAACCACGAAAGGCTTCTCGGTCGTCCGGAATAGTTTTATCAGCCTGTCAGCCAGACTGTTGGCCGCGAAAATATTTTCGCGGTGGCCTTCCCCGGGGGGAAGGGTCTGCAGGGCCGCCGTCATCGGGACGCAGGACACCACGGCACAATCAACATTGGGGTCTTCCAGCAGGGCCTGGACGCAGCCACAGAAGGTAGCATCATCGGCCATGGGGGTAACGTCCAGGGGGTTGTGAACATCCTGCAACCGGTCAATCCCCAGGGGCTGCAGCACTTTCAATATTCTGGCCACGCTGTCGGCAGAAAACTCCGGCAATACCAGCTGGCCATCCTCGCCCTTGAGGTTGTCGGCCATGATGACCGACTCGAAGCCGGCGTTGGAGACGAGACCCACCCGGTTGCCGGAGATTCTTTTGCCGGCCAGCAGGATCAGGCCGCTGATGTAGTTCTCAAATTCGTCTATGGTTTCGGCCACCAGGACTCCGGCCTGACTCAGCAGGTTCTTGCCCACCGCATAATCGCCGGCCACCGAGGCCGTATGGCTGGCGGTGGCCTTCTGCCCTTCAGGACTTCGCCCGGACTTATAAACCAGGACTTTCTGGCCGGCCTTAATGGCCTTTCTGGCCCCCTCGAGGAACCTCCAGCCGTCTCCCGGCTTCAGGCCCTCGGCATAAACCGCAATAATCTTAACTTCCGGGCGTCCCTGGAGATAGTTCAGGTAATCCCCCAGGGTCAGGTCCAGCTGGTTGCCTACCGAGATGGCATAGAGAGGCTCGAACCTGTCCTGGTTACTCATCCGGGAGAGCATGAAGGCCCCGCTCTGGCTGATAACGGCCAGCCCGGCCTGGAGACCGGAGGGCCTCTGGAATTTATACCCGGGAATAAAGGTGCTGTCATATTTCCCCGGAACGGAAATAATGCCCAGGCAATTTCCACCGTTTATAACTGGAGCCGGTTTTCCCTGCCTTCGTCTTTCACGGAGCAGGCTCCGAATGTCAGCCTCGATGCTCTGGGTCCCGGCTTTCTCCCCCAGACCGCCGGCAATGACTATGACCGACCGCGCCTTCTCCAGGTCCACCAGGTCTTTCATCACCGGGTAGACGAAGTCGGCCCCCAGGGTTAAGATGAACAGGTCGACCGTTTCGGGTAGCGAGGCCACATCCGGAAAGCAGCGGCAGCCCTCAATGCTTTCCAGGCCGGGTTTTACCACGAAAATCTTCTCGCGGGGAAAGCCGTTCTGAATGATGTTATTGAGGATGATATGGCCCACGTTCATCTTTTCGGAGACACCGATGATGGCAATGCTCTCCGGTTCCAGGAGTCGTTTTATCTGCTCCACCGGCCTGTCCGCTGGTTCCAGTTTCTGGCGCGAAAACCGGCACAGCCCGTCCAGGGGAAGGACATTTCCCCGCCTTATGACCAGCGGGTTGACCTCGAGTTCCTCCAGGGTAAATTCTTCTTTATGGTTAAATGGAGAAAACTCGGCGGCCAGCTTCTGGAAGACTTCAATCGCCCTGACCAGGACTTCCGGCCTGACCACAGCCCGTCGTCCCCGGAAGTCGCTGGCAATTTTTCCGAAAACGGCCAGGGGCTCAAGGACCGGAAGCATGGCCCGGGCCGCCAGGCCTTCGTAGGGCAGGATGGCCAGGCTATGTCCTTCTTTCAGGTGAGCATTCAGGTATTCCACGTCCAGGCCGCCGCCGCCAAAGGTCACCACCGGCCCGAAGTCTTTTGAGACCCTGAGTCCCAGCAGCAACTCCGAACCGAGACCCACCTGTTCAAAATAAACCAGCTCGGCCAAAAGGACCCCGCGGATTGAAGCCGCCACTTCTTCCGGAGAAACCTTGTTCTGACCGAACAGGCGGCTGTACCTGGCAGGAATCTCGGCATACATCTTCTCAACCGCAGCCCGAACTTCTTTCAGGCTGGCCCGGACTATGGCCACTCCGCCCACGTCAGATTTATGCAGGATGAGCGGGGAAACAATTTTGACCACCACCCGCTCCGTTCCCAGCCTTTTTAGACCGGCTGCGCTAAGCGACTTGCCCCTCGGGATAAAGATATGCCTGGGTACCGACAGACCGCGGGCTCTCAGCAGCCTGTATACCTCTGGCTCCAGCAAAAAATAACGGCCTTCTTTCTCTGCCTTTTTCAGGATTGAGCTGACAACCTTGGTGCTATCTTTCATTTCCTATCCCCTCTCTGAAAATCCTGGCCTTCAAGCGGCCTGGCTTTCCCCCTCAGGCCCTGGCTGCCTGCCGGCCCAGGTCGAAGGCCTTGAGGTTGGTCTGGACAATCTGAGGTCCCCTCTTTTCGAACAGGACCTGGATGTATTTTTTTAAAGAATCTTCTTTTAGTGGCAGGAAAACAGAAGCGGCTCCCAGCATAACCATGTTCTGGGCCCGGACGCTGCCGGCTTCCCTGGCCAGCTTCTCCGAATCGATCAGGACATGAACCGGGGCTTTCTTTATCTCCCGGAACACCTCTTCCAGCACCGGATAGTCCGAGATATTGGTATAGGGCGTGCTGCTGGAGACCACAGCCCCGTCCGGCTTCAGGTATTCAAAGTAGCGCAGTGTTTCCAGCGGTTCCACGCTCAGGATCATGTCGGCCTGGCCCAGGGGAATCAGGTCGCTGTAGATCTGGCCGTCGGCCAGGCGAAGGTGGGATTGCACCGCTCCTCCCCTCTGGGACATGCCATGAACCTCGGCCTGCTTGAAAAAAAGTCCCTCTTCCAGGGCGGCATTGTCGATCACAAAAGCAATGGACAGGATCCCCTGTCCCCCGACACCGGCCAGGATGATATCGTACTTCATTGTTAACTCCTCTTTTTCTCGCCCACGATCTGGATGCATTCCCGGCGGGCGATTATGACCGAAAGACCTTGATGGGATAGTTCTTCCTTAATCACCTTGACGTTTTCCTGGTGATTCTTGGGCAGCGGCACGATGACCCTCAGGTGGTTCGGTTCAACACCGAGGCCGGCCACCAGGCGGTCGAGCGGCTCCCCGGTTCCAAAGCTGGGCTGGGTGCCGGTCATGGCCACCGTTCCGTTGTCCAGGATGATGACCGTCATGGCCGTGTTGGAGTGAACGGCATCGAGCAGCGGGGTTATTCCGGAGTGGGCAAAGGTGGAATCACCGATGACCGCCACCGAGGGATGAATGCCGGCTTCTGCCCCGCCCTTGGCCATGGAAACGCTGGCTCCCATGCAGACGCAGGTCTGGATGGCATTGTAAGGCGGAAGGGCCCCCAGGGTATAACAGCCTATGTCAGAGAAGACCACCGGGCGGGGAAACTCCCTGATGGCCTCATTCAGGGCTTTATAGGTATCGGCATGGGGACAGCCCACGCAGAGTTGCGGGGGTCTGCCCGCCAGCTTGAAATCCCCGGTCTTCAATCCGGTTCTTTCGGGTAAGCCCAGGGCCCTGGCCACCAGGTCCGGAGTAAGCTCACCTGTGGCCGGCAGGCTTCCGTCCATCTTGCCCCGGATTTTCTTTCCGGGAATTCCGACCACCCCGAGCAGAAATCTTTCAATGAAGGGATAACCTTCTTCGATCACCAGGATCTCGTCCACCTGCTCGATCAGCCGACGGAGCCTGGCCACGGGAAAGGGATAGGTGGATACCTTAAGGTATGAGGGCTCGGCCGGAAGGGCTGCGGCCACTTCCTTGAAATAGTTATAGGCAATTCCAGAAACCACCACCCCAAGCCGTCCCCCCGAGGGGTTCAGCACCAGCTGGTTGTAACCGCTATTTTCGGAATATTCCAGCAACTCTTTCTGCCTGTCCAGGAGAATCCTGAAACGTCGCCGGGCATTTCCCGGAAGCAGGGTCCAGTCCTGCCAGGTACCATAGGGAAGATCCTTATTCTGCTCGCGGGGCGCAGCCGTCTCCACCGAAGACCGGCTGTGAGCCAGACGGGTCACCAGCCTGATCATTACCGGGATTCTGAACTTTTCGGACAGGTCAAAAGCCTCCCTGGTCATGTTATAGGCTTCCTGGTGGCTGGTCGGCTCCAGGCAGAGAATACGGGCAAAATCAGCATAATAGCGACTGTCCTGCTCGTCCTGGGAAGAATGCATGCCCGGGTCGTCGGCCACCACCACCACCAGGCCTCCGTTGGCCCCGGTGATGGCCGAATTGATGAAAGGATCGGCAGCCACGTTGAGGCCGACATGCTTGAAGGAAACCATGGCCCGCTTGCCGGCAAAGGACACCCCCAGGGCTTCCTCGCAGGCCACCTTTTCATTGACACACCACTTGGCCGTGAACTTCCGGCCGCCTTCTGAATTCCTGATCAGGAACTCCATTATTTCCGAGGCCGGTGTGCCCGGGTAGGAATAGGCAGCGGTCAGCCCGGCCTGGATGGCGGCCAGGGCCACCGCCTCGTCACCGAGAAGGACAACTTTTTCCATGGTATAAATCCTTTTTTAATTATTTTACGGAAACTGACAGATTAGCCCTTAGCATACAATTTAACCTGAAAAGCTGTCAAGAAAATAAGATTTGCCCCATCTCTACTATTCCGATAGAATTATGGTAAATTAGATAATGGTTGTTGCACAGGATCCCGGTCGGAGTTACCGCCCGGGAAGGAGGCTCAGATGTTCAGAATTTCCACCAAGGGACGCTACGGCACCAGGTTGATGCTCAACCTGGCCCTCCACTACCAGGAAAGCTCCCCGGCCCGTTCCCTGAAAGAGGTGGCCGAGGAAGAGGACATTTCCATCCGTTACCTGGAACAGATCATCATCCCGCTCCGCGACCACCGGCTGGTCAAGAGCCAGAGGGGAGCCGGCGGCGGCTACACCCTGTCCAGGCCCCCGGCCGCCATCAGGTTGAGCGAGGTTCTGCAGGCGGTTGAAGGCAACTGCTGCCTGGTGGAATGCGTGGAAGACAGGAACAATTGCGCCCGCTCCAGCTACTGCGCCGCCCACGAAATCTGGAAAGAGGGAACCGCGGTCATGAAGAACTATTTTGACTCGGTCAGCCTGCAGGACATGGTCAGGATTGCCGAGAAGAAGAGCCGCCGCAAGCCCAGAAGTCCCCGGGGCTGAAAGTTTTTAACCCGAGATGAGCTCAGGAGCCTGGAAGTTTCTGGCCTCACTCAGGCTGGCCATTGCTCTGCTTATTCTGATAATCATCCTGGCCGTTATCGGCACCCTGATTCCCCAGGAACAGGAAGCAGATTTCTACAGGCAGCATCTCCCCGGACTTTCCGGCCTGATTCTTTTTCTCAACCTTGACCATCTCTATCGTTCTCCCCTCTTCCTTAGCCTGGTTTTTCTGTTCCTGCTCAATCTTTTATTCTGCGCGCTGCAACAGTTGCCGGCCAGGTTCAGGCGGCTGAGAATCCAGGGGGAGCCAGGCGCGGGCACTGTTTCAGAGGGGCCAGAGCCGAGGGACCGTTCCCGCCTGGAACGATGGCTGGGAGACGAGCTGGCCCGGCTGCAGGATATTTTCAGGAAACGCCGGTACCGGGTCCGCCTGGTTAGCACGGAACAAGAAAAAATATTTCTGGCCAGAAAAGGCCTGCCTGGACTTTTCGGTCCGGAGCTGGTTCACCTGGGTTTGATAGTCATCATTGCCGGCGGGTTGATTTCGGCCATCTTCAGCCAGAGAATATCCCTCGCCCTAGTCGAGGGGCAGACTGAAAAAATCCCCGGCCAGAATTTTTCGTTGCGGCTGGACAGGTTTACGACTGAATATTACCCCGATGGCTCGGTCAGAGACTGGAAGAGCCTGGTTTCTGTCCTGGAAAACGGGCAGGTCCGGCTTCAGAAGACCATCGAGGTCAACCACCCCCTTAAATACGGCCGGCTGAGTTTCTTCCAGATGAGCTACGGCCGGGACTGGGACCGCACCAGCCTGGAACTCGAAATAGGATGGCCCGAAGGTGGGATTCAAACCATCCGTATAAGAACCGGAGAATCCATAAACCTGGAAAATGGGGCCAGGTTAAAAGCACTGTCCTTTATCCCCGATTTCCAGGTAGATTCCAGCGGCCAGGCCTACAGCCGCTCGCCTGAGGCTGTCAATCCGGCCGCCCTGGTGGAAATGGTCGAGGGCGACCGCCAGCTTTTTCTGGGCTGGGTTTTCTTCGGACATCCCGATCTCAACCGTTATCAGCGCCAGACCCGGCCTGGCCTGAAAATCAACCTCAAGAGCTTTTCCGCCCCGACGTTTTCGGTGCTCGAAGCTTCTTCCGACCCGGGGGCCAACCTGGTCTGGGTCGGGTCAGGACTGCTCATCCTGGGCCTGCTGGCTTCTTTCTACCTTCCTTACAGAGAAGTGCGACTCAAGCAAAGGGCTGGAGCTCATCCGGTCCTATCGACTTATGCCCGGAAGAACCGGGAAGCTTTCCGCCAGGAGGTAAGCCATCTTCTGGGCCTGGCCGGTAAAAAAGAATTAAAGGATAAGACCGATGAATGAATTTTCATTCCTTCTCCTGGCCTTCATCACCTATCTGCTGGCCATGCTGGCCGGCTTTATTTCTTTATTCAGGCCCAAAATCCACTGGCGCCGTGTTTCTTATTACCTGGGACTGGGCGGGCTGATACTCCACACCATTTCCCTGATCACGCGCACGGTGCACAGCGGCCAGGCTCCCTTCACCACCATGTACGAATCGGTCAGTTTCCTAGCCTGGAGCTGTGTCCTGGCAGTCATCATCTTTGAACGAAAATTTCGCCTGGAAAAAACCGGACCTTATCTCTGGCTGGTGGTGGTGGCCCTGATGGCCCTGGCCTCTTCGCCAGCCCTGCCCAAGGCAGTCAACCCGCTTGTTCCCGCGCTTCAGAGTTACTGGCTGTGGCTTCACGTTTCGGTGACGCTTCTGGGAGAAGCCTTCCTGGCCGTGGCCTTCGTGGCCAGTCTTCTTTATCTTTTAACCCCCGAAAAGAAACTCAGCCAACCCGGCCAGGAAGCCAGGAGAGAAAAACTGGACCAGCTGGCCTACCGGGCCGTGGCCGTTGGCTTTCCCCTGTTCACCCTGGGGGCACTGGTGTTCGGCATGATCTGGGCCAGCAAGGCCTGGGGCCGTTACTGGGGCTGGGACCCCAAGGAAGTCTGGTCGCTAATTACCTGGCTGTTTTACGCTCTTTACCTTCACACCAGGCTGGTCCATGGCTGGAAGGGCAAGAGATCGGCCCTGATTGCGGTCCTGGGTTTTCTGGCTGCCCTGTTTACCTTTTTTGGCGTTAACTACTTCCTGAGTGGACTCCACAGCTACGCCTGAAGCGAGCCGGGGCCAAGCTGAAATAATTCGGACTGGCCGCCGTTAAAAAATCTGAACAATTGATGAAAACTTCTGCCCCAAAAAATATATGAAAAGCTATTCATATGTCGTCCTCGGAGAAAGCTCTAATTTAATGGCCTCCGGGCAGGCGGTTCAAGCCCGTAGGTAATCGTCAGGACCTTGATTGGCAGAATTATGGGGTTTTTCCCGGATGTCCCCAGTTCTTAATTATGCAGCTTCTAGTTAGACCAGGCTGCGTTCAGCCGATTCGATGGTATTCATGAGCAGCATGGTTACCGTCATCGGGCCGACACCGCCGGGAACCGGGGTAATGGCCTCGGCCTTCTCCTTGATAGCTTCAAAGTCGCAGTCTCCGACCAGCCTGAAACCCTTGGGTGAGGTGGGATCGGGGACGCGGTTGACACCGACATCGATCACCACGCAGCCTTCCCTGACCATGTCGGCGGTGATGGCCCGGGGAGCTCCCATGGCCGCCACCAGGATATCAGCCTGGAGGGTAAACTTTTTCAGATCGGGCGTGCCGGTATGGCAGACGGTCACAGTGGCATTGGCCCCGGGTTTTTTCTGCATCAGCATGGCCACCAGGGGCTTGCCGACGATGTTGCTGCGGCCGCAGACCACCACGTGCTTGCCCTCGGGACTGTAGCCGCTGCGAACCAGCATCTGCTGGACCCCGTAGGGAGTGCAGGGCAGCGGGCAGGGTTCGCCACGCAACAGCCGGCCCACATTTATAGGATGAAAGCCATCAACATCTTTCTCCGGCGAGATAAAATTTATTACCTTGTCCGGGTTAACCCACTTGGGCAGCGGCAACTGCACCAGGACACCATGAAACCTGGGGTCGCGGTTAAGTCGGTCAACCGTTTTCAGAATTTCTTCTTCCGAAGAGTCAGCCGGCAGGTGAACGGTTTCTTCGAAGATTCCGACTTCCTCGGCTCCCTTGGCTTTGGCCGTCACATAGGATACCGAGGCCGGGTCCTCCCCTACCAGGATGACACCGAGACCGGGGGTTACACCCTTCTGTTTTAGCGCGGCAGCTCTGGTTTTCAGTTCCTCCCTGATAGAAGCGGCCACTTCTTTCCCGGATATGATTTTAGCTGGCATTTTCTCCTCCCTTGTTAAGACTGCCTCAATAAATTAGCCGACTTTATCTTTTCAGTCAATAAGAATTTCTGCAGCCGGATGAGTGCCCGGCCAGGCTGCTATTCTTACAGCCTGGCCAATTAATGACTTCATGACAAAAAAATATCCCTGGGTCTGAAGCCTGATTTCAACCAGTATTGACTGAGCCGCTCTTGCCCTGCCCTGATTCCGCTCAGAGCTTTCTTTCCATAATCACTTTGTCTTCGGAATCAACCATGACCAGGAAATCACGGTTCTGCTTGGCCCTTAAGAGGGCCCGGTCGGCCCGGGCATAACACTGGAAAAAGTCCCGCAGCTCGCCACCGAAGATGATGCAACCGACAGAGAAGGTAACCGGCCACTCCACCCCCTGGCTTATCGTCTGGAACTCAGTTTTCAGTTTCATGAAAATGTTAAGGATGTCCACCTCGTTTTTTACCTCGGGAAAGAAAAACCCGAGCTCGTCGCCCCCGAGGCGCCCGATCAGGTCAGAAGACCTCATCTTCCTGGCTATGACCTGGCCCAGGTTCATCAGGATTTCATCGCCGACCAGGTGGCCGAGGGTATCGTTAATTTCCTTGAAGCGGTCCAGGTCCAGGATGCAGAAGGCCGAAAGCTCCCCGTTTGATTCTCTCCTGCTCAATAAACGCTTGGCCTCATCCATGAAAAAGCCCCGGTTGAGCAGCCCGGTCAGGCTGTCCACCTCGGCCAGCTTTCTCAGGGAAATGCCATGAAGGAAATTGTCACGGTTCAGTTTTTCCAGGTAATAGGCCACGGCCATGCCGATCAGGTTGGCCGAGAGCAGGAAAAAGTTGTTGTTGATGAAAACGTGCCTGGGCAAGGGATTGACCCACAGGCTGACCACCTCAAAACCGAGTATGATCAGCAGGCAGTTCACAGAGGCCCGGACGAAGCGCAGCCCCAAAAAAGTATAATTGTAAATCAGGACCAGCATCAGGCCCTGTGAATAAAGATACAGGGCCGGGTCCGGAATGAGGGCCAGCATGGCCAGAATCCCGCCGCCGCCGGCCAGAATTCCCAGGGAGGCTATCTCCTGGTAGTGCTGGATAAAAAATTTCTTCTTGAAAGACAGCAGGAAGCAAACAATAAGAATCGGGTTGACGATGGCAAACCTGATAAACCAGATCCAGGGCCAGAGCGGACCCACGCTGACCGAATCCAGGACAGCAAACACCGAGTACAGCAAGATGGCCAGGGCTATGGCCCAGCGGAACCGAACCACGGCCCGCTGGTGGTAGCTATCCAAAAATTTCTTTTCCAGCTCGGAATTGCCAAAGGTCAAAGTCAGTGGATTCAGGGTCGAGTTGGCCATCTCGGTTAATCCTGCTCACAAAAGTCCATAAGATTATATGAACAGGAAAGCCACAATGCAATAGTCATGAGAATATTTTTCCCCTTAAATTATCTGGTTCAAGCCGGCCAGCTTTTTCCCCGAAAACAGGCCAGGACACAGGCCATTCTGGCCACAGACCGCGGGTTTGCTTGATAGGATTAAATATGCTAAAATTTTTCCGCACTCAAGTTAAGGAGCAAGCCATGTCTGGACATTCAAAATGGCATTCTATCAAGCATAAGAAGGCCGCCGTTGATGCCAAGAGAGGCAAGCTGTTCACCAAGCTGATAAGGGAAATCAGCGTGGCGGCCAGGGCCGGCGGAGGCGACCCCGAAAAGAACCCCCGTCTGCGCAAAGCCATCGCCGACGCCAAGGCCGTGAACATGCCTTCCGATAATATCAAGAGAGCCATCATGAAGGGCACCGGCCAGCTGGAGGGTGCCGCCTACGAAGAAGTCGTCTACGAAGGTTACGGGCCGGGCGGAGTGGCCATCTACCTGACCGCCCTGACCGATAACAAGAACCGCACCGTGGCCGAACTCCGGCACATCTTTTCCAAGTTCGGTGGCCGCATGGGTGAATCGGGCTGCGTGGCCTGGATGTTCAAGCGGCAGGGTTACATAGATGTCGAAAAATCCAAGGCTGACGAAGAAAAACTCCTGGAAATTGCCCTTAACGCCGGGGCCGAGGACGTCCGGGATGACGGCAGCAACTTCGAAATAATCACCACCCCGGAAAAGTACGAAGCGGTCCTGGAAGCCCTGAAACAGAACAACATCGAAATCTCCACCTCCAACGTCGGTTACCTGCCCCAGAATTACGTCAAGCTGGAAGGCAAGCAGGCCGAACAGTGCCTGAAGCTCATTGAAGAACTGGAAGACCACGACGACGTTCAGTCGGTTTCCGCCAATTTTGACATAGACGAAGAAGAAATAGCCAAGTATTCCGCCGCCAGCTAATGGAATGGCCTGCTAAATGAGGGTGCTCGGCCTAGACCCCAGCCTCCAGTCAACCGGCTTCGGTATCATCGAAAATGACGGGGAAAAACTCCAGGCCGTTGCCTATGGAATCATCAAGCCAGAAAGCCGGGCCGAGTTTCATCACCGTTTAAACGAAATCCGGACAGAGCTGGAAAAGATTATCGAACAATTTTCCCCGGACGAAGTGGCCATCGAAAATCCATTTTATGCCCGCAATGTCAGGACGGCCATTTCCCTGGGCCAGGTGCGGGGAGCGGTCCTGGTGGCCCTGGCCTCCAGGCATTGCCCTCTTTTTGAATATTCGGCCCTGGAAATTAAGAAAGCGGTTACCGGCTACGGACAGGCTGAGAAAGACCAGGTCCAGCGGATGGTCAAGATCCTGCTTGAGCTGGAAGATGACCGCATGCCGCTTGATGCCTCAGACGCCTTAGCCGCGGCCATCTGTCATCTGAATAACCGCAGGCTGGAGCTAAAGCTGGAAGAAAACCATAAGAAAGAGAAAACATGATTGCTTATCTTAAAGGAAAAATCCTTCAGAAAAAGCCAGGCGAAGTGGTGGTAGCTACCGGGGGCGTGGGTTATTCCCTGCTCATTCCGCTTTCCACCTATTTCAAGCTGGGTGAAGCCGGCTCGGAAGTTGAACTCCAGGTTTATACCCACCTGACCGATGATTCGCTGCAGCTCTTTGGCTTTCTGACGCCCGAAGAAAAGGCTATCTTCTTAAAGCTCATCACCATTTCCGGAATCGGGCCTAAAATGGCCATCAATATTCTTTCCGGCATAGAACCCAAGGAGCTCGAAGAGGCCGTCCGCGAAACCAACGTCACCAGGCTGTCGATGATACCCGGTATCGGTAAGAAAACAGCCCTGCGGGTGATAATGGAGCTGGCCGACAAAATCGAGAAGAAAGAGAAGGTCCTCTCCCGGAAGGAATCAAAAGAAAGAGAAGACCTGGTTTCGGCCCTGGTCAACCTCGGCTTCCGCCGCAAGGAATCGGAACAGGTGGTCGACCTGACCATAGGTTCCCTCGGCACCCAGGCCGGGTTTGACCTGCTGCTCCGGGAATGCCTAAAAAGAATGTCAAAAATCTGATTTAATATTATAGAATAGGATAGAAAGGAACACAGGCCAGAGATGCCGGCAATCCTGACCCCGGTCAAAACCCGCGAAGACGTTCTGTTCGAAGATAGCCTCCGGCCGCAAAAGTTCGACGACTTCATCGGCCAGGAAAACATCAAGGCCAACCTGAAAATTTTCATCCAGGCTGCCCGGAAGAGGGGCGAGCACCTGGACCACGTCCTTCTTTACGGCCCGCCCGGGCTGGGCAAGACCAGCCTGGCTTACCTGATTTCCAGGGAACTCGGCGTTGGCATCAAGCCGACCTCCGGGCCGGTAATTGAAAAAGCCGGCGACCTGTCGGCCATCCTGACCAGCCTCCAGGACAAGGAAGTTCTTTTCATTGATGAAATTCACCGGCTCCATCCCTCGCTCGAAGAAATCCTCTACTCGGCCATGGAAGACTTCAGTCTGGATGTCATCATCGGCCAGGGACCTGGAGCCCGTAGCCACAAGCTGAGGATAAAGAGGTTTACCCTGGTCGGAGCCACCACCCGGGCCGGCCGAATCACCGCCCCGCTGCGCAGCCGCTTCGGAATCGTCCACCGGCTTGATTACTACCAGGTTGAAGACCTTAAGAAAATCATAATGCGCTCGGCCCGGATCCTGGGGGTTAAAGTCGAAGAGAGCGGGGCCGAGGAAATCGCCAAAAGAGCCCGCGGCACGCCCAGGATTGCCAACCGCCTGCTCCGCCGGGTCCGTGATTTTGCCGAGGTGAAGGGCGATGGGCAGATTGACGCCAGGATCGCCCGCCGGGCCCTGGACCAGATGGAAGTCGATGTGCTTGGCCTGGACGATGTTGACCGCAAGATTCTTATGACCATCATGGAAAATTTCGGCGGCGGGCCGGTCGGCATCAACACCATCGCCGCGGCCATAGACGAAGAAAAAGACACCATAGAATCGATTTACGAACCCTACCTGATGCGGCTGGGTTTCCTGGAGAGGACCCTGCGCGGCCGCAAGCTAACGGCCAGGGCCTATGAGCACCTGGGTTTCAAGCCCCCGGCCAACCAGAAAAAGCTGTTCTGAAAAGTTCCGAGATGACCGAAAAAATTCTTCTTAAAGATTACGACTACGAGCTGCCGCCGGAACTCATCGCCCAGCAACCGCTGCCCGGACGCGATGACTCCAGGATGATGGTCCTTAACCGCAGCCTGAAGACAATAGAGCATCGCCGGTTCAAGGAGATCGCCAATTTTTTTGAGCCCGGAGAGGTGCTGGTGCTCAATAATTCCCGGGTTATTCCGGCCAGGACCTGGGCTGTCAAGCGGGAGGGGGATGAAAAGAGCATAGAATTCCTTTTCATTAAAGAACAGAAGCCCGGAACCTGGGAAGTACTCTGTCGTCCGGCAAAAAAGGTTCAAGAAGGAGACTCGCTGGTTTTTGACTGCAACCTGGAAGCCCGGGTAACAGGCCGCGGGCCGCTGGGCCACCGGCTGCTGGAGTTTAACACCACCGAGGTCCTGGCCAGGCTCAAGGAAATCGGGGTGGCGCCCCTGCCCCCTTACATCAAGCGCAAGAAGGGCGACCCGCGGTTCAAGAAAATTGATGCCGAAAGGTATCAAACCGTTTATGCCACCAGGGATGGTTCAATTGCCGCGCCCACAGCCGGGCTGCATTTCACCGAAAATATTCTGAACGAGCTAAAACAAAAAGGCGTTGATATTCAATATGTAACCCTGAACGTCGGCCTGGCCACCTTTCAGCCGGTCAGGGTTGAAAAAATCACGGACCACCGGATGCTGGAAGAATCTTTTTACATCAGCCCGGAAACTGCCAGGGCTATTAACCTGGCCAGAAAAGAAGGTCGCCGGATAACGGCCGTCGGAACCACGGTGGTCAGGACACTGGAAAGCGCCTGGACGGAGAATGGGCTGCGAGCCGGAGAACACACTACCCGCCTTTTCATTTACCCCGGGTATCATTTTAAGGTGGTCGAGCGGATGCTGACCAACTTTCACCTCCCCCGCTCCACCCTGCTGATGCTGGTCTGCGCCTTTGCCGGCTATGACCTGGTCATGGCCGCTTACCGCGAGGCCGTCAGGGAACGCTACCGCTTTTTCTCCTACGGCGACTGCATGCTGATTGTCTGAGCGGCTATTTTATTAAAGAAAGAATTAACCTCAGCCTGGATTCCTCCCCCGCCCCTTTGAATTCTTTTAAATCTTGATTTTCCTGGCTAATATGTCCTTGGACGCAAGAAAATAAATTTGACAGAATTAAATTGATTATTTTATATTTTAGCAGATGGGAGAGGGAAAATTCTTATAAAGATTCCTACCTTCTCAAAGGATGCCAACAGCAGTTTTTGCTGCGCCCCGTGTTCCAATTCAGCCACCTGTTTATTAATTAAAATTTCAACCAAATCAATTCACCCCCATTTACCCCGGCCTAATTTTCAACCTGGCTTTTGAGTGGTAAAAATCTTATAAGACTTTCCCCGAGTGAAGCCAGATCCCAGATGAAGTGTTCAGTTTGCCAGACCGAAAACCGGGACGACTCGAAATACTGCAGCAACTGCGGGTCGTCGCTCGGAGTAAAGGTGGGAGCGGGGGCGGGTGTTGTCCCTGAAGGGGCCACCTTCACCAGGACCCTGGAAATACCCCTTCACGTCCTCAAGCCGGGAACCATCATCGCTGGCAAGTACCGCATCATAGAGGAAATCGGCCAGGGCGGCATGGGTGTTGTTTACAAGGCCGAGGACCTCAAGCTCAAACGATGCGTGGCCCTGAAGTTCCTACCACCCCACCTGGCAAACTCTCCGGAGCTCAAGGAACGATTCTTGATTGAGGCCCAGGCAGCCGCGGCCCTGAGCCATCCGAACATCTGCACCATCTATGAGGTCGGCGAGTCTGAGGAGCAGCCCTACATCGCCATGGAGTTCGTGGAGGGTGAAACGCTACGGAACAGGCTCAAGAGAGGTCCACTCAAACCAGAAGAGGCCGTGGATATCATCTCCCAGGTTGCGGCTGGACTTGGAGAAGCCCACAACAAGGGTATAATCCATCGGGACATCAAGAGCGCCAACATCATGGTCACGCCGAAGGGTCAGGCCAAGGTCATGGACTTTGGTCTGGCCAAGCTGCGGGGCGGGTCATCGTTGACCAGGAGCCAGACAACCCTGGGCACGGTCGCTTACATGTCGCCGGAGCAGGCCCGGGGTGATGAGCTCGACCATCGCACTGACATCTGGTCGCTGGGTGTCGTGCTTTACGAACTGCTCGCCGGCAGACTCCCCTTCCAGGGCGACCACGACCAGACCGTGATTTATTCCATCCTTCACAAAGAACCCGAATCGCTCGTCAGGATATGCCCGGCCCTTTCGCCCGAGCTGGAGCACATCGCCTTCCAGGCTCTGACCAAGAAGGCGGCCGACCGCTATCAGACCATGGAGGAGTTCCAGGAGGACCTGGCGGCGGTCGCCGAGGGCCTCAAACCGCTCAAGGCCAGGTCACGGCCCTCCGAGCCCGAGAAATCTGTCGCTGTACTACCCTTCATCAACGATAGCCCCGATCAAGAGAACACCTACTTCATCAATGGGGTGATGGAGGAGATCCTAAGCAATCTCCAGAAGATTAAGGCACTCCGGGTTATCTCCCGCACCTCGGTCGAACGATACCGGGACAGCAAGAAATCCGTCCGGGAGATTGCCGAGGAGCTTGGTGTGAACTACATCGTGGAGGGGAGCGCCCAGAAATACGGCGACGCCTTCCGCCTGAGAGTCCAGCTGATCAAGGCCGAGCATGAAGCCCATCTCTGGGGGGAGTCTTTCAAGCAAAAAATAACCGATGTCGAGGATATCTTCGATATCCAGATCAGGATCGCGACATCCATAGCGGAGGAGCTTCGAGCGGTCATATCCCCAGAAGAGAAAAAGCTCATAGAGAAGATACCGGTCGCGGACCTCACCGTTTATGATCAATATCTGAGGGCCCGTTCTTACGTTTACGATGGTCGAAGGGAAGCCCTGAACAAGGCCATCGAATATCTCAACAGCGCTATCGAAAAGAACCCCGGATGGGCGCCCCTGTATGCCGGACTGGCCGAAGCCTGGCTCTGGATGCAACAGAACGCGTTCGAACAGCCGTCCGTGGCCGGTCCCAAAATCATCGAGAACCTGAACAAGGCGCTGGCCCTGGACCCGGATCTGGGTGGAGCCCATTACCTCAGTGGCATGATCGCGCATCTTGTGGATTGGGACTGGGAGAGGAGTGAGAGGGAGTTCTTGAAGGCCCTGGCCATCAACCCCAACGACGGCCTTTCCCGGGGATTTTATGCCCAGCTCTTGTTGATCCTGCAAAGGAAGGATGAAGCCCTGGCCCAGAATGAGCTGGCGCTGAGCCTTGACCCCCTGAACCCGATGATACAGCTCTTCAATATCGGCACGTTGCTGCAGGCCGGTGAATGTCAGGCCAGCCTGTCTTTCGCGGAAGAAGCCCTGGCCGAAGATCCGGACAATTTCAACCTCAACCAGATGATCGAGATCGCCGCCTACAAGCTGAAGCAGTACGACAAAGCCATTCGAGCGGTCCGGCATGTTCTCCCCTTCCCGCTTGAGGATGATGAGTATCGTGACATCGAGCGGATTTACAGCGAGTCGGGAATCGTTCCCGCATATGAGAAGATCGTGGAGCGTCTGGAGAAATACGCTGAAAGCAACCCAGTCGGCCCTCACGATATGGCCTTCAGGTATCTTATAGCGAATAAGCTCGATAAGGCCATGGACTGGATCGAGAAGGGATATGAGATGCACGACCCGCTGATGACCTACATCACCACGCCGCTGCGAATCTATGATCCACTGACCGATACCCCCAGGTTTCTCGATATTGTCAAGAGAATGAACCTCCCGCTTCCGAAATAGGGAGAAACGACAACCAGGAGAATAAATTATGATCCATTGCCCCCGCTGCCACACCGAGAATAAGGACGACTCTAAGTACTGCAGCAACTGCGGGTCGTCGCTCGGAGTTAAGGTCGGGACCGGGGCGGGGGCCGGCCCTGAAGGTGCCACCTTCACCAGGACCCTGGAAACACCCATTCTCACTCCGGGTACCGTGCTTAAAGGTCGATATGAAATCCTGGGACTGCTCGGGGCCGGTGGAATGGGTGAAGTCTACCGAGCTGTTGATAGAAGTCTGGACCGCCAGGTGGCCATCAAGATCCTACCGGCTGCCTTCTCTGAAGATGTGGAGAGATTAGCCAGGTTTGAACGTGAAGCCAAGCTGCTGGCCGCCCTGAACCATCCCCATATCGCCGCCATCCATGGGCTCGAGGAAGCAGACGGCAGACGATTCCTTGTACTCGAGCTGGTTGAAGGTCTATCGCTTCGGGCCAGGCTAATGAAAGGTCCTCTGTCGATCGAGGAAGCGCTCGAAACCTGCCGCCAGATTGCTGAAGGCCTCGAGGCAGCCCACGAGAAGGGAATCGTCCACCGGGACCTGAAGCCGGGCAACATCATGCTGAGCAGCGATGGCAACGCCAAGATCCTGGATTTTGGCTTAGCCAAGGCCTCGGGCCCGGAACCCCTGGGCCCAGAGGCCGACAAGTCGCCGACGATCACCGGAAGGATGACCGCGCCGGGCGTTGTTCTGGGAACGGCAGCTTACATGAGCCCGGAGCAGGCCCGCGGCCGGGCCATAGATAAGCGGACTGACATCTGGGCCTTCGGGTGCGTTCTTTACGAGTGCTTGACGGGCAAGCGGGCCTTCCAGGGGGAGACGGTCTCAGACACCATGGCCCAGATCCTCAAGGGCGAACCGGACTGGCAGGCTCTTCCGGCCGGGACACCGGCCTCCATCAGGTCACTTCTTGAGCGTTGCCTCGAAAAGGACCCGAAGGAACGCCTTCACGACATCGCCGATGCCCGGATCGAGCTTAGCCTGGCCTTGCGATCGCCCGAGGATGTCATTGCCTCCCCGGCGATCTCCAGACGTCGCCCGATGACATTACTAGCGGTCGGGGCTGCAGCTGTGATCATCGGCATCCTGATTGGGCCGGCCATAAGAAATGTTGTCAGGCCGAAGGCTATTTTGAGCGTCGGGCCGGTTGTGCGCTCGTCGATCAGGCTGCAGCCGAACTATCGCTTGGGCGGCGAGGACCTGGACGCTTCAATCTCCCGCCGGTTGACCCGGACGGAAATGGCCCTATCAGCCGATGGCCAGATTCTTGTGTATAGTGCTTCGAAGATGGATGCCGGGCCCGAGGGCAAGGCCGGCTTGTTCGTCCGCAAGCTCGAAGAGCTTGAGCCAGTTCCGGTGAAAGGAACAGAAGGCGGACATTGCCCGTTCCTTTCTCCAAAGGGAGATTGGATCGGATTCTGGTCGGCCGGAAGGCTCAAAAAGATTCCCATAGAAGGAGGGATAGCCACGGACCTGTGCGCTGTCCAGCGCCCCTTCGGCTTCTCCTGGGGTGATGACGACCGGATCGTCTTTGTTCCCGACCGGGGAAGCGGCCTGATGAGGATCCCAGCCTCGGGCGGCTCCGTCGAGACTTTGACGGTCCCGGACCGTTCGAGGGGGGAATACGCCCACTGTCTGCCGCATGTCCTGCCCGGCGCCCGGGGGATCCTGTTCACGATCAAACGCCACCCGTGGGACGTTGAACCCCGACTGGCCATTCTCGACCTGAGATCGGGCCAGTGGCGGGTGCTGCTCGAGAACGCGGCGGACGGCCGCTATGCGGCCACCGGGCATGTCGTGTTCCTGCGTCAAGGGACGTTGATGGCCGTTCCCTTCGATCTGAGGCGCCTTGAGCTCACCGGACAGGCCGTCCCGGTGGTGGCTGGCGTCGAGCAGACCCTCAACACCACGGAATCGTACAACGATACTGGAGCGGGTCAATTCAGCCTTTCGGCCTCAGGCTGCCTGGTCTATGCGCCTGGGAGCATCGATGCAGACCAAGAAAACAGTCTCGTTTGGGTCGATGCTGAGGGCCGGGACGAAAAGATCGTCAGCTTCAAGGCCCCGTTCTTTTCGACGCAGCTCTCTCCCGACGGGAAGCGGATTGCCTATACCCTGCTGGGTATGGAAGGGCACGTCTGGGTCCTCGTTATCGCCCGCGGCACAGCAACCATGCTGACCACCGAGGGCATGGCAGAATGGGCGCTCTGGACGCCGGACGGCGAGCGCCTGATCTTTGACTGGCTCGAGTCGGGCGTCCCCAATCTCTACTGCCAGGCCGCCGACGGCGGTTCGCCAATGGAGCGACTCACAGAAAGCCAGAATTTCCAGTTCGCCGGTTCGATATCGCCAGACGGAGGGACGCTGGCCTTCGTGGAATTGAGCCGGGAAACGGATTACGACATACATTTCCTGGACCTTCGCCAACGCCGCGTGACGCCGTTCTTGAACTCCCGATTTTTCGAAGGTTATCCCAAGTTCTCGCCTGATGGCCGTCTGATAGCTTATGTAACCGATGAATCAGGCCGGATGGAAGTCTACGTTCAGGCTTTGTCCGGCCGCAAGGGGAAGTGGCGGATCTCCCAAGAGGGCGGTGCGTCGCCGCTGTGGGCCCCTGACGGCCGGCGACTCTATTACAGGTCCGGCCGGTTCGGGGAGAAGGTTTGGGCCGTGGATGTCGACAGTGGGCCGAACTTTTCCGCCGCTCGACCTCTCCTCCTCTTCGATCAGAAGCGGTACCAAAGGGGGAGCCCCGTTGGGACCTGGGACATCTCAAGAGACGGCCGGAAATTCCTGATGGTCAGGTTCGAAAACATGACTGTTCGGTATGCCACCGAGCTCGTCCTCGTTGAGAACTGGTTCGGCGAGCTTGAGCGTCTGGTACAGGCTGGAAAGAAAAAACGGACTGCCCCCTGATCAGACACAATTAGTTTCTAAAACGAGTGTAAACGATTTTGTCAGCGAAAATGAAAATATGAATCAGTCCAAACGGCGGCGGAAGCGGCTGACGCTCAGCAGATTTATGGCCACGGCCAGGCCCAGCAACCACAGAGCCTCATCATAAAGAGCTGAAAGGTCAACACCCTTCAAGAATATACCCCTGAGTACGACCAGGTAATAGCGTAGCGGAATTACATAGGTCAGCCACTGAAAGAACCGTGGCATGTTTTCAATCGGAAAGACAAAACCAGACAGCATCATCATCGGAATCATGAAGAAAAAGGAAGTCAGCATGGCCTGCTGCGGAGTCCGGGTTATGGTGGAGATGAACAGGCCAATACCCAGGGTGCTTAGCATGTAAACGAAGCTCAGGCCAAGAAGCAGCAGAAAGCTCCCCCGCAGAGGCAGCCGGAACCAGAAGCGGGTGACCGCGAAAATCAGGAAGACATCCACCGTGCCGATGATGAAAAAAGGCAGAAGCTTGCCGAGGATTATATCCAGCGGCCGCAGCGGGGTGACGATAAGCTGTTCCATGGTCCCCCGGTCATATTCCTTGACCACGGCCATGGCCGTCAGGATGACCGTCATGACCATCAACAGCAGGCCGAAAACCCCGGGCAGCAGAAAATTGCGACTGACCAGAGCCGGGTTGAAGAAGACCCGGACCTCTGGCCTGACAACCACCGGTTTCATTCCCGCCGCTATTTTTTCCAGGGCCTGCAGAATTATTTTCTGGTTGTAATTGCGGGCAATCATTTCCAGGTAATTCAACCCGATGGTGGCCGTCTGGCTTTCGGTTCCGTCCACGAAACCCTGAAAGGAGGTCGGTTTGCCGGCCAGCAGGTCCCGTTCAAAACCCTCTGGAATTACCAGGGCCACCGAGGCCCGGCCGCTGTCCAGGTAGCGATCGACCCTCTCGGCCACCTCTTCCCGGCCGGCCTCCACAAAATAGCCCGAATTAAAAACCGCCCGCAGAAAATCCCGGCTGCTATCCGAATGGTCAAGGTCCACCACCACCACCGGAATATCCCTGACATCCAGGCTGACGGCATAGCCAAGTATTAATAGCTGAAAGATGGGAGCAATTATAACGATGGGCAGCATGCGGCGGTCCCGCCGGACCTGGAGCAACTCCTTCCTGATAAAAGCCAGCAGCCTTTTCATCTTGCCAGACTCTTTCGCAACCTGGACAGGCTTAATCCCGTGATGGCCAGCCCGTAGATAACCAGGAAAATGATTTCTCGATAATAGGCCGAAAGGCCTGCCCCCTTCAGGATGATGGCCCGCAGGCAGACCAGGAAATACCGGGCCGGAATGATGTAGGTTATGGCCTGCACCACCGGGGGCATGTTTCTGATGGGAAAGACAAAGCCAGAAAGAATGAAGGTCGGAAGAAGAGTGGTCAGCCCGGCCAGCAGAAAAGCCACCTGTTGGGAGGTGGCCACCGTGGATACCAGGATTCCCTGGCTGAGCCCGCAGAACAGGAAAAGCACCAGCACCAGCAGCAGCAGCGGATAGCTCCCCCTGACGGCAATTCCGAACAGACCCCAGCCGGCCAGCAGCAAAAGATGGGCTCCGAGCAGCGAAAGAAGAAGGTATGGTACTATCTTTCCGGCAATCATCTCGGCCGGGCCCAGGGGTGACAGCAGGAGCTGGTTCATGGTCCCCCTTTCCTTTTCCCGGACTATGGACAGGGCCGTGGCCAGTACGATGATTATCATCAACACAAAGGCCATAAGCCCCGGCACCAGGAACCTGGAGCTTTTTAGCTCCGGGTTATACCAGACCCGAATCCGGCCATCCACCGGCATGGCCAACTTTTTCTTTCCGCTCCTTTCCAGGAGTCCCAGGTTCAGCCGGGTCGAATACTGAAGCAGAATGTTGCTCAGATAGCCCAGCCCGGTCAGGGCGGTGGTGGAATTGGTGCCGTCGGCCAGCACCTGGATTTCCGGGTTCTTTCCCGAATCCAGGTCGCGGGCGAAGTTCCTGGGAATGACCAGGGCCAGTTTTATTTTTTCGGTATCAAAAAGCGGGTCGATTTCAGAAATGGAATCAAGCCGGTATTTCAGGTCGAAATATTCTCCCGAGGTTACCTTCATGACCAGTTCCCGGCTGGCCTGGCTCCGGTCCAGGTCGACCACGGCCAGGGCCAGGTGCCTGACATCAAAATTGAGGGCATAGCCAAACATAATAAGGATAAAAGCCGGAAGAATCAGAAGCAGGGTCAGGCTGATCGGGTCGCGACGGATCTGGATAAATTCCTTTCTGATGACCGGCTTCAGGCGGCGCGGGTTCATTTTACTTCCCTCTTTCTCCGGCTTCTTCTTCAAGGCGGCGGATGAAAACGTCTTCCAGGCTGGGCACAATGGGCCTTAACTCAAACTGGCCCAGGCCGGACTGGCCCAGGACCCGGCGCAGTCCCTCAACCTCGCCCGGTTCCACCAGCAGGTGCAGCTTCAGACCGAACAGAGACACCTGCCTGACTTCGGGCAGCTTCTTCAACCATTCATAGACTTCAAGCGGCTTCTGGCAGGACAATTCCAGCAGGTTTTCTGGAAAATATTTCTTTTTTATTTCGCCGGGACTGCCCGCGGCTATTATTCTTCCAGTATGAATTATCCGCAGCTCGTGGCAGTACTCGGCTTCGTCCAGGTAATGGGTGGTCACAAAGACCGTTCTCCCCTGCTCGGCCTGTTCATAAATCAGGTCCCAGAACTGCCTCCTGGCCACCGGGTCCACCCCGCCCGTGGGCTCGTCCAGGAAGATTATTTCCGGGTCGTGGAGAAGGGCACAGCTCAGGGCCAGCCGCTGCCGCCAGCCTGTCGGAAGCTCTGAAGTCAGGGTTTTCTCCCAGCCTTCCAGTCCGGTGATCTTTTTTAGCCTGTTCAGACTGGCAACCAGCTTTTTATCATCGAGTCCATAAACCCTCCCGAAAAATTCCAGGTTCTCGGCCACGGTCAGGTCCAGGTACAGGGAAAACTTCTGGGACATGTAGCCTATAACCCTTTTTACCCGGAAAGCTTCCCTGGAGACATCGAAGCCGGCCACCAGGGCCCGGCCCGAAGTTGGCAGCAGCAGGCCGCAGAGCATGCGGATGGTGGTTGACTTACCGGCGCCGTTAGCCCCGAGAAAGCCGAAGATGGTGCCCGGGGCGACAGCGAAGGAAATGCCGTCAACGGCGGTAAAGCTGCCAAACTTCTTGGTCAGCCGGTCCACCTCAACCGCCGCTCTCATGCTGTGCTCTCTTTCTCCCTGCTCATCAGGAACATGAAAACATTTTCCAGGGAAGGTGAAATCTCGGTCAGGCTGAGAATTTCGCAGTCGAGCCGGGAAAGATCCTCTTTTAGCTTTCGGAGTTCGTATCCTTCCGCCAACACCAGGTGCAGGCGGTCGCCAAAGAGCTGAAGGTCGGCCAGCCCGGGCCAGAGCTTGAGTTCCCGCTGCAGCCGGCGGCTGTGCGGCGAGACTATTTCCACCAACCGGGCTGGGAATTCTGCCTTGACCCTTTCCGGCCGGCCGCAGGCC
>JGI11944J13513_1000295_pt1 | contig 52205 bp, 52 predicted proteins | sample TerdegcoTASludge_FD_13513 | JGI IMG/M metagenome (IMG submission 13513) | reverse complement strand
GAAAGATAAGTTATATCCTGCGAATGGCCAGTACTATGTCCATGCATGGGGGTATATTCCTACGCCCTACTATGCTGAGGACTATGACGACACTTCGGTGTTCAGTTTTACCTAATCTTTCTTTCAGCCATGAATAACCATCAACGTTCCAGCGGCCTCCTGATAATCGTCATCTGTCTGGTGACCACTCCCTTGGTCACAAGTGCAGAACCGGTATCAGGGACCGAAACAGGGCTTTTCACTCTTTCGGGGGAGCCATTCCACATGATCCTGGATGAGGATCGACTCTTCTGGATCCAGGATAGCAAATACCTGAATGCGTCAGAACAAGGGTTGTTCTATTACAATATTTCCGATGGAATGACTAAACAACTCGGTCAGATTGGAGCACCGGCAATCTCTGGTGATCGGATTGTGTTCAGCGAAAAAGGGATCATGACGATAAATCTCTCGACAGGGTCTACGGTTCAACTCACCAACCAGAATGATGCGGTTCTCCCTGTATCCGATCTCAGGTTCAATCAGAATCCTTGTATTGACGGGGACCGTGTTGTCTGGACCGAACACGAGGGACTTGTCCACTCCAACGTGGAGGGGGGGAGGATCGTCATCCTCAACCTGACCACAGGAGAGAGGCAGTACCTCCCGACCGGTTCACCGGGTAACCAGAGTACTCCCATAATTTCAGGTAATTTCATCCTGTGGAAAGACTATCGCCACAGTGGTCCGGACGACCAGGAACTCTACCTCTTCGATCTGGAGAAAGGAACAGAAGAGCGTCTGCCTACGGAAAATCCGGTGAAGGCTAATCCGTATCTCTCTGGAGACGAGGTGGTATGGACCGAGGAGATCCACGGGATCGATATGATTATCCATTACTCCATCTCATCCCGGACCAGGACCGTTGTCGGGCAGGGAAGCGTGCACCAGGGGCATCTTCCTCCCGTCTCGGACGACCGGGTTGTATGGTTACAGTCAAAAAATCCCCTGGATATCAGGGAAGAAAGAAATGCGATCATGCTGATGGACCTTCGCACAGGAGAAAAAAGGCAGATCACTCCTTTCCGCCGTGGACTTTCCCATCCGGTCATCTCAGGGGAATATATTATATATACACGTGGTGCGGGAGACGACTGGTTCAATGAACCTCGCGAGGTGGTGCTTTATACCCTCTCGTCCAGCCAAGGAGAGACCGTAAATGGTACGGATACCCGTCCGGGAAACGGCAACTCTCCGACTCCTGCAACCAATTCACTTGATAAAGGTGAGGCAATGCCTCCGACATCATCACCGGGTTTTACCTGCATCACACTCATTGCGGGGTGTATTGCAGCACTGGCTATTAAGAAGGTCAGGGATAGGATTTCCATATGCTTGCTCTAATTCCAATGAAAATGGCGGCGATATCATGAAACGGACGCAGCGGCCCGAGCGACTGAAGGGATCGAGTCACTGAATCTCATAATTATCTGTTAAACAGCGAGGAGTATGGTGCGAGGCATGATGCGATGAGCGGTATGGTACAGCTGCCAGCGAGGACTGTAACGACAATGCCGGGAGCGTCAATGAATCAGGATTAGGTAGAGAAAACCAGAGACATGGCGCGGGTGAAACGGAGTCGAGGAGCACCCGGCCAGAGGGAGAAGCGGATGGAGACGAAGCGAAAGGAGCACGCTGCCCCGCTATCAACCCCGGCCCGTTGCTGTGATTCCCTCTCTCCTGCGATGAGATTCCGATCTGATGATAAATCACACAGGGTAGGAATCCTTTACTGCAGGAGTAGAGGCACCGGGGTGGAGGCCCCGCACCTTTCGACCTGTCAGGTGTGAGGTCAGGGAGAGGGGTCGGTCGCAGAGGCGACTATTTTCGCGGTAAAAAAAGGATAGTACGGGACTGTCTGTCCTTGTCCCATCTGCAGCACTTCTTTGGTCTCCTTTTGATTTTATTAGAGAAGCAGGGTAATATTTCACCCCGTTTTTCTTATCTAAAACTGTCCCGCATATCCTATACTGGGCACATTTTCATCTCAATGTGAAATGATTCCTGCAGCACTACCTTTCAATTATGAAAAAGTCTCCGCCCTTTTCATCCTGCAGATTTTATCCCGAAGAGAAACACGTGGTTTTTTTCCAAGGTCTTTTCTATAACGCAAGGTTTTGGGAAAAAGGGAAAATTCCACTATCGCGGGATAAATAACCGTTACACCGCCCCGAAGTCCCCATACCGTGTTGCGTATCCCTCTGCAATGACGGCCGCCCCTATCAGGGGACCATCACCGGACAGCGGGGACAGCACCATCTCGGGCACCTCGAGGTACCGGTCCACCTCTCCCACCAGGGGTTCGAGCAGGAAGTCAGGGTTTGCACGCATGACGGACCCGTCAAAGACGATTATCTCGGGATCGTAGGCAACGATGATGTCAGAGACTCCGCGGGCATTGATACGGACGAGGTCCCTGATGAACCGGAGCACGTCGTCGTCCCCCTGCCTTGCAGAGGCAAATATGTCCCGTGCATTATCCGGACCCCAGTGCGGCCTCCCGTGGTAGTGACACCACTGGGCAAAGAACCAGGGGAGGAACCTGCCGGAGGAATACCCTTCCCAGTGTCCCCGGTGACCGCACCCGCAGGGGAGATTATAGGTATCGTCCACGTGCAGGTGGCCGATCTCGACGGCGTTTCCCGCCCGGCCGAGGAGAACCCTGCCGTTCGCGAACACGCCACCCCCGATGCCGGTCGAGATGGTGACGTAGACCACGTTATCCCTCCCGCGTGCTGCACCAGCCTCGAGCTCCCCGACGAGACCGGCGTGGCAGTCATTGACCATCCGGACCGGGACCCCGAACTCCCGGGAGAGGGCATCGCACAGGGGGACGTCCCTGAATGCCATGTTGGGAGGGTTCCTGAGAATGCCGCGGGATATGTCCACCGGCCCGGCAACCGAAAGGCCGATTGCACCGGTTTTCCCGCGGGAGGTACGGGATGCTTTCTTCACCATACCGGAGAGGAACGATATCAAAACCGCCGGATCGGATGAACCCGCCGGCGTCTTCTCCCCGACCTTTTCTCCCTGCCGGACACCGCTTTCGTACACCGCTGCCCGCGTCTGCGTCGCCCCGAGGTCAACTGCAACCACTGGACCCATGGATCCGGTGTTTTTTCCCGGGGCTGATGAAGGTATGCCGGTTTTGTTGTCCCTGCCGGGAATAACCCTCCTCCCGGGGGAAGGCCCGGTGACTATAAGGGGGAGACCAACCCTTTTGATAGAGAGAAATACCGGGAAGGTTACCCCATTGTCCGCATCCGGCATGACACACAGCCTGATAGGCGATTACCTGACGCTCTTTGCAGCGACGGAGATCTTCATCTTCGTTTTCATGGAGATCGTCACGAAAGTCGAGTCCGTCCGCATGGTTATTTTCAGGACTGCAAGGTTGCAGGACTACGTTGTCTTTGTGGGTATTTTCGGGGCATTTTCCATATTCGGGACGTACATCGGGATACAGGGAGTGTTCGGGGCGATCACGAACATCCGTGACATTGCCCCCATCGTCGCGGGGCTTGTCGCCGGTCCCTATGCCGGGCTTGCGGTCGGCTTGATCGGCGGCCTCCACCGTATGACACTCGGGGGCGCCTCCTGCATCGCCTGTTCGGTTGCCACCGTCCTTTCCGGGCTGATTGCCGGGCTTGTTTTCCGGTTCAACAGGGGAAAGATCATGGGTATCGTGCCCGCAATCGGGTTCGGCGTCCTCATGGAAGGACTCCATGGTTTGCTTGTCCTTGTACTCGTCCAGCCTTTTTCCGAGGCGATGGAAATCGTCATGACTTCGATCCCCCAGATGATGGTCGCGGTCTCCCTCGGCGTCGGGATCGCGATCATTATCGTCCACAACATCATCAGGGAAGAGGAGATGGTATCTGCCCATTCGGGAGAAAAATCCTTATGAACCCTCTCGTGACACAGGAGGAAACGGGAATCCTGATGAGTTGATAATGTGATGAGAAACGAATGTGTGGGCTGAATCGACCCGCCACTCCCGGAAAAGGATGAATCCGCTGCCCCTCCCAAGTTCATGCCCCGGAGGCAGTTTTTCACAGCTGTTTTTTGTAGCAGGACTCCTGTTCTTTCCCCGATAAACTCTCACGGAACTGGCGGAGGGACTAAAAAATCTGCAAATCCCGTTTTCCACCGGGACTTTTGAAGAGATTCCCTATCCGGATGAGGTTGAGAGGACAGGACAGCCCGGCACCTGAGAACGGGTCAGGGGTACAGTCCCCCGTCAGGCCCTCTCCTGCCGGCGGGAAAGAAGGTTCTGGTAAACGTCAGCGACCCACGGATCACGCGTTGCCTGCCAGGGATCCTGCTGCTCGTCCGGGTCTTCAAGTCGGAATGCTATCTCCGTCCACGTATCGTCAGCCATTCTCCTCCCCTCGTTCATGAAGTGTATGTCTTCCCCCACGCTTATCCCATTCGTTTCCCGGTGGGCTCCTGCATCCGGACGATCCGGCAGTGTCAAGGAGATCCCCGACCATCTCCTGCAGCCCGGCAAAAACGGAACGGAGGTCTCCTGCTCCTTCCTGCGTCCACCCAAGGTCCGTCCAGTCCTTTCGCGTCAGTTCCTCGAGGGTGATGGCGATCGTTGCGAGGTCGGCACGGACGGCCCGCGATGCGGGAACGGCACCCGCGTGGGAAGAGATGCCAAGCCTGTCCATTTCCCCCTTGAGCCGTTCCCGGAGAGCCCGGATGCCTTCTTCCAGCCGCTCGCGCTCCGCAGCCGGAATATCGGGGATGCAATGACAAAATGCCCTGTTACGGGGAGAGGGATTCCCGAGCGCGTCCTCGACGGTGCCGAGCAGGGTATCGATGTACCGGAACGAGACCGCGAGAGATCGCAGGCCGGCCACCCTGCCCATATCCTTTCCCTGGTCGCCACCGGAAAACACGGACTCTCTCCCTGCTGTCACACACACTCACCCGTACGCTGCATGTGCCGGATCAGCATCACCGGACAAACGCCTTTCGTCCCGCGTAGCGTGCTTTCCCACCCATCTCCTCCTCGATGCGCAGGAGCTGGTTGTACTTCTCGACCCGCTCGCCCCGTGCCGGCGCACCCGTCTTGAGGTGCCCCGTGCCCATCGCGACCGTGAAATCTGAAATAAACGTGTCGACCGTCTCACCGCTCCGGTGGGAGACCATGGCACCCCAGCCACTGGAATGAGCAAGTTCCACAGCAGCAATCGTCTCTGTCACCGTCCCGATCTGGTTGGGCTTGATGAGGACGGCGTTTGCCACCCCTTCGCGTATGCCCTTCCGGATGCGGGAGACGTTCGTCACGAAGAGGTCGTCGCCGACGAGCTCGACCCTGTCACCGAGGCGGCGTGTCAGCTCCTTCCACCCGGGCCAGTCGTCTTCTGCGAGACCGTCCTCGATCACGACGATGGGGTAACGCGAGACGAGCGACTCGTAGTAGTCGATCATCCCGGCAGACGAAAGGCGGCGTCCCTCCGTCCGGAGGATGTATTCTCCCCCCTCGAAGAACCCGCTCGATGCAGGGTCCAGTGCAAACCCTATCTCGCGTCCCGGCGTATACCCTGCGGCCTCGATCGCCTCGGTCATGAGGACAAGCGGGTCCTCGTTCGATCTGACAGACGGGGCAAAACCCCCCTCGTCACCGACCCCGGTACTGTAACCCTTCTTCTTCAGGATCTCCTTGAGGGCGTGGTAGGTCTCGCTCCCGAAACGGAGGGCCTCCGGGAAGCTCGGTGCTCCGAAAGGCACGATCATGTATTCCTGGAAGTCAGACCCCTGCCAGTTGGCATGGACCCCGCCGTTCATGATGTTCATCATCGGGACGGGCATCGTGACACGTCCGGGCCGCTCCAGGTACTTCCAGAGACTTAAACCCTGTGCCGCTGCCGCCGCACGTGCGACTGCCATCGAGACGGCGAGGACGGCGTTTGCTCCAAGGGTCGCCTTGTTCTCCGTCCCGTCAAGCGCGATCATTTTCCGGTCCACGGCCTCCTGGTCGGTCGCGTCCATTCCCGCAAGTGCCGCGGCAATCTTCCCGTTGACGCCTTCGACTGCCTTTTTCACACCTTTCCCGCGGTACCGGTCCATTGCACCGTCGCGGAGCTCGACTGCCTCGTGGGTCCCGGTCGACGCCCCCGAGGGGCTCGCTGCCCGTCCCGTCACACCGCACGCCAGTACGACGTCTGCCTCGACGGTCGGGTTACCCCGGGAATCGAGGATCTCCCGGGCATGGACCTTTCGTATCGCTGTCTTATCCATCGTGATCTCCTCTCACATGTACGGTGCCGGGAAAGAATAATTCCTCCTGCCACGGGAGAACCCGGCAAGGATTGCAAGGGATTCAACCGCCCTGGCGGTATATTCCAGTGTCGGCGAGCCGCCAAAGATCGACCGGACAAAGCCGCCGGACGGGTGGCCGCACTCCCGGACAAACTCCCGGCAGGCATCGATGTGCCGGGGCGCCACACCGAGAAGGAGGGCGAGTCGGAGACCCGCATGCACCTGCTCGAGGAAAGCGGGTTTGCTTCCCGGTCTTCCCAGGAAACCGAATTCCGGGTCCCCGCACGCATTCATGAAAGAGACCGTCCCGCCGTCATTGCACCCCTGCCCGAGGAAAGCGAGGATCTCCAGTGCTATCCGGGTATCCTGCAGGGTGGGAACTGGTACCCCGAACCCCCCCGTCTCCGAACGGAAGGAGAGTACGGTTGCCGTGACCGCCTCCCCTGAGTCCGGGGGTATTTTTACTCCATACAGGTCAGCGAGTGCAGCCCACGCACGGAGGGGTTCGAAGAGGGAGAGAGAATCGATGACCCGTGTCCGCGGGTCGGGACGGGGCAGGGACCGGAGAATGTACCCGGAAGGGTCGTGGAATGGCTCTGCATGGAGCATGCGGAGAGCCCATCCTGCAAAGAGGGCACAGGATAGTGATGGATAGGATCCATCCGGGTACTGGAGATTTTGGAGAAACCGGGTGGTCTTTTCGTCGGCATTCATCTCACCGAGGAAGGAGAGGATTCCCAGTGCAAAGCAGGTATCCCCCGCATTCGGCTCGTCGAGCCTGTAGAAACAGTATCCTCCCGACGGGCACCTGCGACTCCTGACGTATTCAACCATCCCGGAGGGCAGGTCAGGAAACCGGGCCGGCACCGGTCCTGCACCCTGCCATGTCATGCTCATCCGGGGGTGTCAGAAAGGGCGGCGATGAGTTCCTGAAGGGTCCGCGATGCCTCTCCCAGGAACCGGACCCTCTCCGCGATCTCCTCTGCCCGCTCCTTTCTCTGCCTGTAGGCTGCGGCGATGGCCCCATGGGTCGCATCGATCGTCCGGGCAAGATCCTCGTCGATCTCGCGTGAAAAGACCCTGAACGCGGCATCCACGTTCTGCAGGGTCGCCCAGCGGAGGTTCTCGACATTCTGAACGACGAGTGAGTGAATCTCCCGTGCAATCCTTCCCCGGAGACGCTTTTCCCGCATTGCACGGGGCAGCGCCCTGTCAACGAGGTCGGGTGATATCAGGCCGAGCATCCCCGACCAGGTCCTCCGCGAGACCCAGTAGGGCTCTCTGGCAAGGACGAGCGGCCCCCCGGGTGAGGCCCTGTGATGCGGTATCTCGAAGATTGTGGATGCCGCAGCCCTGATCGACTCGCTCAGGGCCTCGGCTTTCTCCCGGTGGGCTGACAGGACCGCAACCATCTCGCGATCGAACCTTTCGGTGACTTCCCCAAGCGTGTGCTCGAAGTAGACCGGAATCTCCTGGGCGATCGCAGCCTCGACGTTCCGGGGATCGGGATCCCCTCCAGTTGACATCGCGCGAGAGGCTACACCCTGCAGGTGCATTTCCGCCTGCTCCCTGATACCGGCGCACACCTCCTCGAGAAGGGCGACCACGCGCCTGTGGTCACCGGAAAGAACATCCTGCGTCTGCCGGCGCTGGCGCTCTGCCTCGTCCACCTTATTTTGGAAAAGGGACAACTTTTTTTCGAGATCGGCAATCGGCATCCCCAGAGACTTTCTCTCAAGGCTGACGCGGAGCGATGCGTCGTGCAGGACATCGAGTGCCTTCCTCCGGACAGCCTCGGAAAGGACCCGCGTCTTTTCACGGGCAAGGAAGTCGACGAGATGCTCCGTAATGGCCGAAATCCCGCTCGAGGCAAGGAGCGTCTCGTCTCCCGTCAGCCTGGCGAGGAGCGCCTGCTTTGCCGAGACCGGAAAGATCTTTTCTTCCGGAGCTATCCCTGCCTTTTCGGAGAGGACTTTTCTGATGAACGCGATGACCGTCTCTCTCTCCGGCATGGTCAGGTAGTCGACCTTGTTCTGGACGAAGAAGATGCAGGCTACCTTCTCCCGGACGTGCCGGAGGAAATCGACCTCCACCTCGGTGATGGGAGGGTCAGCCGAGACCAGAAAGAGCGCCGCATCGCACTGAGGGAAGAAATTGAGTGTCATCTCGGTATTGTGCCTGTGCGTGGAACCTATCCCGGGCGTATCGATGAGGACGACGTCCCGGAGGATGCGGGACGGGTGGGTGATCTCCACGGAGCTCACTCCCTTCCTGTTCTTCGGATTCGCCTCCTCGGAGACATAATCGAGCAGGATCCGGTTCATCTCCTCAGGCGACTGGCAGGAGATGGTCGTATCTTTTCCCTGTTCCAGGAAATGGACCTTGACGGTCCGCTCCTTTCCGTGCCGGATGAAAGTAGGGATGGCGGTCAGCGGGATGACAGAACTCGGGAGGATGTCTTCCCCGAGAAGGGCATTGAGTAGCGTGCTCTTCCCCCGCTTGAACTGCCCCAGCACAGCAAGCTGGAACCGCCCCTCGGAGAGGCGGTCACGGAGGCCGGAAAGTGCTCTTTCCTGCGGTTCCATCGCAGGACCGAGGTCATGGAGGATGGAAATAGCCCTCCCGAGGAGGGAGGACAGGTCCGGTGTGGCAGCCGGGGGAAAGGCCGGGTCACCATTTCGGGGAGAAACGGATGTTATATCCTGTGCGGGGTCTTGCATGATACTCCTTCCTGTACCGGGGGTTTCGTGATACAAATCGAGGGGTTTGGGTAGGAGTTATCAGCAGTGCCTGCGGTTATATGGTGAACTCCATCACCATCACAACAACTGTTCCATATCTCCTGCAAGGCACAAAAAAATTTCCTCGTGACTTATTGGATCGCCTTTCCTTGCCATTTTTCATCCCTGCGTTTTCCCCGATACCCGGGACTGCCTGTTCTCAATGAACCCCGCGCACGATACGAGAGTCCCCATCAAAATCAGGCGGTTTTTCCTTCCCGGTTTGTGAATGATTCCTGGTTCATTCACGCATCTCCCGGGTGAATGATCCCCCGAAATGGGTCTCCCACTCCTTCACTACCTTTATCCGTTATGTGAGAGGATTACATCACTGGGGATTGATGCTTTGGGGTCCGGTACGATGGCGTGTCATGACCTTTTCAGGGAGTCCCTACAGTCCGGCGATTTTTCGGGCAGGTATCCGATACACCTCCGGGCAACGTATCCGCGACCCCCAAAATCATCGCAAAGAGGGTATAATGGTCCGGAGAGCTTCCCATGGTAGACCCCGAAAAAGAGAGCGGCAGGAGGCCGGGTCCCTCGTATTCATTCTCCCACCAGCTGCTTTTCTGGATGGTCGTCCTCATCCTCGTCCTTGCCATCGGTATCACCTATTTTGATTACCGGCAGGCAGAGGAGACCTACCAGAAGAATGCCCGCGCCATGGAGGAACTGACGGAGGCCAACATTGCCGGGACCATTATCGTGATCGATTCCGCGTACGAAATGTACGACAGCTCGCTCAACAACGAGATGAAGAACGCATTTTCCCTTTTTCAAAATGAGTACGAGCGATCAGGCAATGATCCCGCGAAGATGGACCTCGATGCCCTGAAAGAGGCGCTCGGCAACGAGATGGACCTCTACATCATCAACGAGTCCATCATGGTCGAATACACCACTGATCCTTCTGACCTTGGCCTCGACTTCAGCCAGTGGCCCTATGCGTATAACTACCTCAAAGACCTCTTACAGAGAGACGGTTTTTTCCCTGACCGGATTGTTCATCACGCAACGTCAGGCAAACTGGTCAAATATGCCTACATGCCAACGCCGGACCACCGGTACATCCTCGAACTCGGGCTCTCGGACAAAGCGCTTGAAGAGAGGCCCCATATCAGGTACCAGGATTCCCTCAGGGCCATTGCCCTCAATAACCCGAATGTTGTCAGCTACAGGGCTTACGATACACTGGGAAGGGTTATCGGGAATAATACCTCATCTTCGCAAAGCACTCCACCCGTCGTCCGGCAGGTCATCAGCGAAAGGAAGCCGCTCGAGATCGTTGATCCGAATAACAACACCCTGACGAGATACCTCTTTGTCGATCTCACCAACCATAGTTATGTTTCGGATGTGAGCTGGATCATCGAGCTCGTGTACGACCAGTCCGAGTTGAAGGACCAGCTCACAACACTTCTCCTCAACCACGCCCTGGTTGCCCTCCTTGCCGTAACGTTCTCTATCGTTTTGGCAATCGTTCTCTCCCGCCGCCTCACGCGCCCCATTGCACAGATGGTCCATGACATCGATACCATCTCCCGGGGCGACCTCGAGTACCCACTCGCCCCGTCCAGGACGACCGAGTTCGAAAGAATAACGCGGAGTGTCACTTCCCTTGTTGCTTCACTCCGGGGAATGATCCGGCAGCTCCAGCAGACCGAACTCGAACTTGTCAGGAAGGGGGAGAATTACCGGGCAGTTGTCGAGAACCAGACGGAACTGATTGCCCGGTTCCTCCCTGACGGAACACACGTCTTTGTAAACGAAGCGTACTGCAGGTACTTCGGTCTGCCATGGCCCGATATCCTTGGGCACAAAGCCTGGCCCAAAGTCCCGCCGGAGGATGATGACCTCATTCGCAGGCATTTCTCGTCGCTCTCGCCGGAGAACCCGACTGCAACCATCGAGCACCGGGTTATTACACCTGATGGTCAGGAGCGCTGGGTCCAGTGGAACGACCGGGCCATCTTTGATTCCGACGGGAATATCATCGAATACCAGTCGGTCGGACGGGACATCACCGAGAAGAAACACATGGAGGAGGACTTAACCAGGAGCGAACAGAAATTACGGGACCTTGCGTCCCTTCTCCCGCAGGTTATCTTCGAAACGGGCCCCAAAGGAGAGATCCTGTACGTCAATAAATCAGCTTATACTATTTTCGGCTACACCCCCGAGGAGGTGCGGTCTGGCGTGGACATTTTCGATGTCATCCACCCGGATGACCGCGACCTGGCGGCCGGGAACTTTGCCCGCTCCCTCCAGGGGGAAAAGATCGATGGTGCCGAGTACCGCATGGTACGAAAAGACGGATCCTCCATGATGGGAATGGTCTATTCCTCCCCGATCGAGAGCGACGGCAGGATCACCGGGATCCGGGGTATACTCATCGATATCACCCACATCAAGGATGTCGAGCGCGACCTCCGGAACCTCAACGAGGAACTCGAACGCCGGGTAAGGGAGAGGACGCAGGACCTTGAATCGGCTGTCCGGGAACTCGAAGCGTTCTCGTACTCGGTCTCCCATGACCTGAGGGCACCCCTGCGGGCGATCGACGGGTTTTCCTCGATCATCCTGACCCATTATGACGAGGCACTTCACCCGGAAATCAGGGAACTCCTCCGGAAGATCCGGACAAACGCCCAGAAGATGGGAGACCTCATCGACTCCATCCTGAACTTCTCCCGCATGTCGCGCCAGCCCCTCTCGCGGCAGACTGTCTATCCGGCCCGCATCGTGGCCGAACAGCTCGCCCAGCTCCGGGGGATGCAGGACGGGAGGGACGTCACGGTGCGTACAGGCGATCTTCCCCCCTGCGAGGGGGACCCGGTACTCCTCACACAGGTGTTCCAGAATATCCTCTCCAATGCCTTCAAGTTCACCCGGACCCGTAAGCATGCGGAGATTGAAGTGGGATCCGAGAAGCAGGACGGAAAGACCGTGTATTATGTCAGGGACAACGGGATCGGGTTTGACATGAAATACGCGTCCAAGCTCTTCACGGTCTTCCAGCGGCTCGTGGACGAAAAGGAGTACGAGGGGACAGGGATCGGGCTGGCGATCGTCCAGAGGATTATCCAGAGGCACGGGGGAAGGGTCTGGGCAACAGGCAGGGTAGGGAAAGGAGCGACGTTTTACTTCACTCTCGAGTGAGACAGGGTACGTGGACTATTGGAATGGGGTAAACGGGAAAATTTCATCACCCACCTCCGCCAATTTTCTTCTGGCGATGAAGTCCGCCGGGACAAATGCGTTTTTTGCTGATGACTTCTCTCCTTTCCCCCTGACGTGATGATACATGGTGGTCGGGGGAACAAGGAACACCTGGTGACCACTAAAAAAAGGAATTTCTCCGGTAAAAGGGAATGAATGGATGATTGTGGTTGCCGGGGAGTGAAAATTCCCATGGAGGGATGGTTGGGGGATGGTCCGGACCGATACCAGTATCAGGTTGATGGGGCTGCTCCTTGACGGAAAACCCCTCACCGACAAGCAGCTGGCAGACGCGATAGGGTTTAAAAACCCCCGGAATATTGCAAGGCACCTTGAGTCATTCGCATCATCAGGTTACATGAGGATACTGCCACAAACGGGGAGAGACAATAACCGATTGTTCCAGCTTACCGATAAAAAAGATGGGCTCCTCAAGCTCTACCAGTCACGATTCTACCGGGTCCTGCGCCCCCGCATCAGGGAGATTGACTGGTTTATCGATCAGGTGGCAGCGGGCTTTTCTCCCCTTCCCGGGGATTTTTTTAACCTCATCCGGGAGATGATGAAGAAGTCCCACACCTTCTTTTCCCTGATTGCCGGCCACTCCAGCCATGACCAGCTTCTCTCTTCCTACTCGCTCTACCTCTTTCCCTGCCGCCTGATGAATCATGATGACCCCCTCTTCCAAGCCTGCTACCTCTATGCCCAGCTCTACGTCGAATCAATTACGCGGGATATCCGGGAGGGGGGTCTATCCGAGGGTTTCCTGGAACCCCTTGATGCAATCCAAAAGGTCATCCTGCAACTCGGACCGCCGGCAATCACTGACTCTTCCCGGGATCATCCCGGGTACAAAGGGCTGCATTGTACTGGACAAAATCCCTTGCAATCTTCCTGACCAGAGGAGGGGGATGCCGGGCGAGTGATGCAATCATAGCCCCGGCTTGCGGACCTCCGATCCGGTCCAGGGCCCTGACTGCCTCGCGGATGATGTCATGATCATTGTCTGTCACGATTATTTTCTCAGGTGCCAAAACAGCTTCCCCCGACCCAGGCCTCCCGATTACTTCGATCGCAATCATCCGATGCTCCCTGACGGGATGAGAAAGGGCAGAAAGCAACCGTTCCCCCCCCCCGGTCAGTATTTCCTCTGATGCAGGATCATGCCCACACTGCGGGCAGGTATTTATCAACGTGGTGCCATGATACCGGCAGCGGGGACAGAACTACGTAGTCACCCTTTTCACACCTCCCTGCATCTCTCTTTGTCCGTGATCTCCTCCGACAATGTCCTGCCTTTCAACAAAACGAGTGATGTATCCATCAACCTCAAACAGGATCCCCAATGACTGATCACATATCCGCACCAAAAAAGCGGGAACAGAACGGGAGAAAACCTCTCATCCTCCCGCCCTTTCAATTCTTCCAGTTTCAACAGTTCTCCGGAGCCAGACGAATGCAGCCAGTGCACCTGCCTGCATCACGATACAGTAGAGGACGAGCAGGGCGAGATTCAGCCCATAGAGCGCACCCATAACGACACTCCCGGCAAACCAGGCACCCCCGTAGAGCGTATTGAACACGCCGTAGACAGTCCCCCTCTTTCCCACGGACGTCAGGTCCGCGAGTGCTGCCCGAAGAACGGTCTCCTGCCCGCCCATGGAGAGCCCCCAGAGGATGGATGCTGCCAGCGCTCCGGTGTATCCTCCCATGAACGCCAGTGCAGCAATGGGGATATTGATGACCGGCACAGCGACAAGGACGGAAAGTCCTACCCGGTCATACACCCTTCCCATGGCGAGGGCAAAGAGGGCGTCGGTTGCCATGGCTATCGCGTAAAAGACGGGCACCTGTGCTTCCGGGACCACGGATGCAGCGCTGAAATGGTAGGCCATGAGGGGAAAGACCGCAAAACCCGCCATGGTCAGCACGGTGAATGCCCCATACGGGCGCATGACCCGGGAGACCTGCAACGTCCCGTCCCCGGAAATCGCCCGGGAGTCATCCTCGAACTTCACGGGGTCCGGTACTGAAAATCGTGCATAGAGGAGGGCTGCCACAAGGAGGACAAAGGGGATGGCAAGGAGGGCAAAGCCTGTTTCATACCTTCCTGAGAATGCAATGGAGACTGCAAAGAGCACCGGTCCGATGACTGCCCCGACCTGGTCGAGAGCCTCGTGAATGCCGAAACCCCAGCCGCGGCCCACCTGCTTCGAGGCATGGGAGAGGATCGCGTCCCGTGCCGGGGACCGCAGTCCCTTTCCCACGCGCTCGACGAGGATGAAGATCGCAGCGACTTCCCATGACCCTGCCAGGACGAGGAGCGGGACGGCCCCGACCATGAGGTAGCCGACGATGGTCAGGGCCCAGTACATCCCCGTCCTGTCGGAGATGTACCCCGAGAGGAGACGGATACCATAACCCAGGAATTCTCCAAGGCCGGACACGATTGCGACCGTGAGGGCCGATGCACCCAGGAGAAGGAGGTACGGGCCGGTTACACTCCTCCCTCCCTCGTAAACGATGTCCCCAAGCAGGCTCACGACACCCAGAACGAGGATGAGCCGGAAAGCGATGGCCCTGCTGGTGACTGACTCTATACCCATGGAATCACCGGACTTCAGGATGCAACCTGACAGGTCCTTTTGGTACCGGGTGAGGGATGAACGACGAAATACTTTCTCCAATTGCAGGGGGGGACTCCGGAACGACTGTTTCCCCCCTTTACCGCCCGGTTCCCGTCAATGCCTCTTGGGATGCTTTTCAGGGGAACCGCGCCCGGAGGGAGGGGCCCCTATCCCGACCTTCCCGGATATGGTTCTGCCTCGATCCGGGAAATTTCCCAAACATTTAACGGATCGGGAGAAAATACAGGTCGATACAGGATCGGAGAGATCCACTGATGCAGCACCGGGTTCTCCGGATCTGTATTCTCATGGGAAAGGAGACCCTTCTGGGGGTTCGCGGGTATGACTGAATAGTACCCGTTGGTCATAAACCGGTTCTCCGCCACTGACCGCCCTTGTACCGGACTGCTGCATGCCACAACCAACGCGATGACGTGATGAGATAATGGCAACAATCCATGTAAACCCGGACTCCTGCACCCGGTGCGGGATATGCGCCATCGTATGCCCGATGGGAATCGTCTCTGCACCGGGTGAACAGACACTGCCCGGTGTCCCTGACGCCGCATCGGCCCTCTGTATCAGGTGCGGGCACTGCGAGGCCTACTGCCCGGCACAGGCACTCCTCCTGTGTGACCGCGCAGATGAAAAAGTCTGGATTCCGCAGGGCGCGGGGTCAGTCAATCCACAGGATCTCGGGATTTACATGCGGAAACGCAGGTCGGTGCGCAACTACAGGGACGATCCTGTCCCTGCGGAGAAAGTCAGGGAAGTCCTCGATATCGCCCGGTACGCTGCAACCGGAGGCTGTGGACAGCCCGTTGAATGGACGGTCGTCCTCGACCGGGCGAGGGTAAGGCGGATCGCGGAGCTCACGATCGAGTGGCTAAAGACTCTCCGTGATTCCGACCACCCGATGCGCGGCGTTATCCCGGTCCTTGTCGGGGCATGGGAGAGTGGCCGCGATGTCATCTGCAGGGACGCCCCGCACCTGCTCTTCGCCCACATCCCGGAGGAAAACCCGGTTGCATTCATCGACGCTGTCATTGCCCTCACGTACTTCGACATCGCAGCACCCGCACACGGGATCGGGACGTGCTGGGCCGGGTTCGTTGCCATGGCCGCGGCCGCGCATGCCCCTCTCCGGAAAGAGATCAACCTCCCCGCCGGGCGGAAAGTTGCCTATGCCATGATGTTTGGTTACCCCCGGTATGCGGTGTATGGCATTCCCCCGAGAAAACCGCTTGCGGTCACCTGGTTGTAATCCCGGCGCAGGAAGTTTCATCTGAATGGAAATGACATCGTGAGGACGGTTGCAGAGGGTCTGCAGAGATGAAAAGCATAAAAAAGCCAGACGAAGCAGAAGAGGTTTTCCGGTCAGGTATCACCCGTTCTTCAGCGGTTTTTTCCACGTTCGCAGAAGAAAACGGGCTGCCTGCGGATGTTGCGCGGAAGATTGCATGCGGGTTTGGGGCAGGTGTCTCGAAAACGGGGAACATGTGCGGAGCTGTCTCGGGAGCAATCCTTGCCATCGGCTTAAAATACGGAAAATCGGAAAGGACGGATACAGCGGCGAATGAAAAGACTCGTGCCCTCGTCCGGGAGTTCATAGCTGAATTCATCCGGCGGAACGGCTCAATCACCTGTACCGAGCTCCTCGGTTACAACCTGGCCAATCCGGACGAGTATCAGAAGGCTGCGGAATCGGGTCTTTTTTTGTCACGGTGTCCCCGTTACGTCAGAGATGCAGCGGAAATCCTCGAACGTATCCTCTGAATGCCCAAAAACCCCGGCGGGAATGCCCGGGTAATACCATTTTTCCTGCCCTTCGCTATTTTGGCAGAGACCCGTGAGCATGGAGAGGTTTTTCACCCTCCCCACCCTCTCACCGAGAAGGTGTTTTCCTTTCCCTGGGGATGCCAAGCAGCCGGTGCCTCCCTTTTTTCCCGGCAATGCAGGCGGATTGTTCCGTCCCCGTCCCCCATCGCGCCGATATCCCGATTCCTTTCGGGGATCACGGGTTCCCGGCCAGCAGAGAAAGACAGGTTCCGGGGATCCGATCCGGATGAAAAAAGAAATGATGAATCCTTCCCTATCACGTGGCATGAAAACCCTGTCCTGTTTGGGACTTGCCATCACGCTCCTCCTCGTGCTTGCCGCAGGATGTACCCATTCCGAAAATTACACCGTCACTGAAACACCTGCCCCGATAACCGGCAATGCTGAAATGACCGGTGCCCTTGCGGCCGTGACCACAGAGATACAGGAATCACTCAACGACATCGACAACCATGTCTCGGGTGCAGCGACTGCACTCGGGAAGACCGGTATTTCAGGCCCTGCAGCAGAAGCAATCCTGGAAAGGGCTGCACTTTCCCACCCTGCCATCCAGGACATCATCACCTATGACACCGGCGGGATCGTCCGGGCTGCAGAACCGGGGGGTGCACGCGACCTCGTCGGACGGAACCTTACCGGTCAGGAGATAGTGAGAAAGGCACTGCAGGAACAAAGACCCCTCATGAGCGATCTCTTTTCCCTCACCGAGGGAGGAGCCGGAGCCGTGATTGCATACCCCGTACATGCGCAGGACGGCACATTCATCGGTGTTGTCAGCCTGGCATTTTCTCCCCCTGCTCTTGTCACGTCCATCGCAGTCGATGCAACCAGCGGGACGCCATTCTCCGTCATGGTCACGGAGACGGGTGGACGCATCCTCTACGATGCGGACCCGGCCCAGGTGGGAAAGGAGACCTTCAACGAGACCATGTTTGCCGGTTTCCCGGAGATCCTCGATATCGCCCGTAATCTGCCTGGTAACAGGACGGGACACGCGACCTATTCGTTTTCGGGCAGCGGTTCAAAGAATGTTATCAGGAAGGAGGCATTCTGGTCAACTGTCAGCCTCCACGGAACAGAGTGGCGTGTCTTTGTTATCAGGGAGATCTGATCACCGGGGCTCGTCTTCCCCCTCCTTTTCCGACCGGCTATCACTTCGTGGTTTTCACATTGTTTATCCGGTCAAGCGGCAGGCATGGGGCGGTTACCATGAAAATGGCTTTGCTGTTCCATTCTTTGTGCCTGTATCCTGATGAGAACCATGCGATTTTTAGAAGAAATAGCCGGAAATACGAAAAAGCGGTTCGTGAATGGGTGACACGAGCCGCATTGTGTACTTTTTTCCCGGGAAAAAGGTATGATTCCTGGCCTGGATTGAGAGGAGTAAGGAGGTCTGGCGAGGTTTAAACCTCTTTTGCTGCAAGTTCCACGTCCTCTTCCTTGATGGTCTTCCGGCCGGCGTGCATCGCAAACTTGTTTGCCTTTTTGACGAGTTCCGCGATGTATTCTTCTGACTGTGCAACGAGTGCAGCTGCGGCGTCACTTCCGACACGTTCTGCACCACTCTTCTTGGCAATCCTAACGACTGCTGCAAGAGGTAAATCTGCCACCTTGATCACCTCATGTGATAAGGGGTTTAAATAGTATTTATATATTGCTGTTAAACCGGCCCAAAATGGGGTGACATCGATGTTCAAACGGATATTCCGGGTGATTCCGGAGGGGAGATCAGGGGCTGTCGATAACTTCCGGAAAAGAGGATCCCGTAAAACTGGTCCTGACGATTCCGGCAACGCGAATGGATTTCCGGCAGGCTCTTCGCCAGGCATACCGGAGTCAAAATTACGAAGCAGTAACTTTTTATGCCCTTCTCCCGGTGTAGTGGTACTGGCCTGTCACAGGTGCATCATGAAAAGGATAGTCCTGTTAACCGTTTTCATCGGTATTCTCGCCGTCATTGCCGTTTTTTCGGCGGGCTGCCTCTCTGAAAAAACCCCGGCCGGGACGACGGGCGGAAGGCCGCAGTACACCATTGGTGTCGATACCGATTACAGACCCTTCGCCTACATGGACGAGGTGGGGAATATGACGGGGTTCGATATCGATGCCGCCCGCTGGATCGCTGCCCGAAAAGGGTTTGACCCGGTGTTCGTTGGCTTAGCCTGGGATGATATTATCCCTGCGCTCGAGCAGGGGAAGATCGACATGATCTACTCGGGGCTGACTGTCACGCCCGAACGGGAAGAGAGGGTTGATTTCACGCGGCCTTACTATACCACCAATCAGAGTGTTGCAGCCCGGACCGGATCCAATGTCAGCATGCAGGACTTCCATGCCGGCAGGCTCCGCGTTGGTGCCCAGGCCGGATCGACCGGGGCTGCGTGGGTCGCGGAGAACCTCGCCGGCGCCGGGCTCATGCCTGCAGAAAAACTCGTTCTTTACCCCGATGTCTCTTCCATGGCCGCGGGCCTCGAAGGGGGAGCAGTCCAGGCGATTATCGGGGATGCTCCCCCGCTGATCCTTATGACAAAAGAAAAGCCCTTTTCGATCATCGGCGAGATCCCGACCAGGGAAAGATACGCAATCGCTGTCCGGAAAGGGGATACCCCTACCCGGGAGATGATGGACGATGGCCTCTCCCAGCTGATGAAAGATCCCTCGTGGAGCCGGCTCCTTGAAAAGTATGGCCTTGGCGGGGCTGGCAGCGGGGGAGTCCCGGGCCGCGGCCAGCCGGAAACTACGGAAGAACTCAAAGACTACGTGGACGAGGCAGCGTCCTTTGCGTTGAGCGATGGCAGGGATGCGGCGATTGCCGCTTTCCAGGATGTGAACGGGCCCTTTGTCAGCGGGGACACCTATGTCTATGCCCTCGATTATTCAGGTGTTGCCCTTGCTCTTCCCTTCCAGCCCGGCATGGTGGGCACGGACTTCCTCCCCCTGCGGGACGCAACAGGCAAGCCTTACACGGATATCGAGATCAGGCTTGCCAGGGCCGGGGGTGGGTTCATCCTGTACCACTACCCGAAACCTTCCGAGAACGGGACGAGCAGGCTCAAGATCAGCTACGTCCGGCCGGTTGACGATACCTATTGGATCGGGGCCGGCATCTACACGGACGAGGATGCACTCATCGACCCGGAACTCCGGGAATTCGTGGACAAAGTACGGGAATTCGCCCTCTCGCACGCACGAGACGATGCACTGGCAGCATTGAATGACCCTGCCGGCCCGTTCATCAACGGTGACCTCTACGTCTTTGCTTACGATTACAACGGGACGGTACTCGCATGGCCGTACCGGCCGGACCAGGTCGGGAAAAACAGGTACAACGAGACAGATATGATGGGCTCCTACCACGTCCGGGAGATGATTGCAAAGGCACGCCAGGGCGGGGGAATGGTGGACTACTATTCAACGAACCCGTTTACCAACAGGACAGCGTTGAAGGTCAGTATCGTTGTGGACGTGGACGGTTCATGGTTCATCGGAGCCGGGAGGTACATCGAACCGGGGCCGTTCCGCCTCGTCTCCTGACATGAGCCCCCGGCATACCCGACCTCCTCTTTTACTTCTCCGGCATTTGCCCGGGAAGTAACTGGCAGGGTCACCTGACAGCTCCTCGCGGTTCCGTCCGGGTTATTCGAGAGGAAAACGCCTTTTTTATTCCACATTGAATGGTGAAACACCTGCCGGAGGTTCGCCCGGATCAGTTTGTTTTTGCTCTCCGCCGGCCGGGGCACGGTATCCACCATATTCACTTTCCAATACCCGATCAAAGGAGCGAAAAGCTTCAGATTTTTTCTTCAACGAGGTAATTCATTACCGTCTCGGAGATATCCCCTGCATATTCCCCCGATCTCCGGATACTTTCCGATATGTACCGGAGTGCGACGGCAACATCAGGCTCCTCTTCCATCACGAGCTGGTTCAGCTCCTCGCAAAGTTCCTCGAGTGTGCTGACCTGCTCGATGTTCCGGTGTGACTCCCGGATATCGGCCTTGTAATACGCAGTGATACTCCGGTCAAATATGGAAAGGGCAAGCGTGCTTGCATCCTTCATGTGTTTGAGAATCCGTGCGTCGAGATCGTGATCAATGATCTGGCGTGCATTTTCAGCCCAGCGTACCGCATGGTCTCCTATCCTTTCGATGATCCGGCTGATGATCATCGCATTCATGACCATGTGGGGACTGATACCCATCCTCCTCGCGACTTCAGGATTTTTCAGAACGATGCTGCTCTGCCGGGCGATGAGCCAGTGAAGCCGGTCCACGTCGCTGTCCCGGGAGATTATCTCCTCGATGAGTTTTCCATTCCGGGTCTCCATGGCATTCATGGCGTCCAGGTACATGTTCTTGACGATTACGTACATCCTCTTCAGGGTATTATCAAAGGGCATCTCCGTAGGGTTGAGAAGATCCTTGAGAACTATCCGGTTGTCGGTCTCCTCCACGATCTCGGGGCCTATGGCCACCTGGGTAAAATCCCGCACGATCAACCCTATCGACGGCGGGAGACGTGTTCTTGAAAAGAGCTCGATGGTCGTGAAACCTGCAATGTATATCCCGATGAGGAGCCGGAAGAGGTAGGTAGGGTCATCGATAGCAGTGACGTCTATCTTCCTGACCCGCGAGATGGTTTTTTCGTTGATCTCCTTCGTAACGAGCAATGAGCCGTCACTCTGGACCACCATCCCCAGTGGCTCGTTTTTTGCAATTTTCTGGGCCTGGACCCATTCCTTGGGGAGAGTGATCACATAGGAAGACCCTCCTGTTACCTGCACCTTCCGAATCTCCATACCCGTTCTCCTGCCCGGAAGTCTATATTACTCTATCTTATTGCATGGAGTATATGGAGACATGTAGTTTTCTTCAGAAAACAGCATATCAATGTATGCGATCTGGTCGTAACCCGGCCCTTTTCTCCTCCCAAAAGGGCAGCCCCCCGCTCTCCCCCTTATCCCTTCTGTTGCAGGGAAAAATCCCTGATGTCCATGTACCAGTAACCGTTAAAAAAGGCAGGTTCGAACCGGGTGATGATTATCTTCTTCCGGAAAATCGGGCCATCGGTCACGAGCGTGTGGAACTCCCCGTTCTCCCCGCAGGGGTCGACAGGCACCCCCAGCGTGTGGATCTCTCCGGGGAACGCTCCATCGATGATCCGGCCCAGCCATTTTTCTCCCAATACGTCAGCCCTTGTACTGGCGATGACAATCTCGAAACCGGCATCGATCATGTCCGCGAGGAGTCTTTCCGAATCCATTTTCCAGAGGGGCATGACGATCTCAAGGTCGAGGTCCCGGCAGATCCTCTGCACGAGACTGCCGTGGGTCTGGATATGCCCAAAAACCGCCCCGTCAATTCTCCCGCCCTGCTCCCGGAGTTCGAGGATCACCTTCCGGAATTCCTCCTCATATGAGAAAAAGTCCCTCTGGATGAGGGGAATCCCTGTTGCAACCGACTGCGCCCTGATGATTCCGGGGTTCAGTTCGTGGGATCCTCTCTTCTTCCTGTTCGTAAAGTGGAGCAGGCGGGCAATTTTATAGCCCGACTCCATTGCCCTGTAACAGGCAAAGCAACCGTCCTTTCCTCCCGTCCACGAGACGACAACTGTTTTTCCTCCCTGTTTTTCCGGCATCGGAACATCCCCATCGAGACCCGGATGCCAGAAGAAATCCCGTGTCTGGTACCCGCCGGGTCTGCCGTTCTATACCGGATGCAATCCGGCCCGCTATAATCCTTTTCTCCTGAAGTTCCCGGATTGGATTGAACAAAGACTCATTACTCCCCTTCCCACCACCGCGGGCGGTGGCATCCTGAATATGGCTCCGTCCGACATGACCAAAGCCCGGAAAGCCTGCTTTTCATGTGCCGTGAAAGGTTAAATCCCCTCCCTCCATGCTGCCAGAAACAGGAAGGGGGCGTTTATCCCCTTCCTGAAAAGAGGCGATTGTACGGGGCAGGGTAGCTCAAACCCGTCCTCCTCCCCTTAATACCGCCTCTCTCCCGGGAACCTGTACTTCCCTTCCGGAACGAATATCTCGAATCGTGTTCCCTTCCCGGGCTCCCCTGTTTCCCTGATTGAAATTCCCGTAATCGAGAGGATCTCACGTGAGAGGAACAGTCCCGCCCCCACCTGCCTGATGTAATCCTCTTCGAAGATCCTCTCTTTCTCATCTTCCGGGATGCCGGGACCGTTGACATCGACAAGGATTGAAATGCCCTCTTTCTCTTTCCTGTATGTGAGCCGGACGGAATCCGTGTTATTGCCTCCCTGGATGACTTTCTTCATCATCTCGTAGAAGACCTCTTCAAGCAGCGGATCTGCATAGATCTCGAGGCCGTCCAGCTGCACGGTCCTGCTTATCCCGGAAAAATCGAGGTGTGAAATGGCATAGAGAAAGACAGAGTTGACGTCCTGCCACGTCGGCTCGTTGAGCCCCAACTCCTGGTAGTTCCTGGAGAAACGCAGCGTATTTTCAAGCGACCGCATAATTTCCTGCGCCTTTGCCAGGTATTTCTGTCCCTCGGTGCCGGACATCGCCTCCTGAGCCAGGCCTATCAGACCGTTCAGTGAAAAAATGCCGTTCTGGATTTCCTGGAAGGTAATCGTGTTGAGCAGGCTCAGTTTCTTCCGTGCCTGGGTAAGGGTCTGCTGGGTCTTCCCGAGTTCAACATAGTTGGCCCTGAGTTCCTCTTCGATTGCCTTCATCTCCTCGTATGCTGCCTGTATCTCCTCGTTTTTTCGAATCAGTTCACTCTCCACGACCTCCCGCCTGGCTATCTCGGATCGGAGTTCCTCGTTCTGCCGGGATATCTCTGCTGTCTTCCTGTTCACTTCCCTTTTGAGGATCAGGCTCATCACCACGAAGAGGACAACGAGTGCAATGACCCCACCGAGGCCCCACCAGAGGTAGAACGGCACGGTCCAGCTTGCCTTCATGCCAAACCATTTCTGCATGGTCCGCGTGTAGAAAGATGATTCGTCGCTCCTCCCGGCGGCGATATAACTGTCTATTGCCGAAAGAACATCCTGGTTCCTTCCTTTCGGGACGGCAAACCCCAGAGCCGTCGGATTAAAGAGGATGTTTGTCTCCTGCAGCCCGTACTTGTTGGCTGAGTCCTTACCGGCTATATTGAATGCAACGACCGCATCGGCGCCTCCTGAGGCGGTCTTCGAGAACAGCTCGTCAAGGGTGTCATACTCCACGAGAGTGGGGGTAATCCCGAATTTATCTGCGTAGTCCCGGAACATCTGGCTATTGATATCCCCCCTGAGCACAGCCACGCATTTTCCATCGAGATCGAGGATGGTATTGATGCCTGACCCTGGCGGGGCGTAGACCTGGGACCACACCGATATCGCCCGCTCGTGGGAAAAGTCATAGAGTTTCTCGCGTTCCGGGGTTGGGGATACACCCATCATCAGGTCGATCTCACCCGCGGCAAGGCGTTCCCAGCTTTCGGAGAGCGTCCCGCGAATAAATATCAGGTTCCATCCTTCCTTTTTTGCAATGTCACGGAGGAGCTCGACGAAAAGCCCCGCAGGCTCTCCCTTGTCGTCTGTATAGATCGAGGGAGGTATGTGCACGAGGGCTACCCGGACATCACGATCTGCACCGGCAGGGTGAACCATGGAAAGTGCGAGGACCAGGATAACGGCTGCGAGGATGACTTTTCCGGCAGACGACGAGGAAACCACGAAATTGCCCCAACTTCTCCTTTCTGCCGGAATACTCTGTCCGTCCTGTACTTTTCCCCCTGATCGATACAGGAAAAAACCTCCCTTATTGTCCCCTTATTGAAAACTGAATACCAAAATATTTAACCTTTGGGGCAGTTTTCCCTCAAAAACCCCAAATATGATGATGTCTTTATGCAGGACTGCCAGAGAGGGGCCTTCGGCTCGTGCCCGGCATCTTTTGCAGGAGTGAGGAGATGGGGGCATGGTCGAGGGACTGATTAAAAAAAGCAGGATCGGAATAAAAAAGGATGGATGAATTCACGATTCGGGTATTCTCCGGGTACATCTCCCTTATCCCTGACAGAATAAAGGGGTGGAGTCCCGGTTGGAAACCCCGGGATGTCAGCCGGGACTCCCCTACCCCCATGGGCCTGCCATCATTCCTGTCCTGCCTTCCCGATGGCCCGTTTGAGTTCTTCCGGCTCGTCCGTCCCGATCCGGAACACCTTTCCGGAAGCCAGCGTGACCTCCACTGCAGCAAACCCGGCAATGTTGTAGAGCGGACCGCGGGGCGTCCAGCGAATGCCCCATCCATAGTACCAGGGGTTTTTCACGATGGTGACCGTTACGATCCCGGAAAGGGGCCAGTTCCTCCTGAAAAGCCGGATGGGCCCGAATGCAAGGGAAAGTGTGCCATTGCGGACCGATACCGTGAGCGTGGAGAACGTGGCGAGGATAAGGAGCATGGCGATTGCAATGGGGAGAACTACCCAGACGGGACCAAAATCAATCACAGAGACTATTATGATGAGGATGACTGCCGTGGTTGCCGCGATGACGAGATGCCCGACCTGGGTATGCTCGTATTCACCATTACCCCTGCTCCCGGATTCTTTCATATCTCTCCCTTCCCTCCCGGAGAACGGGAAATCCGTGTTCCGCAGGCACACAACCCCGGGGGATCGGTGTCCACGAAAAAAAAAACACTCTTCTGAAGACACGTTCCCCCGAGACACAATAATATTTCTCTTCCCCCGAGGGGATATTATGGGGGACCGCGACCCGGCCTCTTTCCCAAAGACGCACTCATGCCTTTCCCTCCCAGTACTACCCGGTGACCCCGTGATTGCGACACAGGGTTACTCAAAAACGGCTCGGATAATGAGTATGAAAAGGGCACAGGCTGGGTTTTTTTCTTCCTGAAACCTTCTCCGGATCCCTGTTGTCGGCTTCCCCGGGTGGTTCGATATAACTCACGGCAGAGAGGGGAACAAGGCCTTCCTTCTCCTTGGTTGCTGCACCGTGCAACGTCAGTCCCTCCTTTCCCCCGCGTTGTCGCTCTTTTCTCCCGCCATCAGTTCGCGGGCCATCTTCCCGAGTGACAGGGCCACCCTTTTCCGGAACTCTTCCCGGTCGATTGCATGGGCGACGTGCCTGTCGAGAACCATGATCCGGTCTGCCTGTGCGACCAGCGTATCCATGGCACACGCAGCAAAGACAAGGGCAGTCTCCTTCATCCTCCCCCGGTCATGGCAGAGGATCGCGGAGAGGGGTGTGACATCATCCTTCTGGAGGGCGCTTCCGACGAGGAGATTGGGAGCAGCCCGGTCCTCGTCGATGATGAGCAGCGGGCATTCCCGGTCGACGGCCCTCTGCACCTGGTATGCCATGCTCATCGAGCCGCTCCCCATTCCGGACGCTGCATGGACCGTCCCGCTGATCCCGGGCGGGAGGGACGAAAAGAACATGCTCACGTCTGCACCGGTCAGGATGGCGTTCGTGGCCTCCGCTGTGCAGAGGCCCTGCACGGTGACCACCATCTCCCTGCCGTCGCCGGGGGCATGGTCGTCCATCCCGGCAATGATCCCTTCGAGGAACGTTGTCTTTCCTTCCGCGTTCGACCCGGCAACCGCAAACACCTCCTTTTTCCTGATCCCAAGGCCTGTGACTATCCGTTTGCTCGCGGGAAGTTCCAGTTCGATGGGGGAAAGATCGGGAGGGCAGGTGAACGGGATGCTCATCCCCGTCTTCGGCCCGGCAGTCCGGAAATAGCACCTGTAACGCGTATACGATCGGGCAAGATGTGCTCCGTCCCCGACGAACGAGACAAGCCCCTTCCCGGGGAGCATTTCCCGGAGAATCTGCTGGTCAAGGGCATTCATCCAGGCCGCTTCCAGTTCCCGGGCCGGGACCGAGAACGTCACTTTCGCAACCGCTTCGCAGAAGCGTGCGACGGTCCCGATGAACCCCCGGACCTCGCGGTGCGGAAACGCGGCGGGGCACGGGACCGCCCCGCCGACGAGGAGGTGGACACCCCTGCCATCGGCAACGTTCCGGCCGCCCGCGTGCCAGAGGTGCGATGCGAGCGCTGCAGGGGAAGATACCACCGTGTAGGGCTCGGTCAACGCCGCAAACTGGTGGGGGAACCTGCAGCCCCGGCCAACGAGGGGGCCCAGTGCCTCGTCGGAGGCTGCTTTCTCCTTGATACGCTCGATGATGCACGCGACGGCACCCGCCGATCCCCGTGGATCGAGGGGGATCTCTGCACAGAGGGGGCGGAGTACAAGCAGGGGCAGCGAAAAGACGAGTGCACTCCCATCGAACGAACGGACCACGTAAGCCGTGACGTTTCGTGCCGCGTGGGCCCTGTCAATCTCCCACCGGCTATCCCCGGAAAGAGAGAGAATTCCCTCCAGGCACGCGTCGGTTCCGGCATCCCTCATACTATGCGGGTATGGTGCAGAAGGGGTAAAAGGAGAATGGTGGAGGTGTCATAGGGAGAGGTTTGGATGACGAGTCCCGGGCAGGGCACACTCAACCCTGCCGAAAACAGGTGACGGAAAAATCACAGGGTATCATCGTGCCTGATTCCTGATAACAAACCGAAAGCCACTCTCACACAAACCTGCATGGAGAATCGGGAACCAATTCACCCCAGTCCGATCGCCGGCCCGTACACGATCGCGATGTAATACAATCCAGTGCAGATAAAGACAGCGGCAACAGCCCACTTTACCCATTTCTCCATGTCCTGCACCTTTTGCATCACGTTCGAGACACGGTTGACACTCCTGACGAGGATCAGGGAGATGACGATGACCGGCAGTGCCGTCGCAACTGCAAAGACCGCAGGAACGAAAAGCGCGTCCCCGGTCTTCAACGCAATCGGGACCAGCATTCCGAAGAAGAGGACTGCGGCAAACGGACAAAGGGCAAGCGCAAATATGACACCGAGGAAGAACGCTCCCAGGTATCCCTTTTCACCGAGATAGAGCTCGATCGCCTGGAGCCTGCCTTGTCCACCGGAGAAGGGGATCTGGACGATTTCAAGCATCAGGACTCCCATGACGACCAGGAACGGCCCGATCAGTCTCTCCCCGTATTCCTGGAGGAAGAACGAGATCGCCTGGATGTTCAGGCCCGCATGGACGATCAGGGCCGTGAGAGCGATGTAGGCTGCCATCCTCCCCAGGCTGTAGAGTGTCCCGACGAGGATCGTGTGCCTGCTGTCGCCGATCTTCTTCGAGATGAAGGCAATGGCAGTGATGTTCGTGGCAAGCGGGCAGGGAGAAAACGTCATCAGGAGACCGATGAAGAACGCCGCGACGAGGGGGATGCCGCTGGTCCCAAGGGCCTCCATGGCACCCATCACGCCTGTCACGAGAGATCCCCTGCCAGCCTCTTTTCAATAACTCCCTTCAGGTAGTCCATGTATTCTTCCTTGTTCCCGATCTTGTACCATACCCGGATATTCTCCTCTTTTGAAAATTCACCCCTGTTGGTGACCCCGATCCAGAGTGAGGATCCGGTAGGCCCGTACTTCTCCACGATTGCCCTGTTTTCCGGGAGATCGACATTTATATGGCCAAAGACCAGTTTCCCTGATGCAAGCTCAGGTCCAAAATACGTCTTTACCGTTTCCTCTGCGTATTCTCCAAGAACGATGCAGGAATAACACTGGCGGGTCGCATGGAAATGGTAGACCTCGACCTTGTCGACGGAAGAGAGAGACCTGTTCCCGGCACTCTCCCCCGTGTTCCCCTGCGTCAGGCACCCTGCCGCGAGCAGGTATGCAAAAACGAAGAGGAGAACCGGTAGAATAACAATGCTTCTCTTATTCATGGTCCTGTCCCGGGGGCACCCGGTGGGATATGTGCCCGTCGTTTTTCACAATTCTCATAATCACGTGGGAAAGCTTCTGGATCTCGTCAAACCGCGGCTCTTCCATCCCCCGCTTGGCGATCCCTTCTGCAGTTGCGACGAGGTGCCCGTCCATGACCTTTCCTGCCAGAAGGACTCTCTTCCTGGCACAGCACTGGTCGCACCCGTCAACCACGACCAGGCGCTCGTCACCGTCCAGTTCCTCCTCGAGGGACCGCGTGAGCCCGGTGAGGACAAGGTGGCGGGAGAGAAGGGCCGGGTACATGCTCCGGATAAAGCGCCCTGCGAGGGTCGTAAGCTGCCCCGTGTAGGAGATCCCTGAGCATGTCAGGAGGAGAACGGGACGGTCCTCATCTTTCATCCCGTCTCACCCCTCCCGAAATGCCCGTCGATCCATCCCGTGATCCCGTCCCGGACCTTCCGGAAAACGTCGACCGGACTTTCCCCTTCCCTCCCGGCCGGGTCGGGAAACGGGACGTGGAGGGTCTCTTTTGCCCAGGGAAAGAAGGGGCAGGCACTCCGCGCAGAATCGCATACCGTCACCACGAGGTCCATCTCTCTTCCGTAAAATTCCGTGACAGGTTTGGAGCGCTGTCCGGATATATCAATGCCGATCTCTTCCATGACCGCAATGGCGAGGGGATGGACCCGGGTTGCCGTTGTCCCGGCCGAGAAGGCATCGAAACGGTCGCCGTACCGGGCCCGCAGGTAACCTTCAGCCATCTGGGAGCGTGCACAGTTGTGGGTGCAGATGAAGAGAACACTCCTCTTTTTTTCGCTGGCACTCATGGTGTCCTTTCACCCCCCTCTCCCGGCTTTTTCCCCCGCAACCTGCCGGAGCGTCCTTTCAGGACCGGCCGTTGCAGGCACAACCGCAGTCACACGTTCCCTTTTTGCTCTCCACCACACCGATGATCACCTGTTTCAGGAGGTCGGGGGTAATCGCCTCGTAGCGATGTCCCCGATACTCGATTGCACGGCAATAAGCCTCGTCCTGTCCCGTGATGCAGGCACAGGAACAGCAGGGGGTCGAGACCACTTCCGCACCGGCAAGGAAGTCCTCGAGGGGTCTGCCGTCGAGGAGGACCTGGTTCGATACCCCGATCTCAGCATCGGGGAGGACTGTCTCACGGAACTCGGGTATGATGCCCTTTTGCCTGAAATAGGGTCCGAGGTCCTTTAAAACATCGCGTATCGCTCCGCCGGTCAGGCTGCAGCGCTCGCACGTTCCGGTCACATCGTTCCCGATGTGCTTCCATTCAATGACGAGTGTCTTTGCCATGGGAAACCTTTCCCTCTTCGCATTCGCAATGACCGTCCCTGCCCTCCCGTCCGCCAGGGCCCGGGTCCGTATCAAGGAGCCTGGCAAGGTCCCTCGTAAAGGATCTCACTCCGGGGGGTCCCGGCTCCGACCTCCTGTAGTATATCCAGAGCCCCTCCCGCCGGGCTGTGACCAGGCCGGCATTCCGCAGGATTCCCAGGTGGCGGGAGACCTTGGTCTGGGTGGTCCCGAGGATGGCCTGTATATGGCAGACGCAAAGTTCCCCGCCACCGAGGAGGAGGTAGATCCTGAGCCTCGTCTCGTCGGAGAGCGCCTTGAAGATGGTGATATACCGGGACAAGGACGATGCCCGGTGCCGTCCTGTCCTCCCCGTCATGTACTAATACCTCGTTGGTAAACCCGGATAAATCCAGTGATCTTCACCCGAGAAGCCCTGCCGTCTGCAGGACCTGCAGGACGATCCCCGCACTGATGGCGACCCCGAGGACGACTCCAACGAACGCTGCAACGAGCCTCCGCTCGAAGATGGATGCAAGGAGGGTCACCTCGGGAATGCTTGCCCCTGCTCCGCCAATGATGAGTGCCATGACAGCGCCAAGGCCCATCCCCTTCGTAAGCAGGACCGCACTGATGGGAATGATCGTCTCCGCCCTGATGTACATCGGGATGCCGATGATGGCTGCGATGGGGATGGCGAGGGGGTTTTCCGGACCCGCAAGGGAGACGATCAGGTCCTCGGGCACGAACCCGTAGATGAACGCCCCGATTGCAGCCCCGAGGATGAGGTAGGGAAGTACCTGGCGGAACAGGCGGAGGGAAAAACCCAGGGCAGACTTCATCCGGCGGCCATGGTGGGATCCGGGTGAACCGTTCACGCCAGGGTTTGCACTGGCGGGGGGAGCCGCGGGGATGGGCGTTGAACCGCCTGCACAGCACCCTGTTGCCTGTGTGGTCATGCCCGTATCTCCCGGACAACAGCCCGTACTTGCCTTTGCCGGACGAACCGGGTTACCTGCACAGCACCCCGATCCTGCACCAGAGGAGATAGCGTTCTTTCCCGGTCCGACAGGTTTGACGAACCGGATGAACCCCCTTTCTTCGAGCACGAGCCCCGACAACACTGCGATGCAGAAGGTGATTGCACAGTATATAACGGTCGGTACCGGTCCGAAGAATGCCAGCACCATGAAGACAATGACCGGGTTTAAGAGCGGTGATGCAAGGAGGAATGCCATGCAGGCGCCAAACTGAACCCGGGAGTTGATCAGCCCGACGAGCACGGGGATCGTCGAGCAGGAGCAAAACGGTGTCAGGGCACCGAAGAATGCACCGAGAGCCGTCCCCGTGACCCGGTTCCCGGACGAGAGAGCCCGGCGGATCTTCTCTTCGGGGACGTATTCCTGGATGAGCCCTACCAGGAAGCTGATGGCCACGAAGAGGAGGACAAGTTCGAGCGTGATGACCAGGAAAAACTGCCCGGCCGTGAAGAGGTCGTTTATTGCTGTCATCTATATATACCTATATTCGGTTATCCAAATATAATGATTTTGAATCTCCCTGCCGATCTTTGCATTTTGTGTCACATAAGTGCATAAATGGTTCCAAAATATTATAGTGAAAAATGTCGAAATGTAATGACCCATGGTACCCTGCAGTATTCATGACACAGTCCGCCGCCATGCATTCCTCCTCGTCCGGCATCCCGCGTTTCTCGGTGCGGTGATCGGGATTCTCGCTGCACTGTCCCAGTCGCTTCTCATCAGTGCCGGGGGCCCCGAGGCGTACGGGTTCTGCGTCGCATGCCACACGCGGGATCTCGTGAACGGGGTTACCAATATTCTTGCCGGGTCATCCCTTGCCCTTGCACCCATCTCGAAGAATGCAGTTTTACCCGTGATGAGCGTTGTCGGTGTGCTCATCGGCGCATACGTATCCGCACGCGTGAACAGGGAGCACGCCGTCAAAAAGGGATCGTTCCGGGACTACCTGCTCTATTTCCTCGGGGGTTTCCTCGTGCTCATCCTCGCGATGATCTTCGGGGGGTGCCCGTACAGGGCGGCTATCCGGACGGGCTACGGGGATATCATTGCCCTGCTCTTCATCGTGGCGATGGCACTTGGAGTCGTTGCGGGCACGGTCTTCATGCTGAAGCAGGCCGAAAGGGAGGAGGCCTGATGGCGACCGGTGTTCTGCCCATGGAGATTGCGGTCTACGCGGTCCCTGCCGTGACTCTCCTCCTCGGTATCCTGATCGGCTACCTTGCCCAGCGTTCCGGTTTCTGCTCGATCGGAGGGTTCCGCGACTATTTCCTCTTCCGCCACACGCGGATCCTCTCAGGGTACCTGGCCCTGATCGTCTTTTCGTTCCTCGGGTACCTCCTCTTCTGGACACTGACACCTGCAGCAATGGAACACTTCTTCTGGGCACTCACGAGCGGGCCTTTTATCCCGGTTCCGGGAGCCCCTGCAGGCCTTGGCCCGGCAGCCTACATCCTCCTTGCCGTGATCCCCGGTTTCCTCGTCGGATTTATCTGCGTCCTCCTCGGCGGATGCCCCATCCGGCAGGCCGTAATGACATCCGAGGGGAACATCAGGGCTGCGTTCTTCCTGCTCGGGATGGCTGTCGCCTCCCCGGTCTTCGCGGCGTTCGTATCGGGGTGGATTGTCCTCCTCATGAAGTCCCTTGGACTGGGGGCCTGATCATTGTGTTCTCCTCAAAATTCCTCTTCTGCGATCCCATCAGCGGGGAACGCATGAGGTGGCTCGCCGGGGTGATCGGCACGGCAGGAGGGCAGGAGCACTCCGGGGACACGGGGAATGTAAAGATATTTCTTACAGGAGATGCCCTCTTCAGCCTCGTGGATGCACGGACCCGCCCTGCCTGGGCCACCCTCTCCCGGTTGCCGTCCGTCCTGGTCATTGCAGACGGCGACGAGCTCCGCCTTCAGGGACTCGCCGACCCTGTTGCATCCGGGATCCCGGGTCTTCGTATCACGGGGTCGGCCAACCGGGAGTCTTTCTGGGGAGAACTCGTCTCTTCCCTCGAAAAGGACTGGCCCGGGACGAGGAGCGCTGCATTCCTCCTCTGCACTTCTCCCTACATGAGCCGGGTCCCGGTCTACATGCTCCGGTTCCTCACCTGCGTACTCGGGGCTGGGCTGCACCCGGAGCTCTATTGCTACCTCGACGGGGTCCACGCTCTCCACGATGGCCAGCGCCCCTCGGAGTTCGAGAACATCGGCAAAGGCGTATCTGCCCTATCCGGGAACACCGTACGAGCATGCCGCGACCCGTGGTTTGCTGCCTGTTCGCGGTGTGCAACAGCGAGGGGATATTACCAGATGAACCCCGGCACGGGTTTCTGTGAACCTGCTTCCTGTATCCAGGACATCGCGATTAAGCCACTGAAAGAGATCCTTGCCCGGTTTTCCGGGTTCCACCCTATCGCCTCGCACATGGGGGGCTGGACTGTCCCGGCCGGAGACGGGAAGGAGGGAGTCCCCACCCTGACCGTGTTTATCACGCACCCTCCCTATTGTTCCGAGTGGACGTTCGGGGGACTCTCCCTGGCCATTGCCGCGGCCATGGACGGAATTTCGACGAACGTCGTCTTCATCGAGGATGGCGTGTATGCCCTCCAGGGGAACCACGATGTGCCCGATAATGACCGGATCTTCAACGTGCAGGAGATGATCGCCGTCACGACCGATATCGGGAGTCTCTCCTACTACGTCCATGCCCCTTCCGTCGCGGACAGGGGCGTCAGTACCACGGGGAACCTGTCGCTGGTCAGGGAGGCCTCGGACGGAGACCTGTCCCGAATCCTGTTCCCGGCAAAAAAAGACCCCGCTTTTACCCCTGCCATGCGCATGCTGTTCTTCTGAAAGGATGTGATACCATGGAGAATACAAACGCAAAGGACTTTTCCGAACTGACCTGCACCAACCTGATGATAAAGCTGAAAATCCTGCTGAACAAGCTTTCTCCCGGCGATACCGTGGCTTTTTACGCAACGAGGGAGCAGGTGGACAACACGTGTTCCCCTTTTTCCGGCCAGGGATACCAGGTGACATGGACAGAAGTCGCCGCGAACCGGTACCTGGTCCGCATCGGGAAGTGAGGGGTCTTTTTCCGGGCATGGAGGGATGCATGCCCTATTCCGGCCCCGCCGGGGGTGTCATCGTACCAACCTATGCAGACCACCGAAAAAAACGACGCCCTTGGGAACAGAAAATATTCTATTTAAGGATCAATTTTCGATACTGACCTGTCTTTCTCCATGATACAATTGGAACCTTCTCATAACGGAGGTCTTTATCAGCACTCAATATTAAAAACCCATTATGGAAGATCTCCACTTCTTTACGGGATATCGGAACGCTATTCCGATGCCCGTGAAGAATTTATGACTTCATCAGTAATTCAGGAAAAAGTCTTGCTGCGTACGCCTCGAACTCCTCCATATTCATGACCCTGAATTTTCCGTTCTCAAGCACCCCAACCTTATGACACATAATCCGTATCACCTCCGGGTCATGCGAAATAAAAATGCAGGCATTTTGATTCTTCTGCTGCAGGGTCCTGATCAAAGTCAATACCTGCGCCTGAACTGACATGTCAAGCATAGAAGTTGGTTCGTCTGCGATGACCAGTTTCGGCTCCAGAGAATAGATTCTCACCAGCATCGCCCGCTGGATCTCGCCCCCCGACAGCTGGTGGGGATAGCGGAAGAACTGTTCCTGTTTCAGTCCAACAGCCTCTATAAGAGGCATAAGCATAGTGAAGGCATCTTCCACGGAGATCTTTTTATGATAGACCAGTGGTTCTGTTACACTGTCGATCAATTTCATCCGCGGGTTGAATGAGACTTCAGGATGCTGAAAAATCATTTGGATCAGGGGTTTTATTCCGGAGAAGAAGGACCGCCTCATTCTTGTTATTTCCAATCCTTCGAACCGGATCTTTCCGTGCGTCGGACGCTCCAGTCCCAGGATGCATCTGCTGAGGGTGGATTTGCCAGAGCCACTCATCCCAAAAAGACCGATTGTCTCCCCACCCCTGAGCGTAAAGGTTACATCTGAAAAAATGTCGCCATGCCCGTACGTTTTATGGAGTCCTTCTACGCTCAGGAGTTCTGGTGGCACCTGATACCCCTCCCATTCCTGATTATCCACTCCGGATGACAAAGCAGACCAGTTTCGCAGTGACGATCGCAGCGTCCATGAAAATAACAGCCCTCAGGAAGGTTTTCCAGTGCGGGTGCAGATCCCTGCATCGGAACCATTCCATTACGGGGTAATGCACGGAGGAGGCCACGAGTATAGGGGTGAAGAGGGTGGGCCAAGACATCCTCGCACCTGCCCGATTCAACCATCTCACCAGAATACATCACCCCGATTCTGTCACCAATTAATCCTGCGAGATCCAGATCATGGGTTATGAGAAGGATGGAGGTCTTATATGCACGCTTGAGCTCGGAGAAGACCTCCATCGTCACTCTCCTTGCAGCAAAATCCAGACCCTTTGTAGGTTCATCTGCGATGAGGACGAGAGGCTGCGATGCAATCGCAATACCGGTAGTCAGCCTCTGCCGCATCCCGCCAGAGAGTGAATGCGGGTAGGATTGGGCGACACGATCCGGTTCCTCGAACCGAAGAAGGGTAAGAAGTCGCCTTATCTCCCTGATTCGTGCATTTTTTTGCATTTTCATGACCTCTCCGATCTGATCGCCATTGCGCATCAGGGGATTGAGTGAGCCTGATGGATTCTGGGGTATCAGTGCAATTTTGTGTCCACGATAGTGCGAAAAAGCCTCTTCATCGAGAGAGAGAATCTCTTCGCCCATGAACTGAACACTCCCGCTTACCTCCGCTGACGGGGGAAGGAGATGGAGAATCGCCTGGCCGATTACCGATTTCCCTGAACCCGTTTCCCCCACAAGGACGAAAATCTCGTTGGGATAGAGGGAGAAAGAAACATTTTGCGATGCACGAATAGCTCCATATCTCGTATGGAAGGTGACGTTAAGGTCCTTTGCCGTGAGAATTGCCTCTATAGTACCATCCCCTGATCCTGTTCTGAATTTGAAAGATCGCGCAGTCCTTCTCCTGCTACGTTGAAGAGCAACGTCACAATCGTAATTGCAATCCCGGGTACAATCACATTGAGAGGTGCGATGCGCATGTAACTTAAGCCCGCATTGATCATCGATCCCCATTCGGGAATTGTTGGTGGAATTCCAAGACCCAGAAATCCGAGGGTGGAGATAGTGAGGATGGTGTGACCAATATCGATGGTTGCGAGGACAACCACAGGCATTATGGTATTTGGCACCAGATGGCGGGCGATTATCCACCAGCCGGGTAATCCTGCCGCCTTTGAGGAAAGGATGTATTCCTGGAATTTTTCGGAGAGCACCTGTCCACGCATCAATCGTGCAAATGACGCCCATTGCACAATAACCAGGATCAGTATCATGTTCAGTAATCCGGGTCCAAGGAGGGTGACCAGCGCAAGCGCCAGAATGATTGCAGGGAATGCAAGAAACAAATCAATAATACGTGCCAGAACCTCGTCTATCCTCCCACCGCAGTATGCAGAGAAACAGCCAACTGCAGTACCTACAAAGAACGTAAGTAGTATAGTGCTAACTGCAATAAACAACGAGGTACGGAGACCATAGATGGTCCGGGAAAAGAGGTCCCTTCCCAGGTAGTCGGTTCCAAACAGATGGGTCAGGGAGGGTCCCCGGTTTTTATAACCGAGAGCTGTTGCATTGGGATCCTGGGTGACCAGAAAAGGTCCAATCAGGGCAAGCAGGAATATCAACCCAATCAGGCAGAATACCACGAAGAGAAGGGGTTCCCTTGTGAACAACTCTGACCAAACACCCTCTTTTCTCAAATCCTGCCGTACACTGTCTCCATATACGAAAGCCCTACTCATATGTTATCCTCGGATCGATGACATGGTACAGGAGATCCACGACGAAGTTTACCAGGAGAAACAGGGTGATGATCACCACAATGGTACTTTCAATGAGAACGACATCCCTTGCCGCAATTGCTTTCATGAGGAGGTTCCCGAGTCCGGGCCACGAAAAAATTGTCTCTATAACGACTGCGCCGGCGAGAAGGGACCCAAATGTCATTCCGATCATCGTAATAACGGGTAGAAGGGAGTTTCTGAGCGCATGATGGATGATGATGCGCTTATCCGGTAATCCCTTGGCTTTCGCAAAGGTGATAAAAGGTTTATTCATCGTGTCGATGAGGCTCGTGCGCATTATCCTCGCCAGGGATGCCGAGGAATGAATCGCAAGGGACAAAGCAGGGAGGATGAGATATTCACACCCCCCATAGCCTGCAACCGGTGTTATCCCCAACCCCACGCTGAAGACAAGGATGAGTATCACCGCAATCCAGAAGACCGGCATTGAAATGGAGAAAATCGTGATCATGCGCACGATCCAGTCTGATAACCTGCCCTTTCGGAGTGCAGAATAGATCCCGAGAGGGAGCCCGATGACGACCGAGAGAAAGGCTGCTGCAGCTGCAAGGATTAGTGTGGGGGGGAGAGCATTCTTTAATAAATGCGTCACGGGCCTGTTGAAGAGTATCGAATAACCCAGGTCACCGCCGATTGCCCCCCTGATCCAGTTAAAGTACTGCTCCAACAGCGATTTATCGAGATCGTAACGCTGGGATAATTCCGTGACCATTTCAGGTGGCGCTGCTTCTTCGAGTCCCACGAAGAGGTGTTTTGTCAGAATCTCGGCTGGCTCTCCCGGAATTGCATTCACCACGATAAATGTAAAAACCGAAACGATGAAGATTGTAAAGACGAGATAACCGACCCGCTTGATGATATAACGGTGCATAGAACTCAAATAGACGATTAAGGGTTCACTCTGGTTTTCTACCGGTCATAAGATAATACGATGTGGCCGTGTTAATCCTCTGATACCAGGGCTGGCGTCTCTGCTGATTTTGCCTGATATGCATCAGATCAAGGCATGAAACCTGCTCAAAACCGGCCGCTTCAAGGAACTGCCGGGCCCTATACTCCGGAAGCCCGCCGGGAAATGGCAGCTGATTTTTGACAGCGGCAGGATATCCCCTGTCTCCATGCGGGCGTTCCTCGAAAACCCGGGCCATGATACCACTGAATTCCCGTTTTAACCGCGTCAGCACTTTTCCATCGTCCCATATCCCTTCAATCAGCATCACGGTACCTCTAGGTCTGAGAATCCTATACCAGTTGGAAAGTGCTTTTTGCGGTTGTGGAAGTGTCCATAGGAGATGCCTCGCCACGATAGCATCAAAACTGCCGGGATCAAAGGGGGGTGATTCTGCATCACCAACATGGAATGCCATCGGAAGGTTGCCCTGAGATGCCTTCATCTCCCCGATCTGCATCATTCCCCTCGAAAGGTCAATCCCGGTCACACGATGACCCATCTCTGCAAGGAGCAGTCCCATTGCACCGGTTCCACACCCCGCGTCCAGGATTCTGAGTGATTGCCCCGATGGAAGGACCGTTCCGAATGCTCTCTTCCATAGTTCTTTCTCATCTTCCGTGTGGATACCGTGCGATACATAAGTATCATAATACACGGATTCCTCGTCCCATGTCCTGGCAATGTTTCTCTTGATTGTTGAGTCATCCATAGGCAACAGAAATCAGGTGATAGTCATGAAGGGGTCGATCCGATAGTCATGTGCAGTCGGATCGAATTTGTAGCCTTTTATATTATCTTTCATGACAATCGCAACCCCGTAGTAGGCAATGTTGATGGTCGGGAGATCGTCATATACGATACCCTCGATACGACGGAAGTGATCATACCGCTCGTTGAGGTCGTTGATGTAATGACCTTCCTCTATCATCCGGTCCACGACAGGATTGCTGTAACCAGCCCTGTTGTTGGGACCGTTCGTCGTGTACCAGCTGTTCAGGACATACTCGGGATCAGGCACCATAGCCAGGTTATAGGCGGCAAGATAAAGGTCCCATTCATCGTTATTCAGGAGCGGACTCAATGCACTGTTTTCCATCACGACCGGTTCGGTATCGATACCGATTGATTTGAGGTTTGCACAAATTGACTCGAGCATGGGGGGAAGACCGGGACGCTCGATATATGTGAGCACCTTGAGTTTTAACCTCCGACCATCCTTGTCTACGTAACCGTCACCATCGGTATCTCTCCATCCGGACTTCTCGAGGTATTGTTTCGCGAGTCCCGGGTCGTATGAATATGGCTGTAAAGATGTGTTTGCCCAGCGCATTGTCGGCAGGAAAACCCCTCCTGCCTGACTGCCTACCCCGTACAAAACGTGTTCAACGATACCATCGCGGTCAATTGCATGAGATATTGCTTTTCTCACGTTTTTATCATCGAGCGGGGAATGTTTCATGTTGACATCGAGTTTGTAGACACGGGGGGTATTGTATTTCTCGACGTGGATGCCCGGGAGAGCATCTATCCGGTTGACTTCACTATATGGAGGATCGACGGTGAAATCCACATCCCCTTTCTCAATGAGCATTGCCCTCGTTTCGGGATTCTCGTAACTCCGGATGATCATACGATCAATATTGGGAACTCCTCCCCACCAATTGGAATTTTTCACAACGACGACTTCTCCGGTCTGTTCGTTGAATGACTCGAGCATCATGGGGCCTGTTCCCACCGGTTTTATGAAATTTCCGCCTGCATCGTAGGAATCCGGGTGTATGATAGCGGTGTCCGGATAATGGAGAACAGCCGGGATGAGGGGATTGAGAGAATTCGTGTGGATTCTGACCGTATAGGGATCGACGACCTCGCTCATTTTGTAATCCATGAGTTTTGCAGTAGTTGGTGAATTCTTTGCCACGCTGTCAAGGGAGAATTTAACGCTATCGGCTGTCAATTCCTTCCCGTTATGGAATTTTACCCCTTTTCTGATGGAGATCTCCCAGACGGTATCATTAATCTGTTTCCATGATGTGGCAAGATTAGGAACCAATCCAAAATTTGAATCTGCACCAACAAGGGTTTCCGTAACAATGGCTTTTTCTGTGATAAATGTGCCTCCGCTGTGACCCCCTCCGGGATTAATATCTGAAACTTTCCACATCTCACCGACGATGAGGGTCTTTTCCTTACCCGATGCCTGGGGATTGTTGGATGTACAACCGGCAAAGAGCACGTATCCGGAAATAAGAATGATCATTAGGGCCAAAGTCAACTTTGACCACTGAATACCTCGTTTTTCTCGGCTCCAAATTGTCATAAGTATGACAAAATTGAATTTTTTATTTAATAAATATTACTAATTTATAATATTATAATAATTTTTTGATTAGTCTTTGGACGTGGTTACCCCTCCCCCCGGCCTGCGTGAAAACGCATCCCATATTCTTCTCCCCCGCACCTGCTCCCTGCATGGACCCGGTCATCTCTCTTATCCGGGAGGAACTTGAAAAACACGCCGACCCCGGGATCCGGAAGAGTTCCCGGCGGTTCTTCAGGGAACCGGTCACATGCTATGGCATGAAGACCACTACCGCCACCACAATCGCGAAAAAGTACTGGGCAACGATCCGGTCGCGGGACAAGAAGGAAATCCTCTCTCTTTGCGAGGAGCTGTACCGGTCCGGCTACCTGGAGGAGACCTTCATCGCTTCGGAATGGGCACGCCGCCTTTCCCTGCACTATGACCGGGAGGATAGTGCGGTCTTCCGGCACTGGATCGAGACCTATATCTCCAACTGGGCGTCCTGCGACGGTTTCTGCAACCACGCGGCTGGTGATTTCATCGGGCGGTTCCCGGATTCTATCAGCGAACTCGAACAGTGGACACGATCAGAAAACCGCTGGCTGCGGAGGGCAGCAACCGTGTCGCTCATCTTACCGGCAAAGCACGGAAAATCCTTGACGAATCGATATCGATTGCGACACTCCTCCTGACCGACGGCGACGACATGGTGCAGGAGGGGTACGGGTGGCTCCTCAAGGAGGCAAGCAGGAAACATGCCGAAGAGGTGTTCTCGTTTGTCATGGAGAACAGGGATAAGATGCCGGGAACCGCACTCCGGAACGCAATCGGGTTGATGCCAGCCGCCCTGAAGGCAGAGGCAATGAAGCGGGACCGGTGCTAGTCCCTCGTGACCCTGCCCCCGCCTGCCCGTATGGCTTCCTCAATGGTGGTGAGGAGTTCTTCGTCCGCGAGTGCAAAGTCGAGGAAATCGTATTTGTTCACGAGGAGAAGGGGTTTGAGGATCGCGACCGGTCTTTTCCCACCGGTTTCGCCCGGGTAGTCCTGCGGGACCACCGTGATGGTCTCGTCATCCCAGATCGCAAGGTTCCCCCGTCCTGCCTCGTCCCAGAGCCTTTTTATGATGTCCCGTGTGTTCATCTGCAAAAAACCTCTTTCCATCTTCAGGGGACAGTAGGAGATCAGGGTATTTAAGCGAATCGGGAGAGGAGAGCGGGAACGCGTCCTGCGTCATCCCCGGCATGGGGTGGGCATTCCTGCCGATAATGACAAGTCGCATCCCGGCACACCATTCATTCACCATGTCTTTCGCACTCGGGGATCGAATCCACTCCCTTGCATATTCGCTCGGTGCCGGTTACTACGGGGTGGCCGACCTTGCTCCCGCCCGCGATTTCATTCTCCGCCAGGGTGGAGAGCGGATCGCCCGTTACCCGCGGGCCATTTCCATCGGCATGCAGATACCCGATGACATCGTGGAGCTCGTCCCCGACGGCGATGCAGAGGCTGCAGTCATCTACCGGCACAGCGGCTACGAGGTCCTCAACCAGGCGCTCGACCAGGTCTCGGTCCGGGTGGCTCGCGAACTCCAGCGTGCGGGATACCATGCATTTCCGGTCCCCGCATCGAGACGCACAGATGACCGGGAGATCCGGTCGGTCTTCTCCCACAAGCTTGCTGCACACCTTGCAGGCCTGGGGTGGATAGGGAAGAGCTGCCTCCTCGTCACCCCGGACAACGGCCCCCGTGTCCGGTGGGTGAGCGTGCTTACCGATGCACCACTCGGCGTGACCGGGACCCCCATTGAACCCCGTTGCGGGACTTGCACGGCATGCGCCGATACCTGTCCGAAAGGCGCAATCACGGGCAGGATGTTCGATCCGTCCGAGCCGCGGGAGGCACGCCTCGATGCGGCTGCATGCGACCAGTACTTCAGGGAAATGGAAGGGAAAAAGGGCGTTGCGGTCTGCGGACTGTGCCTGTATGCCTGCCCCTATGGGAAAAAATGAGGACATCCTCCGGGGAATGCCCTAACTGGTATCCTTTCCCTGACCTTTCCTGAGGTTTCCTGATCAGGGTGCCGGATAATATTCTTTCAGGGTGTCTGCCATCTCTTTCAGGCGCTTGTCCACCAGGTCATTGACGGTTCCTTCCTCGAAGGTCCCATCAGGCTGCCTTTTCATTCTCTGGGTATTTCCCTAACCATCACTCTTTTACCCCAAAGGTCCCATGCCATGAACGAGAGGCCATGACCAAGACCATCGCTTACGAAGTAACCGGGCACCTGGGAGATATCGAATTCCGCACGTATCCACCCCTCATTCTCGCAACCGTTTCAGGAACCGATGAAAACGAGGCATTCACGATACTCTTTCGCTTCATCTCGGGAAATAACCAGTCAGGGAAAAAGGTGCCCATGACCGCACCGGTCATCACCCCCGAAAAGATTGCCATGACGGCGCCCGTCCTGTCCGATGCACATTCGATGTCATTCGTCATGCCCGCGACCTATACAAGAAACGATATTCCAGAGCCCCTCGACATGCGGGTCAGCATCCAGGAAGTCCCCTCACGGGAACTTGCAGTCATCCGGTTCCGGGGAAGTGCTTCGGACCGCGATGTCTCTCTCGTTCGCGAACGGCTCCTCGCATCCCTTGCAAGGGCAAATATTTCCCCCGTGGGAACGCCGTTCCTCATGCGGTACAATTCGCCGTTCACCCCCGGATTCCTGCGAAGAAATGAGGTCGGGGTCGAGATACGGAGATAAATCCAAGAGATAGTGTTAGATTGCAAAGATTATTCCCCATTATGGATTTTTCATCACATTTTTCCGGATCCCACCTAATAGTGTTATATGCATCTCAATCCCGCCCAACTCGATGCCGTTACCCGTCAGGGCATCCAGCTTATCCTCGCCGGTCCCGGGTCAGGAAAGACACGGGTCATCACTGAAAAGATCCGTTACCTCATCTCAATGGGGGTGCCTCCGTCAAATATCCTGGCCCTCACCTTTTCAGACAAAGCCGCCCAAGAGATGCGGGACCGTTTGGACTCCGTACCTCAGAGTGCCGATCTCACTGTCAGCACATTCCACTCATTCTGCCTCTCGGTATTGGAAGAGAATCGGCTAGATTCAGGTATCAATTTCAGTTCCGGCGTTATCAGCCGGGCGAACCAACTCGTCTGGGGACTGAAGAACATCGACTCGTTCGGGTTTGAGCATATCGAAGTGGGGAACAATGCCGTTGACGTTATTGAAGCAATAATTGATGGTATCAGTGCATTCCGGGACGAACTAATTTCACCGGATGAACTTGCCCACTATCTCAAAAAGAAAGAAAATGTCACCGTTTCCGCAGAAGAATCCGCATACCTCGAAAAACTCTCGGATCTCATCAAGGTCTACCGGGCCTACGAACGCTTCAAACGAGAAGAGATGCTCCTCGATTACGATGACATGATCCATGAGACCTGCCGGCTGTTCGAACGAAAACCTCTAATCCTCCGGAGATACCGGGAGCGGTTCACCCACATACTGGTGGACGAATTTCAGGATACGAATTATGCACAATTGCAGCTGATCAAGATGCTTGCCGGGGACCACCTCTGCGTGGTCGGCGACGATGACCAGACCATCTACCGGTTCCGGGGTGCGTACCTCACGAACATGCAGGATTTTCTCCAGCACTTCCGGGACGCACAGGTGATCCTCCTCACCCACAACTACCGGAGCACGCAAACCATTCTTACTCTTGCGCTGGCCCTGATGCGTCATGCACCCAACCGGCGGGAGAAACAGCTGCTCACCGATAATCCTCCCGGAGAGCCTGTCAAGGTGGTACACTGCGAGAATGAAACCACCGAGGCCTCGTATGTAATCGGCGAGATCGAACGATTGCTCGGCACTCGCTTCCTGTCCCGCCGGGAGAAGGTGGAACGTCCCTATACATACAAGGATTTCGCGATCATCTGTCGGAGGAGGAGGGATGGTGCGAAGTTCTACCAGCTCCTCCGGGACCGGGGTATTCCCGCAGAATTTGTGGGTGAGATGGAGTTTTTTTCCGCACCGGTAATCCGTGACCTGCTGGCATACCTGAAGATCATCAACAATCCCCTCACCGCAGGAATCCCTCTCAACCGGGTCATGAAAATATCAGGAATTCCGGAGACCGAGGTGCAGAAGATCAACGCGGTTGCCCGGAGAGCAACCTTCGGCAACCCCTACAACGACGGCGTGTTTGAGGCGATGCGGAGCATTGACTCCCTCGCGCCTCACCATGCAACCGCAATCCGTGAGCTCCTCGGTACTTTGGATGCCCTGATCATGGAGAAAGACCGGGGGCCACTCACCGCCCTGGTCCACCACCTCATGATGCAAGCCACCGATCTGTATGCCCGGGCCCTCGAAGACGAGACAGGGCAAGAGATCCTACTCCTCAACCATTTCCTGACCATAACCCGCGAATACGAGGAGATTACCAAGGATGCAACAGTTGATAGCTTCCTTACCTACCTTCGATTCCTTTCAGGATTCTCTATCGAGGTGGGCGAGACCGATGTTGCAGATTCTGTGAAAGTCCTTACCGTGCACAAAAGCAAAGGCAAGGAGTTTCCTGTTGTGTTCGTGGGGGACCTTGCCGTGAACCGGTTCCCGCTCCAGTACCAGGCGAAGGAGTTCTTTGTCCCCAATGACCTCTCGAAGGGGATGAAGACCACCCATGACGAGAAAGCTCTCTTTGAGCAGGAGGAACGCCGCCTGCTGTACGTTGCCATGACCCGGGCTGAAGATCTCCTCTATCTCACGAGGGCAAAGTGGTATGGGAACAACAAAAACCCTACCAAGCAGTCAAAATTCCTGGACGAACTTCCCCTGGACGATCCCTCACTTGTCCAAAAGGTAGAAGTGCCTGCGGTCGTATCCGCCCCTGCGCTCAGGGGTAAAACAGCCCTGGAAAAATATCAGCAAACCCTCCAATACCAGGCAAAGAGAGCCATCCATCAATTGCATCTCCAGACGGCTCTCCAGCATATTGTCACCCTCGAAAAAATCCGGCTTATATCAGAAGGAAAAGACCTCTCATCATTCAATCGCAATGCATTCCTGACCTTCACGGAGAACGATGCAGAAATCGAGACACTCATGCAGGGACGTACCCCCTGCCTCGTTGGAGAATCCCATACCTTCTCTGCGTCCGGACTGAGCACCTATGAACGTTGCCCTCTCAAGTACAAATTTCAATATGTCATCCAGATCCCGTCTCTTTCCCGGACCTTCTTCGATTTAGGATCTGCAGTTCATACTGTCATTGAACATCTCTCGAAGAAGCAAAGAGAGGGGGTTGCGCCCACGAAAGAGATGGCCCTGGCCCTGCTGGATACCGCATGGTCTACTGCTGCGTACGAATCGAAAAGCCACGAGATGAAAGACCGCGCTACGGCGGAGGCTCTCCTTGATACCTACCTCACCTGGCAGGCAGGCAACCCGAACCGTATTCTCGAAGCGGAGAAAAGGTTCCAGATCTCTCTTGGGGGAAGACGTCTAAATGGAGTTATCGACCGTATTGAAGAGACGCCTGACGGCGAGATTGTGGTGATCGATTTCAAGACGGGCTCCAAGCCAGGGAATCTCTCGAAGAACACCATCCGGGAGGACATACAGATGAACCTCTACAGTCTTGCTATTCGCGAGCTTTACGGGAAGCTCCCGGTAAAAGCATCGCTGTATTATCTTGGACCTAACAAGACCTACGACTACACTCCAACATTAGAGACAATAGGCACATTTGAAGAGCGGGTGGTAAATCTGATCAAGTCGATATGTGCAGAAGAGTTCTCCCCAATGCCAGATTACCAGACGTGCAAGTGGTGTGATTACAAGGACTTCTGTGAAGAAGGTGATTGAAAGATGATTACCAGTACACCGGGACTTGACTTTGGGATTTCTTGATTGGTTGAAGAGTCTGTTCACTTTGAACTCTTCTTCTTTTTCTCGTAAAACCTCCCGAAGAAAGGAAGAAGAGCAAGAGGAAATTGAGGAACTGGTTGCTCTCGCTATCATTTAATTGATCGGAACACTTTAGACGGCCCGGAATGTTCGTCTCCGCTCCATTCCATCCGGTGCTCCTCCATTCTGCTCCGCTCACATACCGGTCCTATTCTCTCATGATTGATCATGGTATGATGACACTCCCGGTTTCGTCGTTTTCACTCCTCACCGGCATGCTGCTCTCTCCCGCTTCTCGCACCCTCCTTCGCAGCGTGTTCGTCGATGTATTCCGTATAACCACTGACGCTCAGTAACTCGCAGTGCCTGGTAGTGTGCAGAGTTTGACAGAGCACCCATGATCACCGGAAGTCCCATGCCGAGTGCTGACGGCACACCCTTTTCATCGCCACCAACTGAACTGCTGATCAGGGAGAGGTTGTCTCCTGTCCCAACCTGTTTCATGAGTTCTGATACTATGTCCATATGACAGGAGAATAGACAGGGGTGACATCAAAGGTATCTTGGAAAGATCTGTTCATGAAAAATAAAAAAATAAGGCGAAATGATTGCGATATAGAACCGGATATAAAAAGTAAAAGCCCCAGCCGTGAAGAAAGAATCTGGGTTCAAATCTCTCACGGATTTTGGACTGCGCATTAACACATACTATAATACAACGAGTCCACCTGTTCTAATTCTGTGAAAGACAAGCTGACAGTTGTTCTTCAAAGTCGTTAAAGGACGGTAAACAGCGTAACTTTTTCAATGAGGTTGGTTCAATTGAATCAACCATCTCCTTTATTGCTTTATCATCAATAAATTGTCCCCTAAAAACACATTTCTCGCCATATGTTTCTTCTTTAATTGATCCCTTTGCAATAGTCATTACCTGACTAATCTTCGTACAATCATAAGTGCGTTCTAAAATCACTTTCATCCAATAATCTAGCGTTTTTATTGGAACTGCAGAAACGAGACAAGGAATTTTCGAATAGTAGCTATTGTCCTTGCAAAAGTCAGTATATGCTTCTTGAATAATCTTTTTTATTTCAACTCCGATTCCATCTTGTTCATGTGCCTCATCATTATCGACACAAATGATAATTATGTCAACATTTCTGTGGAAACCATGGTGTAGGAATTTTGATAATATTGACGAATTATGAATTATTGAATTTTTACCGGTTCTAGTTCTCTGTGTTGAGCTTATTTTTAAAAAACGTATACTTTTTTCTCTTATCATTATCCTTATAAGTTGGGTAAGGAGAATTCTGTCGGTTGGACCTTCTGTTATTAAATGAATACATATAGATGAAGAAACACTTTCTGGCATTATAGTCCACCAATTAATCCTTCAAGCCACAATTCAACCAGAGAGTCTTCTTTGGAGTAGTCTTTTTTAAAAATTTTTAGTATTTCGGGGAGAGGTACATATTTAGACTGCCCATCTTCCTGTTCGCAAATAAGAATATATTCTGGGAACTGATTGAAATGATCAAGAATAACAGGTGAATGACTAGTAATAAAGAATTGAGTGCCTTTCGTTTCTGAAGTAAACAATATTTTTTTAATAATTTTTCCTAAAGTGTATGGATTCAAGCCATTTTCGAGTTCCTCAATGAGAATTATTTTATTTGTTCTTTGGAGATGGATCAAAGTTAAAATTGCCAAGGTAATTACAAAGCCATCAGATATTTGGGGAGAAAGGAAACTCCAATTTTTATTGGAGATTTTTCTCGAAAACTCAAGGGCATATCGATAATCTCCAAGATGGGTAAATGAAAGTCCTGTAACATCCGGATAAATTTCTTTAAAACTCTCCATAATAGATCTGTAAGTTTCAGGTTCAAGATCTCTCATTGCGAATAAAACATTAACAAGATTTTCTCCATTATGCTTAAAAAAAGGAATATTTGATTCAAGGGGATCAATTTCTCGTTCTTTTTTTATTAATTTGGGAACAAATTGAAATTTTCTTATTCCTTTGCATGTTGAATACATCTCAACCAGATCAGGAGGAAGCTCCTTTTTGACTCCTTTTTCCCTAAACAATAAGGAATCTTGGTTATTTCTTTCAAAATGGCTTTCTATTCCGTCAATCGACTCGTTTTTAACTTTTAATTGAAATTTTGGGTATTTTTTAGGAGTATATAATGAGTCTATTCGAAAGGAATGAGTAGTATTTGTTTTGGAATGAAACTCTACCGATATTTCAATCCCTTTTTTATTTATATCTGAACCTTTATGAAAAATATTCGAATATGAAAAAGGGCCAGGTCCAAATAATTCATCTAATGGAACAACAAGGGATCTTGAATAATATTCAAGCGATTCTAGAAGATTCGATTTTCCAGAATTATTCGCTCCAATAATGATATTTACGCCTTTACACCTGACATCGGCCTGTTTAATGCTCTTAAAATTTTTTATCTTTAGATTAGTTATCATTATTTTACCTAACAATTCTAAGGTTATACATTTTTTTATTGTCAGTCCGGCTCAACGGATGCAACGCCATCACCCACTCTACCGGCCTCTCGTCATTTTTTCAATATATCTTTTATACTATTAATTATGAAAAAAGTGTGATTAGAAATGAAATTCCACGTTGCCAGAATCTCTTTTATTTTATCATCTCAAAGAAGGTTAACGAAGATTGAAGAGAACCCCATTGACCTACTTGAGAAACAAATAGTTACTAGACCTAAATATACATCTAGAAGAAAAAAACAAGCGCCATTAATTTTTGATAATTTTATTTACGATAGTTACGACGGGTCCCTTATCTTAATAAAATTGGGAAAAGAAAAGGAAGTAAAAATACCAAAACATGCAGATCAGGTTGGCTTTTATGACGAATCAGAAATTATTTCCCCGTCTGTAAATGTTATTTGGGATAGGATTAATCAATTAATTGCAATTGAACATAAAACAACTGTTTTTTCTGATTATGAATATGTTTTCGATTCTATTTCAAAGCACTTTAATAATTTATTAGATCCCCTAGGATATATTGTTGTTATCGAGCCATTATCAAAAAAGGAGGAATTTTGGAATATTATTAGAAATTCCGTAAAAATTTTTCAATTAAGTTTCACACTCCACATGCCAAATTTATTTGGCGACACTAATCGTTCAATATCTGAAGTGTTAAAAACAGTTCAATCGTCCTATAATGCAGCTAGTGTGACAAATAAATTAGAAAATCCCGACGGCAATCTAAAAATTGACGAGAATGATGATGAAATAAACAGCCAACTAGATTGGATCAAACAAGGCGGGGGGTCGTGGGAATCGGTTACTAAACAAAGAGAGACATCAAGACGGAAAATAAAAATATCTAGTAAAGCAGCCTTTCAAGGGATAACAATTGAAACAACTGTAGATATCGAAGATTATTCTGATAAGGAAGCTGTGAAAATTTTAAGAGAAATTCGAAAATTGATCAAATCTGAACTCGAAATGGAAATAAGGGATAACCAACGATGAAACTGATAAATATCTATAAGATTATCGGAGTGGTGGCTTTTTCGTTCATTATTTCATATTTTCTCTATCAGGATATTGATCCAAATATTATCGCTATATTCCCCACAATATTTGGCTTAATTTTAACGGGTATTTTACCAACATTAGCAATTATTTTTGGCTTTTTGAATATTAATGAAATGAAAATAATTGAAGCCGAATTGATTAAAAAAGATCCAAATGTTCGATTGCAAGATTACTACGAAAATGTAAAAGATGATACAATTTTAATTTTTTCAAACTTTATTTTGTCTCTGATTATTTTAATAATTATAAATTCCCATTTCCTCAACTCTTTATTTCCGATATGGATCCTTTTTGCAATCATTCTCTTTTGTTTGATTTTATCGTTATCGGCGACATATGATATCATCAATAGTCTATTTACCTTAAATAAATTGAAATTTGAGATAATTTCCCGACTACAAGGCAAAGATAAATAAATTGTCTTTCTATCGCCTTCCGCTTTCGCTTTCGGCTGATTTTTTTGGCTCCAGAGGCCTTTCGCCAAGGCGACCGTTCGGTCACCAACCACCTCTAGCGAGGCGGAGAGACATGATATCCCTCTGATAAGGAAGAGCCAGCGGAGCAGAGGCCGCCACCGAACGGGAGTGAGGGCGTCGCCGGAGCGAAGCGTCAGAGAGCCCCGGACAACTCCCCCGAAGGGCGAGCCCTCGATACGTTCACCAGGTCCCGGCTTGTGTCATCCCATATTCCGCAGGTCGAATTTCAAAAATAATATTTTTCATACGGCGGCCCCAGCAGACCGAGTATTCTTTGCAAATCATCAGTTAAATTCGCGATTTTCGGTACCCTTCTCCTATCCACAAGAACCGAGTACTCCCTCACCCTCCGGAACAGGAAAAAGATCCACTTCAACGTCGGTCGTTGAGTCTGTTTCTTCGTCTGGCTGATCACCGTCTTCCCAGTACGTTCCAGTGCCCGCCTCAGCTGGAATTCAACCATTGAATAAATGAACAGACAGAGCACCATAATCATGGCCAGGGCCTGAATCCGGGAATTTTTCTTGAGGAATACCTCGGCAGCTCTGAACGATTTGTCCTTCAAAAACCGGAATCCCCGTTCCACTGCCCCCTGGCCCTTATAATATTCAAGGAGGGTATCAGGAGGGAGATCGACGTCATTGGTCGCAAGTACAAATCTCCCCCATTTTTGCGTTTCCTGCTGTATGAATTCTGGATTAAACTCAATTTCAGCGTCTAAGGTATATACCACTGTCACGGGTTCATCAGATTTTGGCCGACCAGGACCCTTTCGATCCTTGTGTTTCACCGCAACCACCGAGATCTCTTTGAACTGGTACCTTGGATGTTTCTTCACCCACTTCTCCGCCGCTGTGCGGGCATCCGGCTCACACACAAATTCATGTGTGGAAAGCTTTTTCAGTGATTTCCTGGTCTTTTCAAAGTCTTTTTCCAGGTTGGTATTGAAGGTCTTCTCCTGGCGTTCATGCATCGGTTCCGAGTGGTAAACGACCCACTTCTGGTCAATGTCCGCATATTTCACCCGGTGTTCAGAATAGGAATACCGTGGATCCTGGCAGGGGGTGAACGGGAGATCAGACTTTTCAAGTTCCCTGACCTGGGCAATTGTCCCGGGTACCCGGCTGATCCAGAAGGTATGTTGCCCAAGTAATTGGAGTGTTTCTGGGGTATAAAATTCAGAATCCGCAACGTGGTAGACTTTTTCTGGTGACTTGAGATTTTCAGTAAGGTCGCGAATAATGGTCCTGATCGATTCTTTATCGGACTCGTTCCCCGAGAAGGTTTGGAGAAAAAGCGGGACTCCATGCTGATTTGCCGCAATTCCCAGTACGAATCGTTTGAGGTCCCATCTGCCGTCTTTGGGATATCCGTATGTGATCTGGATCTCCTCGGTTCCAAAGTCAGGCTCATAGTTCCCGGTGACACTGAAATTCGTGGTGTCGATGTGTACACAATGTGATCCAAATTCACTCTGGATGAGACATTCTGCAACAATCTCATTGAATAATTCGGTGGGTCCATACTCGGCGATGGCATCCAGGGTTCTGCCGAATACATCGTCGTTGAGATGATCTCTGGTAATTCCAGGGCCAATGAGCCCTTAATGCAATGTCATCAAAGAATTCGGGAAAGAGGTAGAGTCGCCGTTCAATGAATCCTAACCCGTTCAGAGCCATTAATTCCACGACCTGTGAATGGGTCAGGTGATGCTGACGTGTTTTGGGAATTGCCCGGTCTATCACTTTTCCGATTCCAAGCGAATCGTATGCTCCGGCAACGATCCCCAGATGGCCTACGGTTTGGATGGATTCATCGTCAAATCCATCAATTATGGGCATATTGTAGGTTTTTTACCCAAAGTACAAAGATCTTGCGGTCGTTTAAATTTGAAATTTGAATTTTTTTACTGCGAATTGTGGGATCATGAACCACTTTGAAGATCTTGATGAATCCGTATTGGCGCAAATGGACCACCCTTCCCTCAGGGGGAATCTCTACCTCGGATACCGGCCGGTTAGAGG
>JGI11944J13513_1000291_pt1 | contig 52516 bp, 45 predicted proteins | sample TerdegcoTASludge_FD_13513 | JGI IMG/M metagenome (IMG submission 13513) | reverse complement strand
CGCTCGGGTATCTGCCGCCTGTGGAGTTCGAGGAAATGTTCAACAACGCCAAGTCCTGTCCGGTTACCCTAACCGCAGCTGTCTAACCGCAGGGGGGCACTCCATATGAGCAAGTGCTGTACCAAAGACGACATACTTTCATAAGATATTGAATCAAAAAGCATTTTATAAAATATGACCCAAGATATTAATTTGTTTAATGCGCTCTTGTGAAGGTATTTTCATACACATATTTTTTGTAAAACAGTGAATTGATATTGTTTACAATAACTTGCAATGTGTTAGGTATTCCCTTCACTAATAGGATATTAAATCAGATTTGCCTAATTTTCCCCCTACTCACGGATAGACTTTCGTTCACTTTCGTTTGATCATCCCATGATTAATGCCCCATCAATCGCAGAAATATATCCTGGTATCGACCGACGCATTGTGTGATTGAATAAGACTCTTCTACTATCTTTCTCGACGCTTTACCGTAATTACATTTCAATTCTTTGTTCGTCAATATTTTCAACATCGCGTCTTTCAATGCTTTCCAATCTCCCAATTCTATCAGTATGCCATTTTGTTTATGCGTGACGACATCTCGTATTCCGGGCACATTAGTCCCGATGACAGGCAGCCCGGCAGTCATCGCTTCAAGTATGCTGATCGGCAAGCCCTCCCTGTATGAAGTCAAGCAGAATACGTCTGCAATGGACAGTAAATCTCTTACATCGCTTCTATGTCCGGCCAGGATAACCTTGTCGAGTAATCTATTTTCTTCCAGATAGTCTCTCACGGCACCCTCGGTGTTCTCCGGATCACTCTTAGTACCCTGTCCAATTAACAATAGTCTCACGTTGCCCACTTCTTTAAGAAGTTCTTTGAACCCCTGGAGTAGAAACAAATGGTTTTTTACTTTTCTAAAATTTGCAACTGTCATGACAACCTTTATATCATCAGTCAGGCCGAATTCATCTCTGATCTCTTTGACATTTCTATTTTCTTTTTTGTCTTCAAAATCGACGCCGTTCTTGATTGTGATAGCATTTTCTTTTTGCAGTCGATACTTTGCCCGAAGAGATTCTGTTACATCCTCGCTGACTCCCACAACGCAATCCAGGTGGTTTAATAGCAGTCTTCCGATCAGCTCCCATTTAAGAGGAACTTGTTCTACCTCCCAACTCGAATGCTCCGTATAAACAAGCTTCCGGCGATTTGCAATTTTGCATGCGTAAAAGGAATAGAACATCGATACAAAGTGATGAGCATTGACAATATCAATATTTTCATCGCGGATCACTCTCGATATTATCTGCATGGTCGAAAAGTCAGACGCCCCATTTCTCGGTATATGGTAAAGCCTGATTCCATGCACCTGAAATGCATCTCTGAATTTTTCATTCCCGAAAAAGTCGAAATACGCTAAAGATGTATTGAACAACTCTCTGTCCATTCGCTTGGCTATATCGTAAACGAGTGTTTCACTTCCACCTTTCTCGAGTTCTGGAATAACGAATAGAACGTTTATTTTCCCCATCTCAGCAGATTCTGTTGCGTTATAGTTTGCGTTCCGTTCTGACCCAGTATTTTCTCCCAATACCCACGACAGACAACAGATCGAGCCCCGATTTCCATAACAGGAAAACTGGTGCGAATAAAAGAGCCAGCAGTTTCTCTTTTCTGTTTTTCACGAACATGACACCGACAAGAAAGAAGGCAAGCTGTAAAATAACGAGCAAGCCGAACCATCCGGTAAATAACCCCCGATATCCGGAAAGAGGAATGACCAAAACAATGACAAACATCAAAATGGTCAGGCTGATGCCGAGTGATGGGTTGGGCAATAGTAAAGGCAGCGCCGCATCCGTCTTCAATATGCTCCCACTCTTCATACCGTTTAGGAGCAATCGGGTCCCATATTTCGCAGCGACCGCGAACCTGCCACTCGACCATCTGAGCCGCTGTGAGGTTGCCTGCTCAAGATCAACGGACTCCCTGTGATAGACGCGGGCCTTGTTTACAAAAGCGATTCTTTCGTTTTTCATGACCAGTTTGGCATAATATTCCCAATCTTCACCCACAGTAAAAGCGTCCCAGCCGTATTTTTCTATGACGTCCCGCACAAAGCACATGCCATTCCCCATCAAATGCGATGACAGACCGATTTTTTCCTTTGCAGGCCCCAGGACCTCGTTGCCAAATGTTCTTGATACATCCATCAGGCGCGTGAACCAACTTTCATCCGGGTTGGCAATTCCATTGTAGCACTGAATAATTCTCGCGCCCTGCTGGACTGCCCGATCCAACTCTCTGAGCGTACCCGACTCGACAACGCTGTCGGCATCAACAATTAATACCGCATCGTATGTTTCATTCTCAATGTTTTCCAACCCGTACTTGATTGCATATCCCTTACCGACAAATCTGCTATTCTTCCTTTCAACTGTTCTTACATTATCATGTTTAGCTATCTTGGCTGTTTGATCCGTGCAGTTGTCTGCTATGACCAGAACGTCGTACATTTCTTTCGGGTAATCCTGAACATTAATGCTCCTCAACAGCTTTCCCAGAAGCAATTCTTCGTTATGTGCAGGAATAAGCACTTTGAACACTGTCGCAGGTGTGATTTGCCCATTAGTCCTTTTCGGAACAAGAAAGTGAATCAAGATCAGCGAGACATTGTAAAATACGTAAAAAGATAAATACAAGCCAACTGTTACGATTATGATTTGAATGACTAACATTTCCTTTTATAGTTATAGCTTGCTGCTACCCTCTGATATTCATCTTGTATTTTTTTTATCCAGTGCTCAACACTGTATTGGGTCGTAACAGTTACCCGACCTTCCCTCGCGAGCTTTAGCCTGAGTTCTTCATCTTCATATAACATACAAATTGCATCAGCGATCTTCTGCACATTCCCCGGCCGCACCAGTATCCCATTTATTCCCGATTTTACAATGTCTGGTACACCACCCACGTCTGAAGCAATTACAGGCACTCCACAAAGCATGGCCTCAAGCAAAGACAAGGGCGTACCTTCTGTAAAAGAAGGTAAAACAAACACATCCATTGCTGGAAGCCACCTTTCAACATCATTCACGAATCCAGTAAATAAAACATTTTCCTGGAGTTCCAAATTTGAAGAAACGCATTCGAGATTTTTTCTTTCCTGCCCGTCCCCGATTATCAACATTTTGAAAAACTTAATTCGTTCTTTCAGAATTGCGCATGCTTTTATGAAGTACTCAATTCCTTTCTCTTTGCTTAATCTTCCTACATAACCAATGATAAAATGGGAATCGTCAACAAGTAACAATCGCCTTTTCTCTATCCGATAATCAGACACGTCATGTTCGTAGAATAAATTATCAATAGCATTACAAATTGTAGCAACATTCGATTCACTAACTCCATTATGTAATAGTTCTTTCTTGATTTCTTCTGATACCGCGATTACTTTATTGCAAAAGCGCAGCGACAGTTTATCGATTTTGTTATATATTTTTAAATTGTTATCATTTGATATGAAACCATGACAAGTCGCTATATGCGGAATCCTCAACAAACGACTCACTGTAATTCCGATAATGTCCGCAAAATAGCCATGGGTGTGAACTAGATCGAACTTTTCTTGAGATAATATTCTGTATAGAATAAATATACACCTCAAAATTCTAATATAATCTCTACCGGAATGTATCGGCTTTTTAGCTACCGGTATTGTGCTGCTGTGATATCCCATTTCGCTTAAGGCGTTAACGAATAAATTATTCGTTTCCCAAGGACGAACCAAAAGAATAGGATGAATAATAAATTGTTCTCTGTTCACATTTTTTAAAAACGTCAAATTAACTCTTTCAGCTCCGCCAAATTCCACCGGAGTCATAATGTATGCAATTTTAATCATTGCTTGAAACCGTCAATTTCCTGTTAAATGGTCCAAGCGCCTTAATCCTTGTTACTTCTTCAAACCCGGCCTTGAGCATGCACTTATTTTGTGGGTAATTAAATTCATGAACCACACCCATTAACTTTTTGTATCCTATTCGCTGCAGATCCTTTGAAATGTAAGCCATTACTTTTGCTGCAAGTGAATGTCCTCTGAACTCTGGAAGTGTTGTATTATAGTTCAATTCTGCTACTCCATCCGATAAATTCAAAAACCTGCTGTAATCGCCTCTAAACAGGACCCAGTGGATATAAGCAATTTGGTCATCTTTAAGTGCAAGGTAACACGTTTTAGCATTATAAATTTTGTCATAGTAAAACTCTCTTGGGAGATCTTTTCCTGTTCTTATTTTATCCAATTCTTCAATTGTCGGTTTTACAACTCTAAAGTCAGGATCAATGTTATGATTACGCAACACCCTTCTTAGATCATTTTCATATACTATAAAGGTATTAATTCTAATCCCACCGTAGTATATAAATTTTAGAAGACTTAGAGGTGAGTAACCATAATGGTGATACGCTGTCTTTTTAAATCCTTTTACTGTTACAAATATTTTCTTTATTTTTGCCATATTCTTCTAACTTTATGATGGAGTAGTTATTAATTATCAATTTATTTCGTGGCCACGTTTGCTTGTCTGCATAAATTCAATAACGCTGCGGACAGCACAATATAAAAACTCCAGTAAATAGAATAGGCTTGACTGAGAAACATGGAAGAAACAAAATGTCCTGCAAAACCGATTCTTGCTACTTCTCCTATTTTAAAAACCTGTTCAAATTTACTAGTGCTTTTTAATTTACCAAATATCCTGAATGCTTTGTAACTTATCAGCACAAATAGAATCAAACCAAATACGCCCGTTTCAGCTCCGATCTGAACAAGCGAGCTGTGCGGAGCCTGCCACAATTCCTGCAACCCCTGCTCTTTTCTCTTCTGACCTATAGCTTCACTGAAGCATGTTACACCGACCCCAGTCAATGGGTCGTTCAGCATCATTTCAAAACCCTTTTTCCAGACTTCCAAACGACCCGTTTCATCCCAGACGTTATAATCTTCTTTAATTTGAGATATAGTTTTGAAACGAGAAAAATCAATCGTCGCACCTCCATAAATTACTGTCATTGATGCAATCGCGGCTACAACAATCTTGTAAGAGAATTTGACCGTTCTCGGCCTCGAGAACAACAACATGATGAGTACAATACCAAGAGCTATAAACCCACCCCTTGATCCAGTCATCAAAATCACTAAAATACTAACTGCAATATTTACAAGAAAAAGCAGTCTACTCCACCACGGGTTATTTTTTGAGAGAAAAAGTATGTTAAATGGAAGGAATGACAAGGCAAAGAATGCCAGATCATTGGGGTCAAGCATCTCACCGAATTGCAATCTGCCTGAATTCATTTCACCTAAATACAGGGCACTCAACAAATACATACTAGTCCCAACGCATGCTATCCATAAAAGACCTTGAAGTTTCTTCGTATTATCAATAATTTTGTAAAACAGAAAAAAGTAAATCACTATTACTATATATTTTGTAAACACAAATTCGAATGCACCTCTTCTATAATAGGCGAAGGGGATACTGATTATCATTGTTGCTAATAAATACAAATACAACCTGCACTGCTGGTTATCGATCAATCTGTTCTTATAAATTGCATGATTGAATACATATAAAATAACTACAATCAGTCCAACAGATAACGCTGGCCTTATAGGCTTTAGCCCATCCATGAAATCCTGCGGTCGTGCAATGAGAACAAATGTCCATACATAAAATAAATAGACAAGGAGAATCGAATCTTTCTTATGTGTGCCACCTAAAAGCAGATTCTTTTTCATGATTTAATAAATTTGGACATTTAGCCCGATTTTCTAAGCATCAATATATTTTTCAAATAGGCAACTATCGGCCTGTCTATGAGAAATACCGAAGCGCAATACAATAAGATCGAGGCCGTTAGAAAAACCGTTATCCTAAACAGGGGCTGAATAATATAATGATAATTATTCAACAGCAGCCCCCCTGCAATCAATAGACCTATACTTGCGATCAAAGGTGTTTTATACGTCTCGGCTATGGCTGCTGCGCTCACCCGCAGATTTTCGACGCACATGCCGATCATAAAAGTGAATACTAGTGTGAATCCGCCCACCCAGGCCCAACATAGCCCTATATATCCCCAATTCAAACCGACCAAAAAAGCACAGACCATGATGATTAAGGACAATCCGCTTGTCAGCATCGTAATATTGGACTTTCCCAATCCATTCATTGCTGGTATGAATAATATCTCAAAGGCACGCATGGGCATAATCATGCACAATATTCTAATTGGTAGTATGATTTCAAACCACTTGGTGCCAAGTAAGACTTTCACAATGTCTTCAGCAAGAACAAAAAATACAATATAGCAGGGAATAAATATCAAATTTAATAATTTTAATCCTTTTAAGAAATTTGCCGCATATGCTTTCAGATCAATTTGCATTTTCGAAAAAGCCGGAAATGCAACCTGGGGAATGATGTAGGACATCTTTTCAACAGGTGCGAACGACAATTGATTAGCTATCGAATACAACCCAAGCGCATCCGGACCGATAAATTTGCCACCCACAATAATGTCCGATTTAAAAAAAAAATACCTCAAGATCGTGCTCCCGGTAAAAAAACTGCTGAATGAAAGCATCCCCTTGATCTGTTTAATTCCGAAAAGCGGCCGGTAATAACTTGTCGCCACGATAGTGAAAGATACAGCCCGCGAAAAAAAATGGACGATCGTGCCATAAACGAGAGACCAGACGCCATGACCGCTCAAAGCGAATAGAAAAGAAGTGAACGCTCCACAAAGTCCGCAACATACATCAATAATGGATATTTTTTTAAAATTCATTGCCCTGAGAAGAAGCGAATGGGGAATGACATAAAAAGGGATAAAAATAAAAACAATGCATAGCATTCTCAATATTGACATTAGGCGTGGTTCTGAAAAATAACTGCTGATGATCGGCGCCGCATAATATGTCATAATCAGGAACAATATATTCAATACGATGATAAACCCGAATATTTCCTGCAACTGTTCCTTCGATACCTCCTTGCTCTGGACGATCGATGCGAAAAGCCCGAAATCCCCGATCATGGTCAGGAAACCCCAAAACGCCACGGCCATTGCCATCAATCCAAAATCGCCCGGCGACAAATGCCGCACGATCACTATCGTGATCGCCCAAGATAATACCTGGGAAATTGCATTGGCACTGCCAACCCACGTCAAAGATTTCAACACTTTTTTGCCGAGCCCTGATTCGACCATTTTAAATTGACCTGTCTCTCAACAGCATGTATTCCGCGATTCAATCATTCTTCGTTATTTGCGCTGTCGTGGCCATGAACTTTTGAAAGGCCTCTTCCGCTTTATGTCTGATCTCTTCCATATCTGTATTGACGTAATAGGGGTCATGGCTCGGCACTGTCTTGATAAAGGCGACACCCTTTTCCTCTATTTTCTCTTTTATCTCCTCCTCAGTCAGAGTACCCTTTTCTATATCCTTAAAATCAAGTACGTTTTCACTTCTGACATCGCTTCCCACTCTTTCTAGAATTTCGGTATAAGTCGTATAGGGCCTAGCCGGGTTGCCCGCCACAGCCCGCCCCTCTGGCACGCTTCTGTTCACTACAGAGCCTGCCGCGACCATGGACCGCGGTCCTATCGTGACACCCGGCAGGATGATGGATCTCTGCCCGATAAATGAGCCTTCAAGGATCCTGACCGGCGCAAGGCGTGTGACACCCAGATCCTTAAAAGTGGTAGCGTCGTGGGCAAGAATGAGAACATTCTTCCCAATGCGGCAGTTGTCCCCTATTTCTATGAGATAGGGGTATCCGGGGTCGATTTCCACATCCTGAAATATGTATACATTCTTCCCGACCTTGAGCCCCCTTTTCATCAAGCCCATGAGTCTCAGGCGATCTCTTTTAAAAGTGAAATAGGTGAAAATTCGATTAACCTTTTTCAACAGATCAAGAATCATGAGTTCCCGGCTCCCTGAAGGATTTTACCGGCTTCTGATAGTTTGACCGCCTTGATCCCGGCTTTACTTGTGAATGCAAAGTATTCATTCAAACGATTGAAAAACTGTATTTCCCCCTCTTTTGTCTTAACAAATACACTCAATCCAGCCTGCAAGGACGTAGAATGAAAAAACATATTTACCACTTCATATTTTTTTCTCATGAATACATTCATGAGTTTTATCATGTTGTGTGAGTCCGTCGCCTCCGGCGACAGACCGACCTTATTTATTAACCTTGCCTTGTTCAACAAACCCTTCAAGTGAAAGCGCCTGCCCAGCTGTGACGTTAAAAGACGATCAATTAAATTGCACAATTCATAGTTACCCTGAAGATACCCGATAGTTGCGGGTATTTCTGTCATTTCACCTTCCTGGTTCCTTGTAAAAATCTCCGGAGGATTGAACCGGTACGGTACCGGCGACATCTTGGAGAAATCCGGTCCCTGATACTCCGACCAGTCGGTGAAAGGCGTTATTGACGTGTCCACCCGATAGCCCAACTTTTCAAGAACTATTGCCGTGTTCCCATTATAACCCCATCTTCCGGCGCGAAAGGATGTTGCACTGAAACCAAAGTTACTCTTTATAGCTTCATGAAGCACAGACATTTTCTTGTGCTGAAGTTCTAAAGGCAGGTTACACAGCATGCTATTATGGGTATTCCTATCTTCCTCAAAAGGCGGGGTACTCCAGGGATGGCAGTGCATGCCGATCTCACACTTGCCATCCTGTAAAATCACCCGCAGAATTTCGATGCTTTCCCTATTCGTGGCGACGGGGTAGGTTACAAGATAGGTTGGAATGACATTATGCTCGTTAAATATTTCCTGAAGCGCTGGAATTCTCTTTATGTTCTCTACACTGAAGGTGGCGTCCGAATAGCCTCCCCAGTTATCTTCTTCCGTATCTATGGTGACCACAAGGTGCATAACATTCTATTTTAGACTACCGAAGCATCGTCTTCAGTGCATTCTTTGCGATTCTCTTCATCATGTGGATGACAGGCAAAGCCTTCTTTTGCACGATGAATATGGTCTGGGTGATGCGACCCTCGCTCGTCCAGTAGAATTTGTATTCTTCATACCCCTTGAGAAAATCGTATACTTCGAATTGACTTTCTATCGCCCTAATGATGCAAAGGCCTACCAGAAGATTGCCCGCGCTGATCCTAGGATTATATGCCTTGTCTACGGCCATCAGGTATAGCGACAGCGTTTGATTGTGCTTCAGATGCAAGAGTCCGCCTATCGTATTCCCGTTTGCCAGGAGAAAATCAATCTGGAGGTAGTTCCCGCTTCCCGAGTTTGCCAGGAACCGCTTGATAAACCTGTAAAGGTCCTTCCCCTCCCATTCTGTTTTCTCGGCGTATAACTTGAAAAAGCTGTCCACCGCTTCATCAATACCATCAGCCGCATATGTTTTTATCTCAACCGTATCCGTCTTCTTCAGTGTCCTCAGATCCTGCCTGAATCGCTTGCTCCTGCTCGATGATATCCGGGATAGGAATTCTTCCTCTGCTTTCGGCAGAGATATAACAGGGCAGAACGAACCCTGCGTGATCTCGAGATGTCTCCCATGAAGACGATGCTTGTGCAAGAAGTTCAGTAAAAACAGTGATTCGGCCCTTGTGTCCTGTAGGCTTACGCAATCCCATCTGTTTGACAGTTCACCGAACAGATAATCGTACAAATAATTACTGACTTCTTTCTCTCTCCCTTTTGCTGTAAATACATCCAGGTAATCCGAGGCCGTTTCCGGCGTGCCTAAAAAATTGACCTGCCTTATTGTTGCCGGCCCCACTTTGATTTTTTCGGTATACCAGGGCGCAATGCCGACCAGCCGGTTCCCGTCGTCGTATACCTTGATCACAAATAGTTGACGATTTTCGTTGACGAAACACTCAGCCCACGAATACGCCCATTCCCACTTCAGGAAAACAGAATCGGATATGGACCCCTGGAGTAGACCGTTCCATTCATCTTTGATATTCGCCAGTTCCTCAACTAATGTGATAATATCCGCTCTCATTCCAGCTCCCAGAAATACATGCTCCCTCTCATGCTGCTATCCGGCGTCGCATAGCGTGCACAGATCGAAGCAGATGCGATGAATAAGGGATACAAGCCATCAAAAGCAATACGACCGATCGAACATCTATAGGCGGACGCACGACTCTCTTCAGCAGGTATCGCCTCGCTTCAGCACAGTGCCCTCTGTGATATGAGGTTTGTCCCACCCACTTAAACAGGTCTGTCTCCTTCTTTTGCAAGAGACTCTCCGTGATATGACTATTCATGATTTCCTTCTCCCGTAGCCTGTTGAATACCATCAAAGAACTTGTCGCCAGTTCATAGAGTCGATGGTTTCCACTGGCTGCGTCGGCTGCTCCGATCAGGTAATGTGTAGTCACAGTATCAACCAGGGCAACAGGTCCTGTTTTGCACACACGATAATAGTAGTCCTGGTCCTCGCTGGGATGGACAGATTGATCATATTCACCGGCCATCGCAATTCTATCGGCTCTCGCAACAACGGTCGAGGTGTGAACCAGGTTTCCTATGACCAAGGCTCCTGCGATGTTACCGATGTAGTAAGGGATTTTATCGTTTGTCCTGAGCGATCTTTCAAAGAGATCACTGGGTGACGGGAAATACTGATAACTTCCGTACATGGTACGCAGGTATTTTGAAGCTATGACCCTTCCCGAGGAGTCAATGGCATCCATATCAGACCACACCATAGAGAGGTCTGGGTGAGCATCCAGGATTCCGATTTGAAGTGTGAGCTTTCCTGGCAACCAATAATCATCGGAATCCAACATGGCAATATATTCGCCCCGCACTTCTTTCAAACCGCGATTCCTGGCTCCACAAACCCCGCTGTTGGGAATGCGAAAAAAGCGGACTCTCTCATCCTGCTTATATCGCTTGCCCACCCGCTCGGGAGTATCGTCGCGAGAACCATCATCAACTACGATGACCTCGATTTGTCGGTAATCCTGATTCAGTACGCTATCCACCGCCCTTTCTATAAGTCCGGCACGGTTATATGTAGGTATAACAACACTAACAAGTCCTTTTTCCATGTTTATCCCTTGCTTCGCTTATTGTTTCAGTTATTTCGATTCATCACTTTGCACTGCTCAGTAGGTACTCTTCTTTAAAGCGGAATATTTTTCCTAATCAGTGGACCTAATAGATTTGCTATTGAAAGAGGCATTAACTGCCAATACTCTTCTGCTTTATGTCTGTATCTATGAGCCCCTACATTGACCAGCTTACCGGATTCTCTTTGAGTCCCCTGTTCATACCAATAAAGCGTATAAGGCTTCGCCCCCCACTGCTCTTTGAATCTATATGTCCCCTCGTTCGGCGTCGACCGCCCAAAGTCAAAGTGTCTGTACCCTGCATCGGTCACATATTCAAGAAACGACCAGTAAAGAAGCATATTGGGGCTCAGGTGATTGAAGGATTTAAGCGACGACGCCCAGATGATTTCAACCGTATCCTTGAAGCAGAAGATCAGGCCCGTGGCAGTCGCAGCCTCTTTATATTTGACGATTCCCAATCTGACCGAGCTGCCGAATTCCTTGAATATATTTTCGAACAGCTTTTTCGAGTGCACCGGACTTCCCAGGTCCCGCATGTTGATGGAAAATACCTGGTAGTATTCATCCAGCAATTCTGCACCGCCGATTTGCGCCACCAGCCCCTCTTTTTGTGGCTTTCGGATCTGGCTGCGGAGTTTCGACTTGAAAGACTCGAAGAGCTTTGCAGACGATTCGGGCAAATCAAGCAGCATCCTGACCTTATGAGTGATTGGCTCAGGTACAGCAACGTCCTTCGACGCCATCGTACCCTGACCATTCGTCCAGGAAATCGGATAGATGTGCCTGAGTTCTATATTGCTGACCCCCAATCGAAGTCCCAGCGTTCTGGCCTCGTCAAAAAGCAGCTTTTCCGCCTCCTCGGCATCCGCAAGCAAACCACCGTAATTGAGAAAAGGCATGGACACCAGCGTGTTTCCGAACAAGAGACTCTTGATATGCACGAGCGGAAGGACCCCTGCCAAACCCTGCTCATTCCCGTCTTTCTTATCTTCAGCAACAAGGTAATAGGTTTGATGGCCGTATGTATCCCTTATCACCCTGCCCCACCCATAGAGATGGCAAAGCGTCGCCCTAGGATGACGATAGACGTATTCGTCCCAGTATTTATCTTCCCCCTGCTCGAGCAACCTAATGCGCATGGCCTGCCTGCCGGATGATCCTCTTTATCTTTTCCCTGTCTGTTACGGATACCCCCGAATGAACGGGCAGTGTGACAATAGATTCCGCTATTTTTTTCGCGTTTTTGTATTCTCTGTCGTCCGCCAACACGTCCTTGAGTTTCGGAAGCTCGTTCAGCGGGGTCGGGTATGATCCTGTTGCGCCGGTACCCGTCGCCACCAGATTCTCGAGAATCCTGTTCCTCAAATCCACATCACGGATCAGAAGCGGATATCTCAGGTAAGGATAACCGGGAACCAGTCGAACGGCGTCCGATCTGTACTCCCCCAAATTATCCGAATACCATCTTGAATTGTCCTCTCTGACTCTTTTCTCCTCTTCAATCGACTCGAGCATCCCGCAAACGAGCGCTATCGCCTGATTGTTTCCGCTTGCGGTTTCAAATTCAGGCTCAAACACGGTGCCACCGAGGTTGAGCGACGGAATCATCTGCGGAAGCCAGTAAAGGTGAGGATTGGAGAAAAGGGAATACAAGCCCAGCGACAGGCCGTAAATGAGAATCTGACGGGATGAGCCTCCATTCATTCGGCCGTAGAGCTCGCGCGCCTTTTCATGAATATCCCCAGATTTCAAGGTAAGAAGACCGCCGTGCAGGATGCTGATCGGTTTTCCACGGCCGAAACTGAAGAAGCCGGCGTCTCCCGTCAGGCCGAGCTTTACACGGGGATTACCCGGAAAGGCATTCCCAAACGCCTGCGCGGCATCTTCCACCAGCCAAGTGTCGTTTTCCCGGCAGAGCGCCTGGATCTTATCGACCTTCACCGGCACCCCGTAAAGGTGCACGACTATGGCCGCGAGGGTTTTCTTATTAAGCTTCTTTTCAAACTCCTCGCACATAAAACCAAAGTCGTCCAGATTGTTATCACAGAGAATAGGCGTAAGACCTGCTTTCAGCACGGCCGATACGACCGACGGACAGGTGTAGGCGGGAACGATGACTTCCTTCCTCTCCGGTTTCAAGAGTGAAGCCGATTTGAGGTAGAGCCACAAGGCGGCCCTTCCCGATGACAGATAAAATACATACTCTGTCGCCAAATATTGTCTTATCGCTTCCATTGACCGGTCGCGCACATCACCGGATCTGCCGACCATGCACCGTATAAGCGCTTTCAGCGGTATCTTATGGCCTGCCGGTGGAAGGGAGTGAAAACGCGGTTTCTTCAATGCCTTAGACTGCCAGGTACGAGAGCCTCACGTTAATTCTCAATTGAACTCCCATCTATCTTGCGCTGATGTGATCCTGAGTGACGGGAAGGAACGTCGCAATAATCTCCCTGTCATTTCGCAATCCACCCTTCGCGGATTCATGTCCGTTGACAATTCTGACAGCCACAAGACCGCCGTTGGTTCTCTGATGCACGAAGCCATTCACCGCGAGAGCCAGTTTTGCCTCGATTCGGCTGGAAACAACCTTCCCGTCTATGCAGTACCAGAAATATGTATTCCCTTCTGATTCTCGCCTTACCGGTATCGCTTTCCTCAGTGTTACGCTGTCACCCGCGTGGAATATTTGAATTTCCTCGCCTTCGGCATACAAGTTCAGCGTGAAGTCCGTGACCTTGTGGTTTTGCCGCTGTTGCCTGAAATAAGCCACATAGAGGTGCACTTCGTCTCCCGCGGCATTTCGATAACAGCGCACCAGGTTTTCATCGGGCTGCATGTCCGCGGGAATAAAATCGCTTTTCTCTTTACAGATTGTTTGCCACTCGCCTATCTGCGAAGGAATATTTGCCAAGGAACTCGATAGCGGTACGGGCCGCGGGCTATAGACATGGGTGTACGCAAAAGCCGACGCGGGGATCAGCGTGGCAATCACAAGCGGCAGGTATACTGCCGCCCCTCTCATAGTGCCCAATATACCGAATCCGTTCTCTTTTCTCGCTGCGTGCTCCGCCTTGCATGGATGCCAGACCGGCTCACTATTGCCGCCGGGGGACATTCGTCTTCCCCCCATCAAATAGGCCAATCCGATCATCACCGCCAGCCCCGCTAGGAACACGAAAGACACATAGAATATATCCCCGGGGCCGTGTAGCGATGCATCCCGGCCGAACATGCTCATGAGTCCTATGACGGCCACTCGAATGCCGTTAGCGGCAAGTCCGACAAAGAGGGCGGCTGCAACGAGCACGATTTTCTTCAACCACCGGTCCAGCGTGTAATGGGCCAGAAGAACTGTGACAGCCAGCAACGCGATAATGTGGTTCATGCCGGCACACACCTGCACAACCTGCAGCTTTACGCTGGGCAATTCCAAATACACCTGATCGTGATAAACGGACAGACCTATGAGTTTCAACAGGCCAGCCGCGAGCCACGCGGTCATATGCTGAAGGTGAACGATGATACCGTTCGGCAGGTAGTCGAACAAGGGGTACACAAAGATCAGATACCCTACCGGAAGCGCAAGAATCTTCAAAGAATCTGTCCCCAACAGCAACCATACCAGCCCGAAGAGGGTAACGATCAGGGATACATCGGACAGAATAACCGAGAATGTGTATTCCCCTGCGACAAGAAGAGCACACCCCAGCACCGTCATCACGGCCCCGGCAATCATATTGGGTTCGAAGGGCAGTCTACCAATTTCATGTCTTTTACTCCACACCAAGTGCAGGCTTATCGCCAGAATGATCAGACCGTGCGAATTTTCATAGGTCATCAAGCTCTTGCCCAACCTGACAAGCGTATCACGATAGAGACAGGCCGTGGCCAGTATTGGCAACAGGAAAAGCAAATACTGGCATGGCCGGGCGTGTGATCTCGCCGAATCACTCATTGGAAATGCCATTCTGACGTTTCAGATGTTATTTTTTGAGGAAAGCACGGTCGAGTGTCGGCACGACAACTGTGTCCAAGAGCTCGTACGCCTGCGCGTTGAGATGCAGACCGTCGCCGCTGTGAAGATCGACCCGGAGACTCCTGTCATCCTGGCTCGTCCTCAAAGGCGCCTCAAGATCAAGCACCGTGAGGCCTTCCCGGGCGACATATCCCCTCACCCAGTCATTGTACCGGAATATGCCCTCCAGCTGCGTGGCCGTGGTCGGCCTGCCGAGCAAGGTCTTGATAAAATCCTTAAGCCGATCCTTGATCGGCTTGTTCTTTGTGCTGACCACGGGGACCACGGTCGTCAGGATGGGAACGACCTTCGCCTGCCTGCACTCCTCTACCCATCCCTTCACGAGTTCCTGGTACTGGAGCAGATCCCCGGGGAAGTAGGCGGCGCATTCCTTGATCAGAACGGCATCAGGCCTGTCCTGTTTCCTCTGAAGAACCCCCCTGAGCGCCTCGGTCTTATCAAAAGCGTACTCGGCTACGTACTCAAACCGATAATTCCGGGCTGCGGCCACCCGGCCTGGTAATGCCTCGATGTTCCACGCGTGCCCGACCGACGCCCCCAGCAGAACAATGTGCTTTTGTTTTGCCATACCAGACACCTCGTTTTCACAGACCATCAGGGCTGCGAGGATAACGGTAACCATCGCCATGAAGAAACAGGCCTGGTGCCGATTGGACGGCCTCGCACACTCGCAAGCCACAGCTCGGGACCCCATCGACCGCGCGCATTTTCGAAAGTTGCCCGTGCCTGTCATCTGACCCCCTTACCGGAGTCCGATCACGTCAGCCATCGGTGAGAACCTGAAATCACCCAGCAGTCGTTGCAGCTTCCCCGCTGTCTCACCCAGGTTGACGTAATGCCTGAACCGGCTCAGAATGGATGCATTGGTCATCCGGGGCTGCTCCGGGTCGAATTCCCAGGGATGCAGATAAAACACAAAGGGTTGTTCTTCTTCGGCATTGATCTTTAACAGCCCCTTCCTGATCATGCCATAAGGGAACAGCCGCATGTACCCCCCGCCGCTGACGGGGACATTGCAGCCCAACACCTTGACCGTCGAGATGGGATATTCCACAATGCCGTCCTCGCACCATGCAGCCCGATTCGATTTCCAAAGCGGCATTTCGACCAGGCGAGCAGGCACAGGCGCCCCGTTTACGCCATCCCCGTTTCGCATGACCAAGAAAGGAACCCGCGGTGCCGTCGGAATCCCGTAGCGGTCATGATGGATGGGGAAAATGCTCGAATCGTATCGGTATCCCTCTTCGCCCAGAATATCCAGCGCCCAGAGCGACTTCTCCGTTATGGAGTAGCTGGGCGCCCTGTAGCCGATCACGCTCTTCCCGACGGCATCTTCCAGAATTCGCTTCGAAACCAGAACGTCTTCCCGGAACTGCTCCGGGGTCATGCTGTAAACGAGCCGGTGGTCGTAGCCGTGGCAGGCGATTTCATGGCCCCGGCGTTCGATTTCCCGGATCAGAGGCCGGTATCTCTCACCGACCCACCCCAGGCAAAAGAAGGTGGCCTTGACGCCATGCTTTCCATTTGCGGCATCAAGAATGTCGAGGACCCTGTGAGTGCTGCGCTCGATCCTCGACTCGTAGTTTCGCCATTGCTCTTTCGCCACCACCGTCTCGAACGCGGAGACCATGTAGTAGTCCTCGAGGTCGATGGTCAGGGCGTTGGTGATAGGGTTGGTCACGTCTATTCCGTCTATTCGGTCGGTCTAGTACTAAGTATGTCAATACCACTATTTCTTGACGGCGCTTACTACTCGCACTTTACCCTCGTACTTGAAGAATTCGATTTCCTTGTATGCACCGCTCGTCGAAAGAAGCCGTTCGATCAGTTTCTCCTGTCCTTCCCCGATTTCAAACACTAGAACGCCTTCCCTTTTCAGGAATGTCGGCGCACCACTCAAGAGCCTCCTGAAGATAGCCAGCCCATACGGCCCGCCGTCAAGAGCGACAAGCGGTTCATGGTCGATGATCCCACGCGCCATCTTTTTCAGGGACGTCGTCGGGATGTAGGGCGGGTTGCAGAGAACCATATCCGCGCCACCCCGGTGATCGCAAAAAGGTTCGTAGAGATCGCCGCAGAATAGAGATACCCTGCCCTCCAGCTGGTACTTCCCAACGTTTCGGCGTGCGACCTCCACCGCCGCTGTGCTGATGTCGGACGCCATGATCCTCACATCCTCACCGCAGAGCATCGCAAGCGACACGGCGATGTTGCCGCAACCGGTGCCGATCTCGAGGACCGTTTGCGATCGGGAACCTTTTTGCTGCTTTCTCTCGATGTACGCGCAAGCCGTTTGCACCAGCAGGCTCGTTTCCGGCCTCGGGACCAGCGTATCGCTCGTGCAGTAGAACGTGTGACCCATGAAGAGGGCCCTGCCCAGTATGTACTGCGGCGGCACACCCCGCTCGAGCTGTTCGAGGACCTTTGCAACGGCGACGCACTGAGGGTCTTCAGTCGAAAGACTCCTGCGCGCCTCACGCCCTGCGGCGAGATCATAAAACTGCAGTATCTTCTGCAGTCTCTTCCGCCCCTCTTCCGTCGCCCATACAGCACGTCCTTGAAGAGGATTCTCCGATCTCAACGTTCGCCTCGACTTTCGTTGTTGATCACCGGCACTCAGCTAAGAACCCGGCCACCGCGCTCCAGGAATCCTTATGGAAGTTGCTTCGCTTCACCCGGACTGGCGCCGGTTTTCACGCAGTTCCGGGATGACGTTCAATGGTTATCGGCAGGGACCTTGACGTTGTCTGCCTCTGGAATCGAACCTGGTGCGAACCTTCGGATAAAGTGGTGATCCAGCAGTTGAGTGGAGATAATGCCGATGAGAGCCATGTTCTCACGCTCGCTCAAAAGGGCCCCGTCCTGTTTGCGGCACTTGTCGACGAGGCGACTCACTTTCTCGGGGCTGAAATATCCCGTTTCCTTGAGTGCCCCCGGCGAGAGAAGCTCCTGCACGTAATCCGGGGCCTGACTGCCCATGAAGCACCGGCTGATGGGCGCCCGGTACGGCTGCTTCGGCCGCAACGCCAAATCCGGGGGGATCAGGCCCTCGGCTGCTTTTCTAAGGATGTACTTGTCCTTGAGGACCTTCAGGCGCTGCTCCGGCGGAAGGCTGCAGGCGAACTCCACAACCCGGTAATCCAGGAACGGAAACCGGCCTTCGACGGAGTGCCCCATGGCGACGCGATCCCCCTGGGAGGACAGCAGGTAGTTGGAAAGAAAGATCGAAATCTCCGTGTACTGGGCCCGTGATAGGGGATCCCATCGCGTGTAATCGTTCGGCAGCGTTGCCGTGTATCGGTCCACAAATTCCTCGACCGTACCCGACTGCGCCAGCAGACCGTCGGAGAAGAACGTCTTGATCTGGGCGGTGTTCTCCCAGCGGATCAGGTGGGAATATACATGAGAGCCGACCCGCGAGAGGCCCTTTTTGAAGAAGCCCGTCAGGAATGACCCGGCTCTGCCGGTATCGGAGGAGAAAATATCCGGGTACAATCTTCTCAGCAGTAAAGGTCGCAGAGTGGATTCCGGCTCGCGGGCCCAGAAACGGCGCACCCGGTCTTCCTTGAAAATGTCATACCCTGCGAAGATTTCGTCGGATCCCTCCCCCGTCAGGACGACCTTGAAGTTGTTTTCACGGACGAGCCCGGAGAGCATGTACAGGGGGACCGGGGCCGTCCTCGTCATGGGGACTTCCGTGTGCCAGATGACGTCTGGGAGATTCTCGCCGATGTCTCTTTCTGTGCAGCGGATCATCCTGTGATCGGTCTGCAGGACATCGACGGCCTTCAGCTGGAACGGTGCTTCGTCGAAGCGCTCGTCGGAGAAGCTGACCGAAAAAGTACGCAGGCGATTGTTGAAATGCTTTTTGACCAGCGCCGTCACATAGGTACTGTCGAGTCCGCCACTCAGATAGGCCCCGACGGGCACATCGGCACGGAGGCGGATCTTCGTCGCATCGTAAAGCAGGGCGCTCAGCGCCTCCCGGTTGGACTCGAACGGCCGCTCCCGGTAACCGTCCCCCGAAAACGAAAGCTTCCAGTAGGGCTTGGTCTCCAGCCTGCCATCCCGGTAGAGGGCGACGTGGCCCGGAAGGAGCTGGCGGATCCCCTTGAATGCCGTCGCGTCGCCCAGGGGTGACCAGCAGGTAAAAATGTCCGATAGGGTCTGAATGTCCAATTCCCGATCTACGAACGGATCAGCGAAGATGGTCTTGATTTCGGACCCGAACAGCAGGCGCCCGTTCTCGAGGCGGTAGAAAAGCGGCCGGATGCCCATGCGGTCACGGGCCAGCATAAGTGTTTGCTCACGGCTGTCCCAGAGGGCGAAGGCAAACTGCCCGTTGAGCCTTCTGACAAGTTCCGGGCCCATGTCCTCGTAAAGATGAACGATGATCTCGGTGTCCGTCTTCGTGTAGAATCGGTGGCCCGACCGTTCCAGTTCCTCCCGGAGATCGGGATAGTTGAACACCTCCCCGTTGTAAACGATCCAGACGGTCCTGTCCTCATTGTGGATCGGCTGATCTCCACCAGCCAGATCGAGAATACTCAGCCTCGCCGATCCGAGCCCCACCCTGCCGTCACGGTAGATTCCAAAAGAGTCCGGTCCGCGATGGCGCATGAGGCCCAGCATGCGGCGAAGGAGATGCTCCTTGGCCTCCCGGGATGACCTGTCAATGATTCCTGCTATCCCGCACATGTTGGGCTAAGGCCCGGCGGGCCGCCTCCAATTGCGCACTATGAGTCTTGAATTCCGCATGGCCCTGCGGAATACGATTTTCTATTCCAATCGGATGTTGTCCATGTAGAAGGTCCGTTTCCTTTCGTTGCCGGGAATGAAAAACATGAGGTTCTTGATGTTTCTCAAATCCAGCGTCCTCGGGCTGACATTGGCTTTCATGGTCTCAAGGGGAATGGCGATGCTTGCCATCCCCTTCTTGATCGTAAAATCACGGTCGAAACGTTCGCCGTAATCCCATCGGCTGTTTCTGTCGTCGATCCGGACATGAAAGGTCAATGTTTCTTCATCCGGATTGAATACATCGACTTTGAATTGCCGATAGGCCGACCAGTCTTTTTCTATTTCATGAAATCTGACCCCCGGATACTGTCCCGCCGGTACCGTCACCTTGAGACTGTATTGCCCCGATGTCGCATGGTCGCGAGACAATTCAAACCATTTGCGGCATTCCCAATTGAGGTAGTCCAATTCCGACTCAGACTCGAAGTCGAATAGCTTCCCGGAAGGGCCGATGACGTGCCGCTTTGGGCCTGATGCCGAAAGCCCGTTTGAAAACCTCATAAGATCTGCCAGATTCGCTGTCGAAAACGAAGCCGTGAACCGCTTCTCGCTCACCGTGGAAACGGCTTGCGGAGGATGCGCCCCGTCGTCCGTCTCACGGACGAACTGAAAAAATGTCACCTCGGGCCGCACGCCGAGCCGAAACGGGAAATAGCTCGTCCCCACGCCCCTGCCGACGTACATCAGGGTACGCCCCTTTTGGAAGAACCCGTCGAGATACTCAAAAGCCGGATCCACCAGCATCCGTCCCTTCAGGTATCTTGCCAGGCATACCTGCCCCCCGTGGTTGTGACCCGCGAGCACGAAATCGATCCCCTGCGCGACCGCCTCCTCGAATACATCGGGCGAATGGGCAAGAAGGACGGACGGTAGAGACGGTTCAATCCCACGCGTGGCCTCAGCGACATCGCCCTTTTTATTGACCGGGTCATCCAGGCCGATCAGGTTTAACCGCCCTCCGGCTGTGTCCAGCAGGGCCGAGGTGTTCCGCAAAAACATTACGTTCGGATCAGACTTCAATTCGTAAGAATTCGTTCTGTGGCAAAGGACGCACGAACCGTTCTCATTGTAATAATCCGAGTTCCCCATCACGGCGTACGCCCGCGGCAATTCATGAAAGAAGGCCATGACCGGGTCGTAGGAGCCCCGGAACGAGATGTAATCCCCTCCCAGCAGGATGATATTCGGTTTTTCCTCCTGGAGGATGCGGACTATCTCCTGCTCGCGCGGTCCGAACCTCCTCATGTGCAGATCCGACAGGAAGACTACCTTCGCGCCGCCCAGAGCCTCGGCCAGCCGGCTGTGAACGATCCGGTAATGGCGCACCTCGAGTGTGTACGTGTCGTAATATATTTTGGCAAATAGAACGAGAGCGAGTATCAGGATTGCGGGAATGAGGTATCGAAGATACTTCAATCGAGATCGGTATGGATGGTCTATTCCGTCTATTCCGTCGAGCACAGATCAGGTGAGGCCGAGTTTGGATTTGACTGCCTGGATGACCCCCTCATCGCCTTTTTTGCCGAGTCTCGTGAGTCCCTCCTCGCGGGACATGACTCCCATTCTCACCAGGCCGGCCACCTCGAAGGCATAGGGATGAAAGCCGTGCTGCTGCAGGTGCACCTTGTTGGCGAAGGCGTTCATGAGGCAGTTCGTTGAGTTCGGGTCCGTGTCCCGGGGAGGCTGCCAGCCCAACTGGCGTATCCGGCTGTATATCTTCTCCTCGTCGTATTCCAGGAAGGCCAGCGGATGTATGTTGTATGGAAACTTCTCCGCATCGCTGAAATGTTCGTCTGACAGGAAATAGGGCTTGATCTCGTCCCCCAGTTTTGCGCGCAGGGGATCATACAGGACCTTCTGCGTGGCCTTCGCGAATGCAGCGCTGTTCTTCATGACCGAAGACTGCACGGGGGCCTGTCCCGGCGACCATCCGTACCCGATGAAGGGAATCTCCTTTTCCAGGGTCATTTTCAGTGCGATGAATTTCACCATGTTCATGCAGGATGAGCAGATCGTGCTGGCTCTTTCCAGGGATTTCTTCGAATAGAGGTTACCGTTGATCGAGAGCGTGAACAGCCTCTTCATTAATTCGAAGTTCGGCTTGAACACGATGTGGTCGATCCCGAGGCGCTCCACCACCGTGTTGATGTTTTTCATCGCATAGGGCGACATGAAACCGTGATCGAAGCTCAGGGCCAGGACGCGCAACTTGTAGTGATTCTTGAAGATGTCCAGGGTGTACGTGCTGTCCTTGCCGCCGCTGTACGCCATCAGGACGTCGTAGTCCTTCTTCCCGCGGTTCGTTGCGAGCAGCTTCTCGAACTTCTCCCTGTGCCTGTTCTTGACCTCTTCGGGGTTCTTTTCCTTTTCAAACGTCCGACAGTAGTTGCAGAGGCCGTTTTCATCGAATTCGATGGTGGGGAAGTTTTCGGGGAGTACGCAGCGGGTACAGTGTTTCATGGCCGTATCTTTCGTTGGTTTCGTTGTTTCGTTTATTTCGCTTTGATGAAAAACGAGTCCGTCTATTTCGTTAAATTGTTTATCGTTTGTTCCGCTGACTATTTAGAGAACACGCTTGCAGTCCTGTTTAAGCTTGCTTAGCGGTCAGTTCGGCGTTGAGGGTGAGTTTGTCGATCTTGCCGGAGGCGTTCTTGGGCAGCGAATCCCGGAATTCGAAGTATTTCGGGATTGCGAACTCCTCAAGCATCTTCTTGCAGTGGAGAAGAAGCTGCTTATCGTTCAGGCCGGCTCCATCCTTCGGCACGATGTAGGCCTTGATGGCACTGCCCAGGAGATCGTCGGGAACGGGCACCACGGCGGCTTCTGCAACCCCCTCCGCCGCATAGAGGGCATTCTCGACCTCCTTGGGGCTGACGCGCTCGCCCCGGGTCTTGATCATATCGTCCTTGCGGCCCACGAAGTAAAGGTACCCCTCCTCGTCCATCCGGAAAAGATCGCCCGTGTAAAGTACTTTCTCACCGGGAAGCGGTCCCGGCCTGAGAACTTTGTCCGTTGCTTCCGCATCGCCCCAGTAGCCCTTCATCACGTTCGAGCCCCGGACCACCAGTTCCCCCACTGCACCCGGTCCCAGACGGTTTCCCCTGTCATCGACGATCCAGACTTCCTCGTTGGGCATGCCGCGACCCACGGAATCGGGCCTGCGGTCCAACTCCTCCGGCGGCAGGTAGGAGACCCGCTTGCACTCCGTAAGGCCATACATCGAATAGAGCCTTGCCTGTGGGAATGTCTCGCGGATCTGCTGGATATGCGTTACGGGAAGGGCTGCAGCCGTGTTGGTGATATACCGAAGAGAGCTCAAGTCATACTTTTTGAGATCCTTCATCTGCAGCAGGATGGCAAAGATCGTCGGCACGCCGGGGAAGCCTGTCACCTTTTCCTCCGACATCCGCTTTACGATTTCGTAGGGAAAGACGAAGGACTTTTCCAGGATCAGCGTACCGCCGAACTTGAAGGTCATCAGGGCCTGGTAAAGCCCGTAATCGAAGGAGAGCGGCAGGACGTTGATGACGATGTCCTCCGGGACATTCTCGAGGTAGGTCGTGATGGAGGTTGCCGCCGAGACCATGTTCAGGTGCGTCAGCATGACTCCCTTGGGTTTGCCCGTAGAGCCGGATGTGTAGATGATGGATGCAAGATCGACGTCGATGTTGGCATTGCGAACGGCGGCCTGAGAATCGTGCGTATTCTCCATTTCCGACCATGCGATCACATTCCGATGCATGCCGGGCTCGATCTTGCCGCGATCCCCGGCCAGGATCACCGCATCAAGGGCCCTGGCGGAACGAATGACTTCCGAGACGATTCGAAGTTTGCTGGTGTCGGAAACGAGCGCCCGGGCTCCGCAGTTTTCCAGGATGTATTCCAGTTTGGGCGCCTTGAGCTGTGAGCTCAACATCAGGAATACGGCATCGGCCTTCAGGATGCCGAAGAGCGAGATGACAGATTCCACGGAATTATCCAGGAATACGGCGACCCGGTCGCCCCTTCGTATTCCTTGCGACCGCAGAAGCGCGGCGACCTGATTGGCCTTGCCGTTGATTTCATCGTAGGTCAGGCGCTCTCCGCGGTGAATGAGAGCAATCTTCTGGGGTGTTTTCCTTGCGCTTTCTTCGAGGAAGTGCTGGAGAAGCATGATCGTCTGTTCTGTCAAAATGAGCGGGGCTGTTTAAACTGTTCGGTTCGCCCGCGCACAATCCTTGCCCAGGTCTGCCTCAGCATGTATAGGTCGATGTGGGTCCACAGACAGAGATGCGCAGACGTGCGGCATCGTGGGCACAAATAGATCAGGCCTGCGTGGCTGTGGAGTGCTGGTCTTTCGCCGGCGTGATCGTTAGGGACAGTTTTCTCTCGAGGTAGTTGACGATGTTCTTGATGGAGTCCAGATTCTCCGGGATCAGCTCCTCGTCTTCAACCTTGATCTCGTACGTACTCTCTAGAAAGGCAACGAGCTCGAGTACGCCTGTTGAATCGATTATCCCTTTTTCCAACAATGATTCATCGTCCACGAGATCATCATGTTTTTCCAGGATAAAGTTTTCGTGGATGAAGGTTCGAATTTGATCTCTCAGTGACATGCGTTCACCATGCATCTACAAAGGCCTATTCAGTCTGTCTAAGTCTATCTGGGTCTGTCTAGTGTTCTGAACTCAAAGCCTATCTCGCGCCGCGGCCGAAAAGCACGATACGTGCCGTCTCGACAATGATTCGGAGGTCCATGATCGGGGACAGGTGCTTTATATAATAAAGGTCGTATTTCAGTTTTTCCTGTGCATCCTCCCTGGTCGCCCCATAGGGATACAAAATCTGTGCCCAGCCTGTGATACCCGGCTTCACGGCGTGTCGATGACAATAGAATGGTATTTCCTTCTCCAGCTTTCTCACAAAATACGGTCTCTCGGGCCGCGGCCCGACAAGACTCATTTCCCCACGGATGACGTTGATGAGTTGGGTGATCTCATCCAGCCGCAGCTTTCGAATCCATCTTCCAACGCGGGTGACACGCGGATCGTTGACCACGGCCCACACCGGCCCGCCCTTCTCTGCATCCACCGCCATCGAGCGGAACTTGATCAGGCTGAACAGCCTGCCATCCTTTCCTACTCTCTCCTGCGTATAGAAAACGGGCCCCCGTGAATCGAGTTTAATGGCCAGGGCGATTAGCAGACTCAAGGGCAGAAAAAGGACCAGTGCGGACAGGGATACAACCAGATCAAGTATGCGCTTGATCCCCCTGTAGACCATCACCCCGCGGAACCCGTTCGAGAAGATGATCGCACTGGGCGGAAGATGCTCGACGGAAAGCTTTCCCAGCAGGCTCTCGCGGAACGAAATCCCGTCATCCACGTGAATCCCCTTGAGCCGGCACTGCAGAAGTTCATTCAGCGGGAGGCTCCCGCGCCGCTCGTCGAGGGCCACGATCACGCGGTCAATTTGACAGGTTTTGCAGATGGAAGAGATTTGCTTGAAATCCCCGATGATCATCGGGTGAGATTTTCTCTCCGACTCTCTTTCCGTTTTCATCCACAAAACCCACGACTTCGTAAGCGTCCAGTCCATTTTCTTCTATGTCCTTGTAAATCTTCCTGGCCAGATCGCCCGTACCGACGATCAGGACCCGCTCCTTGAATGCGGAGTTGTTCGCAATCCAAGGAAACAGCAGCCTCCAAGTGAACGTCACCCAGAATATCAGGCCCAAGCCGATGAACAGCGTCCGATGACCTATGGAAGCAATCGGGAAAATGTAATATATGAAAGCAAGGATGACCGCGTAAACGCCCAGGGCCTTGAGAAGTTGCACGCCTGTCCGGATTCTATGCCTGAATACTTTGAGATCCATGAGGTCGAGATAGTAGAGCGTCAGTTCCACCACGACCACGATGAGCATGATTTTCACGACCGGATCGAGGTCCGACTCATGAAAGGCGCTCCACGTGCCGGGGGCGATGAAACCCGCGATCAGCACCGCCGACAGGACAAGCGCAGCATCCACGAATGCAAAGACATAGCTCATCCTGGCACGATGATTGAAGCTGATCATCTCAGACATGAATCAAACCAACTCCCGCTTCCCTGCTATTCTTGCCCGATAACGCCGGGACAACCCCCTTTTCCCGGTACGGCTTCGAAACCACGCCGTGCGCTTACACGCTCCCGCCCCCTCGGTTACATCCAGACACCGACGAATAGGCCATAGTATGCTGCGCCGTGAAACCATCTTCGAGGCGCACAGCACCCGATCGAATTAAGGACCCGCTCTTTCGACCGGCCCAGTCAGGTTTTCAATCTTATCCGCATAGTCATTCCCATGGCCGGGCCCGTTAATCGTGATCATGGTGCAGATTGCTTCGCTTCGCTCCTAATGAAACGCCTCAAGGGTCATTGCGAGCCACAGATCCCGTCCCGTCCCATCCTATCACCCTCCCCTTCATCCCCTCCCGTCGAGGGAGGGGAGACGCGGAGACTGTTTCTCGGGCGCCCAGGCCCCCTCCGTGAGGGGGGTTATTCAAGGAGGGAGTTCAAGAGTTTCCCCTTCTGCAAAAGGGGATTGAGGGGGATCTCATATAAGCATTGAACCCGCCTCTTCGTCTCAATCAGCTGTTCTTCTTGAAAAGTCGCCGGATATCGTCCAGAATTCCATCCACTTTGGACTTCTCTTTATCCTGCCCTTTGGCACCTGCATAGCCATAGCGGTAATAGTAGCGGGACGTACCGAAATACCGGGCATTCAGGTCCTTCGACCGTAATTCCAGGTCATTCAGGACGACACCGAGCACCTTGGACGGGTCTATAGAGGTGAGGGCCTGTCTGACGCTTTCGCGCGGCGTTGAGCCGGCCCTGACCACAAGGATGATCCCGTCTACAAGCTTTGTGAGCACGCTGGGCTCCGTCGTCGCCAGCAGCGGTGACGAGTCGAATATAATATATCTGTCGCTGTAGCGGTTCTTGAGTTCACTGACAAGGGCTTCCATCCTTTTCGATCCGATCAGTTCGACGGGGTTGTCCCGTATTGTCCCGCTCGAAAGGATCGAGAGCTTTGCAATCTTTGTCTTCAAAAGCAGATCAGGGATTTCCGCACTTTCTGTCAGATAATCCGAGAGACCTCGCCCATTGTGCAGCCCAAACCAGCGAGAGAGGGCCGGATTCCGAAGGTCGGCGTCCACGAGCAAAGCGTAGGAGTGCAGGTCGTGGGCAAGAATGGTGGCCAGGTTCGTCGACACCAGCGTCTTCCCCTCCCCTTCAGAGGCGCTGGTGACCATGATCGTCTTCGGTTGACCCGGTAAGTTCAAAGTGAGCAGCTGCGTCCGCAGCTTCCGGAACTGTTCCGATACGACGGACCCCGGTTCGCGGTATGCCACCAGCTTCTCGTCGAAATCGGGGAACACGGCCTCTTCGGGCAACGGAATGGTAATCCGTGCAGGGGCCTTGATCGGTTGAGGTTCCGGTGCTTTCGCGGCTCGAATTACCGCCTCATCCGGCAGGGTCAAGGATACCGGCGGTGCCGTCGTTACAAATTTCGGCTCTGGTATCTCGGCAACCGGTTCCTCTTGTGGAACTTTCAGCGCCTGCCCGCCGGCACGCTCTTTTTCGGCTTTCTCCAATGCCTTGTAGAGTTTACCCATTCTTTATGCCTTCGGCAGTTTTGAATTTTGAGTTTCGAGTTTTGAGTTATACGGCTTCGCAATTATGAGTCTTGAGTTTCGAGTTTTGAGCTATGAATTATGAGTTGATGATTTAAAGAATTCATTTCGTATTTCTTTCTTTTGAGGTTTTGACTATTGACGTCAGAATTTTCTTCAGTTCGCTTGATTCTGTGATTGCCTCGTTAATCTCTTCTTCAAGTTCTTTTGTCTTCGCAATGCCAGAATCGCGGATCAGCCTTAACCAGTAATTCGACTCCCTCGCTTCCTTCGAGGCAACCGCCATCTTGTAAATGAAATCATTCCTGCTGAAACCTGCCGATGCCTCCTCCGCGTTCGCTCCCACCGATGTTCCTGACCGGATCAATTGATCCCGAATAGGATATGCTCCGTAACAGTTCGGAAGCCTGTTCGCAATTTGTAGGATACGCAGTGTATTCAACACTCAAAAATCATAATTGATATGGAGTGGTCTACTTGTTCTGCTCCGCTGGGGCAGAGGTTCCGGTTGTTTGCCCCGCTGGCCCGTTGTTGTTCTGGGATGCTTCCGTGGCCTTGTCGCTACGGTCGAGGGACGTGATCTCGAAAGCCCTGGAGATCTTGCTGCGGAAGACCTTCTGGACGCTTTCGGCAACGTAGGGCCGGTCGCCGAAGCTCAGTCCGCCCCACCAGGCGATGAGAACCCCCGCCATCGCGAGGATGACGATTGCGGGCAGGAATATGGCCTTCCAGCTTTTTCTTACGGCCGGCCCCTCCATGTCCTTGATGACCTCGCGAACGATGCCCCGGTCGATGACTTGCTTCTCGTACACAAAGCCCGTCATCAGGCTGTTGTCGCAGATGACGTTGATGAGCCTGGGGATCCCCTTTGAATAGCGGAATATCTCCTTGACGGCATCGTCGTCGAAGAGATCGGTATTCCTGGCCCCCGCCGCCTTGAGCCTCCGGATGATATACTCCCCGGTTTCCTGCCTGTTCAGGGGCTTGAGGTTGAAGCGCAGGGAAATGCGCTGCTTGAGCTGGCGGAACTCGTTCATGGCGAGTGTCCTGTCCAGCTCCGGCTGACCGAGGAGAATGACCTGCAGGAGCTTGGCCTTCGGCGTCTCGAGGTTGGTGAGCAGCCGTACCTCCTCGAGAAGCGCCGGCGAGAGGGTCTGGGCCTCGTCGATGATGAGAACCACTCTCTCCCTGCGGGCGTAGCATTCCATGAGGAAGGTGTGGAGCAGGGCGAGGAATTCCCCCTTGGTGCTGAATCCGTCCGTCTTCAACCCGTAGTCCTGGCAGATGTACTTGAAGAAATCCCGCGTCCCGAGTTTCGGGTTGAACAGGTGGGCGATTCGCGTGTGGCTGTCCAGGCGCGATAGGAGCATCTGAACAAGCGTGGTCTTTCCCGTGCCGACCTCGCCCGTGATGACCGTGAAGCCCTTCGACTCGTTGAGGGCGTAGGTCAGGTGGGCCAGGGCCTCCCGATGGCTCTCGCTTAGATAGAGATACCGCGGGTCCGGCGTGATCTCGAAGGGTTTGTCTTTCAGTCCGTAGAATTTTTTGTACATGGTTACTGTGCCTTGCTGATGATTCTGGGGATGTTTGCGAGCACCTTGAAGCCCAGCGTGGCCTCAATGTCTTCGGGATCGTGGAAGGAACGGTCAAGTTGTTCGCGGGCGAAAATGCCCCCCAGCCCGCAGGCGATGCCGCCGAAGAGTCCTAAGAGGAGAACCTTCGGGATGTCGGGCTGCACGGGCTTTTCGGGAACCCGCGCCGGATCGACAACCCGGAACTGTTCGCCCTTCTGGCGGCGCTCGAGGTTTTCGGCCTGCTGAGCTTCCTCGCTCTTTCGCAGAAGCGACTCGTAGAGCCTCTTGGTGTTTTCGTACTCCTGGACGATCGAAGACATCTGCTGCTCCCGCACAGTGGCCCCTTCGATCCTGCCCCGGTATTGTCCCATCTGCGCGCGCAGTTTGACGCTCTCGTCCTGAAGCCTCTTGATCTCGAGCTCCGTCGCTGCCATGGCATTCGCCAGCTCGCGATAGCGCGGGTCGTTGTTGATGTTGAAGGCGTCCTTGCGCTTTTCCATCTCGCCGATCTTCCTCTTCAGGGAGACCACGTCGGGGTGACGCTCGGTATAGCGCGACTGCAACTCCGCGAGGGTCTTTTTCATATCTTCGAGCTGTGTCTCAAAACTCCCTCTGGTTCTTGCTCCGGCGGCGCCTTCACTGGGCTGCACGGCTGGATTTTCAAGTTCCCTCATCTGCCGTCCGATCAGCAGCTGCCGGTCCTGTGCCGCCCTGAGGCTTTCCTCGTTGCGCTGGTACTGAAGCTGGATCTGCTCCAGGAGCCGGATGTTCGTTTCCCTCTGCTCCGGAAGTTCTCCCAGGTGCCGCCGTTTGTAATCGGCCAGTTCCTTTCCCTGTGTCTCGAGGCGCTCTCTCGTGGTCTTGAGTTCGTTTGAGAGAAACTCCGACGTACCGACGGCCTGCTGCTCGCGCTGCTTCAGGTTCTCCTCGATGAACAAAGACGATAGCTTGTTGGCCACTGCGGCGGCGACCACCGGATCCTTCGAGGTGTATTTGATAGCGAAATAGCCGACGTTTTCCGATGTCCGTTGGGGGATATCCACCCTGATGTTCTGCCGCATCAAATCGACAAGAACTTCGCGGTCCACCTTCTTAGCCTCTTCAGGAAATAACTTCAGCTCATCGATTACTGCTTCCAGCCTTGTCCGGCTCATGATCTCCTGACTGATGGAATTCAGTCGTTCCGTAATGCCACTGGTCACCGTCGAACGTACAAGTTCCGACGGCACCCTAGGGGGTGTGACCAGGACGAGAGTAGAAGCCATGTATTTTCTCGGGGCGACGGCCGCCCAGAGGCACGCACCCAGGAATACGACAACCAGAGGAATGACGAAGAAGAATCTTCGGCGCAGGAAGATTTCCTTGTAGTCATCCAAATTATAGGAACGGCCGGGGTTGATCATTAGTACCTCGTGAGAAAGTCTATCTAATAAAAGTTCTGAGTTTTGAGTTATGAGTTTTGAGTTGATGTACCTCGAGACAGTTATGAGTTATGAATTTTGTGTTTTGAGTTACGAGCTATGTAGCGAATTTTGAGTCGAGGCTAGAAAACGTTGTAGCTTGCCGTGAGGGTCAGGAAGGCGTGCCACTCATCGTAGCTCGACGCGGGAATATTCGAATCGTCCTCGGCGTAGCCTGCCCGCGCTCCGATGGTAAGCCAACGAAGAATCCGGTAGTCAGCCGTGGCGTCCGCCGTGTAGATCCAGTCTTTGCGGGGGTTCTGGAAATAGTCTGTCCGCTCGACGATGCCGATCAAGCCCACGGAAAATCGCTCCGTCAACCGGTGGTTCACGATGGCCGAGGCCCGCGCGTACTGGGTGAATCCCAGGTTTTCCGCGGAGAAGAGATCCTCGCGATACCCGCCCTCGAGGATCAGCGAGTACGTCGTTTGTCTGTCCCTATGCGTCAGGCTGACAGTGCCGTTGAACCCGTCCTGGCCTTCGAACCGCTCGGGGTTCTGCCAGAAATAGCCTGCACGAGCAACACCGGTAAGGGTCGGACTGAATCGGTACTCAATGCCGACAGCCGGTGCGTTGACCGTGTAGTCGATACCCGGGCTGTCATAATCGCGAGTCAGATATTCGTACTCGACGAAGAGCATCGTCGTCGCGCTTGCGCGATGGTTGTACCGCACATAGGCCCGATGGCCTTTCAGGTCGGCCGATGTGTCGAAAGCGCCGTCGGTGTACCCGTACTCCAGAATAATCCCATTGCGTTGGTCGAACCAGTAGGCGAGGCGTGGGCTGATGTAATTCTCCGTGCTGTCCTCGTATAGGGTGTTGTTGTCGTTCCGGAGGATGTTGTTGCGGTAGTAGAGGCCGATGGTGCTTTCCCGGGCGAACTGCCAGTCAACGGCGGGTTCGAGGACGTTGCGCCAGTAACGCTGTCGGCCGGCATAGGACGTGAGGAGGTACCCCGATTGCCCTGCCCCATAGACTTCCTGCCGCGGCTCATCGGAGCGCTGGAGAAAATCGCGGAGGCGGAACGTCAAACGAGGATCGGGATTGTAGCGCAAATTCAGGAGGCCGTCGTGGCTGACGTAGTTCCGGTCGCTTTCATGTGCGTAGAAATTAAATCCCGCACGGTAATTCAACTCCGCTCCGAGCCGGGCGTCGTTGCTGATGAACGAGATTCCAGGGTAGATGGTGGTGATCCAGTCCTCTTTTTTCAGGGGCCCGTCAGGCACCAGGTCCACGTTGCTCGTGTAACGCTCCTGGACCGTGACGTAGGGCCTCAGTTCGAAGCGCGCCGCGCCGGGAAGCGGCACCGGGCCGGCGGGGCCTCTCTCACCCGTTATGCTGAGAGGAGGAGGCGGCCCGGCCGTTTCGGGTGGACCGGGCGCTGCCGGGGCGGCCGGCGTTGCCGGTGTGCCCGGTGCAGAAGGCGGGCTTGTTTGGCCGAAGGCGCTGGTTGCCAGACAAAGCATGAATACCAGATACGCAGCAGTGATTAATCTCCTCCGTTTCACGGGCCCCCTCCTTCTTGTCCGTCTATCCGGTCTATCCGGGGAAATGCTCGTTTGTTTCGTTGGTTCGTTTATTTCGTTTGTCTCGGGATTGCTTCGTCGCTGATGCTCATCCTAAGAAACAGCTCCTTTTCCCCTCTCCCTCGACGGGAGGCTCTCACAACTGTCTCCCTTCCTAAGATGGTAGGAGATGAAGGGAGGGGAGAGGGAAACTCGAGATTGCTTCTCCCGTGAAGGAAAATCCTGTTTCTCCCGTCGATAACCCCGTCCCCAAAACGGGGTCCGTGGCTCGCAATGACATTTTGTTGATCGGATTAATTTGGAACGATGATGATGTCGCCGGATTTGAGGATGATGTCCGGGTGACCTGCATCGCCGTCGATGATCTTGTTGTAGTTGGCCCGGATGCGGGTATCCTTGCCCCCCTCCTTGCGAAGGATCGTGATTTTTTTCTTGTCGGCCCAATCGGTGAATCCGCCGGCCAGGACAATGGCCTGCACGAGGGAGGTCTCCGTCCGGAGGCGGATCACTCCCGGGGTTCTCACTTCGCCCTGGACGTAAATCTTGTAGCTGTTTGCCTCGGTGACGATAACGGTGACGTCGGGGGTATCGACGTATTCGCGCAGCTTTGCCAAAAGAAGTTCCTTGAGCTGCAGCGGCGTGAGGCCTGCCGCCTTCACGTCGTCGACGAGGGGTATGGAGATCATGCCGTCCATCCGGACGGGGACGGTGCGGGAGAGGTTGTCCTCCTTCCAGACATAGATGTAAAGGACATCCTCGGGTCCGATGACGTAGGAGCCGCTGTCGGCGGCCACGGCGGCCTTCGACTGTTTTTGCTGGAACTCTTGCCTTGCCGCCGTCTCCTTTTTTTCGGCCTTTACGGAATCCGGGGCCGCTTGCTGCGCCCAAACATAGACGGGAACGGTCAGGAGGCTACACGCCAGCAGAAACAGTCCTGCGACCTGAACTCTTCTCATCTTCTCTCTCCAGAAGTCAGGTGGACGGGCCGAAACGGCCCCACTGATAAAGGTTCCCGGTGCAGTAAGAAGCACCGACAGTGGCTGGCGGCTGATAACGTATTATATGAGGTCGCTTTTGCCTTGGCAATAAATAATTGTAAAAATATTTTACGCATTTTAATTCTTTTTTCTTTTTAAACCCCTATTGCATTCTACGCAACCGATTGTGGAAAGCAATACTACTAAAGTATGATTTATGCGATATTGATAGTGTGCCTGAAATTGAAGAATCCCACTTCGTGAGGGTCGTCGCGCCTGCCCGCACTCCACCTCACCCCGACCCCGCCGTCAAGGGAGAGGGAGCATCAATCTTTTGCTCCTCTCCCGTCAAGAGAGTGTGGGTGACCAATGGTTTGGCCCTCTCCCGTTAAGGGAGGTGGAGATGCCGAATGGTTTATGCTGTCAGTAGATACAGCTTCGCCCCTTCGATTACATATTTCGATCAAATGAATCGACTGTAACCTCTGCAACAGACTCCTCGCCCCCCTGATCCACCAGAGATTTCATTAGGGCAGAGGAGAGGAAAAGCACCGTCCAGGGAACGGATGTCAAAGGCATCCGCAGCATACCCTCTCGAACGAAAATGCTGAACGGTATCTTCTTCAGGTTCTGCAACTACCATTCCAGTGGCTGTCCATCCGAATAAATAGGATCATGAATGATATTAAAGTATTAGGCTTATAACAGCGCCTGTGGCGCATTCTGCGGTGGCCGGTTTTCGATTTTTGTCGATTATGTTTACACCGAATCATCTTAATGCCCTGTATTAAATGGGTTTTTATTTTTTTGACCTCTCCCGAGACAAACAAAAAAAGGAGGCGGGCCCTAGAACCCGACCTCCTTTTTTTGTAGCTTTGCCTTATTTTGACTTACTTTTTTTGAAGGATAGCCCGAGCCTCCTCATTCCCCTTGAATTTCGGGTCCAGTTCCAAAGCTCTGGTCAACTCTTTTCGGGCCAGATCGGCATTGCCGTTTTTATGGTAGGCCATCCCCAGGTGGTACCGGACCAGGGGCTGGTTGGGAAGCTTCTCGGCCGCTTCCTTGAGATAGACGATGGCCCTGGTGTAGACATTTTTTCGGTAGTAGACCCACCCCAGGGTGTCCGCCATGAAGGGATTGTCCGGCAGGGCCTCCTTGGCGGCCTGGGCCAGGGTGAGGGCCTCGTCGATGTTGGTGTTCTCGTCGGCGTAGATGTAGGCCAGGTTGTTGGCCGCCGGGGGGAACTTGGGGTTGATCTTCAATACTTTCTGATAGTTCTGCTTGGCCAGGTCGTTTTTGTTCTGGCTCTGGTAGATGCCGGCCAGGGCCATGAGGGCCGGGACGGAGTTGGGGTTCTTCTGAAGGGCCGCATTGAGCTCGCCCACGGCCCTGTCGGCCATGTTCTGCCTGACGTAGAAGCTGGCCATCGACACGTAGAGGTCGGGGGCGTTGGGGTTCGATTCGATGGATTTTCGGTAGTTCTGCTCGGCCGCGGCCGTATCCTTCTTGGCCTCGTAGAGGGCCCCCAGGAGGTTGTAGAAGTAGGGGTTGCCGGGGGCGGCCTTCAGCTGGGCCTCGACGCGGTCGATCGCCTTCTGCGTCTCGCCGCGGGCCATGTAGGAGTTGACGATGTGGCGCATGGGCTCGGCGGCGCCGGGCTGCAGCGTGAGGGCCTTCTCGAAGCGGGCCAGGGCCTCTTTCTCCTGCTTTCGGGCAAGGTAGACGCGTCCGGACTGGATATGGGCCATGGCGTTCTGGGGGTTGACCCGGATGAGTTCCTCGAAGGTGCTTCCGGCCCTTGCCCAGTCGCCCTTCACGGCATAGGCGTTGCCCAGCCCCATCAGGGCGCGGGCATTCTTCGGGTCGTCCTTGAGGACCCCCTGGAGGGTCTCGATCGCCGTTTTGCTGTCTCCCGTCGACATCGCCAGGTCGGCCAGGACGAGCTTCGGCTCGAGCCACCGGGGATTGAGCTTGATCGCCTCGTTGATCGCGGCCTTGGCCTGCTGCACGTCGCGGTTGCCGAACTGGGCGAGACCCAGGTAGTAGTGCCCGGCGGGCGACTTGGGATTGTCCTTCAAATAGCCCTGCAGGAGCGTGACGGCGTCGGTAAACTCGTTTTTCGCCACGTGGATCTGGGCCTGGATGATCGTCCCCTCGTGGCTCCGGGGATTGATCTTCTGGATTTTCTCGAGGGCCTTCGAGGCCTCGTCGACCTTGCGGTCCGCCAGGTAGTACTCGGCAAGCTTCACCTGGGGCGCGATGTTGTCGGGCTCGCTGTCGGCGGCCTTCTTATAGGTCTCGAGGGCCTTGTCGCGCTTCTGCCAGGCCATGTAGAAATCGCCCAGGTAGACGAGGGCGGCGGCCTTCTTCGGGGCCGCCTCGGCGGCCTGGATGAACTGCTTCTCGGCATCCTCGAGGCGCTTCTGCGCGATGTAGAAGTTTCCGAGGGCAACCCAGACCGCAGGCTCCTTGGCGGCCATCTTCGTCGTCTCCAGGTAGGCCTCCTCGGCCTCTTTGGGCCTGCCCGAGCGCGCGTAGAAGCCGGCCAGTGCGAGGCGCGCCTGGACGGAGCCGGGCTCGGCCGCCACGGCGGCCTTGAAGGATTCCTCGGCCTTGGGCAGGTTCTTGTTCAGGATGTAGAGGCCGGCCAGGTGCAGGTGGGTCTCCGCCTTTTTCGGGTCGGCCTCGACGGCCCTGGCGGCCTCGGCGATGGCCTCGGGCAGCCTGCGGTCGCTGAGGTGCACCATGCTCATCAGCTGGTGTCCCTGCGCGTTGTTGGGATCTTTTTCGATGACGAATTTTGCCTGCTCGCGGGCCTTCTCGGGCTCCCGGGCCATGAGAAAGATCCTTCCCAGCTGCAACCGCGCCTCGAGGCTGTTCGGGTCCAGCTCGATCGCCTTGCTGAATGCCGCGTATGCCTCGCGGGGGTCGCCCGCCCCCAGCTGGGCCTGCCCGAGCTTGAGCTGGGCCTTCGCGTCGCCGGGGTCGATCTGCAGGACGTTCTTGAACTCGATGACGGCCTCGCGGAACTTGTTCTCCGCCAGGTAGGCCTCGCCCTTCTTGAAATGGCTCTCCTTCTTGCTTTCCTTGCTGCAGCCGGCAATCCCCGCCAGGAAGACAATGCAGAGAACGGCCGCGAGGGCCCACGCCCAGCGATTGCGATGATGCATCGGTACCTCCAGTAAACGGTCTGTCTAGGTCTGTCTAAGTCTATCTAGGTCTGTCCGGTTTCGGTAAAAAACGTTTGTTTCGTCGGTTCGTTTATTTCGTTTGTTTCGTTAATCAAATATTAGACTTCAGCAGCTTTCCTATTTGGCTGGCTTCGCTTGAAGCCCCCGTAAATACTTAATCAAGTTCGATATCATCCTGCCTGCTTTATCCGCCTGGTCGTAAATCGTACTGAAATCTTCCTTTTCGATGTAACCCTGGTCTAAAGCTACGTACAGGTGACTTTTTGCCTCCGCCGATGAAGACATCGAAATATACAGGAACTGAATGAACTCCTTGTGAGAACGCCTGATGAAGCCTTCGGCGATGTTGGCCATGCAGGATGTAGCCGCTGCCTGTATCTGGCTCGTCAGCCGCATGTCCTTCTTAAAATTGCCGTCCTTTGTGACCGTGTAGACACGCTGGACGAGGATTCGGGATTCTTTCCAGTATTCCGGATCTTCGAAGCGGGTGACTTTCATCGGGGCCGTCAATTTCGTCGGTTCGTTTCGTTAGTTTCGTTGGGGAAATCAGCGGTCGATGTTTACGAGATCGAGCCGCGTGTGATGGCGGATGTCTTTGAAATGCTGATCGAACGTCAGGACGGCACATTTGTTTTCCTGCGCTACAACTGCAATATAGCAGTCCGTCAGATTAACGGTTTTCCCCTTCTTCCTCAATACATGCGACAACCTTCCGGCTTTAACCCATGTTTGATCCGTTTGATCGATAATGGTGAAGGCATCCATGAACTCCGCGATGGCAGAAAGTTCCTTTTCGGATTTAGCACCTTGCATCAATTCCGCCAAAATAATCCCGGGGACACAAATTTCGCTGTTATTTGCAATTTCCATCACAAAATCGACAATACTCCGCGATTGATTTCGGAAATACTCTATCCAGACGGATGTATCGATAAGGATACGCTCAACGCTCATAGTGCCGAATCTCATCTGCCGTAAGTTCAAAGGAAAGCTTGCCCTTCAAAGCCAGGATTTTTTGCACCCTGCGCCTGCGCAGGTACTCATCGATGATTTCTCTGACTGCAGCCGATTTGCTTTTGGCCCCGGTGGCCTTTACCAGCTCGTCCAGCACATCTTTTTCGATAGTAACTGTTGCCCTCATCGCACAAATACCTCATAAATATTTGTGTATGCTTTACTGCAAAAAGTGTGCATCGTCAAGCGGCAGTCATATGATGATCTCTTTCGTCTGTCCGGTCCGTTCGAGTCCAGGGTCTTCAAGAAACAGGAAGTTATGAGTTATGAGTTTTGAGTTATGGAAAATTAACGCTTTTCAACTATACCGAAAGAACATCGAAAGGAAGCGCTCCTGACTTCAGAAGACAACCCGTGAGATTGCCGCGTCGGGCTCGCGCCCTCCTCGCGATGACCCGGGTTGGGAAGCATAGTGGCACCTGCTCCCGGCCCCTCGTGATATGCAATGACGTCGCCCGGCCCGGACAAAAACCACGGCATTTATACCACTATCGCCCCGGAATTGGAACAAAAGACCGGGAGGGCCGGCGGGCGGAAGGACAAGAGGCGGGCGGGGCGGCCCTGCGGGGCTGATTTTTCTCGGGAAAAGGCCAATTTTCCCTTGACAGTGCGACCGCGGTTAATATAAAGCCTTGTTACATTATAATCACGGCAATGCCCGGCAATTCACCGTCCCGGGTTTCACATATCCACTCACCCGATGACCAGTTTCCCCGCGCGGCGGGGGCATCGATAGGGACCATCGTCGACAAGAGGCGGGGCCTTCGAGAAGGCTCCGGCAGGCAGACCCGATCGATAAACCGGTTTCGCATCCAGGAGTCCCCAGGAGAGACGGCATAACCCCTGGATTCACCCGTTCCCACAAACACAGACTCGATGGAGTTGCGCCCGCACCGGGCCTGACGGCCGGGAGGGATTCGCCGTTGCGCAGGCATGCGAGAGCAAAGCATCAGCGTCCACGAAACTGAGCTTTTCTCATATTCAACCGGAAAGGAGGTGAACCGCCAAATTTCAGGATTTTTGGGGGGAGTCTTTCTTACTCATTATTACTGATTGTGGGGCTCTACTAGTACCGAAAAGGAGGTAACAATGCCACGTCTTCGTACACAAACCAAGAAGGCACAGATCATGTCCCTCGAGGAGGCCTGCAAGACCTTCATGAAAGACGGTGCCATGGTCGCCTGGAGCGGTTTCACGGGCTTCAACCGGAACCCCTTCGCCTTTGCCTGGCAGACCGTGCGCCAGGGGGTGAAGGACCTGCACGTCATCGACCGTCACGGGAGCTGCTGCACCTGGCTCCTGAACGCGGCCGGCGCCATGAAGATCTACGAGACGGACTGGATGGGCTGGGGCGAGATGGCCGGCAAGCTGGACGTCAACCTCGAGAAGCGTTACAAGAAGGGGGAGATGATTCTCGAGGACTACTCTCACGGCGCCATGGCCATGCGCTTCCTGGCCGGCGCGATCGGCGCTCCGTTCATCCCCTACAACGCGCCGCTCGGCTCCGACCTGTACAATCCCAAGTACGACGCCCTCGGCAAGGCCGGGCTGAGGGGGAAGCATCCGCGGATCCCCAAGAAGAAGTTCATCCAGATGGAAGAGCCCTTCTGGGGCGAGGGTGAGACGGTCCTTCTGCCCGCGGCAAGGCCCGAGCTGGCCGTCATTCACGTGGCCCAGGCCGGCGACAAGGGCACGGCCAAGTGGCGCGGCATCGGCACCATCGACAAGGAGATCGCCTACGCGGCCGACAGGGTCGTCATCCTGGCCGAGGAAATCGTCCCCGAGTCCGAGATGCGGAAGCTGCCCGAGGGCAACCAGATCCCCTACTTCGTGGTGGATGCCATCGTGGAATGCCCCTGGGGAGCCTTCCCGAGCTCCGTTCCCTTCTACTACGACTACGACGCGCCCTTCATGCGCGACATGGACAAGGCCTCCCGCAACCCCGACGACATGAAGAAGTGGCTGGACGAGTGGGTGTTCGGGCCCAAGAGCTGGGAGGAATTCATCGTGAAACTGGGCGCCAAGCGGCTCCTCGACCTCAAGGCCGACAGCGTCACCGGTTACAGCACGAGGATGATGAGAGGCAAGAAACCGGCACCCAGGATGAAGATGCCTCTGTCCGTCGCCATTAGCGGTTACTAAAGAAAGGGGGGAACACGACTATGGCAAAAACAATGGAACAGTTGATGGAATTGATCGAGAAGATCCCCGATGAGCCGGCGAAGCCAGGCGAGTTCATCCTCCCCGAGCTGATGGCCATCCAGATCGCTCACCAGGTGCGCAACGACGACATCGTGTTTGCCGGAACGGGCCTCCCCATGGTCGGCATCATGACGGCGAACTTCATCAATGCGCCCAATGCGCTTTTGATCTNCGAGTCCGGGATCTGCGACGGCAAGACGATGCACGTCCCCATGTCCGTCTGCGACCAGCGGGCGGCCAACATGAGCTCCACGCTGGGCGGCCTCGTGGACACCTTCGGCTACTACCTGCAGAACGGCTACGTCACCCTGGGCTTCCTGGGCGGCGCCGCCATCGACAAGTACGGCGGCGTCAACGTCACCTCCATCGGCGACTACTACAACCCCGGGCACCGCTTCACGGGCTCCGGCGGGAACTCCGACATCGGGACGATGGCCCACCGCACGGCGTTCATCATCCTCCAGGAGAAGCGCCGCTTCATCGAGCGCAACGACTACACCACGACCCCCGGGTGGTGGTGCTGGGACTTCAAGACCAACGAGTGGAAGCCCAAGAAGGAAGTCTGGAAGGGCACGGCATACGCCAATTCGGGCCCCGTGGCCGTCGTGACCAACATGGGCAACTACGCCTTCGACGAGAACGGCGAGATCTACCTCAAGTCCTTCCACCCCGGCGTCACGGTCGACCAGATCAAGGAGAACTGCGGGTTCAACCTCAACGTCTCCCGCGTCGAGGGCGAGACCAGGAAGCCCACGTACAAGGAGCTGTTCGTGCTCAGAGAGTTCGTTGATCCCGAGCTGATCTTCCTGCCGCAGAAGGTGGAATACCCTGCGTCGATCCAGAAGCTGATCAACGGCTGATCGAAATCCTGAAACGGAGAGAGGTCAAGGGGTGCGGTTCGGCGACGAACCCCTCCTTGACCTCTTCGTCAAACCCTGATATGGGCAATCATCCACCCAACACCGGGGGGTTCGCCCGCGGGTGGGTGGTTTTTATTGACAGGATCAAGCAACAAGCAGCAAGCAACAAGGTCGGAACAAATCTTCTTCCATAAGAAACCCTGGTGCTTGATCCTTGCTGCTTGCTGCTGACAGCAGATAAAGAAGATCGTCATTGCGCCCGCAATGACCGTCTAGCTTAAATTCTGGAGAGGGGAGGCAAGAGTTTTATGAATCTGGAACTGACAGAAACCCAGAAAATGATACAGGACACGGCGCGCAACTTCGCGAAGTCGGAGCTGGAACCCGTCGCCGCCAAGCTGGACCAGCAGGGCGACCGGGAGACCTTCCTGAAGAACCTCAGGAAGCTGGGCGAGCTGGGTCTCATGGCGATCAACGTGAAGGAGCAGTACGGGGGCTCCGAGGCCGGCGTGGTGGCCTTCAGCCTGGCCGTCACCGAGATCGGAAAGGCCTGCGCCTCGACGGGCGTCACGATGTCCGTCAACAACATGGTCTGCGAGGTGATCCAGGCCATCGGCACGGAGGAGCAGAAGAAGGCCTACATTCCCAAGATCGCCTCGGGCGAGTACTACGCGGGCGGCTTCGGCCTGACGGAGACGATGGCGGGGTCCGACCCCTCGGGGATGAGGACCACGGCGGTCCTCGACGGCGACTCCTGGGTCCTCAACGGCTCTAAGATCTTCATCACCAGCGCCGAGTACGCCGGCGTCTTCGTCGTCTGGGCCGTCACCGACCCCAAGGCCCCCAAGGGCAAGGGCATCAGCACCTTCCTCATCGAGAACGGGACCAAGGGATTCACCATCGGCCGCGCCGAGCACAAGATGGGCCAGCACGCCTCGGCCACCAACGAGCTGCTCTTCGAGGACTGCCGCGTCCCGAAAACGGCCCTCATGGGAAAGGTCAATGACGGCTTCCGCACCGCCGTGGGCGAGCTGGCGGGCGGCCGCATCGGCATCGGCTCCCTGGGCCTCGGCATCGGGCAGGCGGCCATCGAGTACGCCACCAAGTACGCCATGAACCGCATCCAGTTCGACCAGCCCATCACGAACTTTCAGGCCATCCAGTGGATGATCGCCGAATCGTACACCGAGCTGGAAGCGGCTCGGCTGCTGCTGATGAACGCGGCCTTCAAGAAGGAGAACGGCAAGTTCTTCGCCCGCGAGGCCTCGATGGCCAAGTACTACGCCACCGAGGCGGCCGAGAGGGCCTGTTACAGGGCGATCCAGATGCTGGGCGGCTACGGATACACCAACGAGTTCCCCGTGGAGCGTTACTACCGCGACGCCCGGATCACCTCCATCTACGAGGGCACCAACCAGATCCAGCGCCTCATCATCGCGCGGGACATCCTGAGCTCCTTGAAGTAAGGCTGACAGCGTCAATACTGAAAAAGAGCGATCCTGCAATGCAGTGATCGCTCTTTTTTTGCGCTTTCCTTACGGCTGTTGGGTCCTTGCTCACGGAGGTGTCAGGTATCAGGTGGCAGGAAGACGGGTTCATCAGGGCGGTTCTGGTGCCTTTTACAAATTGCTTCGGGCGCAATGCCGCCGCCTCTGCGGCAGGGCAAAGAAGAAAACGGCTCACGTCAGCGGGCCGATCTCGCCGGGGCTGCTCACGCCGGTGATGTTGCCCTCGTCGTCGATGTCGATGTTGTAGGCGGCGGGCATCTTCGACAGTCCGGGCATGCGGAGGATCTCGCCCGTGATGGGGATGAGGAACCCGGCCCCGGAGGCGATCTTGATTTCCCGGACGGTGACGATGAAGTCGCGGGGGAGCCCCAGGAGGCTGGGGTTGTCCGACAGGGACTGCTGGGTCTTCGCGATGCAGACGGGGAGCCTGTCGAAGCCGTAGCGGTTGATCAGGTCGAGGTTGCGCCGGGCCAGGGGCTGGTAATCGATGGAGACGGCGCCGTAGATCTCACTGGCCACTGTGAAGATCTTGTCCTCCACGGGAAGGTTCCAGTCATAGAGCGGGCGGAAGCCGCCGGGGGTCCGCTTCAGGATCGCAACCGTCTTCTCGGCCAGCTCCAGGCCCCCCTCGCCGCCCAGGCGGAAGATGTCGCAGGGCGCGATGTTCATCCCCTCGTTCTCCGCGGCCTTGACGACGGCCCGGATCTCCTCGTCCGTGTCGGAGGGGAAGCGGTTCAGGGCGACGATGCAGGGAATCCGGAACTTGTCGATGTTCTGGTAGTGCTTGCGCAGATTCGCCATGCCGAGAACGGCCGCCCGGGGATTGGACCTGTCGAGGTCCTCCCGGGCGACGCCCGCGTGGTACTTCAGCGCCCGCACCGTCGCCACGAGGACCACGATGCGCGGGTCGAGGTTGCCGTAGGGGGCGACGATGTCGAAGAACTTCTCCGCGCCCAGGTCGAACCCGAAGCCCGCCTCGGTGACCACGTAATCGGCCAGCCGCAGCGCCAGGTCGGTGCCCATGATGCTGTTGGTCCCCTGGGCGATGTTGGCGAAGGGCCCGCCGTGAATGATGGCCGGCACGTTCTCCGTGGTCTGCACCAGGTTGGGCAGCAGGGCATATTTCAGAAGCGCCGTGACGGCCCCCTCCACTTTCAGGTCCCCCGCGACGACCGGCCGGTCGTCGTGTGTGAACCCCACCAGGATCCTGCGGATCTTCTCCTTGAGCTCCGCGTAGGACCGGGAGAGGCACAGGACGGCCATGATCTCGCTGGAGGGGACGATGTCGAACCCCGTTTCCCGCGGGACGCCGTTGATGGCGCCGCCGAGCCCGATGACGATGTCCCTGAGAAAGCGGTCGTTCATGTCCAGGACGCGGCGCCAGGTGATCTTGCGCGGGTCGATGTTGAGCGGGTTGTCGTGGTAGACCGAATTGTCCACCATGGTGGACAGCAGGTTGTGGGCGCTCTCCACGGCGTGGAAATCGTTGGTGAAGTGCAGGTTGATGTCGTCAACCGGGTGGACCCGGGAGCGCCCTCCCCCGGTGGCGCCGCCCTTCATGCCGAAGACGGGGCCCATGGACGGCTCCCGGAGCGCGGCGATGGTGGCCTTGCCCAGCCGGGCCAGGGCCTGGGCGAGCCCGATGGACACCGTCGTCTTCCCCTCGCCCGCCGGTGTGGGTGTCATGGCCGAGACGAGGATGAGGGACGCGCCGGGACGGCGTTGAAAGCGACGGATCGCCTCCAGGCGAACCTTCGCCTTGTAACGCCCATAGGTCTCCAGGTCGTCCTCGGCGAGGCCGATGGAGGCCGCTATCTCGACGATGGGTTTCAGGGACGGTGCCGCGTGCTGGTTGCCGTGCCGTGTCATGCGCCTACTTGCTGATCACCGCATCGAACCGGATATCGATGTTGGATTCATCGCCGATGCGGTTGAGGTCGTTCTTCAAGTCAAGGATCTTCACGGCCGGCGGCAGCGAAAAGTAGCAGACCATCTGGAAGACATTGGCGCCCGTGACGGGGTTGCTGTCCACGTTGGTGGCAATGTCGTCGATGTTGATGCCCCTGCTGTGCAGGGCCTTGCAGATCTGGTGGATGATCCCCGGGCGGTCGATGGAGGTGGCAATCAGCCGGTAGGGGATGGAAGGGGCGATCTCCCGGTGAAGCGGCGCCTTGGTTTTCCGCACGTGAATCTCCAGGCCCGTCTTCTCCCGCAGGCTGTCCAGGTCCTTGATGAGCCTCTCGATGTCGTCGGTGCTGCCCGAGGTGAGGATGACCATGCCGAACTCCCCCCCGAGGACGCAGCCGCGCGAGCGTTCGATGTTGATGCCCCGCGCCGTGAAGAATTCCGCGATCTGCCTCGCCAGGCCCGGGCGATCCGGGCCCATGGATGAAAAAACAACGTAGGATCTCATCGGTCAACTCCGCGGTCGTTCCGGTCTCATTCGCCGCAGCGGCCCTTTCTCCGCCGCATCCCCCGCGAACGGCGCCGGCACATGCCTTACAGTTCCATCTCGGTTGGGCCGCCCCCGGCCCGCCGCGCGGTTCGCCATCCAACGAAGTGCTGGTATCAGGTAGCGGGGGAAAAAGCAAGAGGCAAGATGCACCCGCCCCGCAACACGCCGCCTGTCATTTCGGCCGGGAGGCGGCGGAGGCCTTCTTCAGCAGGTACTGCTGGAACACGCAGTCATGCTCCTGGCAGAAGGACTCCTCGAAACCGCGGCCCGAACAGTCGATCATCAGCTTCTTGGCCAGCCTCAGGGCCTCCAGGGGCGTCTCCACGATCTCCGTGGCGATCTTCACGGCACGCTCCAGGAGCTTCTCGCCGTCCACGACCTCGCTCACCAGGCCGATCCGGCAGGCCTCCATGGCGTCCACCCTCCTGCCCGTGAAGCAGAGGTGCCGAGCCAGTCCCTCGCCGATGATCCAGCGCAGGGGCGTCACCAGCGGCGGGATGCCGAACTTGATCTCGGGGTGTCCGAAGACGGCCGCCGGCGAACAGATCCGGATGTCACAGAGCTTCGCCAGGTCGAACCCCCCCGCCAGCGCCGGGCCGTTCACGGCGGCGATGGTAGGCTTCGGGAAATACCAGAGATCCCGGTGATACCGAGAGGACGTCTCGAAGATGTCGCCGAGAAGCTCGGGCTTCGTGAACTCGGTGAGGTCGAAGCCGGCGGTGAACGCGTCGCCCGCGCCGGTGACGATCACGACGCCGACCGTCTGAGACTCCTTCCACTTCTGCAGGCACCCGATGATCTCCCTCCGCATCTCGATGGAGATGGCGTTCCTGCGCTCGGGTCGGTTGAGGGTGAGGATGCCGATCCCCCCCGCCAGTTCCACGGCCTGGATGGTCTTTAATTCCATCTTCGCCTCCTTGCGTCGGCTCGGTCTGTCCAAGTCTGTCTAAGTCGATCTAAGTCCGTCTGAGTCGATCCGGGTCTGTCCGGTCAGACAGTTGTGAGTAGTGAGTTTTGAGTGTTCAGTTGTGGAACAGGAAATCACGTTTTTGAAGGTCATTGCGAGGAGCGCCGGTGACGAAGCCGTCCCGGCCCCTGAACCCGCACCCTATCTTCACTTGCCCTGGAACACGGCAGGACGCTTGCCGAAAAACGCCATGAGGCCCTCGCGGTAGTCGTCGGACTTCGCCGCCTGGATCATTCCCGACCGCTCCAGCTCGAGCTGACGGTACAAGAGCCCCAGCATGGCATTGTTGAGGTTCTCCTTGGCGATGGCGAAGGCGCGCGTGGGCCCGCCCGCCAGCTTGCCGACGATCTCGTCCGCCGCCTTCCAAAGGTCGGCGTCGTCGACGACGCGGTGCACCAGGCCCCACTCGAAGGCATCCTGCGCGGAGAGAATCGGGTCCAGCAGCACGAGCTCCATGGCCTTGCCGAACCCGATCAGCATGGGCACCACGAGGGTCCATGCGCCGTCGGGAACGAGGCTGACGCTCGTGTAGGCCTGCCGGAAGATGGCCGAACGGGCGGCGATCCGGATGTCACAGGCCGCGGCGAGACTGAACCCTCCACCGCCGACGGGCCCGTTGACGACGGCCACGACGGGCTTCGGCATCTGCCTCAGGGCCAGGATGATGACGTTGAACGTCTTGACGAGCTGGCGGACGATGTCCTGGGGATAGGGCTGCATGTTCTCGAAGAACAGCTTCAGATCGCCGCCCGAGCAGAAGGCCTTCCCCTCCCCTGTCAGGACGATGACGCGCACGTTATCGTCGTCGTGGCAGATCTCCAGGGCCCGGGCCAGTTCGTTTCCCAGGCCGAAATCGATGGCATTGAAGTTCTTCGGCCGGTTCAGCCGGATCGTGGCCACCCCGCCCCTGCGCTCGAAGAGGATGTTCCGGAAGTCCATGGCCGCCTATCGCTCCTTTCAGGATTAACACGCCCGGTCGGGCGGTTTTGAGTCTTAGGTTGCGGGCTTTGCGCCGTTGTCTATTTCGAATACATCTCGCGCAGCTTGACCTTGTTGATCTTCCCGACGCTCGTCTTGGGGATCTCCGCCACGATCTCATAGCGATCCGGCAGCCCGTACCGGGGGATCTTGCCCGAGTCGACGAACGACTGCATGAAGGCCTTCAACTCTTCGGGCAGCGCCCTGGCACCGGCTTTCAGAACGGCGAGCATCATGGGACGCTCCCCCCATTTTGCGTCGGGGATGCCGATCGCGGCCGTCTCGGAGACGGCGGGGTGCTGGCTCAGGAGATTCTCGAGCTCCAGCGATGAGATCCACTCGCCTCCCGTCTTGATGACGTCCTTGAGCCGGTCCGTGATCTGGATGTACCCCTCCGGGTCGACGTTGGCGATGTCGCCTCCGTGGAGCCATCCGTCGGGCCACAGCGCCTTCGACTGCTCCGGGTCCTTGAAATACCCCGACGTGAGCCAGGGGGCCCGCATGACGAGCTCCCCCGTCGTCTTTCCGTCGTGGGGAAGCGGCTTGCCGGCGGGGTCCACGATTTCCATCTCCACGAGCGGGATGGGCAGGCCCGTCTTGATCAGGACGTCGACCTGCTTGTCCTTCGGCCAGTCCAGCATGCCCGGCTTCAGCGTCGCCAGGCTGATGATGGGACACGTCTCGGACATCCCGAAACCCGACATGACCTCGATTCCCATATCCATCGCCGCCTGGGCCAGCCCCTTCGGGAACCGGGCGCCGCCGATGACCACCCGCCAGCGTGACAGGTCGAGCTTCTTCACCGCGGGGCTCGAGACCAGCATGTGCAGAATCGTGGGCACGCAGTGCGAGATCGTCACCTTCTCGGTGAGGATGAGCTTCAAAAGCATCTCCGGCTCGTAGCGCCCGGGGTAGACCTGCTTGACGCCCAGCATCGTGGCGATGTAGGGGATGCCCCAGGCGTGGACGTGGAACATGGGCGTCATGGGCATGTAGACGTCGGTGGAGCGAAAGCGGCAGCGCGAATCGTAGACGCCGAGTGCGATGCTGCCGCACAGGGTGTGCATGACGAGCTGCCGGTGCGAGAAGAAGACCCCCTTGGGGAGGCCCGTTGTCCCCGTCGTGTAGAACGTCGTGGCCCGGGTGTTCTCGTCGAGATCGGGAAAGTCGTAAGAGGCCGCACCCCCCTTCAGCAGGATCTCGTATTCGCCGTCGAATGCGACCTTCGAGGCCGGGTTCGCCACGTCATCGGTAATAAGGACAATCTTTTTGACCGTTTCGAGCCTGTCGCGGATCGCCTCCACGATAGGCAGGAAATCGGCATGCACCAAAAGGATGTCATCCTCGGCGTGGTTGATCGTGTAGAGGATCTGGTCCGGCGACAGCCGCCAGTTCAGCGTGTGGAGCACCGCTCCCATCATGGGGATCGCAAAGAAGCACTCGAGGTACCGGTGGCTGTCGTAGTCGAGCACGCCCACCGTGCCGCCCGGTTTCAGGCCGATCCCCGCAAGGGCATCGGCGAGCCGGTGGACCCTTTCGTGAAACGTCCGGTACGTCATTCGCGCCTTGTCCCGGTAGACGATCTCCTGGTCCGGGGCGTACAGCAGAGGCGTGACGAGAAGCTTCTTGATGAGCAGGGGATACGAGTAACATTCTCCGGGTCGGAATTCGTGATCACTCATGGTCCCTCCTTTGATCGTTTCGTCGATCCTGTTGCTGTTTTCCGGTTTTTCCAAACGCGGAGTCTTAGGGTCAGGCCAGCGACCGGACGAACTCCGCCAGGACGCGGTTGAACTCCTCCGGCTTTTCCCGCATCACGTAATGGCCGGCGCCCTCGATCAGGGCCAGTCTTGCGCCGGGGATCGCACCGGCGATGAACCGCGACAGATCCGGCGGCGTCATCTTGTCGTCGTCCCCGCAGACGACGAGGGCCGGGATCGCGATGCTCGCCACCTCCGACGCGATGTCCATCCGATCGCAGGCGAAGAGGTCTCCGTGCAGGATGTCGGGATTCCCCTTTTCGAGTTCCTCCTGGAGCCAGGGACCGACGGCATCGCGGTTGGGCCTGGAAATGGCGAATTTGACGACCATGGAGATCACCGAGGGCAGGTCCGTATGGATCTTCTCCAGGATCGCGGGATTGACGGGCATTTTCACGCCCCCCCCGACGGGGACGATGGCCGAGAGCAGATAGCCCTCCCGGATGGCGAAGTTCAGGCTGATGGCCGCACCGAGGGAGTGGCCCACCAGGACGGGCCCCCGAAGGCCCAGGGCGCCGATCGTCTTCTTCACCCACTGCACGTAGCGCATCACGTCTCGCTCGCCTGCTCCTCCCGAGAGTCCGTGCCCCGGCAGATCGAGGCCTGCTACGTTGAATTCGCGCTGCAGGCCCCCGTACTGGCCCTCCCAGAGGGAGTGGTTGCCCCCCGACCCGTGCACGAACACGATGCCCTTTCTCCCCTCGACAAAGCCCCCGTCGTTCACCCGGCATGCGATGGGCGTCCCGTCAATCATCACCTTGCGGATCATCTCTCCTCCAATCGCTTTGCTCCGACCATTCGTTACTTTCGTTGGTTCGTTGATAGGGTGGATCACCCTCCCCTCTATCCCCTCCCGTCAAGGGAGGGGGAGTCCTGGGCTCCGCTCAGCGGCTTTGTCACTCTTCGCCGCTCCTGTCGCTTCCCGCTCTTCTGCCACTTCTGCCACTTCTTACACTTCTTCAAGATCGGCCCGTCCCGCCAGCAGATCATCCAGACAGCCGAACTCGCGGTAGAGCCGCCGCTGCTGCGCGAAGGGCTCTCCCTCGAAGAGGCGCGCCGCCGTCTGCCTTGCCGCATTGACGAGGCGCAGAAATCGCTCCGTATCGAGGCCCCGGTAGGATTCGAAATAGTACACCTCCCTCTTGCGCCGAAATTTCCCGTCCTTGCTCAGACGGGCCTGGATCGGGGTTCCGGGATAGGGGATGAGCATCTCCGTGCAGGCGATCTCGGCGCCGTTTTCGAAGAGCCGCCTCGCCAGGGCAAGCGTCTCCCGGATGGTCGCCACGGTGTCCCGGGGCCCGTACAGGATGAAGCTCACCACGGGCGTAAGGTTCTGCTCCACGCAGAGCGCCACGCACCGCTCGATATCCGCCGGCGTGATCCCCTTGCGGTAGCCTTCCAGGATCTCGATGGAACCCGATTCGGCCCCGACATACAGCGCCCCGAACCCTGCTTCGGACAGGATCCCGGGAAGCATCGGATTCTCGCAGACATCGTCGACGCGCCCCTCTGCAAAGAAGCGCATCCGCCTGTGAAAGCCCCGTGCCTCGATCGCACGGCACAGGGACGCCACCCTGGCCGCGTCGGCCGTGAAATTGTCGTCGGAGAAATAGACCCCCTCCGCACCCAGGACCGCCAGCTGCCCGATCTCGTCCATAAGGCCGTCGATCTCACGAAACCGGACCGTTCCTCCATAGAGGCTTCGGATCGAGCAGAACGTGCACCGGCGGCTGCAGCCCCGGCTCGACGAGATGCCCCGGGCGCGGTATCCCCGTCCCGGGACCAATTGATGAGCCGGGATCGGGTAGGAATCGAGGGACGGTTCGACGGCCCGGCGCCTGTTTCGAACGGCGACCCTGCCGTTCCGGTATGTAAGCCCCTCGATACCCGAAAGCGGCAACCCGGCGGAACGGGCCCGGAGGATATCGCGCAGGATGTATTCCCCCTCGCCCCGGACGACGATATCCACGTCCGGGCAGGTCGACAGGATGTCCCTGTCGTGCACCGTTGCGTGGATCCCGCCCATCACGGCAAGCGCCGACGGATTCAAGGCTTTTACGCGCCGGCAAACCTCCCTTGCGGCGGAGAAGCTGTCCGTCATGGCCGACACGCCTGCGACGGACGGTCCAAACCGCGACAGGGCCTCGTCAAGCAAGGCCATCGGGTCCGGCTCCGGCGCCGCATCGAGATCGAGCACCTCGACCGCATGGTTATCCTGCAGAAGAACCGCCGCCAGGCTCAGGAGCCCGAGCGGCGGCAGTCTCGACTTCCCCCCGAAGGGGGGATTGACAAGAAGAACGTTCACGGAAGCGTCTGTTCGTCTATTTCGTTTGTTTCGTTCGAATCCCCCCTGCCCCCCTTTTCAAAGGGGGGTGAAGGGGGGATCTGCCTTATGCCTGTTCTTTTGCAAACATGTCCCTGTACGTCACGCGCATGTCGCGCTTGAGGATCTTGCCCGTAGGGGTCTTGGGCAGGGCCTGGACGAAGACGATCCCCTTGGGAACCTTGAATCCCGCCAGTTCCTTGCGGCAAAGATCGATGATCTCCTTCTCGGTGATCGTCTGGCCCGCCTTCGGCACGATGACGGCCGTGACGGCCTCGACCCACTTCGGGTGAGGCACGCCGATGACGGCCACCTCCTGCACCCGCGGGTCCTTGTAAATGGCTTCCTCGACCTCGCGGGTGGGCACGTTCTCGCCGCCCGTCTTGATCATGTCCTTCTTGCGGTCCGCCACCGTGATGTAGCGGTCCTCGTCCATGATGCCCACGTCGCCTGAATGGAACCACCCGCCCTTCATGGCCTCCTCGGTCTTGTCCGGGTCCTTGAAGTACATCATCAAAGCGTGGGGCCCCCTGCCGCAGATCTCGCCGGGAACGCCGGGCCGGGTGATGGGGTTGAATCCGTCATCCTCGAGCCTCGTCTCCATGTTGAGGCCGCCCATGCCGGCCGATCCCAGCTTGCGCATGGCATCCTTCGCCTTCAGCACCGTGTGGTAGGGCGCCAGCTCCGTCTGGCCGTAGTAGTTCCATATCCCCGAACCGGGGAACTTCTCCATGATCTCCTTCAGGATCTCCACGGGCATGATGGAGGCCCCGTAGTAACACTTCTTCAGGCTCTTGAGGTCGTACTTGCCGAAGTCCGGGTGCCGCAGCAGGCCGATCCACACGGTGGGCGGCGCGAAGAACATGGTCGCCTTGTAGTCGGCGATGTTTTTCAGGATCTGAACCATGTCGGGGGCGATGAGGATGTTCGTTCCCCCCACCCAGAAAACGGGGTTCATGAAGACGTCGCGCTGGGCGCAGTGGTAGATGGGCAGTGCGTTGACCTGCACGTCGTCCTCGTCGTACTGCCCGTCGACGATGCAGCCCATGTACTGGGCCATGAGGGCCTGGTTGGAGATGATGACGCCCTTGGGGAGCGACTCGGTGCCGCTTGTGTAGGTCATCTGGACGGGGTCCTCGATGCGCAGGACCGTGTCGGGCTCCGTCGCGGGGTAGGCTTTGTACCAGGGTTCGAAGTCCTTGAACTTGTCGCTCACGGGCGGCTTTCCCGCCCCCTGGCGGGACCAGATCCAGGTCTTCACCGTGGGCATCTCGCCGAGGACGTCCTTGACCAGATCGTAGAGAGCGTCCTCCACGATGAAGAGCTTGCTCTCGGAGTGGTTGATGCAGTAGGCGATGTCCTTTCCCCGCAGCAGGTAGTTGATGGCCAGGTACACGGCGCCCGCCTTGCAGCAGCCGAACCACGTCAGGACGTGGTCGATCGTGTTGTGCGCCAGGATGGCCACGCGGTCATACTTCTTGATGCCGAGATCGATGAGCGCGTTGGCCACGCGGTTGCACTCCCCTTCCATCTCGGCGTAGGCCATCTTCCGGTCCCCGAAGATCATGGCCGTCTTGTCGGGGAAGTGGTAGGCGCTGCGGCGGATCATGTCCGCGATGACCCATCGGTTGACCTTGTTGTAGCGGGTCATCAGGTACTCGACGGTTTCCTTGTTGAGGGTGTTGAACTTCGCCTTGTCCGCGTCCGTCAGGGGAATGCCAAGCGACATGGAACGGTACCTCCCTCCTCAAAGTAGTCTGTCCGGTCTATTCTCGATTATTTCGTTGGTTCGTTGATTTCGTTTGTTTCGTTCAAATCCCCCCTGCCCCCCTTTTCAAAAGGGGGATCATTTGTGCTGTCCCCTTTGCAAAAGGGGGGAGTGGGGGACTTTGTCACTTTTGCCACTCTTGCCGCTGTTTCTAGATGATCCCCTTCCCCTCTAGCTCCTTGAGCTTCGCGGGGCCGTAACCCAGGTATTTCAGGTATACGTGCCCGTTGTCGTAGCCCACGGGACGGCAGGCCCACTTCGTCCGCGGCGGCGTCTCCGTGGCCTTCCACTGGGACTGGGCGCAGATGACGGAGC
>JGI11944J13513_1000290_pt1 | contig 52952 bp, 50 predicted proteins | sample TerdegcoTASludge_FD_13513 | JGI IMG/M metagenome (IMG submission 13513) | reverse complement strand
CGAAATACTGGCCCAACTGGTGAAGATGCAGTATGACCGAAATGATATAGACTTCAGCCGTGGAAAGTTTAGAGTGAGAGGAGATGTAATTGATATTAACCCAATACACGGCAGCAAACCTATTAGATTGGAGCTTTTTGGTGATGAAGTAGATTCTATCTCCCTTATAGATCCATTAAAAAATAAGTCCACAAGAAAAATGGAAAGAATCACTATTTTCCCAGCTAAGCATTTTGTAACATCTGCAGATAAGATGAAAAATGCCATTAAATTAATTGAAGAAGAATTAGAAGATCGTCTTCTTGTTTTAAAATCACAAAATAAACTGGTAGAGGCTCAAAGATTGGAGCAAAGAACCCGATTTGATGTGGAAATGTTAAAAGAAATGGGTTACTGCCAGGGAATTGAAAACTATTCACTATATATGAGTGGACGTAAATGGGGAAGCATGCCTTACACCCTCCTTAAATACTTCCCTGATGATTATTTGACTATCATTGATGAATCACACGTGACCGTTCCTCAGATCAGAGGAATGTATGCTGGGGACAAGGCCCGGAAAGATACATTGATTGATTATGGTTTTCGGCTGCCATCTGCAGGTGAAAATCGTCCTTTAAAGTTTGAAGAATTTGATAGTTTGATTAATCAAATTATATATGTTTCTGCCACCCCCGCAGACTACGAAATAGGAAAAAGTAAGAATCACGTGGAACAGATTATCCGGCCCACTGGTCTGGTAGACCCGGAGGTCATTGTTAGACCTGTGACTAACCAGGTGGATGACCTCTTACACGAAGTTAAAAATAGGGTGAAAAATAATCAGAGAACCCTTATAACTACCTTAACCAAGAGAATGGCAGAAGATCTGACTGAATACTATGCCAAGGTAGGAGTGAAGGTGAGATATCTCCACTCAGAAATAGATACTTTGGAAAGAATAGAAATAATTGATGATTTAAGAAGAGGAGAATTTGACTGCCTGGTAGGAGTAAACCTCTTAAGGGAAGGTTTAGACCTGCCGGAGGTTTCCCTGGTTGGAATTCTTGATGCAGACAAGGAAGGTTTTCTGCGCTCTAAAACATCCCTTATACAGACCATTGGAAGAGCAGCAAGAAATGTGGACGGACAGGTATTAGTATATGCAGATAATATCACTGAATCTGTAAGATCAGCAGTGGAGATAACCAACAAGAGACGTAAGCTGCAGATGGAATACAACAAAACCCACGGTATTATACCGAAAAATGTGGTCCGTTCCATCAAAGAAAAGGATAAAAAAGAAGAAATAGATATAAAGAACATTGGAAAGATTCCTAAAGATGAATTGGATATTTTGATAAATGATTTAGAAAATGATATGAAAGATGCGGCTGCACAGCTGGATTTTGAAACAGCTGCTAAAATTAGAGATAAAATTCTCACATTAAAAGGAGTTTCAGAGTAATGACTGATAAGAAAGGAAATATTTTATTGAAAGGGGCCCGTGAACACAACCTTAAGAATATTGATTTAACTATTCCCCGGGATAAATTCGTGGTTATAACTGGAATCAGTGGTTCTGGTAAATCATCTCTGGCATTTGACACCATCTATGCTGAAGGACAGCGTAGATACGTGGAATCATTATCAGCCTATGCCCGGCAGTTTTTAGGGCAGATGAAAAAACCCGAGATCGATTATATTGAAGGGTTATCCCCTGCAATTTCTATTGACCAAAAAACCACCAAGATGAATCCCCGGTCCACAGTTGGTACTGTAACCGAAATCTACGATTATTTACGACTATTATATGCCCGTGTAGGGATACCTCACTGTTATCAATGTGGTCGAGAAATATCCCAGCAAACAGCTGGACAGATCGTTGATAACATTGTGCAGGAAGAAGAAGGTACAAAAATACAGGTCTTAGCACCGGTAGTAAAAGATCGAAAAGGAGAACACCAAAAAGTATTCGAAGATCTCCGTAAAAAAGGATTTGTAAGGGTACGGGTTGATGGTGAGATATCTGATCTGGAATCTGAATTCAAACTGGATAAAAACCGGAAACACAGCATAGAGGTCGTGGTAGATCGATTAATTATAAGACCAGATGAAGACTTTAAAAGACGTTTAGCCGACTCTCTGGAAACTGCACTGGAACTTGGTGAAGGACTGGTTATAATTCACTACCTCTTAAATGATAACTCTAAAGAAAAGATATTCAGCGAACATTTTGCCTGTACTGACTGTGGGATTAACTTCGAAGAGATTAGTCCCCGAATGTTTTCATTTAACAGTCCCCATGGGGCCTGCCCTGAATGTAACGGTCTGGGATCAAAACTGGAAATTGACACAGAACTGGTGGTACCAGATCCTGAATTATCTCTTAATGAGGGAGCAATCCTGCCGTGGAGTAAGTCAAAAAATAGGGACAACTACTACCATCAGATGTTAAAGGCTGTGGCCCAACACTATGGATTTAGTATGGATACTCCATTTAAGGATCTGAATGAAAAATATCAGAATATTATCCTCTACGGTTCTTCAGATAGGATTGAATTTGAATTTAAAAGAAGAAACAGAGTACATCGAGTCCGAAGAAGATTTGAAGGTGTGGTTAAGCGTATGGAACGGATTTACATGGAAACTAAATCTAATTATATGCGTAGCTACGTGGGTCAGTTCATGAGCGACCGTAACTGTCCTGTGTGTGATGGGACCCGTCTTAGGCCTGAAAGTCGTTCAGTGACTGTTGGTGGAAAATCAATATCTGAAGTTGTGGAAATGCCTATAAAAACTTCTAAAAAATTCTTTGATAATTTGAAACTTCAGGATCGGGATCTTTTCATAGCAAAAGAGGTTTTAAAAGAGATAAAAGAACGTCTTAAATTTTTGGCAAATGTGGGATTGGATTATATAACTTTACACCGTTCATCCGGAACTCTTTCTGGTGGAGAAGCTCAAAGAATAAGATTGGCCACCCAGATCGGATCAGGACTGGTAGGTGTACTTTATATTTTAGATGAACCCAGCATCGGACTGCACCAGAGAGATAATATGAGACTGATTGACACCCTTAAAAGATTAAGGGATATTGGAAATACCCTCATAGTGGTTGAACACGATGAAGAAACAATTCTGTCCGCTGATCATGTGGTGGATATTGGTCCTGGAGCAGGAGAACATGGGGGACATGTTATTGCAACTGGAAATCCCCTTGAAATAATGGAAAATCCCCAATCCATTACAGGTAAATACTTATCAAAAGAGGAAACTATTGAAACCCCAACTACACGTAGAAAACCAAATGGAAATCATTTAAAGGTGGTTGGAGCAGAGCATAACAATCTAAAATCCATTGACGTGGAGATACCTTTAGGTGTTTTCACCTGTATCACTGGTGTTTCTGGTTCAGGAAAAAGTACATTAATTAACGACGTACTCTATAAAGGTCTGTATGGTGAATTAAACCATAAACATGTGAATCCTGGTAAATATGAAGATATTCAAGGTTTAGAAAATATTGACAAAGTTATAATTATTGATCAATCTGCCATAGGGCGTACTCCCCGTTCTAATCCAGCCACCTATACTGGAGTATTTACTTACATTAGGGAAATCTTTGCAGAAACACAGGAATCTAAAAAAAGAGGTTATAAACCTGGACGGTTCAGTTTCAATGTTAAAGGTGGTAGATGTGAGGCTTGTACTGGGGACGGTATCAAAAAAATTGAGATGCACTTTTTAGCAGATGTGTACGTACCATGCGAAGTTTGTAAAGGTAAAAGATACAACCGGGAAACTCTTGACATACGCTACAAGGGCAAAAATATTGCAGAAGTATTGGATATGACTGTAGAGGAAGCTTTACATTTCTTTGAAAACATTCCCCGTATCAAGAAGAAATTACAAACCTTAGACGATGTAGGATTAGGCTACATAAAACTGGGACAATCTGCAACCACTCTTTCAGGTGGAGAAGCTCAAAGGGTAAAACTTGCCAAGGAGTTGAGCAAGCAGAGCACTGGAAAGACATTATATATTCTGGATGAACCAACCACCGGACTGCACTTTGCAGACATTAAGAAGCTATTAGATGTACTGGGGAGGCTCACTGACTCAGGTAACACAGTAGTGGTAATTGAACATAACTTAGATGTTATAAAGACTGCTGATTATATTATAGACTTAGGTCCTGAAGGTGGGGATGGTGGAGGACTGGTTGTGGCTCAAGGAACCCCAGAGGAAGTTTCATTAAGCGGCACTTACACTGGTGATTTTCTAAAAGAGGTTTTAGAAGAAGGGTCTATTTCCTTTGACCGGAAAACATCAGCTACAAAATCTGCATCTGAGCCGGTTATTGACAATAAGTAAGAAATCAAGGATTTTTTTACTAGTTAGATTATGAGTAACTTGTAAGTTTGATCATAATCTTTTTTTTATATTTTTTAGTTGATTTTCTGGGGGATATCTATTTTTCAATAAAATAGTTTTTAAAATATACTTTTTAATAAGTTATTCTAAAAATTAAATGATTAAATCATATTACTTCAATTTGTTTCTATCAATAATAGGAATAAACCAGATAAGATGCTTATACTATTCTGAAACTATATTAAATCTCGCAATAGATATGATAAAAAATATATGTAAGAGTATGATATAATATAGATTGTGATAAAATATGACATCTATTTTTAAGGGCCGAACACGAAATGATTTATTTATTGTATTATTGCTGTTTACAGCTGTATTTCTAATTTACTATCTTAATATTTTACCTGTAAAAAACACTTTTTTTAATCAATTACTGCTTTTTCCTTTAGTTTTAGCAACCAGCAACCGCAAACGATTCATATGGTCTATACCTATAATTATCGGATTAATATTGATCATTATCCAGCCTATTTTCAGCACCTTTGGAGTATCAGTTACCGACGATCTATTCCGTTTAATTCTTTTGATGGTAGTAATCCTGATGGTGGCTCTCTTAGTTGAAAGAATTGAAAAAGTGAGAAGTTTAAGGAGTTTGAATGACAAACTAAAAAAGCAGACGAAAATGTTAGAAGATGCTAATGAAGAACTGGAAGCATTTGCTTATTCAGTTTCACATGATCTAAGAGTTCCCCTGAGAGCTATTGACGGCTTTTCACGTATAATAGTAGAGGATTATCAGGACAAACTGGATGAAGAGGGAATTAGACTCCTAAACATAGTCCGGGAAAATACTCACAAAATGGGCCAGTTAATAGATGATATTTTGATGCTTTCCCGTGCTAGTCGTCAAGAAATGAAAATGTCCAAGATAGATATGGTGGCTCTTGTTAATAATGTTTATGATGAAGTTAAACAAGGTATGGAAGATAGAAATATTGAATTGAAGGTAGGGTCTCTGCCCAATGCTTATGGGGATCGTGCATTGTTAAGCCAGGTCCTCAGTAATTTACTTTCTAACTCCATAAAATTCACCAGTAACCAGGAAAAAGGGATTATTGAAGTTGGCTACCAAGATGGTGTGAATGAAAATATTTACTATGTGAGGGATAATGGCGCTGGTTTTGACATGAAATATGTTAATAAATTATTTGGATTATTTCAAAGATTACACGGCCCTGAAGAATTTGAAGGTACAGGAGTAGGTTTATCCATTGTTCAACGTATAATAAGAAGACATGAAGGACGTGTATGGGGCGAAGGAGAAGTGGATAAAGGAGCCACAATTTACTTTACTCTTCCTAAATAATATTCTTAAATTAACTCTAAAAATTTTATTATTAGAATAAAAGGAGGTACATATATGGATGAAATTGATATTTTACTGGTTGAAGATAACCCCACCGATGCAGAACTGACTATGCGGGCTTTAAAAAGAAAGAATTTGGTTAATAAATTAGTATGGGTTAAAGATGGTGCAGAAGCTCTAGATTTAATTTTTGGAAAAGGTAAATATTCTGATAGAGATATAAACGAATTCCCACGTTTAATACTCTTAGACTTGAGGATGCCTAAAGTAGACGGTTTAGAAGTTCTCCAAACCATAAAAGCTGATGAACGTACCCGCAAAATACCGGTAGTTGTTCTAACTTCATCTAAAGAAGACAGGGATATTGTGGAAAGCTACAAGTTAGGAGTAAATAGTTACGTTAGTAAGCCAGTTGAATTTGATGAATTCATTGACGCTGTATCAACCCTTGGATTTTATTGGATGCTTATAAACAACCCTCCTGAGTAAGAAATATGGCTGATTTAACTAGAATCTTAATACTGGAAGATGTTCTCTTGGATGCTGAATTAATGGAGAGAGAACTTAAAAAAGAAGGACTCAATTTTGAGTCACTCATAGTTGACAGCAGGGGAGATTACATAAAAGGGTTAGAAGAATTTAAACCAGATTTAATCCTGGCCGATCATTCCCTCCCCCAATTTGATGGTTTATCCGCATTAAAAATAAAAAAGGAAATATTTCCAAACACCCCATTCCTATTTGTAAGTGGAAAAATAGGGGAAGAATTTGCAGTTGAAATGCTAAAAGAGGGTGCAACAGATTATGTTCTAAAAAATAACTTACTAAAACTGGGTCCTGCTGTCAAAAGAGCTTTAAAAGAAGCTGAAGAATACAAAGCCCATCAAATTGCCGAAACTTCCCTTTTAGAAAGTGAAGAGAAATATCGTGCATTGTTTGAAAGATCCATAAACCCCATACTAGTTCTTGATGAAAATGGTTACTGTATTGACCTTAATAGATCTGCACGGGAGTTTTTTGAAAATCCAAACATGCAATTAAAAAACCAGTATATTAATGATCTTTTAATTTTTGATATGGATTTAAATTATAATAATGACTTTTGGAAAACAGGAGGTTCCTTTGAAGCTAATTATTCCACAGATAGTAAGATTAAATATTTGGATATATCATTTAATCCTGTTAAAATAAAAAATAGTCTTATTATATTTGGTATTGCCAAAGATGTGACCAGCCAGAAAAAAGCAGAAATATCACTTAAAGAAAAAGAAGAAGAATACCGACTTTTAATAGAAAATCAGACAGATTACATCATAAAATTCGATTTAGATGGTCTTTTAAGGTTTGTTAGTCCATCATATTGTGAAATACTGGGGAGAATTGAAGAAGAACTTTTAGGAAAAAGTTTCATACCTTTACTACATGAAGAAGACCATCATAAAACCGACAAAGCCATTGACTTATTATACAAACCGCCCTACACATCCTACATAGAACAGAGGGTTCAAACTAAAAATGGATGGCGATGGATTGCATGGGCCTATAAATCAATAGTTGATGATAATAACAAAGTTACTGGTTTTGTGGGTGTTGGTAGAGATATACATGATCAAAAAATGGCTCAAGAAGCTTTAAAAGAATCCGAAAGTAAATATAGATCCATATTTGAAAATACTGGTGCAATGACCATGATTTTTGATGAAAACATGGACATTTCCCTGGTAAACTCTGAATTTGAAAAATTTTCCGGTTACTTGAAAAAGGAGATTCAAGGACTAAAAAATGTTTCTGACTTTGTAGTCAGAGAAGATCTTTCCAGAATAAAGGGTTATCACCGTCTGCAGAGGATTAATCCTGATGCAATACCAAAAAATTATGAAGTTCAACTGGTAAATAGAAAAGGCGAAGTTAAAGAGTTCTTTGCAACATTTGACATGATACCCGGTACCAGGAAAGGAATAATATCATTCATGGATATTACTGACCGTAAAGTTGCAGAGAATAAAATTAAAAAATCCTTAAGAGAAAAAGAGATTTTATTAAGGGAAATACACCACCGGGTTAAAAATAATTTACAGATTATATCAACTCTGCTGGAACTTCAATGTGATCAGATTAAGGATGAAGAAGTAATGGAACTATACCGTGAAAGTGAGAACCGTATACAGTCCATAGCACTTATTCATGAAAATCTTTATCAGTCAGATGATCTGGCCAGTATCCAAATTGATGAATATATCAATAATTTACTAAATGATCTAATGAATTCCTATGGAATAGAATCGAGTGTAAACCTTAACATTGACGTGGATAAAATAACCCTGGGAATTGAAACCGCCATTCCCTGCGGTCTGATTATTAATGAGTTGGTATCAAACTCACTAAAATATGCATTTCCTAATGGAACTTCGGGAAATATTTACTTAAGCTTAAAAGAAAAAGATGATGGGACGTTCAAACTTTTAATTAACGATGATGGATCTGCTTTCCCTTCAGATTTTGAAGAGAAAAAAAATCGGACTTTAGGATTGCAACTGGTTAATAACTTAGTTAAACAACTTGACGGAGACCTAGATTTTAATAAGGAAAAAAAAGAATTTAAAATTAACTTTAAGGAATTGACTTATAAAAAAAGGATTTAATACATTAAATCGGGAAAAATAAAGATTATTATACTAAATATTTATTGATCTTAACTAGGGGGATATCAAATGGCCAATGAAAAAATACTGGTAGTAGAAGACGAAAGCATTGTTGCAATGGGTATAAAACATAAGCTGGAAAATCTTGGATATGAAGTAGTAGACACAGTATTATCTGGAGAAGATGCAGTTAGAAGAGCAAAAACCTTAAAACCTGATTTAATACTAATGGATATTGTATTAAAGGGAGAAATGGACGGTATTGATGCTGCTAATCAGATCAAGAAACTTTTTGATATTCCAATAATCTATTTAACTGCCTATTCTGATGAAGAAATGTTAGAACGGGCCAGAGTAACTGAACCCTATGGGTACATTCTTAAACCTTTCAAAAAAAGTGAACTCAATGCAAATATAAAGATGGCCATCTACAAACATCAAGGAGAGAAAAAACAGCGCGAAATAATTAAAAATAATTTATTAGCTGATTTTTACGATTTTATTTTAGGGGCCATACCAACTTCCACCACCTCCAGTGACAAAGAAATGCGGGAAATGCTGAAGAAAATATTTGAACAACGTGTAGATGATGATTTAAAGGAGCAATTTGATGAACGCCTGGAATTATTAGAACTGGACGAAAACAGTGCAACTGAAGACCTTTTAAATGCATACACCTCCTGGATAACTGATCTATATTCAGAGTTTGGTATTGAAACTCAATTTACCCCCAAAGAATCCCGCTGTTATCTGGAACTTTTAAACTGTCCCTGGATAGAAGATGCCAAGAAAAATCCCATATTCTGTCTAAACTGCCAGGCCATGATAAGTCGAAGTTATGATTGGAGCCAGCTTGAGGGGGAGGTAATTAGAAAATCCACCATAGCAGATGGATCACCCACCTGCATGTTTCAGGTGAAAATATCAGAGTAATATTACTTAATCATTCTAAGGGTCATTATTCCTAAAAGTCATTATTAATTTTAAAATAATCTAAAATTCTAAAATAATCTAAATAAATATTATAATAACTGATACCCGGTATTTTATATGAATAAAAGAGGAACAGCAAATTTGCCACTGCATGGAGGTCATGCACCCCGATGGCTTTTTCAACGGATGGTGAAACTAGCTGGAGCTATTTCTGAATCAATACTCTATGAATACGGATCAGATGAATTCTTAAGAAGGATTTCCGATCCACACTGGTTTCAGGCCTTTTCCTGCGTTCTGGGTTTTGACTGGCACTCATCAGGTACCACCACTACAACTTGTGGTGCTCTAAAAACCGCTATAAACCCTGAAGAACATGGAATAATGGTGGCTGGAGGTAAAGGCCGTGCTTCCAGGAAAACCTTGGATGAAATTGAAATGGTGGGTGATTCTTTTTCCCTGTCACCCTTTAAAATAGATGAACTAATCTATAACAGCCGGATATCGGCTAAAATTGATAATTCATGTATACAAGATGGCTATAATCTGTATCATCATTCTTTTATTTTCACAGAAAAGGGTGAATGGGCCGTAATTCAGCAGGGATTAAATACTGAAGATAAGTATGCCCGTAGATATCACTGGCTTTCTGAACTTGTGGAAGATCCAATAGATGAACCCCACCAGGGGATTGCCTGCGACCAGCAGCAAATAAATACCCTGAATATGACCTCACATGAGAGTGAGGAGTGCAGAGATATCAGCGTTGATTTGATCTGTGATAATCCGAAACATTTAAAATCGTATTTTAAATCAAAAGATAGTGCCCAAACACTTTTAACTGATTATTTGGATAACACAGAAGCTCCAGGTTCAATTGATACTGGTAAGCAGTTTGAAATTCCAAATTTTAAAGATCATAATGCCCAACTTCACATGCCTAAGCATCATCCAGTTCTGGATATGGATCTAAGTTCCAGAGAGTTCCAGGTCTTAAAGGATGCCTGGGAGATTCAGCCCCAGAACTATGAAGAGTTAATTTCACTTAGGGGTATTGGGCCTAAAAAGATCCGGGCTCTGGCTTTAATATCTGATCTGGTGTATGGTTCTGCACCTAGTTGGAAGGATCCTGTGAAGTACAGTTTCACCCACGGAGGAAAGGATGGATTTCCATACCCTGTGAATAGGGAAGTCTATGATAATTCTATTCAAACCCTTAAAGATGCTCTGGATGAGGCAAAATTGAATAAAAAAGAGAGATATCAGGCCATAAAAAGGCTTGAAAAGGTTATTCACTCGTGAAGATTGTAATGGTTGTTCAGTAAATAAAATATTACTAAAATTTCATGGAAATCTAAACTTTTTTGTTGTTCCGTCGGGAGTAAAAGACGTAACTGTTCTTATTTTACCAAAAAAATCATTATTTAACCTAAATTTTTTATCTAAAGCTAAAATTAATCTATTTTTATCATTTGGATTCCATTCAATGATAGGAAGAGGTTTGGCATATTCCTCATTAAAAAATCGTAAATTTAATTTGCATAATTTTCCTGCAATTTCATTAAAATCATTGGATTTTTCTTTAAAATAGAATTTATAATGTAAAGATATATTATTTCTTTTTTTAAATGATTTAATAAGTGCATCCTTAAGATAATGAGAAATTTCGTATATATTATAAAAATGGACCGATAAATCCCGAGAATAAGAAAATCCTTTTCCATTTATATGAATACTAAGATCAGGTCCAACGGATTCTCCTTCAAAACTAATCCCTGTTTCAACAAAGTAACCTAATCGTTTTTCACGTATTTCAAACTCATTGAACCGAACAATATCTCTCAAATTGCCTTGTTCGTGTTTCAATTTATTAACTATTAGATCAATAAATGATTTATATTCCTGAATATTTTTTTTGAAATCCAAAAAAGAAGGATGTTTAGATATAAAGAGCCAACTGGAGAGGGATCTTTCCATAGATTTTTTTCTTTTTGATTTAATTTTATCTATATCTGGACAGGGTGATGTAACTTTTAAAATACGAAAACAGTCATCAAAATGAGATTGAATCGAATAAAGAAGTTCTTTTTGAAATCCCAATAATCTTGAAGGACTATAACCCTTAAAATCTTTTGGATAATCTTTACTATCCGTAATTTTCTCTTTTACTTGTTTTAGTTCGTTTAGTACATCTAAAAAATTTTTAGAAATTCTAGATAAAGATCTATTATAAATTCCAAGAGGATGTATACTTCCATATAATTTATGGAATAGAACTTCATCTGGCAAGTTATTTAGCAAATTATAGGCTTCAGGTTTGATATTACCATCATTTTTAATACTTCTTTTTATGATCAATTAAATCTCTTCGTGCTGTTTTAAATGATTTGAAATATATTAGCAGACATTACAAGGACTTAATTAATATCAAAAGTTTAAGGATATTAAATTATATACATTTTATTATGGGCAATATCATGAGTGATTATTATGGTTATAGTTCCGGGATGTAGACTTTAAGACCCATTTTTAATCTACTAACTTTATATTAATATTATTTTTCAGTCTATTAATTAAATTATAAAACTAATATTCGTTCTTTCTAATGTGTAAATTTAATAAGTATTTAAATTATATTAAAAATAACTAGACACTATGCAACTTACTTATTGAACTTCGTATGAAAATAGAATTCGTATAGATGATTTAATGAATTTAATAGAATTGATAAACTGCATTGTTAACTCTCTGAATACTAGGGAAATGGCAATCGTAATATGGTTGATTTTATTTTTAATATTATTTTTTTTTATTAAAAGTACAAGAAAAGCTGCGATTGATGTGTTAAAGGCATTTTTTTCCATTAAACTTATAATTCCATTTATTGGAATGATTTTGTATATATTGTTAATTTTATATTTATTATCCCATATAGGACTATTTAATATAAGTCTAATTAAAGATGCGATTTTTTGGTTTATTATTGGGGCAATTCCATTATTTTTAAAAGCAAATGATATAGAAAAGAAATATAAAAATTTTTTTAGGAATAATGCCATTGAATTTATTAAATTAACAACTGTTTTTAGTTTTTTTATTAATTTTTACACTTTTAATATTATTATTGAATTAATATTACAACTTATAATAATATTTATCGTATTATCAATAACTCTTTCTAAATCTCAAGAAAAATATAAACCTGCTGAAAAGTTTTTTACTTTCATATTCTTAATTATAGTGATTTATTTAATTTTAAACTTCATTTATAATCTCTTTATAAATCCTAACGGATTTTTAAACATAAATATTGGAATTACTTATATATTACCTGCCATTTTAACAATTACATTATTGCCTTATATCTATGCATTGGCATTGTATATAGAATATGATTCATTTTATTCACGGCTGAAACTAGCAATTAATGATTCAAAGACATATAAATATGTATTTAAAAAAGTGTTTAAGAAATATAATCTGGATTTCTTTGGATTAAATGCTTTTTTACTCGAGTTCAGAATTTATAACATACAGAACAATGAAAATATTGAGAAAGAAATACTGAAGACAGAAAAAAGAGTAACTAAGAAGAATTCAACCGATTCTACTAACAAATTCAATTCAACGTTTAGTATATTTGAAAATAAATTTGTAAGTTTCATTGAACAGGGCTATCTAAAAATTGAGGATAACTCTACTGATACTAAACTTGATGTGATGTTCTTTGATGATGATGAATTAGTAGGTGAAATAATCAGCACTACTACCACAGAAAAAAACATAGAAAGCATGATTACTCTTTTAAATGATAGTACCACAATAGCAGAACAAAATGCAGCAGCATATTCAAATACTGGAGCTATCGGGGCATATATATTTATTAATGACAGCGATAAAGGAGAGAAAATGATTATTAATATTGACTTTGATCCTGTATTTACAACAACTTACAATACCATTAAAAATACATTAGTTATTAAGCAAAATCCAAGTTCATAAAAAATCATACGGTTATTAATAACTTGTATTAGACTAAAAAGTTGATATATCATCTTGTTAGGGAGCATTCGCTCAAGTACTCATATGGCTAATTTAACTAGTTTAAATGATTTTATGATTTAAACTAGGATAAATCTATATTCTATGAATTTCAAGTTTCATATAGTTATAATCCAAAGAAAATTTAAAAAAAGTAGCAGAAAAGAAAATAGAGAAAAATATGAAAAATCAAAAGCTTAAAGGAAACTGTTTTAGTATTTTTTGGAGGATATTTAATGTCTATTGAAACAATAGGTTTGTTAATAGCAATTTTAACATTGATAGTTGCCTTAATTTCATTATACTGGAAATATAAAAATGATAAAAGGGGAATGTTAAAGGAGAAATTAGAAAATACTCCAATGTTAAAGGTTATAGTTGAAAATGGAACGAGGATGACAACAGATGGAAGTATTCCAACTCAGAAGATTATAAATCTAAGAACTGTTAATGTTGGTAAAAGACCAATTACCATTTCCAGTTTTGGGTTTGAATTTGAAAATAAAATTTCAAATCAGATAGTATTTGCAAGTCTTGAACTTCCAAAAAAACTTGAAGAAGCTGAAAGTCATTCATTTCATATAATGTTAAATGATTTTAAAAACGAGTTAAAAAAGCGACCTCCAGAGTCTCAAATGCCAAAGTATGCTTGGGTTAGAGACCACACAGGAATTGAATATAAGTCTGAAAACATTTCTGAAATTTCAACTGTATATAATGCTTTAAAACTTGATTAAAATAACTAATAAAGAAAATAGTCAGCAGTGAATCAATACGAAACTCAATGTAAATTTTGGCATCATATGTACTAGTGAAAAAGCATAAAGAAATATCACTCGTTGTAATATAGATGCAGAAATCTAAGTTAATATTTCTATATTTGATACCTATTTTTTTATTTTGTTGACTAAATTCAAAAATTTTCTATTTTTGGTATATTCAATCATTCTGAACGAAGTCCTTATAAGAAGGTAGTGAGGGCTGGAGATGGTCATTATATCTAAAATTATGTCATTTATAACCTATACAATTCTCTTTTATTGCTTTTTCTAAACCAAAAAGTGCATTTTCATCCAACATAGCTTTATCAATTAGGCTAATAATTTTATCTTTATCCATCTTTGATCTTAATTGTAAAAATATAATAATAGACAATCTTGCCCAGTCCAGAATATCTCCTAAAAGCTTATCTACGTTTTTATATCCATTATAATCTTCTTCACCAATTGGAGAACCATGAATATAAGTGCTTCTAATATCATATGCATTTTTAAGTTTATTATAAACGTTATTAGGTTTTAAACCCGTAAATTTCAATATTATTGCTGCTCTTTGAGACAGACGTCTAGATATGCCTTCACGTTCATTACCTTTTAGATATAAAGCTTCAAAGCAAGTCATAATTGAAGTAATTCTACTTTCTATATTTTCAGGTTTTAGTAAGGTGTCATTATACCTTTGTAAAGCTATTGAAATAGGATCTACATCTTTATGAACTTTTAATAGGCGATCAGGTATGATTAATGCGGGCCCTGGTTCGTTGAGATGCACTTTTAAGATATCTTGAGATAGTATTTCTTTCATTTTTTTAATTAATGTTTTAATTTCTGAAATATCTTTATTAGTAATTTTATAGGAATAAAATTGAGCAGAACTAATATTATTCTCCTGATATTCCTGAAATAAAAATGATGGATCACCTTCTGTTCGTGTTGAAAAGATTGATCCTACTTTAAAAAGTCGTAATATGCATAAAATTTCTTCTAATTTATAAAATATTTCACTATGAGTTTTTGCTCTTTCTTCCATTTCAATAATTGCAGCAGGTTTATTAAAATTAAGAATACCATATAAATTAGCCATATAACCTGATTTTTCACTCTCTAAATCAAAAGAAGTGGGTCTTCTTATTTTTAATCCATTATAAATTCCATATTCATCATCTGCTAGCCATATTCCATAAATCCATGCTTTAATTTTCCAAGTAAAAGGAGTTTTTTCTAATCTTGCAATTAACTCGCTTACATAATTAACTATATCTTCATTTTCCAGATTACTAGAATCAACACCTATAATTTTTTGCAAAAAGTTTTGTAAAGGAAATTCAATGTAGTTAATGGCTTCACTTTTGCTTAAACTATATTTATGTGATATCTCTGAAATTACATTAGAATAGATAGGCTCAGGTTTAGTTAATGCTGAAAGTGAAGATATGTAATCTTTTCTGTCCATATCCCATTTTTCTTTAATTATATCATTAGAAGAAAATTGACATCTAATACTCCCTTCATTGTATCTAAAATCTATGACTTCCTTTGCTACGGGAACTTTAGTCTTAAATATTTTTCCTTCACTTTTATATTCATTTACATTATTTATAATCTCTTTAAAAAGTGAATATAACAGAGAAGATAGCTCTTTTCTAGCCATAATACCATCAATTTCTATTTTATTATTTGATTATTTAAATTTTACTATTCTTCGATTGTTTCATGTTTCAACTGTAATATCAACCAATAAAAATAAGCTATAGAGCTTAATATTAATTTTAATAATTATATTTTAGTTCTACTGATGAATACCAAATTAAACCTCTCCTCAAAACAATATTTGATAGTTACTTACTTTACAGCCATTAAAAAATATCTAGCCTAAACTATACTTAAAAACCAAGTTCTTAAGAACATGCCAAAAACTTTTTGTTAGATTTAACAGATTTTTCTAGTTGAGTGTTTTGTTTTCCCATCTCAAAAAGCGATTTAAACTATTTAAGCTCATAAATAAATTTTTATCCTTTTTTATATAATACATATAAACTTAACCCGATTCCTGAAAATGCTGCAAGAATTGTGCAAAAGTTAATTATATTTAATTCAATCTTAAAAAAATGAATAAGGACAAATGTTAAAAAAAATGATGAAATTATGATTAAAATCCCCATTAATTTTGCATTTGCATATAAACTCTTTAATTTTTGTTTTTTTGAATTATACTCTGTAAATTTTCTTTTATATAACTCCAAACCGTTAGGAGTAACACCTACATAACCAAATTCATAATTAGTAATTCCATCATAATACAAAACATTTAGTATATCTATATCCTCTAAATAATCAACAGCATCATTTATTTCATCAGGACTAAGTTTAGTCAATTTTTCTATTTTACTTCCAGTAAAACTTTCTAAATCGCTTTCAACTAATTCTTTAAGAATTATTTCTGCATTTTTTTCTGTCAGATTCATTTAAAACCTCAATTTAACAATAATTTTACTATTCAATTAAAAGTTTTGAATTAAATAGAATTTATATAATTGCATTTATTCTTCAACTTTTTGAGCATACAAATTAGGACATTCTGACTTTTTAAATTCTCTTGAAATTGATTTATCTAATTTATAAACAAATTTAGATATATCTAATGAAGCTGAAGCAATTATATTTTCATTGACTATGCTTTTACCCTCAGCTTTTTTAAGTATTGAATTAATTATACCTGCATGAATTGCACTATGGCGTAATGCGATATAACTATTTTTTTCTCCAAATATTCTCTCCCAAGTATCTTGTTTTTTATCTGCAAGCGTGGGAAGATATATTTTGAATAGCTTACAAGCTATTTTAGCTTTGTTCTTTTGTTGAAATTCCATTCTTTTTGGAATAACATCCGAAAGATTAAATTCATGATTACTATGTTCTTTTAAAGCTTTGAAATATTCTGGTTCAATTCTAAATTCTTTAATGAAATTTACAAAATTAACCATGTCTAAATCTTCAATCTTGGCTTTAGGAGTTAATTTTCTAAAATTTCTTACTAAATATGACTCTAAAGAAGTTATTAGGCTTATAAGAATCATATCACAATGAAAAAGATAATCGTAATTGATAAACCCTTCTTTATTTTCCATCCTTAAAACAAGCGGATATAACTTTAAAGACATGTTTAAACTCATAACATACATTAGAAATTCGTTGATATGGTCAGAAAGTACCTTTCCAAATAAATCTATATCATCAGGCTCGTTATTTTGATATCTAAATACTTTAAACTCTTTTAATTTTAGCCATAATTCTTCATCTGAGATCATATTCGATCACTTTTGACTAAATCTCTACTTAAACGATTTTATAATATATTACTAACTATTTTTAAAAAAAGCACTATAAGTTTTTCCATTTCTTACTAGAATTTTTACTCTGACCCTTATTATCCTTCCAAAAGGTACTTCCTCACTCTCAGATCATTTATCTTCTTATTCTGTATTTTCTCTTTCTAGTTCCAAGTGAACTTATATCAATCTGAAAAATGCTTTTTTCTTACCAAGTATGTATAGTGCCTTTATGTTTTAAGATGGTTGAAGAGAGTGCATGGAACGAACTTTTAAAAAATGAATGGTTTAAAAATGCAATTAGAGAGATACTGATATTTATTTAGCTCCTCATCATGGAAGAGAATCTGGATGGCATGATGAACTATTGAATACTTCAAACCATGTTTAACCATTGTATCAGATGGTAAATATCTTGATACAAGCATTACTAATAAATATGCTGAAATTAACACTGGATGGGAAGTTTATAGCCGTAGTAGTGAATGATAAGTCGAAAGAAAATGTTTAACTACTAGAAAAGATGGAAAAATAAATGTACAGTTAGATATAATGATGGAAATAAACCATTTAGACAATTAATTGATTGAGTCTATAGTACTTAAATTAAATGAGATATGAAAAGTCAGATGAAACAAAGAATGTTTAAAGATTCTAAGATTTACATCAACATATACCTAAATGGTTGAAATTTGAGGTATTTGAAGTAAATTTTGAAAATGTTTTTTAACTTCGTAATAGTATCGTTTAACGAAGTTCATGACAGTGTGTCATTATCATTTGTATGATTTTTTGTATTTTAATTATCATCACCCCTCAATAATTCAAAAAACTATTTAAAATTTGATTAACATAGTATAAATGGTGATATAAATGGAAAAAGAAATACTGGCAGCTATAATGGCTTCTACTTCCGATATTGATATGATGACCAATGATCGTATAGAAGCCTTAACTAAGGGACATGGGATGTTGAATATTGCGGCCATATGTGCAGCAAACACTATAGCAGAAGAAGTGTTAAAAGGGAGAGAAATAAAGCTGACTGATGAAAATGTGCAGTATTTACCAATTGACGACGTGTTGAAAAAAGCCATAGAATCAGCAAAGCTTGCAGGAGCAGATCCTGCCAATGCCGCTTTAATCAGTGCAGCATTATGTTATTTTGCAGGTTCAAATGCTCAGGCCGGTGTGCCAGCAGGTAACAGGAAATTGGGGGCCATGGCCCGGATGATTGCCGGAGTAGATCGTTGCGGTGTACTGGCCATACCCACAGCTAAAGTTAACAACAGAATATCAGGATATGCTGCTGTTAAAGCTTTATATGATGACATTTTTGATAACAAAGTATCAAGCGTTGATGGAAACATCTTGCCTATGGGTGTAGGTGGAGGTCCTTTATATGGTCACGGAGCACTGGGAGAAGATATGGCATTTCCAGAACTGGCCAAAAAAGGTGCAGCATCAGGAACAAAAGGAATGTTAAAAGCATATGCCAATGTAGGTATGCCCCCGAGCCCCATAATGTCAGCAATATTTGGAGCAGCAGCCATACTGGAAATTGTCCACCCAGACTCAGAAGTTGGAGAAGAATATGGTGAGCTTTTCAAAACCAACAGTGCATATTTAGCAGGTTTAGGGGCAGTTGAAGCAGCAGGACTCCCAGAAAAACTTCATATAAGAGGTACTGGTGAAGAATATGATACTGCGGAATTAGTAGGTGATATGGGAGTTATACTCAAGGACATAGGCGGCCCATCAGTAGTGGGAATGATTGCCTTTGAAGAGATGCTTTCTGCATTTGAAGAATCACTTGCTATTGGGGCTGGCTTTTCAGGAGGACCCTTACAACCACCACTGGGACATATGACTGCAGATGCTGTACTAGCTATGAAAGTACTAATTGCCAGTGCCGGTGACATAGAAAAAGCCGCCGACCGCATCAAAGATATTAAAGAGAATTTTTGGATTGAACCTGAACTAGCTAAGATTTCAACCAATACCATTTCCCGTAAATCTGAACAAGTTCAAAGAGGCCCTGTAACCAAAGCCATGATACTGGCCACTGACGGTGCCTTGGCTCGGGGCGTCTATGAAAGGGCCAATTTCGCCTACGAAAAACTAAAAAGCGGTATGGAACTTGACGAAATTGTTCGTCAGTTAGATAACGAAAAACTGGAAACCGTGGAAACAGCGTGTGGAATGATATTCAGTCAGATGCTTGGAAAAGACATAAAAATTAAGGTAACCAGCTTCAAGGGATGTGCCCGTAGAAGACCTAATGACTTCCTTAAAAAATATTGTGGATTTGACACCGATGCAACTGTGGAAGTAACTGTAGACGGAGAAAAAATAGTATTTGAAGGGTTATCCCATAAGGTAATACCTGACGCAGTTTTAAACAAAAAACAGGATATACTTGAAGCTATACCATTAGCTGCAGTTCCAGTTGTTGAGTTACAGCTTTGCGGCCATACCATTATAAACATTATAGTACCTGCTGCAGTGGCTGCGGCCATGGGTGGTGAAGATCCAAAAGATATTGCAAGAAAAGCTGTTGCCGGAGCATATATATCCTCTGCAATACCTGGAGGTATTCCCAGAGCTGAAGAAGTTGCCAAAAGAGCAGTGAAAATAATGGCTGAACTTTAATCTATCGGTGGCCTAAATGCTTTTGATGACAACTGTAGATGATCTACCTGCCGAGGGTTTGCCCTACATCATTGAAAAAACATTAGAGAGGGGAGCCAACAACGTACATGTGATAAATGCAGTTACCAAAAAAGGGAGGATGGAATATATCGTACTGGTAGATCTAGATAGAGATAGACTGGATGATATATGTTCTTTAATTGCCCTTGAATTTGGAACATTAGGGATGAAAATATTCCATTCACAACACTTAATGCTTCCCTATGAAATAGAAACTAAAAAAGTTACAGTAAGAGCTGATCAAGCTAACATCAAATCTAAAATCAGAATAAAATATTTAAAAAATGATGAAAACAAGGTAATATCGCTAAAAGCAGAATATGAAGATGTTAAAGAAACTGCTGAAATCCTCAATAAACATGGAATAGAAATAGCTTTCTCAAAACTAAAAACTATTATCGAAGCAGAAGCATACAAAAACATTCTTCAAGATAAGGAGATCACAATTGAAGTTTTAGGTTAACACCAGAAATTCCAATTTTTATTTTTTATCCTTGCAAAAAAAATTATTTTTTCAACTTTTTTATTATTCAGAAGAAGTAAAGTTTGACATAATCAAAAATCTTCAAACTCATCGAAAATATTATGGATGGTATATATGTACTGATCGATATTATCAATGAAAATAAATTTTATAGTTCAAGTTCTCATTTTTGCAATAATTTATAATTTCATCTTTAACAATATCCCAGTAAACACTGTCTTCAAAATATATTTGGCGATATTCATCAATCATGTCTGGAAAATTTTCATCTAAAAATTTTTTTACAAAAGGCCATACTGATCCGATGATATTCAGATTTTCAAACATATAATAATCTACAAAATCGCTGGTTGTAGTTATGATATCTTTCCAGTCTGTTAAAAAAGGAAATATGGGACTGATGAATAAATAATTTCTAATACCCTGATTGTGAATATGTTTTAAGGTTTTAAGTCTGGCACTAATGGAAGGTGCTGATGGTTCAAGCTTTCTTCTTAGATCTTCATCAAGTGTAGAAAAGGAGATACCTACTTCACTTTTTTTGAATTTTTTTATTATATCTAAATCCCTTGAAACCAGATTAGATTTGGTTAGTATGCCTAAATCTATTTCTAATGGAAGTAATTTCTCTAATATTTTCCGTGTAATTTTATATTTTCCTTCAAATTGAAGGTAGGGATCAGTTACAGAAGAAAGAAGCACATATTTGTTCCTATATTTATTGGTTCTTTTGGGTATCAGTTGCGGTGAATTTATTTTAATATCCAAAAATGATCCCCATGCTTCCTTATGACCGGTGAAACGTTTCATAAAACGAGCATAGCAATAAATACATGCATGACTACAGCCTATGTATGGGTTTATAACATAGTCTGCTTTAGGTATGGCTGTTTTTGATAATATGGATTTTGATTCAACTTCTTTAACAATTATCATTTTTTATACCTAAATGATTATTGTTTGATATATTTATTCTTTATAAATAAAATATTTTATTTTAACTAAAAAAAGTGGATGAAACCTTAAAACAGACTTAAAAAATTTTATATTATACTCACAATCCACTCCACTATTTTTCCAGGGATTTACATTGCTATAAATTGATTGAATACCAAAAACTATAAATCTCTGCAAATTAAAAAGGAAGATAGGTTCTATAAAATTTAGATTAATAGGAGTACATCTAATGGAAAAATGGCAGAAAATTCTTGGAGTTTCAATCTTAATACTAATTTTAGGTTTAGGGTTGCTTATGATATTAGCTCCCAAAGATCAACCCCGTGAAAAGATTAATATACTATTATTAGGTGTAGATGCCCGTGATATTAATCATCCGGGTAACACTGATTCTATTACCATTCTTTCAATTGATAAAAAAACTAAAGACGTGGCCATGCTTTCTATACCTCGTGATGCCAGGGTAGAAATTCCTGGAAGGGGTGTAGATAAAATAAACTCCGCCTATCCCCATGGAGGATTTAACACTACCATTGAAACTATAGAGAACTTTTTAGATATAAAGATAGATTACTATATATTGATAAATTTTGAAGAATTTGAGAATATAGTGGATACTTTAGATGGAATTTATGTAGATGTTGAACCAAGTACTGCGGCATCTGTACCTGAATTAAACGGAAAATCAGGATTTAGTAGATTAAATGGACAACAAGCATTAGCATACGCTAGATTTAGATTTGATTCAGCTGGAGATATGGGAAGAGTAAAAAGACATCAGAAAGTGATTCAGGGCATAATTGATGAAGCCTTAAAACCATCAAATCTTGTAAAAGCACCTACCATTTTAAACCAGTTAAGGGAAAATATGCGTACCAACATTCTGCCATATGATACTGTGGTGCTGGAAAAATTTGTTCAAGGTTTCAAACTTGATAAGGCCAGAATAGCAGTTATTTCTGGAAATTATACTACTATCAATGGAATTGTTTATCTCATCCCGGATAATGAAACTAATGAAAAGATTGTGACTGAATTAGGACTTAAAGATTAGCTAAGTTTCCCATTAGCCTTTTTTATAATTAAAATATCTTTTTATGGTAGATAAGTATTTTTAATATTTATCTGAAAAATTATAGGTCAAATAAATTAGACATTTTTTTTATATAATAGTAAAAAAATAGTAGATAGTGTTTAGGGGAATTTATGATGATATTAATAACCGGCGGAGCAGGGTACATAGGGTCTCATTTAAATAAATTGGCCAGTGAATCGGGGTATGATACAATTGTTTTAGATAACCTCATTTATGGCCATAAAGAATTTGTAAAATGGGGAAAGTTTCATAAAGTTGATCTAAGTAATTTAGATGAATTACGGTCTCTATTTAAAAGTTATGATATTGATGCAGTCATGCATTTTGCTGCTTATACCTATGTTGGAGAATCAGTAAGTGATCCTCAAAAATATTACAATAATAACTTAAAAAACACTCTAAATCTACTCCAGGTAATGTTAGAAAATGATGTTAAACAATTTATTTTCTCTTCAACCTGTGCCATCTATGGTGAACCAACAAAGATTCCTATAACTGAAGATCATCCCCAAAATCCTATAAACCCCTATGGTAAAGCAAAATTAATGGTGGAGAAAATACTAGAGGATTACAGTAAATCATATGGATTGAACTATGTTTCTCTTAGATACTTTAATGCTGCCGGAGCAGATCCCGATGGGGAAATTGGGGAATGGCATGACCCCGAAACTCATCTCATACCACGGGTTTTGGATGCTGTAATGGGCCGCAGTGACCATGTTAAAATATTTGGAACAGACTACCCCACCCCCGATGGTACTTGTATCCGGGATTATATCCACGTAATGGACCTTGCAGATGCCCATATAAAAGCGTTGCAATACATGGAAACTAATGTTAAAAGCGATGTTTTTAATTTAGGTAATGGTAATGGTTTTTCTGTTCGTGAAGTAATAGAAAAATCCAAGCAAGTAACTGGTGTTCCAATTTCAATTGTTGAAAGTGATAGAAGACCCGGTGATCCCCCCGTTTTAATTGGAAGTTCTAAAAAAGCAGAAGATATTTTGAATTGGAACCCTAAATATAAAAAATTGGAAAAAATCATAGAATCTGCCTGGAACTGGCATAAGAAGTTATATTTATAATATCAAGTAGAAAATATAAAAAAAGAGCTATTAATTAACTAATTTTATCAAAAAGTAATACTATAAAACCAAAACAATTTTTGGGGCGAATTATGAAGAAAAAAGAAGCAGAAGTAGCATTTGAAAAAGGTTCGCTATATTATAGTCAAGGAAACCCTGAAAAAGCCTTGAAATACTATTCCCAAGCTTTAAAGATATTTGAAGATATTAAAAGCACTGATAAAATTGCGGACACCTTACTTGAAATAGCCAATGCTTATGGGAATTTAGGGGATTATGATGCGGCTTTTGATAAATACCAACAATGTCAAAAACTTTATCGTAAAAATAAAGATTTAATTGGTGAAGGGTACGCTCTGGCTGGCCTAGGAAACATACTTGATAAAAAGAAAAAATTTGAAGATTCCCGAAATTTCTACTCCAAATCACTGAAAAAATTCAAGAAAGCAAGCGATTATGAAAGACAAGCTACAATATCCTCTTTAATTGCAAAAACTTATGAATCAGAAAAAGCCTATGATGATGCTATTCTTGAAAATAGACGGTCACTTAATATTTACAAAAAAATAGGCAATATTCAAAAAGAATCTGAAGTAAATAATAGTATTAAACGACTTAAAAAACAAATAGATGCTATTAAACCTTCAAAAAAGTTAATACTTATTTTATTTGGGTATTTTGTAGCTATTACCATGGCAGAAATAATTACTACCTATACCAATACTGAAATGGGTCTGGTTTTGCACACCATTATCCTTTTTGTACTTTTAATTCATTCTTCTTTAAGTAATTCTTATAATGTGACTAATTTACTAAGATCAATGATGGCCCTGCCTATGATCCGTATAATTGGACTCACTATCCCTATCATGGGAGTTCAACCATTGTACTGGTTCCCTGTTATTTCAATTCCTTTATTTGCTGCTTCATATGTAATCATGAAATCCCAGAAAATTAGCAAAGAAAGGGTAGGTTTGATTTTTGGTAATTTAAAGGTGCAATTGGGGATTGCTGCTACTGGAGCTATTTTAGGTTTCATAGAATATCTAATTCTCAAACCTAAACCGTTAATCCCAGTTTTAAACCTTGAATACTTATTAATTGCAACGACAATTATTATTATTTCTACAGGGCTAGCAGAAGAGTTGCTATTTAGAGGTATAATCCAAAAAAATGCCCAAAACATACTTAAAGGGTTTTCTGGTATTTTATATGTATCTCTGCTTTTCACCAGTCTTCACGTTGGATGGGAATCATTTATCGACTTGATATTTGTTTTCTGTGTGTCAATGTTCTATGGATATGCATTCTATAAAACAGAAAGCCTTTTTGGTATTACATTATCCCACGGACTGTCTAACACCTTTCTATTCCTCATATTCCCCTTCTTCTTATGAAAATAAATTAAAATTTCAATTATCAATTATATTCCTTTTTTTTATTCTTTTAGCCCCATAAGACTCTTATAAAAAAAGATATAAAAGATTTGTAAATATAAAAAAATAAGATTTAATTATCTAAAAAAAAGAATTAAGTAAATTTATTTTAGTATTTCAGTCATGTACTTTCTTAAATCATCTCTAACTTCTGGTTCTTCCATAGCAAATTCTATGGAAGTTTTAAGCCAATCCACCTTGTTACCAATATCATAATTCTTTCCCTGGAATACACAACCATATATACTATCTAACAAGCGCATTGCATCAGTTAGCTGTATTTCACCACCAAAACCCGGCGGGACATTTTTTATGTGATCAAATATTTCTGGTTCAAGAACATATCGGCCCATTATCCCTAAATTTGAAGGAGCTTCTTCTAATTTAGGTTTTTCCACCATATCCTCGATTTTATAGGTAGTATCTTCCATCAAACTTCCCTTAATTATTCCATACCTTTCTATTTTTTCGTCTGGAACTTCCTCCACCGCAATTGCCGATGAATTATATTTATTATGAATATTAATTAACTGCTGAATACATGGAACTTTTGAACGTGTGATAGTGTCCCCTAAAAGAACTGCAAATGATTCACCATCTATGTGTTTTCTTGCACAGTAGATGGCATCACCAAGTCCTTTCTGTTTTTTTTGGCGAACATAATAAATGTCAGCTAATTCAGATATTGATTCTACCTCATCTAGATAATCATTCTTACCATTTTTTTTTAGAAAATATTCTAGTTCAAACGCCCGGTCAAAGTGATCCTCAATGGATCTTTTTCCTTTACCAGTTATAATCAATATATCGTCAATTCCAGATGCTACAGCTTCTTCTACCACATATTGTATGGTTGGTTTATCAAAAACTGGTAACATTTCCTTTGGTTGAGCCTTGGTAGCAGGTAAAAATCGGGTACCTAATCCTGCTGCAGGAATTACTGCTTTCATAGTGTCACCTTATCATTATAATACTTTATCATTCTTATGGATGTCGTCAATGGATTAAATATAGTTCTATGTTATCTAATTTGATTTGGCAATGTAAATAGTATACTGTCTATCTTCGATATCTTTTTATAAAAAAATAAAAAAAGAGGTTATTTTTAGGGTATTCCTGCTATTAAATTACAAAGAACTGGTGGTTGAACAGCAGTTATGGTAACTGTTCCATCTGCGTTAACAGTTAATAGTTCTTCTTCTTGGACCATGGTTCCTTCTGCATTGGATAGTGCAGCTAACCATGCAGCACCTTCAGCCGGATCTAAGGTTGTAGTAATTTTATTATCAGTTATTTCTGTTGGTAACTGTATTACAGTTAAATCTGTGAATTCGGCTAAAAATGGTTCCTCATCAGTGGGTGGTGATTGACCATTGGACCAACCTTGCATCTGGAGCCTTAGATCGTCTATTCCACCTGCTTCTGGTTTTAGAACATTTTTCCATGCTTTAATACTAATAGTTGTTCCTGCTGGCAGTGCTTCATTCCCATAACCTGCCAGATTACTTAAATCCATATTAACCATTCCACCGTTGTCTTTAAGCCATACGTCAGCATAAATATTGCCAACTGTACCATTTTTCATGGTAACATTTTCAAAGACAGCGACAAAATGAATCCATGATGTACCATTATTTTTGAATGCTGCTTTAGTCCCACTAGCTGTAATCTGGTTTGTTTGGGCTGGACCCATATTCATCGTAGCAAAAACCCCTACTATCACTACAGCTATTATAACGATAGCTATTATGATTCCTGTGTTTCTTTGCATCTAAACACTCCTAGAGGATTGTCACCACTTTGTAGGCCACTACAGCCACAAATACGAGAAGTAATGGAACTATAGCCACGTTCGAACTCTTTATAAATGATCCTATGCGTTTATTATTATCAGCTTCTGAACTGAGTATTTCTTTGAGAGCTAAAAATGCAATTAGTGCAATTACTGCTATAATACTGAAAGCCATGACTTGGGTGGTTGTTACTGTGGTTGTGATTGCGGTTACAGTAGATATCATATTAAACCTCCAACGAATATTTCTCTTTAACTTCTTATATAAAGATTGTTATTAAAAATCAACCTTAATTATAACTAACAATATTAATTAGGCGTAAAAAGCTTTTATTAACTAAAAAATAGTATCTACCAATCAAAAAATTAGGTAAAAACTTTATTATCAGCCTTATTTGTTCAATGAAATAAAAGGTATACGAAAATTAATTTAGCATTTAAATAACATGTTTAGCATGAACTAATCCATTATCATCAATTAATAAAGTTTAAGATAGAATCTTATTGGAATTTTAAAAAATACTATTATTTATCAATCTTTTTTTGAGAAAATTTCATAATAAATAAATTTTCATAAAGGGAACTTTATCCAAACTTAAAAATATTTCTAACAGTAGGGATTTATAAATATAAATCGCTATTCTAATTTTTTCTTTTATTTTTTAGTCATTTTTTTCTTTTGTACGTTCTGGTAAGAGTAATAAACCCCCTATTAAAAAACAGATGGCACCAATAAATGTTCCTAAATTAACCAGTATTTCGTTTTTTGGAAGGCCTGTTGCAGGTACAATGTACGCAGCTGCTGCAGAGATACCAAATGCCAAAGATCCAATAATGTTAAATATGGCAATCCACCATGAAAACTTACGGGGATTCCATGACCAGAATGCGTGACTAACTTCCAACCATGCTAGTGCACTGGCAATAATAAAACAGATAGAGCCATAAATATCAGGCCCCCACACCAGCGTATTTATCTGAGTAAGGCTGAGATTACTTCTAATGGCATTAAAGGTGTTTATGTTAAATAATAAAGTTCCTACAAACTGTACCATCGTAGCCCACCAGTCAATACGTTTTGGTTCCCATGTAAAAAAATAAAACTTTCCCTTTAAAAAGCCTGAAATACTTCTGGGAGAGTTAACTGATTCAATATATTGTAAATAAGCAGCAGAAGTAAAAAATATTGAACCTGTAAAAAAAGTTATAGCATCATAGGTGCTGCCTACAACATTTAAATATCCTGGAGTTGATCCAATTGCAAAAAAGAAAGCACCAATTGCAAAAAGAATTCCTATCCACCATCCCACTGCACCAGGTGCCCACAAAGTTGAACCGCGACTTATATCCAGTTTAAAATGGTGTTTCCGATGATAACGGGAATTCCATAATATTAATTTACCTTCAAGATTTTTAAATATTGCACGAGTTACAAAAGGTCCTGTTCCTTTTGTTTCTGTGCATCTCCATCCCCCTGGTAACTTAATATAGGGTAGTTTTTCACAAACTGAGGTTATCTTATTATTACTGCTTTTTCCATTTTCTTCCATGTTTAATCCTAATAGATATTATCTATAAAATTGTAACGTTAAATCTAATTTTATTCATTTTTGCAAATTAATACGTATCTCAGCGTCTAGATTACCAAAATAGTTTTATAAACCAGTCCAAACGCATAAAACCTCCAACTTGTCCTGAAATATGTACTACTCTTTATTTTATCCAGATAAATAGTCACATTATAATCTTTAAAAATTCGTTTCTCTTTATGTTATAAATTTTAATGGTTTTTTGATGACTTTTATGCCCAAAAATAATTTCAACTGGCTTGTGAGTGAGCTTTGAAAATGATTTAATGATTTCTTTATTTGCTTTACCTTTCTGAGGTATGGACGAGATGTTGACCTCAATTCTTTTTCTCCACTCATTGTAACCTGTTATTTCAAATTTTTTAGAATTGGGAGAAACATCAATATCCACTAGTATTCCATCATCAACTTCAGATACTGCCTTCATTAACCATAGTTTATCTAAATAAGATTATAATTTTATGGTTATAACAATTGGGTAGATTATTTTACACCACTATCTTTAGTTTAAAGAGATTCTTTATACCATAAAAACATTTAAATAGTGAAACTGAGAAAGAATGGTATGCTCTAATTCTTGGCTTAATATATATTTCTGCAGGGGTGGTCGAGCGGTCAAAGGCGCTAGGTTGAGGGCCTAGTGGGTGAGTCCCTTCGCGGGTTCGAATCCCGTCCCCTGCACTAAATAAACTTTAAACTGTTTTTACAATAAAAGAAATTTTCATAATCAATAATTTTTATTTAATTTATACAAAATAAACCAACATTTTATCCATTAATTTATGTTTTTAACAATTATCTTAACTTTTAATTTCTTTCCATCCTTTAAATCATTTATTAACGCGATATTGAGATCTTTTGCAGCCTTATCTGCATGGATCATTAAGGTACGATTGCAGACATATCCACTTTTGCGACAGACCATATCTGTGGGATGATCAAGTGTTAAAAGGTGATGTCCCCTGCCTTTAATTATGTCAGAGGCATTCTCTGTTTCCAGAACTACTTCTACAACTGTATCATCAGTAGCTATAGCTTTTCGAATAGTTTCTGGAATATCTTTAATAGATCTATCAGATGCTACACCAACAATGCAGTCAGCCTGGATTTCTATTTCTTCATCCATTGTCACCTCAAATGTGGTTCGGTGAGTGGAAGTAACATTGGAATGTCCCTTTGCATAAAAAACGTATTTCATATTAATCACTGAATTCCACTAAAGATTATTTAATCTTATATTTTTAAAATGTTTGTCTTTTATTTAATTATTTTAGTTGTCATAACAATTGTTGCATAAACAACATATTTATATAGTGAAAGATATTATATTATTAAATAGTGTATAAAACACTTTGACTTTTTTGATTTTACATACCATATCAATTTTTTAGAGTTTTAATGGTTAAAAAGAGCTGGAAGTGAAAACTATGTCTTTAAACATTCCATTTAGAGGAATTTTATCAATCGTAATCAGGAACCACTTCATATTTATGAACAAGGAACTGAAATATTTGGAACTTACTGAAGGACAGGTCCCCTGCCTTATGGCCATCTCAAAGAAACCAGAAATTACTCAGGATGACTTGGCAAGAATGTTCCACATTGATAAAGGAACTATTGCCCGTACAATAAGGAAATTGGAAGAAAAAAAATTGGTGAATAAAGTTCAAGATCAATTTAACCGTCGCAGATATTTACTTTCCCTGACTGAAAAAGGTGAAAATATAATACCAGAAATCCTCCGTACTGAGGAAAAATGGGAAAATATCATATTTAAAGGGCTTTCAAATGAAGAACGCGCCGGATTACTTAAAGGAATGAAAAAACTCGCAGAAAACAGTCTTGAACTCGGTGAAAATCAGTTAACAGAGTGTGAAAACTGTGGAAAAGGATAGATCACACTATCTACCAATAAAATTTCCACATGAATAATAAAACAGGAAAAACATGACAGAAAAAACAGAAGGCGTTGCTCTCATCACTGGTGACCCCAAAAAAGCAATTTTAAAGTTGTCAGGCCCTCTAATCATCGCAATGGTTTTGATGACAACTTATAACCTGGTTGATGCCATATGGGTTTCTGGTCTTGGAGGAAATGCTCTAGCAGCAGTAGGATTTGTAACGCCCCTTTTTATGATACTGGTTGGTCTTTCCAATGGTTTAGGCGCAGGTGCAACCTCAGCAATCTCCCGGTGTATAGGAAATCGTAACCATAAAGGTGTTAATAACACTGCAATGCACACCATGGTTATTACAATCACTGTTTCAGCTCTTTTAACAGTATTACTGGAAATATTTCTTCATCCCTTGCTTTCAGCATTAGGAGCCGGGGAAACAATTAACCTAGCAATGAGTTATGGTCAAATCACTTTTGCTGGTACTATATTAATGCTTTTTACAGGTGCTGCTTACGGAATTCTGCGCTCAGAAGGAGACACCAAAAGGACCATGTATGCTATGATTATATCTTCAGTAGTAAACATGATTCTAGACCCCATCCTCATTTACATGGCAGGTTGGGGCATTGCTGGAGCAGCCTGGGCCACTTTAATTTCTCAGGCCATTGTCTCAGTGGTGATTATCTACTGGTTTTTCAGAAAGAAAGACACTTTTGCCACTTTATCATGGAAATACTTTAAACCAAATTTTAAAGTTACTAAATCTATCTTAGAAGTTGCATTGCCCGCTAGTGCAGAATTCCTGGTAATGTCAGCCTTAACTGCCATTTTAAATGTAATATTAGTTATAGTTGCAGGAACAAATGCAGTAGCTGTGTATTCTGCAGGATGGAGGGTGGTGATGATGGCCATAATACCCATAGCTGCTGTAGGAACATCAGTGATTACTGTTGCAGGTGTTGCATATGGAGCAAGAAAATATGAAAATCTTTCCATTGCCCATAATTACTCCATAAAGGTAGGAATGATGGTAGCGATCATAACCAGCATTTTAACCTTCGTTTTTGCACCTTACATCTCGAAAGTATTTGCATATTCTCCACAAACTGCATATCTAGCTCCAACCATAACTACCTTTCTTCAAGTAATGTGTTTATTCTATATCTTTGTTCCTCCAGGACTTATGTCTAGTTCCATCTTCCAGGGAGTGGGAAAAGGAATCACTTCACTAATTCTAACTATATTGCGACAATTACTGTTTGTAGCAATCTTTGCCTACATCATGGCCATTACCCTTAACTTTGGCCAACAGGGAGTATGGTGGGGGATCGTTGCAGGAGACATCGTCGGAAGTTCTGTTGCATACTGCTGGGCACGACTCTATGTAAGCAGGATCCAAAAGCAAATATAAAGATCAATGCAATTAATAAAAAACGGACTTTAATAGGCATAAATGGGGAATGTCAGAAAAAGAATCATTTTTATGTATTGCTAACTATCTATTTATTAAATCCTAGAAAATGTACAGTATCATAAAATTTAAGATTAAATTTAAATCTAATCTGCGACCTGTGTACCACCCCAAATAAAGATCATACCAACAATTAATTTCAATGCAACCTGCCAAACAGGTTCATGTGGTGTAAATACAATAGGCCAGTTAACTGCACTCATAATTCCCATCAATAATAAGATTATTCCAACAATATAAAACAGCCATTTAACCATATGAAATCACCACAAAATCAAGTAGGGTATCATACAAACCATTTTATATCTATAATAATAACGAAATATAAATTTTATCCCAAAATACAAATTTTTTATGATTCAAGAATAAAAATTAATAAAAATGGGATGAACAGAAATTTTATTGAATTATTAAATATACAATGAAAAAGGTTTTAATATGTCCACCAAATCAAAAAAAAGTGGTACTTATTGTTTAATAGTCCATGTAAATAATAATTCTAATATAAAAATAGGTAAACTTGGTTTTTTAGAGTTTAAAGAGGGTTACTATGTATATGTGGGTTCTGCTTTAAATTCACTTAAAAGTAGGATTAATAGACATCTTTCCATGGAAAAAAAACTTTTCTGGCATATTGACTATTTATTAAACTCTGAAAATTCTCATATAAGTGATGTGATCTACATTGAAAGTCCACAAAAATGGGAATGCAATGTAGCTTCAAAAATAGCCAGTTTTGGAGTTGGCATTAATGGTTTTGGATGCTCTGACTGTAAATGTTCATCACACCTATTTTATTTTGCTGATTTAGAAAATGCAAAGAAGGTATGTTTAAAATCTTTTAAAAATTTAAATTTAAAGCCTAAAAATTTAAATGATTTTAGATCTTCCCAGTAAATTAAAACCGCATGTTCAAAATAATAAATTAGGCCAATCTTCTACCAATTTTTTATTGGCCTGTAAAATCAATAGTATTAACTAAAAATAAATATAATTTACTGGAATTTCCTGAAAAAAGTGTCGAATTCATCTATATCCATAGGTTGTGGGATTGTAAAATCTTTATTTTTGAATATTGATCCCGCAAGTTTTCTGTAGAGGTTTGCTTGCTTTGAATCATTAAATTTTTCCACTACTGTTTTTGCATCTATCTCACTTTGCTGAACCATTTCACTCCGAGGTATAATTCCAATAACCTTACTTCCAACTATTCCTGCAAATTCTGTCACTATTTCTATTTCATTTGTTATTCCTTTGCAGTTACAGATTATGCCCCCGAGATTACTTTTAAGCTTTTTTATACCTTTACATATATTATTAGCAGCATATAATGCCATGTATTCACCAGAAGTTACTATATATACTTCATCTGCAAAGTCTTCCCTTAAAGGAACTGCAAATCCTCCGCAGACCACATCTCCAAGTACATCATAGATAATAACATCCAGATCTTCAGAAAAAGTTTCCAGGTTTTCCAGGAGCTTCATTGCAACAATGACACCTCGGCCTGCACATCCAACTCCAGGTTCTGGACCTCCACTTTCAACACATTTAACACCTTCATATCCTTTAAAAATAATATCTTCTGAAAGTGCATCCCTTTTAGCTTTTACAATATCCAGAATTGTTGGTATCCTCCTTCCAACAAGTGTCCTGGTAGTGTCTGCTTTTGGATCACAGCCTATTACAAGGACTTTATGACCATTAGAAGCATATGCTGCCGCTATATTAGAAACAATGGTTGATTTTCCGATTCCACCTTTCCCATAAATTGCAATACGCTTTGTCTTACTCATTTTCACTTCACCGTGGCTGAAAGAATCAGTATCTCAATGGGATAACTAGTATATCAATTGCTCCAACTTCACTTTACTAAAGCCCCGATGATGTCCCCTCTTGTTATTATACCAATCAATTTATTATCTTCGTCAACAACAGGAAGTCTGTTAATATCATGAGAGTCCATAAGTGTTGCTGCATCAGAGATAGAAGCATCTTTTTTGATGGATATTATATTTTTTGTCATTATTTCTTCCACTTTAACAGCTGCGGCTTTTTTTACGCCTCTGGATAATACTTCAAGTTCATATTCCATTCTTACTGGGAGTTCAATTAAATCAAATGGAGCTGGTAAAATAAGGTTAATATTTGGAGAATGGACCTCAATCAGTTTCATTATATCTCCTTCACTTATCATACCTATAACTTTCTGATCGTCATCAATTACTGGAGCTCCACTAATATTATTTTTCCTTAAAATTTGTGCAACATCACTTATTTTATCGTCTGTTTTTAATACTATCACATCTTTTTCCATAGCCTCTTCCACTGTTACCATATAAATCACTCCAGAATTATAAAAAATATTGAATACTTTTTATTTATCATTTGTTTTATTAACTATTTATGGGAATAATTTAACCCTTGTTTTATTTACTTTAATGGATTTTTTATTTATAAAAAGTTTTATTATATACTCTCCATGTTCAACTGATTATCTTAAAAAGTTATGTGACTATCAATTCCCTTAGTTCTAATAAATATAATTGCTCTTGTAGGTACTTTTAAAAAATTAATTAGAATAAATTTAGATTTAAAATTAGGTAAAATTCATTTCCTTTCTTTATTTTTCTAAAATAAACGTTATTTTAGAAATTATACGTTAATACAAAAAAATTGATAATTTTTGGTTTTTAATTTTTCATTTCCTTAATATCCTTTTATAAACCACATCATTAGGTCTAACCTTATTTTTAACTAATATTCCAACATTTTGACCCTTTTCTGCTTTTTCAATGTTTTTACCGTCAATTTGCATTGATACATTTTTTTGTATCAATGATCCTGTTGTAGTGCCTTGAATTATAATCTCATCACCAACTTTCAAACTATCCCAAAACCGGATTTCTGCTGCAGAAACATCTTTATAATAATTACAGACTGTTCCAATATCTTTTTTAATATAAGTAGCCTCATTATACTTGCTGGTTTTATAAGGTTTTTTAAAGTAAAATCCAGTGTCAAAACCTCGATTAAAAACTTTTTTGAGATCGTCTACCCATCGTTCATTAAATTCCCAATTTCCAGTTTCATATTTATCAATAGCTTCCCGGTAAACTTTGGTTACTGTTGCAACATAATCTGCAGGTCTGGCTCTTCCTTCAATTTTGAATGCATCGATACCCGCCCCAATAAGTTCAGGTGTATGCTCAATCATGCACAAGTCTTTAGGACTGAAAAAGTGAGTTAACTTTTCATTACCCTCAATTATAACTTCCTTTGAATCCTTGGATAATAATTTCCATTCACTTCTGCACGGTTGGAGGCATTCACCACAATTTGCATTTTTATCATAAAAATAGGAGCTTAAAAAACATCGGCCAGATACTGCCATACACATAGCTCCGTGCACAAAAACTTCTATTTCAAGATTTGTTTTAGATTTGATGTTTTTAATCTCTTCTAATGATAGTTCCCTAGATAAAACTGCTCTTTTAACTCCATACTCTTTTAGGAAATTTAGAGATTCACTGTTGGATAAATTAGACTGTACACTCATATGTACATCTATACTGTTTTCCTTAGCAATTTTTAAAGCCCCTAAATCGGATAAAATTACTGCATCAACTTTATAAGAGTTTAAAATAGGAAATAGCTCATTTAAAGATTCAATATCACTGTCTTTCATTATAGTATTGGTGCAAACGTACAATTTTACACCATGATCATGACATAGATTGACTGCATTTTTAATGTCGTCCATCTTAAAATTTGCAACGTTAGCCCGCATGTTATATCCATCTATTCCTATATAAACTGAATCTGCCCCATTAGAAAGAGCAGCGTTTAAAGATGCAAAATCTCGGGATGGTGCCATTAATTCAACGATTTTAATCACCACTTGAAAAATAAATGAAATTAAAGTATTAAAGAAGTTTGTATAGTTAATTTAGAAAATCAATCATTATATAATTATTTTAAAACTGGTAAAATTTTTCAAAGAATTCGTTTTTAACTACCTATTAATATTTATTAAAAAATTAAGGACAACAACGGTTTGCCTCATATTTTTCTATATCTTTAGGTAACGCAGTAGGATATTCTCCAGTTAAACATCCCAAACACAGGTCTTCGCCATCAAGACCAATACATTCAATTAAAGATTCTTTACTCAAATATCCTAAAGAATCAACACCTAATGTTTTCCTAATCTTTTCTACTTCCTTGTTAGATGCAATTAATTCCTTTTTTGTGGCCATAGCAATTCCATAATAGCAGGGCGATATTATAGGAGGACATCCTATTCTTAGATGTATTTCTTTAACACCAGTCTCCTTTAAAACATCAACCAGAGCTTTTGAAGTGGTGCCTCGCACAATACTGTCATCTACCAGCACAATTTTTTTGCCTTCCAGTTCAGATTTGATAGGATTCATTTTCAATTTCACAGAAGTTTCTCTTTCTTCCTGGGTGGGCATGATAAATGTACGTCCAATGTAACGGTTTTTGATAAGTCCTTCTCCATATCCCAATCCCGATGCGCGAGAATAACCAATAGCTGCTGTAATTGCAGAATCCGGTACCGGCATTACCACATCTGCATCAACTCCATGTTCTTTAAATAGGGCTTCTCCTATTTTTAATCGAACTTGATAAACAGATCGTCCGTCCAGTATACTGTCCGGCCGTGCAAAATAAACGTATTCAAACATACAATGAGCCCTTCTAACTTTATGAGGTGTATGAATCTTAAAACTAGTTATTTCATTATTAATAACCAGTATCTCCCCTGGTTCGATATCACGCACATAATCAGCACCAACAACATCAAAAGCAACAGTTTCCGATGCTACCATGATACTATCACGGGTTTTGCCCAAGGATAATGGTTTTATACCTACTGGATCCCTTACCACAATCAGTTGCTGGTTAAAAAGAATGACCAGTGAATATGAACCAATTAATTTGCTGGAAATATTCTGTATAGATCTAATTATATCTTCCGTTTTAGAATATTCTCTTCTTAAAAGGTGAGTTATTACTTCAGAATCTGTTGTGGAACAGAAATAATGTCCCTTTTCTATTAATTCTTCTCTAAGTTCCATAGAGTTAATTATGTCACCATTATGTGCTACTGCAATTTGATGTTGGTCAAATTCTGTGTAAAATGGTTGGGAATTTTCTATCAGTGATTTACCAGTAGTAGAATATCTGACATGCCCAATCCCCACATTACCATCCAAACCTTCTATATTACCATTGTTAAACACATCGCAAACCAGCCCCATACCACGATAAGTGCACATTTCTTTTCCATTATGGGCAGATATACCTGCTGATTCCTGGCCTCTGTGTTGAAGTGAGTAAAGGCCATAATAAATATTTCTAGACACGTTATTAGCTTTGTTGTGAGAATATACTCCTACAATACCACATTTATCCTGCAATTTAAGATTCTCCCATATACGTAAAATGATTTTTTTATTATTAAATATAGTAATCAAAAGTTTTACAGTTTTTAAATTATTTAAAAAGATTTAACATTAATATTATAACAATTATTCAACTAGATTAGATATACTCAAATTATAACAATTATAGACCAAATTCGAAGATTTTTTACAATTATTACAAATTTTATTATTAACTTTGTGATTAAATTAGTTTAACAAATCTTAAAAATTAACTAGGATTCCCAAATATGCTGGTAACCTGAATCTTTATTTGAATTATCCTCTGAATTATCTTCCTTTGAATCATAAAAAATTAAAGCAGTGCGAACAATTTTAAGCCATTCTATAGCCTTTTCTTTAGAAACTGCCCCAACACAACCTTGACCTACAATAATTTTATCTGGTCTAAACTGATTGGTAGCAAAATAAATTTGATCTTCATCTTCCAATTCTTCATCAAAAACTTCTTTCCATAAATCTTCTAAATAAAAAAGTTCAAAAAGAGGTTTGGTTCGGATTTTTTCAATTTCTTTATTTACTTTATCATATTTATGTTCAATGTTCTCTGATTTTTCCTTGAAAAGGGCCAGTTCTTCAGTTAATTCTTCGTTTACTTCTAAAAGTTCTCGGGATTTAACTGATAATTCCTGATTTTCAGATTGTAGAACATCGTTTTCATCATAAATATTACTTAATTTTTCTTTCAAATCAACTATTTTATCTTCAAGTTTTCTAATTCGTGAGATATTAGTTATTGATGTTAGACCCGCCCTTATTATGGCATTTTTGATCTCATCACGTATAATAGAAGGATCAATGTATTCAACGTCATGACCAAAGGGAAATTTCATTCTTTCCACATGGCCCACTTCATCTTTTAAAAGTTTCTGGAACTTATCAGCCAGTTCCCGGCCAGGTCCATCAACATCAGTTGCAATTAAAACAAGATCTGCTCCTTTTACAGCCCTTTTTGCTATTTCGGAGCTAGTAGTAGGAATTATGGAGGAGATAGTTATGTGATATTCTGCTCCTAGAGCCACGTTCTGCATGGCTTTGGAAACACTTTCCACATCCGATGCTCCTTCCACGATTATCCTTACATCTATAGGACTTTTATTATCCATCTATTTCAACCTATATCCTGAAATTTTCTTATTTTGCCAGCTGTATCTTCTGATTCGGCTGGATCTTCCAAATCCGCATGCTGCACAGTATTTCTTTCTGGCATGGTATGCGTTTTTACCACATCTTCTACATCTGATGTGGGTCTTTTTATTCCTCTTACCAAATGAGGGTGTACCTTTCATTATTATCCTCCTTATAAAATTGATATTTGTTGTTTATACAGTTTTAGAGTTAATACATCTTATTTATCTAATTATTCGTAAATATTTTAGACTTATATACCTATTTAAGGTGATATGTAGACTATATTATCTCCTCTTATAAGCACAGTTCCTAAACGTCTGGTTGATTCACCGTTTTCGATTTCTTCAGCGTCATTCAATACTAAATTCATATGCAGGTCAAAACTCTTTAAAATCCCTCTGAATTCTCTTTCACCTTTAAGTTTTATGAGAACGGGGGAGTTTAAGGATTTACCTAATGCATCAAGTGGTCTTTGTACATTCACTTTTTGTGCATTCACATTATCACCTATCCTATACCTTCAATGTTGGTGGGATTTATATTTAAATGTAACGATGATAATTATATAAGAGTATAGGTGTTTCAAATTGAAAATCAGAAAAAGATATTATCTGAAAAAAAAGAAACTGAAAGAATTACAAAAAAAACTAGGGGAATATGCTAAATTAATCTCTGCAAAGAGTAAGGTTGAGGAAATAGAAACCGATATTTACCAATTCATACTGGTTGACGGAGAACCGCTAATTATTATGTTAGAGGGAGAACCATTACCCACCCTAAAAGCAGCATTAAAATTAGATATTATCCAGGATTACGCGGTAGTAGATATGGGTGCTGTAAAATTTATGACTAAAGGTGCTGATGTCATGAGCCCCGGCATTGTGGATGCCGATAAAAACTTAAAGGAAGGAGATATTGTATTTGTTGTGGATGAACAGCACAAAAAGCCCCTGGCCATTGGCCGATGTCTAATATCTGGTGAGGAAATGATTGAAAATGATAAGGGCAAAGCTATAAAAACCATACACTATATTGGCGATAAAATATGGGATTTTAAAGTATAAAAAATAGATTTTATTAATATTGAACACTTAACTTAAAATTATAATTTGAGATTAATCATAATCTAAAATATTACGTGATCAAATGGTAAAACTCAGATATTCGTCAGGAAATATTATCTCACCAGAAGTGCACAAAGTTGGAGTTCTGGCAATTGGTTCACACCTTGAAAATCATGGGGCATGTTTACCTATAGATACTGATGCTAAGATTGCCTCTTACTTGGCACTTCAAGCAGCTTTAAGAACTGGTGCAAAATTCTTAGGAGTTTTGTATGCTGCTACAGAATATGATTACGTCAAACACGGCAAACACATTAAACCCCAAGAGTTGGTGGAAAAGAGATTAATACCTACACTTGCATCGGCTAAAAAATGTCTTGAACTGGAAAAGATAGTTTTGGTAAACGGCCATGGTGGAAATCGTCCCCTATTCCCATATATTTCTGAAATTGAAAAAAAGCTTGAATTGACCATAAAAGTAAATAATAAAATAGTAGAAATTGAAGGACCCCACGCCGGGACCGGAGAACTATCCATAGGCGATGTTTTAGGCCTGGTTGATAAATCAAAATTAGAAAAACACTGCGATTTTGATAAATATCCTGAAGTGGGAATGGTAGGACTGAAAGATGCTAGAATTGCAGATAAAGGAATAGATCAAGGAGCAAAACTAGTTGAATCCCAAAAGGTAAGTATTGATATAAATTACGGTGAAAAACTCCTCCAAACAGCCTTAGAAGATATCATCAAAGATATTGAAAACATTTAAATTCTTTTAATTATCTGAGATCATCCTTTTCCACGAATTAATATCCTTTTTCTATGGTTTTAATAAGTTTTGAAGTTTGTTTAACTATTTTATAATATTTAAAGGCTCTGGCAATTCTTCTTATAGCTTCCAATTTCCTTATAAGATTATCCATCCAGGAAAATATATCCCCTGCATATGCATGTATCTGGTAGTTTTTAAGGAGAATTTTACTGATGTCCACTGGATCCTTGTTTTGGGACCGGTACTTGATAATCCTCCGGGAGAGTTCCATCTGGAAACACGTGCAGAAGGGACGGTCTTTGCATTTACACGATAAAAATTCCATCTGCAAATTTATAAGCGCGTCTTGGAGAGCCGGATCCAGTTTAGAAATATTTTCCGCTGATGAGATTATGTCCAATGTTGAATCAGCAAACAATCTGGTGGAAAGATTAACTTTTAGAACCTTACTTAGTTTTTTATGAACCCGGTTTGATAAATAAACATTTTCAAAAGGTTCCAGGGTCAAGGCCATTTCCAAGGGAGTAATCTTTTTTAAATTTTTTCGGATGTACTCTGCATCTTCCTGATTTAAAAATGAAGTGGAAACAGCTCTTCCATAACTTGTGACATTGAAATTGCCGTTTTCTGTTATTAACTTATAATCAATGAGTAGATCAATAGCCGTGTCCAGATTTAAGGGTAGATCTGTACTTTTATATGTTTTCTTGAGATCAGTAATATTTCTAACATTTCCTGTACATATATCAGCCAGTACCTGTTCTATAACATCGTCCTCTGAATAATGTACATCTACCTCTTCCACATCACTATCTAATAGATCAATGGCCACGGCCTCTTCTGCTTCATCTTCGAATATTCGACCAATCTCGGGAAGTAAATATACTTTACCTATATCGTGGTAGGTGGGTCTTCCTGCCCTTCCCAGCATCTGTGAAAATTCATTGGGTGATAACCACTTATTCCCCATGGTAATGCTTTCAAATATAACCTGTGATGCAGGAAAATCCACTCCTGCAGCAAGTGCAGCGGTTGTAACCACAGTAGATATTTTTTGTTTTAGGTAATCTTTTTCAATATTATTTTTTTTAGAATAGGAAAGTCCAGCATGATATGCTGCGGCACTAACACCTCTTTTAGTTAAATAATCCGATATTGAATGTGTTTTTCTTCTAGAATTAGTGAATATTATGGTTTGTCCGTGGAATCCTTTCTTTGAAATGTTTTTGTATTCTGATCTGGCTATTCTGACCATAATATCTAATTTATCATATTCAGAACGGGTAAAAATTAGATGACGCTCCAATGGCACTGGACGTTCACCGTACTCCACCAACTTCATTCCAAATTCCGTGGCTATCTCCTTCGGATTTTTAACAGTAGCAGATAGTCCTATTATCTGCAAATTTTTAAAAAGGGATTTTAATCTCTGTATTAAACCGTTTAGTCGGGGACCTCTTTCAGGATCGTCCAGCATGTGTATCTCATCAATTACCACTACTCCTAGATCTTTGAGATCATCTGCTCTTCCTGATCGAAGTTGAAAGTCTATACCTTCGTAGGTACCAACCACTATATCTGAATCTTTTACCTCATCATCTCCAAGAGAAATTTCTTCTTTGGCTTTTATTCGGCTCATACCCACCTTAATTGATACATTTAAATCCAGTTTACTGTATCTACTTTTAAAATCCCTATATTTCTGGTTGGCCAGGGCCACTAATGGCGTTAAAAATAGAAATTTCTTTTTATTCATTGCCCGGGGAACTCCAGCAATTTCCCCAATCAGTGTTTTTCCACTGGCTGTGGCTGATACTACAAGTAAATTTTCACCATCTAAAAGACCTTTCTCCATTGCCATCTGCTGAACTGGTAATAAATATTTTCCATTAGATTTAATGATATCTTTAAATTTTTCAGGAATATTCAGTTGGGCTATAGCCATTTTTGGCTTTTTATTTCCTTTCACTTCAATTTTATCGTATAGGGTGAGATCAGAATTTTTTACAGGGTCAAAATTAGGATTTAACACACTTAAAACTTTATTAACATCATAGGTGCTGTCCAGTATCCTTTTAAAATTTTTGAAAGTACTTAAATCAAAATCTCTATAATTTAATTCTCTTTTTACTTCTTGTTCCGCACAAATTCTGCAGATATGGTCATTATGAAACTGGTAGGATGAATCTCTTTTTATTATAGTTATATATCCATCCATAATGCAGTGATTACAGATAAGAGTTCTCTTATAATTGATATTCATCTCATTTAATAATTCTTCGGTTTGAGAATCACTACCTAATAAAAAAACAGTTTGATTTTTTAGAATTTTGGCTGCTTCACTGGGAGGAAATACTGCTTCTTTATCATCTTTTTTAACATGAAACCTGTGAATTTTTATCCGGCCGTTAACATTTTTCAATTTAATGTAACCATAAAACAAAGGTTTTCTACGGGAATTTAGTGCCCCTTTTGCACTTCCTATAGGGTACAACTCCAGTATATTTTTTTTCTTCCTTAAAATTATCATTATAGTTCCTTAATTTAATTTTAGTAATTAATGTTTAAATTTGTTAAATAAAAAATTTATTAATTAAAACTCGAAAAAGCATTGGAATGAGTACTAAAAAGAAAAATAATATAATTATGAGTAATTTCCTAAATTGGTTCTTCATTTTGTTCTTTTTTTTCAAGAAGTTCCACTGCTAAATCTCTTAATTTAAATTTTTGTACTTTTCCACTGGCAGTTAATGGAAATTCGTCCACTAAAAAGACATGTTTTGGTACTTTGTAACGGGCTATTTTGGTTATGGCATAATCTCTTATGTCTTCTTCAGTTAGATCTGATTCATCATCCACTATAACAAAGGCACCTACAATTTCTCCATACTTTTCATCAGGTATTCCCACTACTTGAACATCCTTAACCCCATCCATGGTGTGTATAAATTCCTCAATTTCCCGGGGATAAATATTTTCTCCTCCACGGATAATCATGTCTTTAATACGGCCCACAATAGAATAATATCCATCATCATCACAAACAGCCAGATCACCACTGTGAAGCCAACCATCTTTATCAATAGCCTCCTTGGTCATTTCAGGCATTTTATAGTATCCTTTCATCACATTATATCCACGGCAACATACTTCTCCTGTTTGATTCGGCCCTAATGTTTCACCAGTATCAGGATCTACAATTTTAACCTCAATATGTGGTAAAGGGGTTCCAACTGTATTGACCCTCTTTTCTACTGAATCATCCACACTGGTTTGTATAAATACTGGAGATGCTTCCGTTAATCCGTAAGCAATGGTTATTTCATCACAATGCATGTCCGACATGACTTTTTTCATGGCTTCTATAGGACAGGGAGATCCAGCCATTATACCGGTACGTAGACTGGAAAAATCAAACATTTCAAACATGGGATGCGAAAATTCTGCAATGAACATTGTCGGAACACCATACAATGCAGTACATTTCTCTTTTTGTACTGCAGCAAGAACCAGTAATGGATCAAATTGTTCTACCATAACCATGGTTGCGCCATGGGTTAAAATTGCAAGCACTCCTAATACAATACCAAAGCAGTGGAATAAGGGAACTGGTAAACATACTCGGTCAATTTCACTGAATCTCTGTCTCTCACCAATGTAAAAACCATTATTTAAAACATTTTTATGAGTAAGCATTACTCCTTTTGGAAAACCCGTGGTCCCAGATGTATATTGCATGTTTACTACATCATCACATTCAACGGACTCTTTGATTTTGATTAATTCCTCATCTTTGCTGTGTTTTCCCAGTAACATTAATTCATTAGTATTATACATTCCCCTATGTTTTTCTTGACCCACATATATTACACTTTCAAGATAAGGGAATTTTTTACTGTTTAAATTACCTCTGCTATAGGTTTTTAACTCAGGGACGAGTTCATAAACTGTTTGAACATAATCAACATCTCTAAATCCATCAATTATGGCCAGAGCTTTCATGTCTGATTGTTCCAGGACGTAAGCAAGTTCATGGCTTTTATAGGCAGTATTTACCGTTATCAAAACTACACCTAATTTTGCCGTGGCAAACATGAATGTAAGCCAATCTGGAACATTTTTAGCCCATATTCCCACATGATCTCCCTTAGAAATCCCAATAGAGAGCAGTCCCTTAGCTAACATGTTTACTCTTTCATTAAATTCCTGGTATGAAAATCTAAGATTTCGGTCAGGATAAACCATAAAATCCCTGTCTGGATCTTTTTTTACCATTTTTTCTAAGAATTCCCCTATTGTATCGTTAATTAAATCCATGTCCATAACATCCTTTATACATATTATATGTAGGTTTTTATCGTTAAAATTTCATTTAATATATTATTTCATCCAATCAGACATCATACTTGTTCTGGTATCAGATGTTCCTCTAATTGTTTTTTTATAGATTCTGGTATGGGCATCGATTTCTCTTCCAGAAAATTATAATGAACTATAACTGCTTTTCCTTTTGCTTTTAACTCTCCATTTTGCCATGCTTCATGTCCTATAGTAAATGAAGTGTTACCAATCCTGGTGATGTAACTGCGAATTTCCACATCAGTCCCATAGTACATCTGCCCCACAAAGTCAAATTCTGTTCTAACCATTATCAACTTCCATTTTTCATAACTTAAATCCAAATCTGGTGTGAACATTCGAAATATAGGATTTCTAGCTTTTTCAAACCATATTGCCAGAACTGTGTTATTAACATGTTTAAGTCCGTCTATATCTCCAAATCGTGGTGTTACTGTTATATTAAACATTTCTGTTTCCTCTATTAATCAATTTAAAATAAGTATTTTTTAACAATAAAGGGTATATTTATCCCTATCTCTCATTTAAAATGGAGTGTAAACCACTGCCAATATTTTTGCGTCTTTTTCGCCATATGCATGAAGATCATGAGGTATTATCGAGTCGTAATAAATACTATCCCCTTTTGAAAGTAAATACCTTTCAGTACCATATAAAATTTCTATCTTACCATCCATTATATATACAAATTCTTCTCCTTCATGGGATGATAATTTATAATCTTGGTTATCTGGTGGATGAACATCTATTATAAATGGTTCCATGTGCCGGTCTTGTTTTCCTGAAGCTAAAGCATAAAATTCTAGTTTACTCTGATCTGGATGGTTTTCTTTCCCAGAAAATAGGATTATATTTTCATATTGACCGGATTTAGAAACTACTGGCCCTGTTTGTGGTGCATCATCTAAGAATGTTCCAAGTCTTACGCCTAATGCTCTAGCAATTTTTATTAAAGGAGTTAGTGAAGGTATAAGTTCTCCATTTTCTATACTATCTAATTCCTCAATACTGATATTGCTGGCCTTGGATAGATCTTCTAATGACATCTGATTATTTTCTCTTATCTGTCTAATTTTTGATCCTAGCTGATTCTTTTCTGACATTCCCAATCACCTTATTAAAGTTTATATTTCCTATTTAGGTATTTAAATTATTTTAAACCATTAAAAAAGTATTATAAATAAAATTATATTGATATTAGATTAGTGTTCCATATGTATTATGGGGTTAATATAATTAAGTTTTCTTTTTAATCATATACCTATGTCTATAATTAAGATATAATAAGGCAAAAATCTTAATCAAACTACAACCAGGTATGGAAAAATCTGGATCTATTATGAACATATTATAATTTATATAAGATAAAGTAAAAACATGTTAAAAATAGATTAGGGTGATTTAATTAGAAAAACCATAAAATGAGTAATATTTTAGTCTAAGAAATCATGGTCAGGTTATATTTTCAATAACTCGATTGTTACCTCCACTAGTGTTATTAGTGGTGGTGTTGTTGGTGTTGTTGATTGGTTGTGGTACTACCTTTTCTATGTATACTGGTTCGAAAGAAGGATCGTTAATGACCATAACCTTTTCTTGCTCTTCAAATGCAAGGGAACTGGGAATAATATCATTTAAAGAAAAGTTATCAGAAGTTAAAACATTGGTAACAGATCCTATTCCAAACGCAATTAATGCTATGGATAGAACAATAAATAATTTGCCTTTCTTCCTTGAAATCATTTTTATCTCTCGATATCATTTAAATTTTATTTAAAATTTAATTAAGTGAATTTTTGTATTTGGAATTAGTTGTTGAAATACTATTTGTATTTACTAATAAATAAGTTTATAATTCTTCTAATTTTATATTTTTTGTATAATCATGGTTAAATTTTTATCATAATAATAAATAAGAGATAATTCTGATTTTATATCTTTTATATTAAACTATAGATTTTTCTAACAGACAATAATTGTTTATACATATTATAAATTTTTCCGATTACCACAAAGGTTATATCTGAGTTTGATAGAAAGTTAGATCGGAATTAGGTTTCCTATATCCTACTAGAAATAAAATGGGATATGGTTAACTAAGTATGCCGGAAAAAGGATTCCTATATCCTTTAAGGAGGTAGATCATAAAACATTCAAATTTTCAAAAAAAATCGCTAAATAATCCCAATAAATAATAAAAGTTCAATTAACGCCATTTACCTATTTGATATTTTTCTATTACATTAATAATTAAAATACAAGAACAAAATAAATATATGGAGGAATAATATGGTTGCAATTTTAAATTCAGGCGATACAGCCTGGATGTTAATATCAACAGCATTGGTTATCTTGATGACGATACCAGGTTTGGCATTATTTTACGGAGGTTTAACTAAAAGAGAAAATGTATTAAATACTATATTTCTTTCACTAGTCACATTTGCAGTGGTAAGTATACTATGGTTTGTATTTGGATATGATCTAGCATTTGGTGCAGATACCTGGGGAATTATTGGTGCCTTAAAAAATCCATTTTTTAATAGTGTTTTAGAATCAAAAAATTTAGCAGCACTGGCCCCTACAATACCTGAAAGTCTTTTTGCTGTATTTCAGATGACATTTGCTGCAATAACCGTTGCTCTTATATCTGGAGCTATTGTAGAGCGAATGAAATTTTCTGCATGGTTAACCTTCATACCTATTTGGCTACTTGTTGTATATTTACCAATAGCTCACTGGGTATGGGGTGGAGGATGGCTAGCCCAACTGGGTGTTTTAGACTTTGCCGGAGGTACAGTTGTCCATGTTAATTGTGGTTTGGCTGCCTTAGCATTAGTTATGTTATTGGGTGTTAGAAAAGATGTTAAACTATTACCACACCACTTAGGATACTCAGTCATAGGTTTAGGATTACTTTGGTTTGGTTGGTTTGGTTTTAACGCAGGATCTGCATTAGGAGCAACTGATCTAGCTGTTTCTGCTTTTATTGTGACAAATACATCAGCAGCAGTAGGTATGTTAGCCTGGATGTTAATGGATAAACTTGAAACTGGTAAACCAACTTTACTTGGTGCCCTTTCTGGTGCAGTTGCAGGATTAGCTGCAATAACTCCCGCCGCAGGATATGTAAATATAACATCAGCTATGGTTATTGGTTTTGTAGCTGCAATTTTAGGATACTATGCCGTTTCTCACCTGAAACCTCGCTTTGGTTATGATGATGCATTAGATGTATTTGGGATCCACGGCGTTTCAGGTATATGTGGAACTATAGCCGCAGGAATATTTGCCAGTCCCCTCATAAATAGTGCAATCACTGGTGGACTTTTATATGGAAATTTAACACAATTAGGTGTCCAAATTTTAGCGGTTGCAGTAATTGGGACATATGCATTTGTCATGACTTATATAATCGGAAAAATAATCGATAAAACTATTGGATTACGTGTTTCTGAAAATCATGAAATACAAGGACTGGATATAAATCTCCATGAGGAATCCGGTTACAGACTCTAAACCAATCTATAAATACTAAGACTATAAAAATATTAGATTTAAGGGAATTAATAGATTAGGAAGTACAATTATGAAAAGAATTATCGCAATTATAAGACCTGAAAAATTAGAGAATGTTAAAGAGGCACTTGAAAAAATTGGATGTCACGGTTTAACAGTGAAAGATGTCAAAGGAAGAGGTGCCCAACTGGGTATAACAGAGAGCTATAGGGGACATGACTACAAAGTTGATTTACTTCCAAAAACTGAAATTGAAATTGTAGCTAAAGATTCAGAAGTAGATAATATACTGGAAACTATTATAGTTAAAGCTCGGACTGGTGATATAGGTGATGGTAAAATATTTATCTCCCCAGTTGAGGAAGTTGTAAGAATAAGGACAGGAGAAAAAGGAGAAAAAGCTATATAATCCTTTTTCTTAATTTTTTTTCGAATTATAGATTAATTTTTAAAGATTTTATTTAATTATATTATATCTAAAAAAATATTGTTTTAAAATGTTCACATATCATATTTATTTAGTGAAACATTTAGTAGTTATTCTAAATTTTTCTAATTTTGTAGCAATAATTTGAGTAATCATCAAAACATTTATATAGTAGGTAAATTAATTTTATTATATCGGAAGTATGATGCCGATGTCCGATAAGATTGGATATGCTGATTGGGGGTGTAAACCCGTATTCGAATATATAAGTCTTGATGGAAAAACGAAGTTAAATTGTATATTTTTTGATTTAAAAAACACACCCATGAATAAAAAAATAAAATTCAATTATTATTAGACTTTAAAAATAATAAAGTCTTTAATAAAATATTATACAAGGAGGAAATGTAATGGATATTCTTAATTCCGGTGATACAGCGTGGATGTTGATTTCCACAGCTTTGGTAGTATTAATGACCGTTCCCGGCGTAGCATTATTCTACGGAGGTCTTACCAAAAAGAAAAATGTGTTAAACACAATGTTCCTATCTCTAATAGCCTTTGCCATTACAAGTATAATCTGGGTAATTTATGGTTACCAGTTTGCTTTTGGTGAAGATATGCTAATGGGATTTATTGGAAACCCTATGAACCTATTTATGAGTGGAATAGGAGTAGATACACTATTTGGAACTATACCAATGAGTGTGTTCATCGCTTTCCAATTAACATTTGCAGCAATAACCGTTGCCCTGATATCAGGAGCAATAGTTGAAAGAATGAAGTTTTCTGCATGGTTAGCATTCATCCCCTTATGGATTACACTAGTATATGTACCTATTGCCCATTGGGTATGGGGAGGAGGCTGGCTTGCAAACTTAGGAGCACTTGATTTTGCAGGAGGTACCGTTGTTCACATAAATTGTGGTGTGGCGGCATTGGCATTAATACTGCTTCTAGGTGCAAGGAAAGATAAAAAATTACTCCCACATAATTTAGGGTATTCCACCATTGGTACTGCTTTATTATGGTTTGGTTGGTTCGGATTTAACGCAGGATCAGCATTAACAGCTGGAGGTCTAGCAGGATCAGCATTTATAGTGACCAATACCGCAGCAGCAGCCGCAATGATATCCTGGATATTGATGGACGTAATCAAAACAGGTAAACCAACATTACTTGGAGCCCTATCCGGAGCAGTTGCCGGTCTAGTTGCAATAACTCCTGCAGCAGGATTTGTTGATGTGCCTGCAGCGCTTGTTATTGGATTTGTAACCTCAATCGTATCTTACTATGCAATAACCGCACTCAAAGACCGTTTTGGCTACGACGATGCATTGGATGTATTTGGAATACACGGAGTATCTGGTATGTGGGGTGCTGTTGCAACAGGAATATTTGCAGCTCCATTTATCAATGAATTAGGTACCGGTCTTTTATACGGAAACCCTGGACAATTAGTAACCCAGATAATTGCTATTGTGGCGGTAATAGCATACACATTTGTCGTTACCATAATATTAGGTAAAATAATAGATGTTACTATTGGACTAAGAGTAACTGACGAACAAGAAACTGAAGGACTTGACACAAGTCTTCATGAAGAATCTGGTTACAGAATATAAGGACGTGGTTAGATGAAAGAAATATTAGCAATAATCAGACCAGATAAATTAGAAGATGTCAAACAGGCCCTTGAAGAAACAGGATGTCACGGAGTCACTGTGACAGAAGTAAAAGGGCGTGGGAGACAATTGGGTTTGACTGAAAGTTACAGAGGTCGTGACTACAAAGTGGATCTACTCCCAAAAACCCGGTTAGAAATTGTCGTAAACGATAAGGATGCAGAAAAGGTAATTGAAACCATTGTAAAAACTGCTCAAACCGGAGACATAGGAGATGGAAAAATTTTCATATCTCCTGTAGAAGACGTTGTAAGAATTAGAACTGGGGAAAGAGGTGAAACTGCTGTTTAAGCAGTTAAACCTTTTTCATTTTTTTATTTTAAACAATTTTTGATATCCTATTTAAACCAATATTGTATTTTATTTTAATATTTATCCAAAAAGAATCATTTTAATGGGTAAATATCAAATTAAGTATTAAAAAATTAATTTTAACCATTAAAAGATTTGAAAAGTAAAATAGAACTATTTTTGATTCACTTTTAATATTTTAAGCTTTTTATTATAAATTGGTGGTAAAATATTCAAATAAATCATTTACCATCCACGTGTTTGTAGTTTTTCATCATCTGGAATTTCACTCATTTCCAGTCCCGGCATTGCTTTACCCAAGTTACGTGAAACATCCGCCAGAACCTTAGGATCATTATAATTTGTTGTGGCCTCCACAATGGCACGGGCAACTTTTTCCGGATTTTCAGATTTGAATATACCAGATCCAACAAATACTCCATCAGCACCAAGCTGCATCATGAGTGCTGCATCTGCAGGGGTCGCAACTCCACCAGCAGCAAAATTAACCACCGGCAGACGTCCTAATTCTGCTAATTCTTTAACTAAATCCAAAGGAGCTTCTATTTCACGGGCAACACTCCAAAGTTCTTCTTCAGTTTTATTTTGAAGTTCTCTTATACCGCCCATGATCATGCGCATATGCCTGACAGCTTCAACAACATTACCTGTACCTGCTTCTCCTTTAGTACGAATCATGGCTGCTCCTTCGTCGATTCTTCTAAGTGCTTCTCCAAGATTTCTAGCACCGCAAACAAAAGGAATTGTAAATTTCTTCTTGTCAATATGATACTTTTCGTCAGCAGGAGTCAAAACTTCACTCTCGTCAATCATATCCACCCCCAATTCTTGAAGAACCTGTGCTTCTACAAAATGACCAATTCTTACTTTGGCCATGACTGGTATGGAAACAGCATCAATAATTTCTTCCACTTTACCTGGATCAGCCATTCGGGCTACTCCTCCAGAAGCTCTAATATCAGCGGGAACTTTTTCTAGGGCCATCACTGAAACAGCTCCTGATTTTTCGGCAATTTCTGCTTGTTCAGCATTGACCACATCCATGATCACACCACCCTTTGTCATCTTAGCAAAACCCTTCTTCAAGACATCAGTACCGTGTCGCATAATATTCCTCCTATAAATCTAATGATTAACCTTGTAAACATTCTTTACAAACTCAAAATACAAATACATAATTTACTAGTTAAGTATTTCTGATAGATGTATTAGCTTTTTTACAGTTTAACATTATTAAGTTTTATTTTTAAATATTAAATACTTTTGATTCAAAAATTACATTACAAAAGATTAAATATGAAAATATAAATAATGAATTAACTAATATATGATATATAATTTTCTAAAAGTGATGAAACATGGTTGAAACAGAAATAATTACAGGAACATTAATTTATTCACATATTTTACCGGTGGCGCTGGGTTTTTTCAGCGTCATATTTATTGCCAACGGGATAATGGATAGGCATTTACCTTACACATTAATTGGAATAGTTTTATTTTTGGCTGCTGGTATTTTACCATTTTTAATACTTCCCTTTGTAGTAGGAGTATAAATAAAACACCCAGTAGCTATTTAAACATAACAAATCAATGCTAAAAGATAATATCTTTTTTTATAATCTTTTTTTCTTTACCCTTAACTTTATTAAATTTTATTAGTTTATTTATTTTATATTTCAAAATTTATTTTTCTTAATCTGTCCTGGATCTCACCCAATTGGTAATTAAAGAAACCCTTCTTCTCAAGTTTCATGCTGGATAAAAGTGCAGCAAACCTGCCACATTTCTCTATATCATCAGTTTCAAATTTTTTAGCAACATATGCAGCCATAAAAGTATCCCCCAATCCAGTAGGATCCTTAATCATGTCGGGAGCAATTGCAGGAATTTCGTAAAACAAATCTTCAACTTTGGAGTAAATTAATGCACCCTTACTTCCACAAGTTATAACAATTTCTTTAGGACCACAAGCAGCCAGTTCTATGGAAACATTCCTTAAATTAGAATAATTTCCCCCTAAAATTATTTTTGCTTCATTTTCGTCAATAAAAAGACATTCCACGTATTTTAAATAATCTTTATAATCTTTCCATGGCATTAAAGTGATTTTATCATTATTTAAATGTCTCAAGTATCCTTGCCCACCAAGATATAGGGGTACGTCAAACTGAAAAAGGTATTTGAATGTCTTTAAAGGAAGATCATATGGTGATAATGGCCCTAAAAGTATAGCATCTCCT